>ERZ761602.2499-NODE-2499-length-28583-cov-17.010130_pt1 | contig 28583 bp, 23 predicted proteins | sample MGYA00512165_ERZ761602 | MGnify/ENA primary metagenome ERZ761602 (study PRJEB28899, sample SAMN02445085) | bioreactor sludge metagenome | biome: EBPR sludge; isolation source: Thorneside wastewater treatment plant | place: Australia: Brisbane, Thorneside...
CGCTCGACCAGCGTCTGCACCGCCAGGTACTCGAGGATGCGCTCCTTCACCTTCTTCAGGCCGTAGTGCTCGGCCTCGAGGATGCGCTCGGCCTCGGCGATGTCGTGACGGTCCTCGGTCTTGTCCTCCCACGGCAACGCCACGATCCAGTCGATGTAGTTGCGGACCACCGTCGCCTCGGCGGACATCGGCGACATCATCTTCAGCTTCTTGAGCTCCTTGAGGCAGCGGTCCTTGGCCTCCTTGCTCATCCGCTTCGACTTGATCTTCTGCTCGAGCTCGCTGAGCTCGTTCTTGAACTCGTCGCGGTCACCCAGCTCCTTCTGGATGGCCTGCATCTGCTCGTTCAGGTAGTACTCCTTCTGCGACTTCTCCATCTGCTTCTTCACGCGGGTGCGGATCTTCTTCTCCACCTGGAGAATCTCGATCTCGGCCTGCATGAGCTCGTAGAGGCGCTCGAGGCGCTTCTGCGGCGATGGGGTCTCGAGGAGCTCCTGCTTGTCTTTGATCTTGAGGTTGACGTGGGCGACGATCGTGTCGGCGAGGCGGCCGGGCTCCTCGATCGTCTGCACGCTCATCAGCATCTCGGGCGGGATGCGCTTGTTGAGCTTCACGTAGGTCTCGAACACGCCCTGCACCGAGCGCATCAGCGCCGACAGCTCGAGCGAGCGCTCGTCGGGCTCGGGCACGTCCTCGACCTCGACCGAGAAGAACGGCGTGCTCTGCTCGAACCCGATCACCTTCGCGCGCGACTTGCCCTCGACCAGCACCTTCACGGTGCCGTCGGGCAGGCGCAGCATCTGGATGATGTGACCGATGGTCCCGACCGCGAAGATGTCCTCCTCGCGCGGATCGTTGGTCTTGGCCTTCTTCTGCGCGGCAAGGATGAGCTCCTTGTCCCCCGCCATCGCCTCCTCCAGCGCGTTGATCGACTTCTCACGCCCCACGAAGAGCGGCACCACCATGTGCGGGAAGACGATGATGTCGCGCAACGGGAGGAGGGGCATCGTGCGCGGCCCCCGGTCGTGCTTGCCGAACATGCGCCCTACTCTATGCCCACCCCCCCGAAGAGCAAGTAAAGGGCGTCCCACGGAACGGCGCCGGGAGTGGGCATCCGGAGCGGATCTGGCGAATCAGATTGCGGTTTTGACCGCGGCGTCCTTACCACGCGCATCGTGGTATTCATGCCACGACGGTGTTTCGGGGGTGCGGTCGTAAGGCCGCGCGTTCGTGGGAAACCTACCTCGCTCGATGTGGTGCGTCGTACAGATGCATCGCCCGGTATGGCGGGTGCTGTATGTGGCGCCGCCGGCATGGAGTCCTCCCACTCCCATTCTCCCCCGTACGAGGTCTACCTCGTCGTCGACAACGCCCGCTCGCAGGCCCTGACCCGCGCGTGGGACCGCTTCGACGACCCATCGGTCGCGGCGGTCGACCTCTACTTCCGGGCGTCGACCGACGTCGCGCTGGTCGCCGTGCACCTGCAGCACGGCCGCGATCGCGGGCGCTGGATCGGGCACGTCGTCGCGAGCGGCGTGGCCGTGATCGATCCCGCGCGCATGGGCGACGGCGATCGGCGTGCGTTCTTCGCTACGTACCTGCAGTCGTACGAGGTCGTCGCGCGCGGCTGCACCGGCCTCGCCGGCGCGATGACCGCGCTGCGCTCGCACGCCGCGAAGCCGAACGCGCGCGGCACGGGACCGTCGCCGGCGATCCGCGATGTGCCCACGCCCGCCACGCGACCGCGGCTGGGATCGGAGCCGGAACCTCCCGCCCTACCTCCGATCCCGGCCGCGGGCCGCGGCGCCGCCACGCGCTCGACGACGCTCGGCATGGGCGCGCTCAAGCGCCCGGCGACCGACGGCGAGGGATCGGCGAGCACGCGGGCGCCGACGGTCGAGTACCGGGGCCGTGACACCGAGCCGCTGCCGCCGCCGCCGCTGGGCCAGCCGACCCGGGCCAGCGGCACCGGCGAGCCCGCGGTTTCGGCGGAGCGCGAACCCGGACCGTCGGTGGCGGTGCGCTTCCTGCGCGGCGGGACGTGGTCCCACGCGCGGCTGCGATCGCTGTCGGCGCGCGGCGCGTACCTCGTGACCGGCGCGCCGCCGCGCCTGCACGACGAGGTGCACGTCGCGCTCGAGCTCGGTGAGCTGTCGGCGGTGGTGCGCGGCAGCGTCTACCACGTGACGACGGCGCGCGACGCGGTGGAGACCGGGTCGAGCGGCTTCGCCGTGCGGTTCCCGACCGATCCCGGACCGATGCGCGACCGGCTGCTCGACCTCTTGCAGCGCGCGCGCGCCGACGGCGTCGTGATCAAGCCGCCGCCATCGCGGACGAGCGTGCGCTTCCCGGTGCGCTGGCCCGTCGAGCTGCGCGGCGCGCGCGGCTCGCACGGCGACGCCCTCGACGTGTCGCTCGGCGGCCTGTTCATCCGCGGCCAGGCGCCGCTGGGCGCCGACCTCGTGACCGCGGTCGTGCCCATCGACGTCGGCGATCCGCCGATCGAGCTGAAGGCACGGGTCGCCCGCGCGATCACGAACGCCGACGCCACCATCCGCGGGCTGACCGCCGGCTACGGGCTCGAGATCGTCGACATGAGCGAGGGCGACCGCGTGCGATGGTCGCGCTTCCTGGCGCGGGTCGAGCGACGCGCGGCGCGCACGGTGCTCGTCGGCGCGGCGCCACGGCGGCTCGAGGCGATCGCGCGCGCCCTCACCGACGCGGGGTACGCGGTGACGTCGAGCGCCGACGCCGGCGCGCTGGTGCGGCTCGCCGACGGACCGCAGCTCCCCGACGTCGCGGTGATCGACGACAGCCTGCTCGAGCAGGGCGTGAGCGCGGCCTGGCTCGAGCAGATGTTCACGCAGCGCCAGGTGCCGTGCATCACCGTCCGCGGCGACGCGACGCGCGCACGCCTCGTGGTCGATCGCCTGCTCGCCGTCGCCGCGAGCTGAGGCGGACGCGCGCGTGGCGCGCCGGCGTCAGTCGGCGATCTCGATCACGAGCGTCACCGGCTGGCCGCGGCGCGTGAGCGTCACGACGACGCGCGTCGACGCCAGCAGGTACGCGGGCGCGAGGCGCGCCGGCTCGACGATGTCGGCGCCGTTCAGCGCGTGCACCGTGTCGCCGTTCATGAAGCCGACGCGCGCGTAGAAGCTGGACGGCCGGATGGCGTAGAGCTTGACGCCGTTGGGCTGCCCGTTCTCGAACGACGGCACGACACGCGCGCCGTGCGCCCCGGCGGCGGCGATCAGGTCGGGCACCGCCGCCGGCGCGATGCGGTGGTGGTGCTCGCCGACGCGCGTGATGCCGGTGCCGGACGCCGAGGGATCGAGCGGCGGCGGGAGCGACGGCGACGTCGACAGGAGGAGCGACGCGGCGTCCGCGCGCTGCACGAGGAGCAGGCCGGGCCGCCGCACGAGCCACGACGGATCGACGACGATCGCGGCGCCGCGCTCACGCACGAGCGCGAGCCCCAGCGACTCGAACAGCGCGCGAAAGCGCGGCTCGATCTCGGCCGGCTTCAGGCGGCCGTCGAAGCCCTCGGGGCGGCTGCGCTCGGCGAGCTCGACGGGCAGGATCACGTTGGCGCAGGTGATCCCGAGGTAAGCGACGACGAGATCCTTGGCCGTGAAGCCGGGCCGCAGGGTCAGCTGGACCTCGCCCGTCGGCCGGACGCACGCGTAGAGCCCGTCGGGTGAGGTCATCCGGGCGTCGTCACCCGGCGCGCCGTCGTCCGACGCGACCTCGTCGGGCTCGGCGCGCGGCGCCTCGACGACCGGCGCCGGCGTGGGGCACACCGGCGCGCGGGGCTGGCGGCACGCGCCGAGGGCGAGCGCGACCACGAGCACGCGCGCGAGGAACGTCGGGGCAAGCGAGGGCGCGACCATGGCGCCCAAGGTAACAGCGACGCCTCACCTCTGCCCGACCACGCCAGGAATTGCCAGACGCCGCGGGGAGTGCCTGCGCAACCGTGGTGGTTACGGTCCTGTCCCTGGGTCGCCGGCACCGCGGAGCTGAGATGAAGAAACGACTCCCCCTCGTTCTCCTGGTCGTCGCTGTCGCCGCGGTGCTCGGCTTCCTCCTCCTGCGCGGCCGCGACGGCGGCGAGCGCGCGGCGCGCGGCACGTCGGCCGCGTCCACCGATCGCGGCGGCCACGCGACGGCCGCCGCGGGCGCACGCGACGGCCGCGGCATCGTCGACCCGCGCACGAAGCCGCGCGGCTCGATCGCCGGGGTCGTCCGCGTCAAGGACGGCGCGCCGCTCCCCGGCGCCAGCGTGTGCACGTCGTGGAGCGCCGAGGGCGCCACGGCCGAGGACACGCGCGAGCCGGTGTGCACCAAGACCGACGCCGCCGGCGCGTACGAGCTTGCCGAGCTCGTGCCCGGCTATCACCGCGTCTCGGCCTTCGCGCCCGCGCACGTGCCCGCGTCCTGGCGCGACCCTGACCGCCGTCGCGACAGCGTCGAGCTGAAGCCGGGCGAGGCGAGGCGCGGGATCGATCTCGCGCTCGCGCCTGGCGGGGTCGAGATCGCCGGCGTGGTCGAGGACGTGAGCGGTGGCCCGGTCGCCGACGCGCTCGTGTCGGTGCGCGCGAGCGGCGGTGGATGGTGGAACCACGGCGCCAGCGCGATCACACGCAGCGACGCGCAGGGCCGCTTCTCGCTGTGGACCAGGAAGGGCGAGGTCTCGATCCACGCCGCGGCCGAGGGCTACGCGCCCGGCTCCACCGACGCCGTGGCGCCGACCACGAAGGTCGAGGTCCTGCTCACGCCCGAGTCCGTGCTCGCCGGCGTCGTCGTCGAGAGCGGCACGAACACGCCGGTCGAGGGCGCGATCGTCACGGTCGGCGACTGGCGCAGCGGCGAGGACAGCTCCGACGCCAGCGCGCGCACCGACGCGAACGGTCGCTTCCGGCTCACCCGCCTCAGCCCCGGTCGCTACAAGCCGCTGGCCGTCGCCCAGGGCCGCTACGGTGAGCCCGGCGAGAGCGTGCTGCTGGGGCTCGGCCAGTCGGTCGAGGACGTCACCATCGAGCTCCACGCCGCCGCCACGCTGCGCGGCACGATCGTGATCGACGAGGGCGACGGCAAGAAGCGCCCGTGCGCCGACGGCTGGGTCGGCGTCGAGGAGAAGCGCGCCGGCCGATGGGAAGGTGACGGCGCCGACGACGACGGCAAGATCGAGATCACGGCGCTCCTGCCCGGCACGTACGAGGTCAACGCGTGGTGCGAGGGCTACCTGCCCCGCGATCGCTACGAGCCGATCACGATCGCGACCGCGGACATCGACGGGCTGGTGTGGGAGGTCGGCGTCGGCGGCCGCATCGCCGGCGTGGTCAAGACCGAGGCCGGCGAGCCCGTCGCCGAGGCGAACATCTCGGCGCAGACGACCGGTGGCGCCGCGCGCGGCCAGCGCACGTGGGGCAACGACGAGACCGGCGCCGACGGCACGTTCCTCCTGAAGGGCCTGGTCGCCGGCGACTACACGCTCGACGTGAACGCCGACGGACAGCGCCAGCCCGAGGAGCCGCCCAGGGCGACCGTTCCCGCCGGGGGCGAGGCCAAGGTCGAGATCGTCCTGCCCGCGGGCGGCACGATCGCCGGCACGGTCGTCGACACCGGCGGCAAGCCGGTGCGCAACGCGCGCGTGCGCGTCGCCAACGACGGCTGGCGCTGGGGCGGCGGCGAGGGCCGCACCGGCGACGACGGCGCGTTCACCATCGAGGGCGTGCGCCCCGGCGAGCGCCGCGTCGTCGCCACCCGCGGCTGGTGGAACGAGATGCGCCGCCCCGGCTCGACCGACGACGACGTGCAAGGTGAGCGCGTCCACGTGGCCGCGGGCAAGACCGCGACCGTGCGCCTGGTGGTCGAGGCGCGCGACGGCGTCATCACCGGCTCGGTCACCGACGAGAAGGGCGAGCCCGTCGTCGACGCGTGGGTGATCGCGAGCCGCGAGTCGGAGGCCGCCGGCCGGCTCGCCGAATCCGCCGCGCGCAGCACGCGCTGGAGCTGGGGCCGCGACGATCGCCCGGTCATCACCGGCGTCGACGGGAAGTTCAAGGTCACCGAGCTCTCGCCCGGCACGTACGCCGTGCGCGCGTTCCGTCGCGGCGGCGGCGAGGCCGTCGGCGAGCACGTCAAGGTCGGCGGCTCGGTGAAGCTCGTGATCCGCTCGACCGGTCTCATCGCGGGCACGGTGAGGCCCGCCGACGGCGCCACCCTCCCCGACGAGATCCACGTCAGCGTCGCCGACGAGCAGACCGGCTTCTCGCGACGCGAGAAGTTCTTCCGCACCGGCGGCGTGTTCACGATGCGCGATCTCCCCGCCGGCACCTTCCTCGTCACCGCCGACTCCGCCGCGGGGCGCGTCACCACGACCGTCACCCTCGCGTCGGGTGAGCGCAAGGTCGGCGTCGAGCTCGTGCTCGAGCGCAAGGTCACGGTGAAGGGCCGCATGGTCGAGCTCGGCACGACCACACCGGTGCCCGGCCTCAACGCGCGCGTGCAGCCGGTGAAGGGCGGCGGCGGCCAGATGATCGTGTTCGGCGGCGGCGGCAGCGACAAGGAGCACATCAGCGGCGAGGACGGCCGCTTCACGATCGAGGACGCGCCGGTCGGCAAGGCGTGGGTGACGGCGTGGCCGCTCGACTGGGAGTCGTCGCCGTGGACCTGGACGCGCGTGTACGTCGAGATCGCGCAGGCCGACGTCGTCGACGTCGGGGACGTCGAGGTGATCCGCCGGCGCAAGAAGCCGAACGATCCCGACGGCGACTTCGGCTTCACCTTCGTGGAGCAGCCGCCGGATCGCGAGCCCGCGCAGTCGGAGCTGAAGGTCGCGCGCATCCGACCGAGCGGTCCTGCCGCGGGCAGCGGCCTCGTCGCCGGTGACGTCATCGTGAGCGTCGACGGGCACGACGTGCGCGGCGTCAACGCGTCGCGCGCCTACGCGCTGATGGACGTCCTCGAGGGGACCAAGGTCACGTTCGGGCTGGCGCGCGGCGAGAGCGTCGAGATCACGGCCGGACCGCCGCTCTGATCCGCATCCGGAGCGCACATCTCGCGTGCGCGTAGGGCGCGCGCGCAACACCCCCAACGGGCGTTCACGGCCACTGGCCCGACCAACACCCGTCGAGGGCGCTCAAGCGTCCGAGATCCTTTGGCTCCATGGCACCTACACGACCTGGGCCGGCGGTTGCAAAAGGGATGGGTGTACGATCATCCAGAGGAAACGACCCATGAACCGTAGCCACCTCGTTGCCTTCGCCGCCGTCCTGCTCGCGCCCGCCGCTGCCGCGGCCCAGCCGGGTTATGGACCGCCGCCGCCGCCCCCGGCGCCGCAGGGTTACTACTCGCAGCCGACGACCACCGTCCCCGGTGGCTTCCACGATCGCACCGGCCGCATGGCGCTCGGCTTCTCGCTCGGCCTCGGTGGCATGCAGGTGGGCGACGACGACGTGACGTGCCCGAGCTGCGACTACGACCCGATCGCCGGCGAGTTCGACTTCCACATCGGCGGCATGCTGTCGCCGCGCTTCGCGCTCCTCTTCGAGGTCCAGGGCAACGCGCAGACCGTCGCCGAGAACGGGTACGGCGCGACCAGCCTGGTCCAGGCGACCGCCATGGTGGCGGGCCAGTACTGGCTGACGCCGCAGCTGTGGGTGAAGGGCGGCATCGGCGCCGCGAGCCTCTCGTACAGCTACGACGACGGCTACACCTCGGACAGCGAGAACATCGACGAGGGCATGGCGATCATGGGCGGCGTCGGCTACGAGGTGCTCAGCGCGCGCACGTTCTCGATCGATCTGCAGGGCCGCCTGGTGAGCGGCAGCTACGACTCGTTCGACCAGAACGTCACGTCGGGCACGATCGGCGTCGGCTTCAACTGGTACTGAGGCGAGTCACGCGTCGATCAGGTCGGCGCACTTCTCGGCGATCATGATCACCGGCGCGTTGGTGTTGCCGCCGCAGATGCGCGGCATGATCGACGCGTCGGCGACGCGCAGGTTGCGAAGGCCGTGGACGCGCAGCGATGCGTCGACCACGGCCTGCTCGTCGTTGCCCATCTTGCAGGTGCCGGTGGGGTGGAAGATCGTGTTGCACGAGTTGCGGACGGCCGCCGCGAGCTGCTCGTCCGTCGTGACCGCGGGGCCGGGGAAGTGCTCCTCGCCGACGAGCTCGCGCAAGGGTGACGTCGCCGCGATCTCGCGCGCGAGCTTCAACCCGGCGACGAGGTGCGCGAGGTCGGCGGGGTCGGCGAAGTAGCGTGGGTCGATCCTGGGCGGCGCGAGCGGGTCGGCGCTGCGCAACGTGATCTCGCCGGTGCTCCGGGGATAGATGAGGCCGGGCGCGATGCCGATGAACCGGCCCCACGGCTTGTCGCGCGGCGCGTCGGTGTTGGGGAACTGCCAGCCCCACGGCGACATGTGGAACTGGACGTCGGGCCGCGGCAGCTCCGGGCGGGACTTCACGAACGCCGTCGCCTCGACCGACGCGGTGCCCAGCGGCCCGCCGCCGCCGAACAGGTACTGTGCGAGCCAGCCGAGGCTGCCGAGGCGCGACAGGCGCTTCACCGCCCCGGGGTTGGCGCGGAGCGCGAGCGGCGTGAACAGGTGATCCTCGAGGTGCTTGCCGACGCCGGGGAGCTCGTGCCTCGGCGTGACCTTGGCGGCGCGCAGCTCGTCGCCGGGGCCGATGCCCGAGAGGAGCAAGAGGTGCGGCGAGCCGATCGCGCCGCCGGCGAGGATGATCTCCTTGCCCTCGATCAGCTGCGCCTGCTTGCCGACGCGGCAGCGCACGCCGGTGACGCGATCGCCGTCGAGCACGAGCTCGGTCGCGTGCGCGCCGGTGATGACGGTGAGGTTCGCGCGCGCGCGCACCGGATCGAGGAACGCCGCGGCCGTGCTCGCGCGGCGCCCGTCGCGGATCGTGAACTGGAAGAGCGCGGCGCCCTCGTGATCGCCCTGGTTGATGTCGTCGAGGACGGGGACCTTGCAGCGCGCCGCGGTCGCCTCGACGAACGCGCGGGCGGCGGCCGCCGGCGCCGGATGATCGCTCACGTGCAGCGGGCCACCGGCGCCGCGCGTGGCCGAGCCGCCGCGCACGTTGTCCTCGGAGCGCTTGAAGTACGGCAGGACGTCGTCCCAGCCCCAGCCCGGGTTGCCGAGGTCGCGCCACTCGTCGTAGTTGTCGCGGTGGGCGCGCACGTACACCATCGCGTTCAGGCAGCTCGAGCCGCCGAGCAGCTTGCCGCGCGGCCAGTAGTGCCGCCGGTCGTCGCAGGCGGCCTGCGGCTCCGTCGACAGCTGCCAGTCGAGTGGCGTCCGCCACAGCTCCGGCCACATCCCCGGCGCGCGGACCTTGAGCGAGCGATGGCTCGCCGGCCCGGCCTCGAGCAGCGCGACCTTGCGCGACGACGCCGCGCTGAGGCGATTCGCCAGCACACACCCGGCGCTGCCGGCCCCCACGATCACGACGTCGTACATCCGCCGAGCGTATCACCGCGCCCGTGGCCGCTCAGTTCCAGCGGCGGTAGCGCTCGACCGAGCCGTCGCCGTGCTCGAGCGACAGCCACTCGAGGCCGCCGCCGTCGACGTCGACCGACCACGAGACGTCGCGCACGGACTCGCCCTGCGTGCGCTCGCCGTCGTCGCCGCACGAGTCGGTGACGTGGACCGTGATCCGGTGGCGGTAGAGGGTGAGCCGGTCGCCGGCGAGCGTGGCCGTGCCGGTCTCGTTGCCGAGGAGCCGGAGGGTGCAGCCACCGACCGTCGAGTCGATCACCGCGCCGGTCTCGTAGTCGCCGTCGGCGTCGAACACGAAGTAGAAGCCGCTGCCCGACGGGTTCTGCCACTGTCCGGTGTCGCGGTCGTAGTACTGGATCGACGACAGCGTGCCGGTGAACCAGTCGCCGGCGAGCGGCGCGGGCAACGCGCTGCGCGGCGTGTCGGGGCCGTCGGCGTCGGGGTCGGTGCACGCGGCGGCGAGGAGGAGGGGAAGGGCGATGAGCGTGCGTAGCGAGGTCAGCATGGGGATCTCCGTGGTGCGTATCCGCCGGGGCGGACGATCAGCTCGCAGGCGCCGCGGCGAGCGGCGCGGCGGGCGGGATGGGCTCGGGCACGCGGTTCTTCACCGGCGGGAGCGACTGGAGGTAGGCGAAGATCGCCGCCAGGTCCTCGTCGGTGTAGGTCGCGATCATCTCGACCGGCATCGGTGGCAGGAGCTTCCTGCCCTTGCCCATGTGGCGGCCGTTGCGGATCGTCGCGATGAACGTGGCCGAGTCCCACGTGCCGAGGCCGGTCTCCTCGTCGGGGGTGAGGTTGGCGGTGAACGAGACGCCCCAGGGGCCGCTCCACGCGGTGAACGTGTCGCTCACCGAGACGATCCACGGCCCCTCGGGCGCGGGCGGCGGCGGCACCACGCGCGACGCGGGGTGACCGGCGAGGACGTGGTTGGGGTCCTGCATCGGACCGTCGGGTCCCATGATCATCGGCGTGTGGCAGTCGTTGCACCCGGCGGCGGTGACGAGGTAACGGCCACGCTCGACGGGATCGGGCGCCCGCTGCGCGGACGAGGTGTTGCACGCGGCGAGCGCGGCGAGGATGGCGGCGGACGTGAGCTTCGTGGCGGTCATGGGCGTCTCCTGTCGGGTTGAGGTTCGAGCTCGGCGATCCAGCGGGTGACGAGCGCGAGGGCGTCGTCGTCGACCACGAGGGTCCCGAGCGGGGGCATCTGATGCGCGGGCGCGCGCGAACCCATGCGTCCGAGGAGGACGCTGGCGTCCGGATCGCCGGCGGCGATCCGCACGCGCGGCGCCGCCGGATCGTGAGGCAGCGGCGCGCGGCTCGCCTTGCCGACGGTGGTGGCGATCGCGTCGTGGCGCAGGTTCATCGCGAGCTCGGCGAGCTCGCCGGTGGCGTCGTGGCAGGCGCCGCAGTTGCCGTGCAGGTAGCCGAGCGCGGCGCGCTCCGTCGGCGTGCGCGCGGCGATACGCGGCGGCGTCGCGAGGAGCGCGGCCGGCAGGTTGACGAGCCGCCCGCTCGCGGCGAGCGACGCCAGATCGACGGCGCCGGGCGGCGGCGGCTCGGCGTGGGGCGCGCCGGGATCGCGATCGGGCGAGAGCTGGAGCGTCGAGAAGCCGAGCACCGGCGTCCTGCGCGTGTCGTGGCACAGGAGGCAGTCGCCGGCGGCGGGCACGTCGTGGCGGCGTCCGGCCCCGAGCGCCGCGAGCTCGACGCGCGCGCCGCGGGGCGCGAGCACGGCGTCGGTGCCGTCGGCGTCCCACACGTACGCGGCGTAGCGCCAGGTGCCGTCGGGGAGCCGCTCGGCGAGCCGCGTCTCGACCGGACGGTCGAAGGCGAACTCCTTCCACAGCTTCGTGCCCGCCGGAAACACCCACGCGTCGGGGTCCGATGCGTCGATCGACGTGCCGGGTGGCAGCCAGATCCACCGGCGCTTGGTGGCGCCGTCGGTCCACAGCGGGTACTGCGGCGAGAACGGCAGCACGCCGTCCGCGTCGAGCCCGGTGTCGCGCAGGTGCTCCGGCGGGGCGGCCGCGGGAGCCGTAACCGAAGACGGGCCACCGGCGTCGGTGCAGGCGACGGCGAACGTCGCGAGCGCGAGAGCGGTGAACCGCGGCTTCATGCGGCTCAAGATGCGCCGAGCCGCGAACCGGCGTTCCTAAGGACTCGCTGCGAGTTCGCTAAATGTTCCCTAAGCGGAACGGTCAGTCGCGTTCGGCGAGCTCGAGGGGGCGATCGACCTCGAGCGTGAAGCGGCCACGGCCGGCGGGAACCGTGCGGATCTGCGGACACTTCTCCTCGAGGCGCCTGCGCAGGAGGATGAGCCGGCTCTCGAGGTTGTCGCGGAGCTCGGGCAGCCCGAGCCATGGATCGAGGCGGAGCTCGCGGTTGGTGAACGACGTCCGGCCCTCGCCGACGTAGGCGCGCAGGAGCTTCCACAGGATCTTCCCCGGGATGTTGCGCACCAGGTACTCGTCGCCGACGAAGACGCAGTCGTCGCTCTTGTAGAACGTCAGCTTGAGCGGCGCCGGCGCCGCCACCGCCGGGAGCTCGCCGGTCGCGGCCTCGAGATCCTCCTCCTCGTCGTCGAGCTCCTCGTCGACGAGGCGATCGATCGCCATCGCGACCTGGGTCGCGATGACCTGGAGGAACGCCTCGTGCCACTCGTCGAACGCGAGCGCGTTCCGGCTCTCGAGCGCGATCACGCCGAGCAGGCGGTCCTGCGCGACGAGCGGCAGCGCGAGCTGCGCGGCGGCGTCGTGCAGGCCGGGCAGCGGGATCTCGGGGCGGAGCCCGCCGCCGCCGCCGCTGGCGACGACGCTCGCGCGCACCGCGCGGCCGTAGGTGAGATCGCGCGCACCGCCGACCCGCACGAGGCGCTGCTCGGCGGCGACGAGGCCGATGAGCCCCTCGCCGAACGCGACCTCCGCGCCGACGCCGGACTCGCCATACCCACGGCTCGCGATCGTCACGAGCCGGCGCTCGCCCTCGGGGACGAGCACCATCGCGTGCCCGAAGCCGAACACGTCCTGGAAGGCGTCGAGCGTCGCGGTCAGGAGCTCGTCGAGGCTCGACGCCCGCGAGATCCGCGCCGACAGCGTCTGGAGCGCGCGGATCTCGGTGAGCGGCCCCCCCTCGGGCTCGATGGTCGCGACGGCGGGCGGTCCGGCCGCGATGAAGTCCTCGACCTCCTCGAACTGGGTGACCTCGCACACGTCGGCGGAGATCAGCTTGAACACGCCGGTGAGCCCGAACTGCGACGCGATCGTCTCGATGCGCAGCGCCATCGCCTCGAACAGCGGGCCGCTGGTCTCGGCGCGGAGGAAGCGCACGCGCAAGCGGAAGCACTCGAAGGTGAGCGGATCCCACAGCTCGATCTGCGCGTGCGGGTTCTCCTCGAGGTTCTTGCGGGTCTTGTTGAAGAACTGGCAGGAGAGCGCGACGTGGCGATCGTCGACGAAGTAGACCTGACTGATGTAGGTGACGTTGGGCGTGCCATCGCGGGCGCAGGTCGCGATGCCCGACGGGATCACGCCCTGGAAGCAGCGCGCGTAGCGCGACAGCCGCGGGATCACGACGCCCCCACCGGCCGCCCCGCGCCGGGCCCGGGCGTCTGGTCGAAGACCGCCTCGAGGCGAACCTCGACCGCGGTCGCCGGCCACGTCACGATGCGCCGCACGACGGGCAACGGATAGCCGAGGCCGCCGAGGTCCTCGGTGAATCCGCCGGTGCAGGCCTCGATGAGCGGCCGCTCCGCCTCGGTCGCCGGCCGCACGCGCGTGACCACCCCCTTCAGCTGGACGCTGCGGTGCGTCGGGATGTGCGTCGAGCCGAGCGCGAACGGCGCCCCTTCCTCGAGGATGGCGAGGAGCGCGGCACCGGGTCCGTTGGCGAGGAACGCGGTGAAGCTCGCGCGATCGGCGCCGGGCAAGATCCCGACGGCGCGCGAGATGCACGGCCGGAGCTCGCGATCACGCCCGGCGGCGAGGAGCGAGAGGTGCTGCTCGAGGTAGGCGATGAGCTCGTCGGTCAGCTCGCGCATGGCGAGCCATTTTATTCGAGCTCGGCCGCGCGTTGCATGTGCCGGAGCTCGGCCTCGATCAGGAGGTGGAGCAGGCCGGTCAGGCGCTTGACCGCGCCCGGCTCGCCGGCCCGCACGCGGCCGACCTGATCGAGGACCTCGGCGCGTAGCGCCAGCATCGCGGCGCGCTCGGCCGCGTCGACGCCCGGCGCCGGCGCCTGCGCCGCCAGCACGTCGAGCGTGTGCTCGATGGCCGCGCAGCTGGTCTCGGCGCACGAGCGGTCGGCCCAGGCCGTCGTGGCCACGTCCTCGGCGGTGGCGACGAGCAGGAGGCGGAGCGTGCGGATGACGGGCAGGGACGGCGCGGACATGAGGCTTCTTCTCGCCGCCAGCCTGACACCGCCCGGGCGCTCGTGATCCTACGGGCTCGCTGAGCATTCGCTAAGAAGTTGCTATCGGCTATCTTCGCGCGGCTCATGCGCGCCAACCCGAACTTCCAGAAGCTCCCCGCCGGCTACCTCTTTCCCGAGATCGGGCGCCGCGTGCGCGCGTACGCCGCCGCGCACCCCGACGCCAAGGTCATCCGCCTCGGCATCGGCGACGTGACCGAGCCGCTGGCCCCGGCGATCATCGGCGCGATGCACGCGGCCGTCGACGAGCTGGCGACGCGCGAGACCTTCCGGGGCTACGGCCCCGAGCAGGGCTACGACTTCCTCGTCGAGGCGATCCGCGAGCACGACTACAGGCGGCGCGGCATCGACGTCGCCGCCGACGAGATCTTCGTCAGCGACGGCAGCAAGTGCGACAGCGGCAACCTGCAGGAGCTGTTCGCCGCCGACGCCGTGATCGCGGTGACCGACCCCGTGTACCCGGTGTACGTCGACTCGAACGTGATGGCCGGTCGCACCGGCGCGCCCGGGCCGGACGGTCGCTTCCCCGGGCTCGTGTACCTGCCGGCGACGGCGGAGAACGACTTCTGCCCGCCGCCGCCGGAGACGACGGACGCCCGGGGCGTCGACGTCGTCTATCTGTGCAGCCCCAACAACCCGACCGGCGCCGTGATGACCCGCGAGCAGCTCACCGCGTGGGTCGCGTGGGCCCGGCAGCACGACGCGCTCATCGTCTTCGACGCCGCGTACGAGGCGTACATCCAGGACGACACCCTGCCCCGCTCGATCTACGAGATTCCGGGGGCGCGCGAGGTCGCGGTCGAGATGCGCAGCTTCTCCAAGCGCGCCGGCTTCACCGGCGTGCGCTGCGGCTTCCTGGTCGTGCCCAAGGAGATCCGCGCGACCGGCGCGGGCGGCGAGCGCGTGTCGCTCCACGCCATGTGGAGCCGGCGCCACACGACCAAGTTCAACGGCGCGTCGTACGTGGTCCAGCGCGGCGCCGCGGCCGTGTTCACGCCGGAGGGGCTGGCGCAGACCGGCGCGCAGATCGCCTTCTACATGGAGAACGCGCGCATCCTGCGCGAGGGCCTCGCCCGCGCCGGCTTCAAGGTCTACGGCGGCCAGCACGCGCCGTACATCTGGCTCGAGACGCCCGCGGGCACGACGTCGTGGCAGTTCTTCGACGAGCTGCTCGACCGGGCCCACCTCGTCGGCACGCCCGGCTCGGGCTTCGGCCCGCAGGGCGAGGGCTACTTCCGCCTGTCGGCCTTCAACTCGCGCGCCAACGTCGACGAGGCCGTCGCGCGCATCGCCAACGTGTTCGGCTGAGCCACGACCGCGTCAGACGCAGGCCGCGGCCACCTGGCGCGTGTCCTCGAAGTGGCGCAGGTCGGTGACCTTGCCGCTGGCGAGCGTCCACCAGTGGACCTGCTGCTCGTCGACCAGCTTGCCGGTCGGCTTGACCCGGTAGCGGAGGTGGAGGCGAACGGCGACGACCTCGTCGCTCGCGACGAAGGCGAGCGGCTCGAACGCCTCGAACTCGACCGTGGCCGCGATCGCGGCGAAGAACTGCGGGAGCTCGCCGTGGCCGCGCGCGGTGCGGTGCCAGGGCACGGCGGGCGAGGCGCCCTCGAACGAGATCGCGCCGTCCGGTGCGAAGGCGTCGACGATGGTGGGGACGTCGCCGCTGCCGAAGGCGGCGTAGATGCGCTTGACGAGCTCGGTGTTGCGCTGGGTCTGCATGGGGTTCCTCCTTGGCCCACGATACGGAGGTCCCGGCTTCCCCGATCGGTGCAGGTATGCAACGATGGGTTGCGTGGATGCAACCCCGGCGCTCGTGCGCACGCTCGCCGCCGCCTGCGCGGCGGCCTCGATGGCCCGGGCCGCCGAGGCCCTGGGCGTCGACAAGGCCACGGTCAGCCGCCGGCTCGCCGCGCTCGAGCGCGCCCGCCCGGGGCTGTTCGAGCGGCGCGGCGGGCGCATCACGCCGACGGCCGCCGGCGTCCGCGCGCTCGAGGCGCTGGCGACGATCGACCTCGGCGAGGCGCGGCTCCGCGCCGAGCTCGCGGCCGGGCCCCAGGGCTCGCGCGGCGTGGTGCGGCTGACGGTCCCTGCCTTCCTCGCCGCCGAGCTCGTCCTCCCCGCGCTGCCCGCCTTCGCCGCGGCGCATCCCGAGATCGACATCACGCTCCTGGCCACGAGCCGTCTCCTCGACCTCGCCCGCGGCGAGGCGGACGTCGCCGTGCGCAACGTCGCGCCCGCCGGCCCAGGGGTGGTCGCCCGCCGGGCGTGCGCGTTCGCCGTCGGGCTCTACGCCGCGCGGTCGTACGTCGCGAAGCGAGGAGCGGTCACGTCGGGCTCGCTCGACGGCCACGACTTCCTCGACTTCGAGTTCGGCACGATCTCGGGGCCGGGGCTCGCCTGGCTGCCCGCGGCGGTCCAGCGCGCCCGGGTCGTCTTCCGCGGCGACGACGCCGCGCTGCTCCACACCGCCGCCCGGGCCGGGCTCGGCGTCGCCGTGCTGCCACGCTTGCTCGCCGACCACGACCGCGAGCTGGTGAGGGTCGTGCCCGACGAGCTGGTCACGACGGTTCACGTCGTGGTGCGCGAGGAGATCCGTCGCATGGCGCGGGTCCGGACGGTGGCCGCGTGGATCGCGCAGCGACTCCACGAAGCCCGCGCGCGCCTGGCGCCCGGCGCCGCGTGATCGGCGTGCGCGGGCACGTGCTAGCCTGCCGCCGCCATGCCGGACTTCGAGTACGCCGAGCTCCTGCCCCTCGCCGACGACGCGACGCCCTACCGCAAGCTGAGCGGGGACCACGTCGGGACGTTCACCGCCGGCGGGCGGTCGTTCGTCGAGGTCGCGCCCGAGGCGCTGACGCTCCTCACGCGCGAGGCGATGCGCGACATCGCGCACCTCCTGCGCCCGGGGCACCTCGCGCAGCTGAAGAAGATCGTCGAGGACAAGGAGGCGTCGGCCAACGACCACTTCGTGGCGCTCGATCTGCTGCGCAACGCCAACATCGCCGCCGGCGGCGTCCTGCCCATGTGCCAGGACACCGGGACCGCGATCGTCATGGGCAAGAAGGGGCAGTTCGTCGTCACCGGCGGCGGCGACGAGGAGGCGATCGCGCGCGGCGTGTTCGACACGTACCAGACGTCGAACCTGCGCTACTCGCAGCTCGCGCCGCTCGACATGTTCACGGAGAAGAACACCGGCAACAACCTGCCGGCGCAGATCGAGCTCTACGCCGACGACGGCGACGAGTATCACTTCCTGTTCATGGCCAAGGGCGGCGGCTCGGCCAACAAGAGCTACCTCTACCAGGAGACCAAGGCGCTCCTGAACCCGGCGTCGCTCACGACGTGGCTCGACGCCAAGCTGCGCACGCTCGGCACGGCGGCGTGCCCGCCGTACCACCTCGCCGTCGTCATCGGCGGCACGTCGGCGGAGCACGCGCTCAAGGTGGCCAAGCTCGCGTCGGCGCGCTACCTCGACACGCTGCCGTCGAGCGGCTCGAAGCTCGGCCATGGCTACCGGGACCTCGAGTGGGAGGCCAAGGTCCTGCAGATCGCGCAGGGCACCGGCATCGGCGCGCAGTTCGGCGGCAAGTACTTCGTCCACGACGTGCGCGTCATCCGCCTGCCGCGCCACGGCGCGTCGTGCCCGGTGGCGATCGCGGTGTCGTGCTCGGCCGACCGCCAGGCGCTCGGCAAGATCACGCGTGACGGCGTGTTCCTCGAGGCGCTCGAGCGCGAGCCCGCGCACTACCTGCCGGAGACGACCGACGCCGACCTCGACGGCGAGGTCGTGAAGATCGATCTCGGGCGGCCGATGAGCGAGATCCGCGCCGAGCTCTCGCGCTACCCGATCAAGACCCGGCTCTCGCTGTCGGGGCCGATGGTGGTCGCGCGCGACATCGCGCACGCCAAGATCAAGGAGCGGCTCGACGCGGGGCAGGGCATGCCGACGTACCTGCGGGACATGGCGGTCTACTACGCGGGCCCGGCCAAGACGCCGGCGGGCTTCGCGTCGGGCTCGTTCGGACCGACGACCGCGGGGCGCATGGACGCGTACGTCGACCAGTTCCAGGCGGCCGGCGGCAGCATGGTGATGCTCGCGAAGGGCAACCGCAGCAAGCAGGTGACGGCGGCCTGCAAGGCGCACGGCGGCTTCTACCTGGGCTCGATCGGCGGCCCGGCCGCGCGGCTGGCGCAGGACTGCATCAAGAAGGTCGAGGTGCTCGAGTACCCGGAGCTCGGCATGGAGGCGGTGTGGCGGATCGAGGTCGTCGACTTCCCGGCCTTCATCGTCGTCGACGACAAGGGCAACGACTTCTTCGCCGATCTCGACGGCCCGCCCGCGGGCGGCAAGCTGCCGGTGACTCGCTGATGGGGCGCTGGCGTCCGGCGCTGGTCGCGCTGGGGCTGATCGCGGTCACGGCGGCCTGCAGGACGTCACCGGGCGCGGGGCGCGCGGCCGACCCGATCGCGCCGGTGATCGAGGAGGCGACGGCCGACGGTAAGCCGCGCGTCGAGCTCCTCGCGGCTGGCGCGACGCCGCGTGCCCCCCTGCGCTTGACGCCGTCCGCCGGGGTCCGCACGGACGCCGACGTGGCGACGGTGATCCGGGGCCGCCTCGACAGCGGTCACGAGACGCGGGTCGAGATGGCGTACGGCTGGACGGGCTCGGTGGTCGACGCGGGCAACGACATTCGCGTCGCCGGTCAGCTCGATCACATGTCGTTCGACGGCGAGCCGGCGGAGCCGCTGGCCGTCGCGTTCTCCTACGTGCTCTCCTCCACCGGCTGGATCACGGAGTTCGAGCTCGACAAGCCCGAGCCCACGCCGATCGAGGCGGCGCTGGCGGAGTCGGCGCGCCAGGCCCTGGCCTTCCTCGCCGTGTTCCCCGCGTCGCCCATCGGGGTCGGCGCGCGCTGGCGCCTCGAGGTGGAGGTGGTGCAGAACGGCACACCGGTGGCCATGACCGTCACCTCGACGCTGGTCGAGCGGGACGGGCAGCGCGCCCGGATCCGCGCCGAGCTCGCGTTCCGGTCGACGGCCGAGGGTCCCGTCTCCATCGAAGGAACTGGCGCGCTCGAGCTGCTCGTCGATGTCAGGCAGGCGGTCCCGACGACGCGCCTGACCATGACGTACGTCGGCCACATCGCCGGCGACGAGCCCGACACGCTCCGCGGTGACGCGACGATGACCCTGACACCGCGCCGCTGACGCGGCGCGGCCCGGCTATCATCACCCGCGATGCCACTCCTGCGCGACGAGGCCTGGGCGCTCTTCACCGAGTGGACGAAGGGCGATTCGCTCCGCCGACACGGCCGCGCCGTCGAGCTGGTGATGCGCGCCGCGGCGCCGCGCTACGGCGGCCCCGACGCCGACGTCGAGGCCTGGGGCATCGCTGGCATGCTGCACGACGCCGACTACGAGGCGTGGCCCGAGGAGCACCCGCACCGCATCGTCGGCTGGCTGCGCGCGCGCGGCGAGGCGGCGCTGGCCCACGCGATCAGCGCGCACTACACGAAGTGGAACGTCCCGTACGAGAGCACGCTCGATCGCGCGCTCCTCGCCTGCGACGAGCCGACCGGCTTCGTCATGGCGTGCTGCCTGGTGCGCCCCGACGGCATCACGACGCTCGAGGTCGCGAGCGTGAAGAAGCGGCTCAAGGACAAGCGCTTCGCCGCGACGGTCGATCGCGGCGAGGTCACCGCCGGCGCCGAGCTCCTCGGCGTGCCGCTCGACGAGCACCTCGCGTTTCTCATCGACGCGCTGCGCCCGCACGCCACCGAGCTCGGCCTCGTGGGCCGCGGGGCCGCGCCCTGAGCGGTGTCGGACAGCGGGATCCGTCCAGCCGATCAGCGACGACCGTTGTTGCCGCCGCGACCGCGCACGGGCTTCTTGGCCTTGGCGCGCGTCGCGCGCGCCGTCGGGCTCGTGGTCTTGCGCACGGCGTCCAGCTGCTGGTTGGTCGTGCGCTTGGTGCGATCGGCGCTCTTGCGCGTCGACTTGCGCGACGGGCGCGTCCCGCCGACGACGGGGTCCTCGAGCACGGCGCCGCCGCGCTTGCCGGCGAGGATCGTGCGCGTTCTCCTCCGCTCCACGCTGCGGTCGGTCGCGCTCGTGCCTGGCTGCGCGGTGTCGACGACGGTGTCGCGCCGGCGCTTCCTCGGCTGCTTCGGCTTGGGCGGGTTGGCGTTGCGCTGCTGCTCGGTGCGGAACTCCTGAGCCTTGGTTGGCATGACTCAAGGATAGTCCGACTCGCGGCGAGGGGCGACGCCTTGAGGCCCCCGTCAGCGCACGATCCCTCAGGCGTCGGCGACGCGCGGCTCTTTGGCGTACGTGATGAGCGGCTGGGCGTGCTTCTCGATCACGTCCTCGTTGATGATGACCTCGCTCACCGACTGCCCGGGGATCTCGAACATGATGTCGAGGAGCGCCGACTCGAGGATCGCGCGCAGGCCGCGCGCGCCGCTCTTCTGCTGGCCGGCGAGGAGCGCGACCTTGGCCAGCGCGCCCTTGGAGAACTTGATCTTCACGCCGTCCATCTCGAACAGCTTCTGGTACTGCTTCACCAGCGCGTTCTTGGGCTGGGTCAGGATCTGGACCAGCGCCTCCTCCGACAGCTCGTGGAGCGGCGCGATCACCGGCAGGCGCCCGATGAACTCGGGGATCATGCCGTACTTGAGCAGATCCTCGGGCTGCACCTGCTGGAGCAGCTCCCACTGCGTCAGCTTGGGCGGGCCGTTCTTCATCGCCGCGCCGAAGCCGATCATCTTCTGGCCGATGCGGTTCTCGATGATGTCCTCGAGCCCGACGAAGGCGCCGCCGCAGATGAACAGGATGTTGGTCGTGTCGACCTGGAGGAACTCCTGCTGCGGGTGCTTGCGGCCGCCCTTGGGCGGCACCGAGGCCAGCGTGCCCTCGATGATCTTGAGCAACGCCTGCTGCACGCCCTCACCCGACACGTCGCGCGTGATCGACGGGTTGTCGCTCTTGCGGGCGATCTTGTCGATCTCGTCGATGTACACGATCCCGCGCTGCGCGCGCTCGATGTCGTGGTCGGCGTTGTGGAGCAGCGAGACGATGATGTTCTCGACGTCCTCGCCGACGTAACCCGCCTCGGTGAGGTTGGTGGCGTCGGCGATGGCGAACGGGACGTTGAGGATGCGGGCGAGCGTCTGGGCGAGCAGCGTCTTGCCCGAGCCGGTCGGCCCGAGCAGGAGGATGTTCGACTTCTGCAGCTCGACGTCGTCGTCGCGCGTGGCGCCCTTCTGGTCGATGCGCTTGTAGTGGTTGTGGACCGCGACCGAGAGGATCTTCTTGGCGCGGTCCTGGCCGATCACGTACTCGTCGAGGACCTTCTTGATCTGCGCCGGCTTGGGGATGACGCCCGCGCCGTAGCCGGGCTCGTCCTTCTCGATCTCCTCGGCGATGATGTCGTTGCAGAGGCCGATGCACTCGTCGCAGATGTAGACCGTCGGCCCGGCGATGAGCTTCTTCACCTCCTTCTGCGACTTGCCGCAGAAGGAACAGGTCAGGGACGAATCACGCTTCTCGGCCGGCATGCTCCCCTACTTCACTTCTTGTCGCCGCGCTCCGGCTTGGTCTCCTCCGCCTTCTTGCGGACGAAGACCTCGTCGATGATGCCGTACTCCTTGGCCTGCGGCGCGCCCATGAAGTAGTCGCGCTCGGTGTCGGTCTGGATCTTCCCGATCGGCTGCCCGGTGTGCTTGGCGAGGAGCTCGTTCAAGGTCTCGCGCGTCTTGAGCAGCTCCTTGGCGTGGATCTCGATCTCGGTCGCCTGACCCTGGAAGCCCGCGAGGGGCTGGTGGATCATGACGCGCGAGTGGGGCAAGGCGTAGCGCTTGCCGGCGCTGCCCGACGCGAGGAGGAACGCGCCCATCGAGGCGGCCTGGCCCATGCAGATCGTGGCGACGTCACAGCGCACGTACTGCATCGTGTCGTAGATGGCCATGCCCGCCGTGACGTGGCCGCCCGGCGAGTTGATGTAGAGCATGATGTCCTTCTCCGGGTCCTCGCTCTCGAGGAACAGGAGCTGGGCGATGACCACGTTCGCGATCTCGTCGTTGATCGCCGTGCCCAGGAAGATGATCCGCTCCTTGAGCAGCCGCGAGAAGATGTCCCAGCCGCGCTCGCCGCGGTGAGTCTGCTCGATGACCGTCGGGATGAGGTAGTTCTTGATATCCATGGCCTGTCCCCGACTGTACGGGGGCCCCGGCAGCCGCGCAACGCGAACGGCCGTTACCTGCCCGAACCGTCAGGGCCCGATCAGTGGTCGTGATCGCAGTCGGGACCGTGGACGTGGCCCGCCTCGCCGTGAACCGGCGCGGTGGCGATGGGGGCACCGCCCAGCAGGCCACCCTCGGCCGGCTCGGTGAGCTTGTCGACCTCGGTCACTGCCGCCTTCTCGACGAGGAGATCGAGCACCTTGTCCTGGCGGAGCGACCAGCGCGCCGAATCGAGGCGACCGTCGCGCTCCCACTCCGCCTTGAGGCGGGCGGGCGGCACGTTGCGCGCCTTGGCGGCGCTGGCGACGTGGGTCATGAGCTCGTCCTCGGCGACCACGAGCTGCTCCTGGTCGGCGATCGCCTCGAGCAGGAGCTGGCCGCGCACCTCGTCGGTGCCGGCCGGCTTCATCTTGTCGCGCAGGTCGGCGGTGAGGCCGGCGCCCTCGCGATCCGGCGGCATGCCGATCATCGCGCGCAGGCGGTTGTACTGCATCTCCACCGCGCGATCGACGAGCGACGACGCGACGGGGATCTGGAACTTCTTCACCAGCGCGCGCAGCGCATGCTGCCGCGCCTCGCTCTTGATGATCGACTGCTCGCGGGCCTCGAGATCGGCGCGCAGGGCCGCGCGCAGCCCGTCGATGGTGTCGGCCTTGCCGGTGTCCTTGGCGAAGTCGTCGTCGAGGTTGGGCACGACCTTGGCCCGCGCCTCGACGATCGAGACGGTGAGGTTGGCGTGGCGGCCCTTGAGGTTCTCGTCGGCGTGATCGGCCGGGATGTCGACGTCGATCACCTTGTCCTTGGTGTCGAGCGGGATGCCGGTGAGCGCCTCGCGCAGGCCGGGGACGGGCTCGCGCTCGGGATCGTCGAGGTCGACGCCGAAGCGCGGCTGATCGATCGGGTGCTCGCCGATCGTGCCCTTCACGTGGAGGATGACGACGTCGCCGAGCTGGGTGACCTGGCGGTCCTCGATCGGGACCAGCTCGGTGTGCTCCTTGCGCAACGCCTCGAGCGCCTTGTCGACCTCGGCGTCCTCGACCTTCATGCGGCGGCGCTCGATCTCGAGGCCCTGCCAGCCGTCCACCTGGACCTGGCCCTTGATCTCGACGATCGCGGCGAAGTGGAACGGCTCGCCCTTCTTGATCTGGCCGCCCTCCTCGACGCGCGGCTCGGCGACGGCGCCGAGCTTGTGCTGCGTGTTGGCGGTGAAGAACGACTCGCGCACGAGCTGGTACGCGACCTCGGCGTGCACGCGCGGCGCGTAGATCTGCTCCAGCACCGAGCGCGGCGCCTTGCCCTTGCGGAAGCCCTTCAAGGCCACGCCCTTGCCGAGCTCGCGGTACGCGGCGCCGAGACGATCGGCGACGGTGGTCCACGGGATCTCGACGATGAGCTTCTTCTCGACGGGTGAGACGTCCTCGATGCGCAGGTTCATGAGAGCGCGGAGTCGTAGCACATCGACCGCCGGCGACACCACCCTTCGCGCGCCGCCTACTCCCGCGAATTCCCTGCGCTTGTCCGGGGACGGTGTCAACTTTGTCAACTTCCGGAGGGGGGACCCTAAAGTTGTCAAAGTTGACACCGTCCCCATTAGAGTCGGCGTCGTGAAGGTTCTCGTCGTCGGCGCCGGCTCGGTCGGCCAGGTGTTCGGCCGCCACTACCAGGCGGGCGGCGCCGAGGTCACGTTCTTCGTGCGCGAGAAGTACAAGGCGGAGGTCGAGCGCGGGTTCGACATGTACCCGCTCAACCGGCGGCGCGCGCGGCGCGGGGAGGCGGTGCGCTTCGAGGGGTTCGACGTGGTCACGCGCGCGGACGAGGTCGCGGCGCGCGGCTTCGATCAGGTGATGATCACCGTCGCGTCGCCGGCCTTGCGCGGGCCGTGGCTCGCCGAGCTCGTCGCCGCCGCCGGCGACGCGACGATCGTGGCGCTCCAGCCCGGGCTCGACGACCGCGGCCTCTACCTCGCCGCTGGTGCCGTCGAGGAGCGGCTCGTCCAGGGCCTCATCTCGCTCATCAGCTATCACGCGCCGCTGCCCGGCGAGACGCGCTTCGCGAGGCCGGGCATGGCGTACTGGTTCCCGCCGATGGGCCCGAGCCCGTTCTCGGGACCCGCCGCGCGCCGCGACGCGGTCGTCGCCGCGCTCCGCCGCGGTGGCCTGCCCGCGAAGAAGCACCCCGACGTGCCGCGCACCGCCGGCTTCCCGACCGCGGTGATGATGCCGTACCTCGTCGCGCTCGAGCTCGGCGGCTGGACCGTCGAGGGCGCCGTCCGCGCCGGCAAGCTCGCCCTCGGCGGCCGCGGCGCGCGCGAGGCGATCGACATCGTGCGCGCGCGGCTCGGCAAGCCGCCGTTCGGCACCGGCCTCCTCGCCCGCGCGCGCGTGCTGCGCGCCGGCGTCTTCCTCGCCCGCCCGTTCATCCCGCTGCCCCTCGAGGTGTACCTGCAGGAGCACTTCACCAAGGTCGGCGACCAGACCCGCGAGTTCCTCGACGGCTATATCGCCAAGGGGAAGGCCGCGGGGCTGCCCACGGCCGCCCTCGAACAGCTCGCCGCCGAGCTCGCCACGGCGCGAGCAGCGTGAGCGACACCCGCGGCGCGATCAGCGGACGATCGGGAGGAACGCGATCGCCTGCACGCGCTCCTCGCGGAAGCGCGCCACCTGGCGCAGCGTTCGCACCATCACCTCGGCCACCTCGGGCGAGACGTCGCGGGCCGCCGCGGCCACGACGGTCGACAGGCCGAACGGCACCTGGACCTCGCCGAACCCCGAGAACAGATCACGCAGCGTCATCTCCGGCGGGTAGACCTCGATCGTCGCGTCGTCGCCGAGCTTGGCCAGCTCGCGCGCGCCCTTGATCGCGTCCTCGAGGCCGCCGAGCTCGTCGACGAGGCCGAGCCGCTTGGCGTCGGCGCCGGTCCACACCCGGCCCTGGGCGATCGCGTGCACGTCGGCGACGCTCTTGCCGCGGCCAGCGGCGACGCGGCCGACGAACACGTCGTAGATCGCCTGCATGTGGGCCTGCACCGCGGCCCGCTCGTCAGCGGTCCACGGCCCGAGGCTCGCCATCATCGTCGCGCGCTTGCCGCGCCCCATCGGGTACGTGGTGACGCCGATCTTCGCCAGCGCGCCGCTCGGCGCCAGCTTGCCGCCGACCACACCGATCGAGCCGGTGAGCGTGTCGGGCAAGGCGTAGATCTTGGTCGCGCCGCACGCGATGTAGTAGCCGCCCGACGCGGCGACGTCGCTCATCGAGACGACCACCGGCTTCTTCGCCTTCACCTCGGCGACCGCGTGCCAGATGAGCTCCGAGGCGAGCGCGCTGCCGCCGCCCGAGTCGATGCGCAGCACCACCGCCTTCACGCTGTCGTCGGCGGCGAGCACCCGCAGGGCCGGCACCAGCGTCCGCGACGCGATCTCCGCGCGCGCGCCGATGATGCCGTCGCCGCCGCCGTCGATCACGTCGCCGACGGCGTAGACCAGCGCGACGTGAGGATCCGTCGGCCGCGTGGTCGGCGTCGCGCCGAGGAACTTCATCACCTTCATCATCGCCGCCGCGCCCTCGGTCTTCTCCTCGAGTGGGATCCGGGTCCACGCGCCGCCGGCGGCGGCCGCGTCCCGGAACTGCTCGAACGGCTCGACGACGTCGACGAGCCTGGCGGCGAGCGCCTTGTCCGACGTGAACATCGCCTCGTCGATGAGCGCCTTCACCACGTCGGGCGCGAGCTTGCGGCCGGCCGCGATGGCGTCGACCATCGACGCGTAACTGCGGTCGAGGATCGCGGCGATGGTCTCCTCCATCTCCTTCGATGGGCGGTCGCGCGTGAGCGGCTCGGCGGCGCCCTTGTACGCGCCGACGTGGAGGAAGTCGGCGGTGATGCCGAGCTGATCGAGCAGGCCCTTCAGGTGAACCGGCATCGCCGCCGGGCCCGAGACCATCACCTCGCCGGTCGGCGCCAGGCCGATGCGGTCGCACGCCGTCAGCACCATGTACTCGGCGTTCGAGGCGGCCTCGGTGTGGCAGTGGAGCTGCTTGCCCTTGGCCTTGAACGCGAGGAGCGCCGACTGCAGCTCCGCCGCATCCGGCAGGGACACCGAGAGGCCGTCGACGCGCAGGACGAGGCCGGTGAGCTCGTCGTCCTTGGCGAGCTCGCGCAGGCGCTCGCCGAGCGCGCGCACCTGGATGGCGTCGCTCGGTCCGCTCGTCCACGAGAAGCTCTCGAGCTCGGCGATGTCGCCGCCGAGCGTCATGACGCCCGTATGCGGCTTGCCGGCGTCGAAGCCGGGGCTCGACTCGGGCGCCTCGAACGGGCCCGGCTTGTCGATGTTCTCGGCGATGTTCTTGAGCATCGCCATCGGGTCGCCGAAGCCACCACCACCGCCACCGCCACCGCCGCCGCCAGCTGCGGCGCTGCCGCCGCCGCCGCCGCCCCAGGGGTCGGACTCGGCGGACGGGACGTTCCAGTCGGGCTTCTTGTCCTCACCGCATGCAACGGCGAGGAGCGCGGCCGCGAGAAGACAGGTGGCCTCGGCGCATCGCTTCATGACTTCCTCGGGGATCAGGGAGTGGAGCTCGGATCCGGTGACGGCGTCGTCTCCGGCTTGGGATCGGGCGGCGGATCGGGCGGCTTGTCAGCGCCGCCGCCGCCGGTGGCGCCACCACCACCACCACCGCCGTTCTCGGGCGGCGTCGGCGTCCCGCCCGCGTTGCCCTTCAGGCGATCGAGCTGGCGCTGGGCGGCGGCGCTGCCCGGGTAGACGCCCAGGTACTTCTCGTAGGCGGTGATCGCGAGGTCGGTGCGCCCCTGCTGCTGGTACGCCTCGGCGACGCCCCAGAGCGCGCGCTCGAAGCGAGGCGAGATCCCGAGCGCGGCGCGGAACTTCGAGTGCGCCGACGCGAACTGCTTGGCGTCGATGTGGCAGAAGCCCATGCCCGAGAGCGCCTCGACGCCGTTGGGCTGCACGTCGAGCGCGCGCTGGAAGTACGGCATCGCCTGACCGCAGTCGACCTCGGCGAGCTTGTTGGCCTTCGCGAGCAGCGCGTCGTAGTTGTTGCCGACGGGCGCGGTCCCCGCGCCCCCCGTGCCCGTGCCCGCGCCCGTGCCCGATCCGGCGGAGCCTCCCCCGCTTCCGCCACCTCCGCCACCTCCGCCACCTCCGCCACCACCCCCGACGCCCGCGTCCACATCCTCGCTCGGCATCGGATCGACCGCCACCGTGCCGACCCGCGCCAGCATCGCGCGCGCCCCCGCGTGCTCCGGCTGCGCCGCGATGACCGCGTCGGCCGCCGCGCGCGCGTCGGCCTGCTTCTTCTGCAGGAACGCGACGCGCGCGAGGTGCCACCGCGGCCGCACGTCACCGGTGCCCTCGAGCGCGCCCTGATCGAGCCCTGCAAGGAGCTGCTCGGCGCGTGCGTAGTCCTTGTCGCGGATCGCGGCCAGCGCCTCGACGAGCGACGCCTCGCGATCGCCGGGCGACGCCTGGCGCGCGGTGTCGAGGTAGCGCCGCAGGTCCTTCATCGGCTTGCCCTGCAGCCGCAGCACGTCGGCCATCGCGACGTTGGCCATCGCGTCGCCGGCGCCCGCCTTGATCGCGCGCTGCGCGAGCCCGAGCGCAGTCAGCACGAGCTGCTTCGACTCGCGACGCACCTTCTCGGCCGTCTTCGCGTCCGTCGCCAGCTCGGCCTCGTCCTCGATGACCTGGGCCTGCGCCGACACGAGGCGCGCGCGCATGCCGAGCGTCGTCGCGTCGGCCTTGCCACCCTCGCCGAGCATCTTCTCGGCGGCGGCGAGCGCGGCCGCCTGATCGCGGCCGAGGTGGACCCGCGCCTGGTCGAGGAGATCATCGGCGACCGACAGGGCGGCGGCGTCGGGCGCCGTCTCCGCGGCGCCCGCGTCGGCCGCGGCGACCAGCTCGCCCGCGTCGCCGGCGGGCGGCACCGACGAGCCCGACGCACCGGGACGCAGCACCGTGAAGTACACGACGCCGACGGCGGCGCCGATCACCACGAGCGAGCCGAGCGCGATCCACAGCCCGGCGCCGCGGCGCGGCGGCGCCTCGTCGGCGAACGCGTCGAAGCTGTCGTCGTCGTCCCGCGGCCGCGCGAGGCCGCCGGCGAAGGCGACGTCGTCGGTCGGCACGGGACGCACCACGCCGCCGAAGTTGTCACCCGCGCTCGCGCGTACGGCGCCGCGGCGCGGACCGACGGTCTCGGCGTCGTCGGCGAGCGGCTTCACCTCGTCGCTCACCCACGCGCCGGTCGAGCGCTGCCCGGGCGGCGGGATCGCCGAGGCCGGCCTGGGTGGCGCCGGCGCGGCTGCCGGCGCTGCCGGCGGAGGCGGTGCCGGCAACGGCGCGCTCGCCGCCGCGACGCTCGACGCTGGCCGCGC
>ERZ761602.2500-NODE-2500-length-28580-cov-11.546082_pt1 | contig 28580 bp, 37 predicted proteins | sample MGYA00512165_ERZ761602 | MGnify/ENA primary metagenome ERZ761602 (study PRJEB28899, sample SAMN02445085) | bioreactor sludge metagenome | biome: EBPR sludge; isolation source: Thorneside wastewater treatment plant | place: Australia: Brisbane, Thorneside...
CGCCGATGGCTTCCATCTCGGTTTCCGAGCCGAAGGCGCGCAGGCCTTGCACTTCCTCCGGCAGCACAACGTCGTCGTGCGGAATGTGCGGAATCACGAAAGAGCGCAGCTTGCGCTGGCCGCGCTCGCCCACCGTGCCGGGCGAACCCGGCGCGCGAGTCGGCAAGAGGTTCAGGCGACCGGCGAACTCCTCGACGATGATCTGCCGGGTGCGCGTCGGCTTGGCGGGAAACAGATTCAATTGCTCCAGCCGCCCGTAGCGGTTGGGCAAGAGGTTGATGGCGGTGGTGAGGCTGGCCATCGAGAAGCCGGGGTTTTCAAAAGGGTTCTGCATTTGGGTTCTCCAGAAAAAGCGAAACCCGCCAGCGGCGGGTCATCGGGGGAGTGAAACGAGGGGAATGCGATCAGGCGCTGTCGCGAACCAGCACGCCGAGGAAGGTCAGATGCGCTTCGGCAGAGGACTTCTGCGCGGGCGTGATGCCGATCGGCCAGATCAGCGCGCCGCGCGCGACAATGGCGTGACGGGCGATCAGGATCGCGTCGTCGCGGTCGATCAACGTTGCATCCACGTCGTTACCAAGCACACCGATGGCGATTTCGCTGCCGTCTGTGGCTGATGGATCGAAGGCCTTGAGCTTGGCGGTGGTGGTGTCCCGACCGACCACGGTGCCGATGCCGAGGTTCTGGGCGGCGGCAACGGTGTCGATTTCACGCGAATAGAGGTTCGGCGCTTCGTACTTCAGGACGTCACCGAGGTTCTTGGGTTGGGCAATGGCGGTCATGGCTTACTCCTTGTGGGCGAGTTTCTTGGCAGCGGCCACCACCGGGCTGTGCTCGGGACGCAACGACGTCCCAGCATCGGCGGTGATGCGCGAAGTGATGTCGAGTTGTTCTGCGCGTGCATCGAGCAGGCTGCGGCGCACCTGCGCTTCGGACAATCCAGCGGTGAGAAACTCCGCCGTGCGCTGTGGCTGGCCTGCGAGCAGGCAGAGTTCGGCGATGGCTTGTGCCTGGCTGAGGCCACTGGCACGCGCTGCGGTCAACGCGGCGCTGGCGGAAGCTGTCGGTAGCGGATCGGCTTCGGGTTGCTGTGGCGCGTCTTGCGGGGTGGAATCGTTGGGGTTGAGCGTTTCGTCGTGTTGCGGGTCGTGGTCGGTCATGGGGTTCTCCAGGGTGAAAAAGGTACTTCGGGATGTGACGGTTGAGGTGGGATTCGAAGGCGAGGCGCGTGCCAACCCCGACTGCGCCAAGCGGCGCTGCGACGCCAGCGTGTCGGCAAATTCGACGAGCACCTGATCGAGCGGCAGCACCGCATCGGCGAGACCTGCCGCCACCGCTTGATCGCCGTAGAACACACCCGCTTCGGTGGTGCGCACGGCGGCGGCATCGAGGCCGCGCATCGCGGCAACCTGATTCACGAAGATGGCGTAGAGCCGATCCACTTCGGTCTGCAGCACCGTGCTGGCCTGCGGGCTCAAGGGTTCGTGCGGCGAGAAATCGTTCTTGTGGCCACCAGCGTAGATGGATGTGTAGGAAATGCCGTCTTTGGCGTCCTTCACCGACTGATCGACGTGCAGCGCGATCACGCCAATCGAGCCGACGCCGCCGGTTTGCGACAGCGTCAGGCGCTGGCAGGCGGCGGCAATGGCGTAGGCCGCCGAGTACGCCGCATCGTTGGCGTGCGCCCAGATCGGCTTGATTCGGCTTGCGGCACGGATGCGTTGCGCCAGTTCGAACACGCCACCGGCTTCGCCGCCGGGCGAATCTAGCTCGAACAGAATGCCGCCGATCTGCGGGTCGGCCAGCGCCGCATCCAGCCGGTCGTCGATCTCGTCGTAGGACATCAGGCCAGACGCGGCCTCGATGCCCATCGCCCGTTTGACCAGCGTGCCGACCACCGGGATCACGGCAATGCCTGCCTGCGCCGATGTGGTGGGTTGGCGTGGCGCGGGCATGGCCATGTCCAGATCGGGCAGGCTCGGGTGGTGCAGGCCGATGCGTGAGCCCAGCACCGAGAGGATCACGTCGAGTTTGGGGCGCGCGATGAGCAGCGGCGTGCCGTAGAGGCGCGACGCCAGATGGATGAGGGTCATATCAATCGTCCTGTAGGTATTGCGGTGGCGTGACGGGTTGCGTGCCCACCGCTGCAATCGGTTGCTTGTCGTGGCGCGGATCAGAATCGAACACCAGTCCGAGCTCATCGGCGCGGGCGTTGTCAGCGGCAATTTCGCGGTCGATGTCCTCGGCGTCGTAGCCGAAGGCGGAGATGGCTTCCGAGCGAGACAAGAGCCCGGCGCGAATAGCCGTGAGCATTGCGTCGAATTCCTTTTTCGGATCGACCCACTGCCAGCCCTGCGGAATCCAGCGTGCCGACAGGTAGTCGCGTTTTTGCTGGTTGAACTGCGGCAGCGTCAGCACACCTTCCAGGGCGGCTTGCTCCATCCACGCACGCCAGATCGGGCGGCACAGCTGATGCACGATCACGTTGTGCTGAATGGCCTCGCAACGGCGACGAAACTCCAGCAGCCCGGCGCGGATCGATGAATAGTTCACCTGAGTCAGATCGCCGGTGAGCATCTCGTAGGTAATGCCCATGGCGGCGGCCACGGCACGGAACTGCATCCGCAAAAACTCGGCGTAGCTCGCGCCGACGTCGGCGGGCTGGCTGAATTTCACATCCTCGCCCGGCTCCAGAATCTGCATCGTGCCGGGCTCCAGCCCCGCCATTGCCGCGCCATTCGCATCCGGTAGGCCTTCGCCCATCAGGTTGTCTTCGGGGGAGATGCGCGTGATGAAGCCTGCGAACATCGCGGCGGTTTTCTTGCGCACCAGTTCGGCGTCGTCGTACTGGTCGAGTTCGTTGAGCTTGACCAGCGCGCGCGCCAGCCACGGCTCGCCCCGGATCTGGCCGGGGCGCAGCGGGCGGAACAAGTGGATGATTTCGCTGGCAGGAACACGCACGGTGTCGAGGCCGCCACCCCAGCCGCCGGTGCCCGACATCGGCACAAGTGATCCGTCGCCCGGGTGCGAGCGGTACAGGTGGTAGGCCGCGCGCCGCCCGAGCCGGTCGAACTCGATGCCCGCGCGGATCACATTGCCCGACGGCAGTTCCTGATTGAGTGTGGCGGGCAAATGCTCGGGTTCGAGTAGTTGCAATTGCAGCCCGACCGGCAAGCCGTCCTCGGGGCGGCGGTAGCGCAGGCGCACCAGACACTCGCCGCCCTCCAGCATCGCCCGGCAAGCCAGTGCCTGCAGGCCATAGAAGTCGGTCAGGCCCGCCGCATCGGCTTCCTCGCACCAGTCCCACCACAGGCTGTGGATGGCTTCACGCAGCGCGTTGTCGGCCACCATCGATTGCGGCTTGATGCCGGTGCCGATGGCATTCGACACGAAGGCCTCGACGCCTGCCGCCGCCCAGGCGTTGCGCCGTACCAGATCGCGGCTCTTGGCACGCAGTTCGTGCTGGGTCGAAGCCAGCGCCGCCACTGCGCCGGGGTTGCCGACCTGCCACGCCAGCGAACGGCGGCCACCGCCGATGCCGTCGTAAAACGGAGTGCCTGCCAATAGACGCACGCCGACGCGGCGGCGCATCCGGTCAAACCACTGCATGTTCAGAATCCTTTGCCGGTGGTGACACGGATCTGGCGCGACGCACCCGGCCACAGGCCCGTGGCGGCGGCCTGCTCGAACAGGTCGCGTTTGACCGCCTCGATGGCCGCCATGAGTTCATCCACGCTGCGGTACTCGACCGTCTTGTCGCCGAAGGTGACGCGCTTCTCGCCTTTGGCGAGCGCGGCTTCGAGCGCATCGAGTTGGGCTTGTGTGTAGGCCATCAGCGGTACACCGTGAGGTTGATTTCGTCGGCATCGGTCGCCGCCGTCGGGGACGCGCAGCTCACATCGAGTACCTGCGCGGTTTGGGTGTCGCCGCTGGCGCGGACGATGCCGAGGCGTTGCAGCCCGAGAATGTTCGGCGTCTTGAGGGCGACGGCCATCCAGCTGTAATTGGCGTCGGGCATGGCGCTGGCGAAGGTCACGCGATAGCGGCCCGTACCCAGCCGGGTGACGCTGGCAACGTTGTGTGCGGCGCGGATCACCACCTGATTGCTGACGTAACCGAAACACACCCACGCCTTGGCCACGCCCGGGTGGCTGGCGTCGATCTTGGTTTTGACCTCCAACCCGATGCGGCTGGCCAAGGCGGTGATGCGGGTGGCGAGGCTCATCAGACCAGCGCGCCTTCGAACACGGCCACGAAGTCGGTATCGGTGTCACCCACGTCGCTGGCGGACACCGCGCCGATGTTGCTGCGCGCCTGCGCCTGCTCGGGGGCGGTCAGCGTCTGCGCGGCATCGAAGCGCACGCGGTTGTTGACGGCGGCCAGCAAGGCATCCAGACCGCTGGTGCCGTTTTGCAGCAGTTGCTGGATTTCCACCAGCGTGTCGTAGGCCGCGTCAGCACCACCCAGGATTTCAGCCTTGAGCGCATCGAGCAGCGCGACGATCTTGGACGACGAATAGGTGGTGGTCGTGGTGATCTGCGTGTCATCGATGGCACCGGACGCGGCTACGGCGGCCTGCAACTCATTGATGGCGGCGACCAGATTCGACTTGTCGGTGGTGGTCAGATTGGCGAGGTTGCCGGTTTTGGCGCGCACGTCGTTGAATTCCTGCGCGACGCGGATGACCAGCGATTCGATACGGGTGGTGAGGCTCATGATGGCTCCTTGGGACAGTGGGTTATTCAGCCCAGCCAGCGGCTTTTGATGACGCGCCGACCGGGGTTGCGGTTGCCAGAAACAGCGAGGCCACCGCTTGGGGTGGCCTCAACAGGTGATTCGATTGGTGATTCCAGGGTTGGCGGACTGGCCACCCCCAGTTGTCGCTCCAGTTCGCGCCAGTGGCGCTCCTCGAAGCGATCCAACCCTGCCGCCGCCGCAGCGGCGCGGGCATAGACGTAACAGTCGAGCGCTTCGTTGCGCTCGCGCATCTTTTGCCACTCACGCACCGGGAAGCCGTTGCGGTCGCGGCGAGTGATCAACTGCTCGGCGCAGAGCTGCTGGATGAACTCGGCGTCGATCTTGGGCAGGTGGACGAAGCCTGCGGGGAACGTCGTGGTGACGCCGTCCTCGCCGACGTTGGCCGCCTTGCGCAGGTTGTTGTAGAACTCCAGCTTGGCGATGCCGACCGCGACCGTGAACACCTTGATGCCCCGGCGCAGCCGCTTGCCGCCTTGGCTCATGTCCACCGCCGTCGGCGTGCCGATCAGCGCCGCGCCACGCGCCACGCCCTTGACCGGCATCACCCGCGCATCACGACAAGCGCGCACGAAGGCATAGGCTTCCTGCGTCGCAAAGCCAGTGTCCAGGGCGAAACGTGCCAGCGGCATCGACGCGCCGCAGGCGTGCGTCCAGTGCTCGGCAAGCATCGCAGCCAGCGCTTTCCACACCGCGTCGCGGGCGGTGTCGCCCATCAGCACGCGGTGCTCGATGAGCCACGCTTCCTTGCCGCGACCGAAGGCCCAGATCGAGGCTTCGATGCGATCCTTCTGCACGTCCGCGCCACCGACCAGCAGCAGACCACCTTGCGGCACGTTGCCGATGCGGTAGTCCTCGCGGCGTTCGACGAGGCGTTGCCAGTCGGGCGCTTCGCCTTCCTCGACCCACGTCTCGCCGAGTTCGGTGTTCTTGAAGGTTTTGATTGCCGCCGCTGATCCGGATTCCTTGCTGACGGCGGCTTCCCACGCGGCGGCGATGTCGCGCCAGGAGCGCCAACCCACCGGGCTGTAGAGCGAGGACAGGTGGAAGCCTGCCGTCTTGCCCGTGCCCTCGACCATCTTTCGCCATTCGCCGTGTTCGAGCATCCACGTCTTGTGATGCTCGGCAATCGCGGTGTCGCAGGATTCGCAGACGTAGGCCGCCGTCTCCGGCGCGCCCTTGTCCCAGCGCAGCTGCTCGAAGCGCAGCCACTGCCGGTGCGAGCAATGCGGGCACGGCAGGAAGTAGCGACGCTGGTCGCTGGCCTCGTATTCGCGCTCGATGGCCGAGGCTCCGGCAATCGTCGGCGTGGAGACGATGAAGATTTTTCGCCGTGCGAAGGTGCGCGTGCGCGCTTCCGCCAGCGAGATCGCATCGCCTTCGCCCTCGACGTCCAGCGGATAGCCGTCCACTTCGTCAAGGAACAGGTAGCGCACCGGCATCGAGCGCAGGCCGACGGCGCTGTTTGCGCCGGTCATCACCAGCACGCCGCCGCGAAACTCCTTCGCCAGAATCGTGTTGCCCGAATCGCGCGAGCGCGCCGGTGCGATCAGCTCGGCCAGCACACCCGATTCCTCGATCAGAGGATCGATACGCTGCTTGCTGTTGCGCTTGGCCATCTCCACGGTCGGCCACACGGCCATCATCGGCCCCGGCGCGTGGTGGATGACGTAGCCGATCCAGTTCGACCCCATCTCGGTCGCGCCGAGCTGCGCAGCCTTCATGAACACCACGCGCTCGACCGGCGAGGTCGGCGACAGGCAATCCATGATGGCCTTCAGGTACGGCGTGCGTCCGGTGCGCCAGCGGCCCGGCTCGGCGGACGCCTTGCTGGAGAGCACGCGGTGCCGATCCGACCATTCCGAAACCGAGAGCAGCGGATCGGGCGTCAGGCCTTCGCGCCACGCGCGAGCGATTTCGGCAGCGCCTTCGTAGTCGATGTCCATCAGTCCACGCGCGGGCGCAGATCGCCCAGTTCCTGCAAGTGCTCGCGCACGGCGGCCTCCAGCGCGACGTGCATCGTGTGCGGATCGACCGCCAGCCGCGCCGCCATCTGCGCCGACACGCGCGCAGGCCAGTTGAGCCACGCATCGCGTTCGGCGCGCGCCAGCTTGAAGACGTGGGCGATGGCCTGATTGCGGTCGACCAGTTCGCCCTTGAGCCGCGCCAGCCGCACCTTGTTGGTCTGCGCCTTGACCACCTCGTTGACGGTGCGGGCCTGAAGCAGCGACGCGCCACCTGCGGGCAATGCACCCTGGCCGTCGCCCGCAGGCGCGGGTTCGGGCGGAACCGCCACGCGCACGGGCTTCGTCCGCGTGCCGCTGCGCGGCGCTTCGGTATTGCGCGCCCACTCCGCATCGGCGCGTTCCGAATCAACGGTTCCGTCGGCCTCCGGGGTGATGCGACCAGTCGCGATGGCCTTGCGCACCGCCGCGTCGGAGACGCCACGGTGGCGCGCGTAGGCGCGAATCGAGAGTCCCATCGGCACCTTCTTCAATCATTTTTTGGATGGCTCCTGTGCGAGCAGAAAGAGCTTGGCTTCCATCGGAAACAGCGCGTTCATCGGGTCACGCCATCAACCACGTCGAAAGGACGACCCATGAACAAGCCAGCCCCTGAAACCCTTGCCGTCAAGCTCGCCGAAGCCGCGATGACGGTCTTGGTTCGCGTCTGCCGCAACGAAGTCGCTACCGCCAGCAACGCCCAACTCGAAGCGGCCTGCGCATCGATGCGCGCCCGCGCCAAGACGGTCGTCGATCAACTGCTGGACGACGCGCGGAATGCGCCCTGGATCGCGGAAACCGCGTTCCATGCCGCCGCCCTCGAGCTGGCCGAAGCGGGCATCTCGTCGCTGCGTGGGCGTTGAAGCAGAAAGAGCTTGGCTTCATCCGCGAACAGCGCGTTCATCACGATCCCAATCAACCACTGCACAGGAGCAGACCATGAGCACCACGCAACTCACCCCGGCGCAGCACGCCATCCTCGCCAAGGCCATCAACACCAGCGGCGGCAAGATCGAGTGGTTCCCCGACAACATCAAAGGCGGCGCGCGCAAGAAGGTGCTGGAAGGCATGTTCAACCGCGCCCTCATCACGCCCGATGGCGAAGGCTGGCGCGTCGCTGCCGAGGGCTACGACGCACTGGGCATGCCGCGCCCCGGCAGCCAACCTGCGAAGGCTTTGCCGGAAATCGATCCCGAACTGGACGCCGCCGTCACCGCCGCCGAAGCGACGTGGGCCAAGGGCGACAAGCCCGCGACGCGCAGCCGCGAGAACAGCAAGCAGGCCGAGGTCATCCGGATGCTCCAGCGTCCGGAAGGCGCGACCATCCATCAAATCTGCGCCGCCACCGGCTGGCAGGCGCACACCGTGCGCGGCACCTTCGCCGGGGCGTTCAAGAAAAAGCTCGGCCTGACCATCACCTCGGACAAGGCGCAGGGCGGCGAGCGCGTGTACCGCGTGGCGTGATGGAAACGGCGGAGAAGCCAAGCAGAAAGAGCTTGGCTTCTTCGGCTTGCAGCGCGTTACTTCAACCATCACAACGCGCCAACGAAAGGAACCCATCATGACCACCCTGACCAGCATCGATGCCATCGTCACCGACACCAATCACCGTGCTCGCGGAACGATGGGCATCGGCGTCGAATTCCTGCACGGATCGCCAATCCACGTCGTCCATGACGGCGCGGCCTACTTCCGCACCGGCAAGACGGGCACCCACATCGCCACCGGGATGGCGACCATCGAAATGGCCACGGAGGGTGACGCCCGCCTGTGGATCACCCGCGATGGCACGAAGGTGTGGGAAGACTGAAATCTTCGAACGAAACGCTTGGCTTCCGGCTCGCACAGCGCGTTACTACAAGCATCGCAACGCACCAACGAAGGAGCACGAAATGCGCAACAACTCCATCCCCGCCACCCGCAACGAAGACTGGGGCTTCTGGGGCACGATGGGCGAGCACGCCAGCATCGCGTGGCCCTTGGCCATGCACGCCATCGCAACCGCCACGGGCGAGGACTTCGACACCGTCCGCGCCTTCCTCGACAGCCGCTACGGACGCCACTTCGCGGACGAAGTCCACAACGGACTCTTTGACGGCAAGGCCATGCAGGACGCCATCGACGCCGCCACGCAGAAGTGGATGGGTTGGACGATTGGCCGCCAGGCCAGCAAAGACTACGGCATCCCGCGCGGGCTGCCTTACCTCACGGGCTTCGTGATCCAGAGCAGCATCGATGCGGAACTGGAGGCCGCCTGACCATGAACGAAACCACTCCTATCGAAAGCAAACGCGACGCCCTGCGCTGGTTCATCGAAAACCGCCGCGAGGACATCTCCTTCGAGCAGGCGATCAAGCAACTGCGCTTTGCGATGCACGGCGACCGACGCGCGCAAGCGATGCTCGACGAGATCGCCGCCGAGCAAGCTCACTGAATCTCCACAGGCTGCGCCGCGCTCGTCGCGCGCGTGGCCTGCTTGCCGGTGTAGTCCTCCCAACGCCGGACGATCACATCGGCGTACTTCGGATCGAGTTCGATCAGGCGCGCGACGCGCCCGGACTTCTCGGCAGCGATCAGCGTCGTACCGGAGCCACCGAAGGGATCGAGCACCACGTTGCCCGGACGGCTGGAATTGCGCAGCGCGCGTTCCACCAGTTCCACCGGCTTCATGGTCGGGTGCAGGTCGTTCTTCTGCGGCTTCTTGATGTGCCACACGTCGCCCTGATCGCGGTCACCGCACCAGTGGCGCTCACCGCCTTCGGGCCAGCCGTAGAGGATCGGTTCGTACTGGCGCTGGTAGTCGGCGCGGCCCAGCGTGAAGGTGTTCTTCGCCCAGATGATGAAGGTCGACCAGTGGCCGCCAGCCGCGCGGAAGGTCGATTGCAGCGTGTCCAGTTCACTGGACGACATCGCCACGTAGAGCGCACCACGGCAATGCGCCACCATCGGCGTCAGCGCCGCCAGCAGGAAATCTTGGAAGCCGTCGCCGAGGTTGTCGTTCAAGATCGCGCGATCCTTGCCACGCATCTTGTCTTTCGCGCTGTTGGCGTAGTTGACGTTGTACGGCGGATCGGTGAACACCATGTCCACGGCCTCGCCATCGAGCAGTGCCGCGTAGCTCGCGGCCACGGTCGCGTCGCCGCACAGCAGACGATGCGGGCCGAGCTGCCAGACGTCGCCGGGGCGTGATACCGGCGTCTCGCCGACCTCCGGCACTGCGTCCTCGTCGGACTGGCCCTCGTTGACCGGCTCGTCGCCCGCCAGCAGTTCGGCCAGCGCGTCGGCGTCGAAGCCGGTCAGGTCGAGGTCGAAACCTTCGTCCTGCAAGCCTTCCAGTTCGATGCGTAGCAGCTCCTCGTCCCACCCGGCGTTCTCGGCGATGCGGTTGTCCGCGATCACCAGCGCGCGGCGCTGCGTCGGCGTCAGGTGGTCGAGCACGACCACCGGCACCGCATCGAGGCCGAGCTTCTGCGCGGCTGCCAATCGTCCGTGACCGGCGACGATGATGCCGTCGCTGCCCGCGAGGATGGGATTGGTGAAGCCGAACTCCGCGATGCTGGCGGCGATCTGCGCCACCTGTGCATCCGAATGCGTGCGGGCGTTGCGGGCATAGGGCACGAGCTTGGCGGTCGGCCACTGCTCGATCTTGTCGGCCAGCCACTTCATGTCGCCACCTCCACTTCACGTTCGGCGGCGACGTCATCGAAGCTCTGGCCGGTGGACAGCAGCGTGATGGCGACCTCGGGATGGTTCTGCCGGAAGCGCCGGAGGGCGACATCGACATACTCCGGCGCAATCTCGACCGAGCGGCAGACGCGCCCGGTGCGCTGCGCGGCCAGCATCGTGCTGCCGCTGCCGCCGAACGGTTCGAACACCACATCGCCCTCGACGGTGAATGCCTCGATGACGAACTGCGGCAACGCGACCGGGAACACGGCGGGATGGTCGATGCCTTCCCCTATCTTGCCCTTGTGGCGCATGACGCGGATCACCGAATCGGGGATACGCATGTCCTGCGTCGGCTGGCCTGCGTGCGTCCAGCCGTTGACCTCGCCATCCTTGCCGCGCATCGCGGTGGACGAGCCATCGGCGCGCAGGTGCGTTTCCTGCCCGGCGAACTTGCAGGGCACGGTCTTGTTCGGCTTGCGGCTGGCGCGGTTGAAATGGAACACGAACTCGAAGCTGGGCGCGAAGCGGCCTTGCCAGTCGCCGGGCATTCCCGGCCCCTGATCCCAGACATACCAGCCAAAGCGCCGCCAGCCCTGCGTGCGCATCCAGCCCAGCCATGCCTCCCAATACGGGACGAACTCGTTGTCGCGGTGGATCAGGCCGAGGTTGACCAGCACCTGGCCGTCGTCGGCTACTGGCAGGCGCGCGAACACGCCACGCATCAGGCCATCCCAATCGGCGATACCGCCGGAGGTGTAGTCGCGCTGGTTGCCGTAGGGCGGCGACGTGAAGCACAGCGCCGCGCGCTCGTCCGCCATCAGCGTGGCGACCACATCGGCATCGGAAGCGTCGCCGCAAATCAGGCGATGCGCGCCGATGGCCCAGACGTCGCCCGCGCGGGACACCGGCGTGGCCGGAGCATCAGGCATCTCGTCGGCGTCATCTGTGGCGTCGTCGTCCTGCGCCTCGGCGTCGGAGGCTTCCTCGTCCGCGAGCAGAGATTCCAGTTCGGTGGCGTCGAGGCCGGTGAGCGCGAGGTCGAAGCTGACCTCGGACAGATCGGCCAGCTCCAGTGCCAGCATTTCCTCGTCCCAACCCGCGTCCAGCGCGAGCCGGTTGTCGGCGATGACGTAGGCGCGCTTCTGCGCCGGGGTCAGGTGCGCCAGTTCGATGATCGGCACGTCCGCCAATTCCAGCTTGCGCGCGGCGGCCAGACGCCCGTGGCCCGCAATGATGCCGTTGTCACCATCCACGAGGATCGGGTTCGTCCAGCCGTACTCGACGATGCTGGCCGCGATCTTGCCGATCTGCGCATCGTTGTGCGTGCGCGGATTGCGGGCGTAAGGGATCAGCGTCTCGACCTTGCGGTACTCGATGTTCAAGTGGTTCAAGGTTTCGGGTTCCGAAAAAACGAAACCCGCCGACGGACGATGCCGTGGGCGGGTTGGAGTGAAGGGTGCGAACTGGGCGGGTGCGAACCTGCGAACCGTGCGAACCTTGGTTCGCACCCTGACGCTAGGAAAGCGTCGCGCTCGCGCCCCCCGCATGGCGATAGGCCCAGGAAGGGCCCATCTCGATTTGGGAATTGGCTGCGCTCACCACTGTCCAGAAGATAGCTGAAATACTACCCCTGACCGGCCTGATTTGTTGCACGCTCAAAAACCGCACATCACCGCCAATGCACGCGCGTTGCCGACCACGCACGCCAAATCCCGCCAAAACCCTACGCGGTGACGACGCCGTTGAGTTGGTCTGTGACCGTCTGTAACGCCCGCTGCCAGTGCCGCCACGCCGTGCTGCGGTCGCATGCGAAGCGAACCGAGATGTCCCTCCAGCCGTAGCGCTTGGCCCGCATCCACACGAGGTGGCGCTGCTCGACCTCCAGCCACTGCACCCAGCGCATCACCTCCAGCATCCGCTCGATGGCCTCGGGGCTGGGCGGGAAAGGACGGTAGACCCGTTCATCAGCCGCGAAGGTTTCCCATTCGCGGCGGGCGATGGCGGGCCAGCAGTTGAAGTAGCCCTGTACCCGCACGGGTGGCAGACGGCGTCCGGTGCTGGCCGCATCCTCGAAACGAGCGGCCACGTCGTCGATAGTCCACGGATTGCGACGGTCAGCCATGGCGTCGTCCTCCTGTCCCATAGAGGCGCTCGCCGATCTGGCGCACCAGTTGGCGCTCCATCCAGTCGAGGCGTTCGTCGTCCGCGTTGACGACCAAGATGTGCTGGTCGCGCCAGCCGCGTTGCTTGATGACGTCCATATCCTGGACGTCAGGTTGCAGCCGACCGAGCGGGCAGCGGTATTGGGGTGTTGGCACCTTCATCTCACACCTCCCGTTCGAGATCGTGCTGCGCGATGGCCCAGTGCAAGAGCGCCAACGCGTCAGCCTCGTTGTCGTCGGACGGTGCATGGCCGCGCGCGCGGATCGCCGCGATCACCTCGTCCTTGCCTGCGTTGCCTTTGCCGGTGGCGTGCTTCTTGATCGTGCCGACCGGCACGCCCTGATACGGAATCTGGTGGTGCTCGCACCACGCGGTGAGCGTGGCGAGGAAGCCGCCGTAGGCGTGCGCCGCATCGGTCGAGACGTGGCGGCGCACTTCCTCGAAGTGCAGGCAGTCGATGTTGTCGCAGGACTGCTTGATCTCGGTGAGCCAGCGCTTGAAGCGTAGGAAACGCATCCCGCCGCCTTCGAAGCGCTGCGGACGGAAGCTCTCGCTGCCGCTGGTGATGTTGCCGTCGCCGCTGCGCAGCGCCCAGCCGGTGGTGGTGCCCAAGTCGAGGGCGAGGATGGTCGTGGTCATGGTTGCAGTCCTTGTTTCGGTTCGGACTGACGCACCGGACGCAGCACATCGAATCTCCCATGAGGCGTGCGCACGCGCACGCGCGCGGGGGAAGTAACGACGTAGTGCGTCAAATGCGTCAGTCGGATGCGTCGGCATGGCGGTCAGTTGTCGGCGTATGGGGTGTAAGCGGGCGTGGTCGGGTGCTTGAGGCCGACGCCACGAAAGCCACGGACGCCCGCCGTGTTGCGCCATTTCTCGACGCCACGGGTGATCAGCAGATCGGAGAAGCGGCGCTGCGAGCCGATGAACTCGCCAGCGGAGTCGGCCCACTGCTTCCAATCGCCGAACAGCTCGGCGGTCAGCGATTTCGCATTGACCTCGCGCACGCAGCGTTCGTCGAGCCAGCGGCCCAGCGCGTCCTCGGCCTCGAAATACTCCTCGGTCGCTTCGAGCACCTGCTGCGGCGGATCGAGCCTGCCCAGACGCTGCCAGTCGAGACAGCCCTGAACCGCCCACGCCAAGATGCCGTCGCGCTCGGCCAAGAGCTTCTGCTGGAGCAGATTGTCGCGGCGTTCGGGTGGCACGGTGATCGTGAACGGGATCAGGTGCAGACGCCGCTTCATTGCCTCGTCGATGTTGCGGATGGCGGGCTTGTGGTTGCCCGCCACGAACAACTTGAACTGCGGGAAGAACTCGAAGAAGTCCTGGCGCATGAAGCGCGCGGAAATCTTGTCGCCACCGGTGAGGTTTTTGACCTTGGATTCCGCCCAGCGTCGCCCTTGTTCGGTTTCGATGGCCGCCACGAAGCGTGCGCCGCGCAGGCCCGCCATGTCGGTCGGGTGCCGGTCGGTGCGCGTCTCCATGAAGGTGTCCATCGGCGCGTTGGTCGCGTAGTCGCCGAGAATCGTGGCCAGGGTGTTCACGAACACCGACTTGCCGTTCGCGCCTGTGCCGTACAGGAAGAACAGGGCGTGCTCCTGCGTCGATCCGGTCAGCGCGTAGCCCACCATCCGCTGCAGGTAAGCCTGCAACTCCACGTCACCGCCCGTGACTTCATCGAGGAAGCGTCGCCAGGTCGGGCAATCCCCTCCCGGTGTGGCCGTGGTGATCTTCGTCATCCGATCGGCGCGTTCGTGTGGACGCTGGCGTCCGGTTTTCAGATCGACCACGCCGCCCGGGGTATTGAGCAGCCACGGATCGGCATCCCACTCCTCGGTGGTCGCGGCATGCCTGCGATCCGCCCTGGCCAACCGCTCCACGCCACCGACCGTGCTCGAACTGGCGAGCTTGGCCGCCACCTTGGGATTGTCGGCGCGCACGGCGGCATGCCGGCACACGCTGCGGATCAAGTCGGTCGCAGCCAGCGTGTCTTCGGTACGCCAGCGGTTGCCGTCCCAGACCAGCCAGCGCCCCCAGCCCGCGACATAGCGCCAGTCACGGTGGTAGCGCCGGGTGAAGGCCAGCGCCAGCGCATCCTCGGTGCCCCACACCGATTCGTCGCTGCTGACGACCGGCTCAGCTTCCTCGGCCACGTCATGCATCTGCAAACGCGGGCCGTGAGCGAGAAAGGCTGCGACGTCGAAGCCCTCGGCAATGGCGTCCGCCGCATCCCAGCCGTCCGCCGCCTCCTCGGGCGGGTACAGGATGAAGCAGGACTTCGCACCCGCCGATAGGATGGCTTGTGCCGCCTGTGTCGCGTACTCCCAGCCCGGCTTGTCGCGGTCGGGCCAGATCAGCACGGCCTTGCCCGCCAGCGGCGACCAGTCGGTCTTCTCGACCGGGGCGTTCGCGCCGTGCATCGCGGTGGTGGCGGTGATGCCCGCGTCGATCAGCGCCTGCGCGCACTTCTCGCCTTCGACCAAGACCACCTGCGCGGCGCTGGTCATGCCCGGCTGGTGGTAGAGCGGACGCGGATCGGGCGGAGCCATCTTGCGCCGCTTGGCGTCCCACGGACGGAACTCCTTCTTGCGTCCGGGCGGGTCGTAGCGGTAGACGACCGCGATCAGCTTGCCGGAGGCGTCGAGGTAGTCCCACTTCGCGGTGGCCGGGCCGAGGTCATCGACGGGTGGCACCGATTTGCCCTTGCGCACCGGTGCCGACGGCGCGCGTCCGAGCAATTCGGTCGCGGCATCGAGCACGCGCGGGAAGTCGGCGTGGGCGTCGATGCCGAGGTGCGCGGCGATCAGCGCGAAGATGTCGCCGCCGTCGCCCGTGGCGCGATCCGTCCACAGGCCCGCCTTGTCGCCGTCGAGCACGATCTCCAGACTGTCGCCCGGACTGCCGAGCACGTCGCCGGTGAGGAACTTGCCGCCGCGCTTCTTGCCTGCGGGGAACAGCGCGGCCAGCACCGGCTCCAACCGCGCGAGCAGTTCGGTGCGGATCGCTTCGCGTTCGGCATCGAAGTCACGCGGAACCGGGGTTGGCGTGTCGTTGAAATCAAGCATCCGCAGCCTCCTTGCCGGATGCCTGCTGCGCGACGATCCATGCTTCCAGTTCGTTGGGTTTGAAGCGCACCAGCTTGCCGACGCGGTAGTGCGGAATGCCGCGCCGCTTGCGTTCCTTGGCTTGCGAGAGCCAGTAGGTCGGCAGGTTGAACATCAGCGCGGCTTGGCGCGAGTCGATCAGTTGTTCGCCGAGCACGGCGTTCAGAGGGGCTTGGCTCATGACGGCCTCCAGCAGCGGTCTTGCCACGCGCACATCCGGCATTCGAAGCGGGTGGCGTCGTTGAAGGCGCGCGGCAGCAGTTCTCCGGCGTCGGTGGCGGTGATGACCTTCACGGCACGATCCGAATAACGCTGCGCCAGCGCCGCATCGAAGGGCACGCGCTCAACGTAGATCTCCATCGTGTCGGCGTTGAGCGCGGTGAAGATCGCCGGGTGCTCGTGCAGTTCGAGATAGGCTTGGTAGATCGCCACCTGCACCGCGTAGACCGGCTTGGCGATGGCGAGGCCGTTTTTCTCCAGCTCGCGCCACGACTTCGCGCCGAGGCATTTGTTCTCCCACAGCGCGGGATAGGCGAAACCATCGGCGCCGCCGACGATCACGCCGTCGACGTGGCCTTGCAGCCGACCGTCGGCCACCGAGAATCCGAACTGCTCGCCGCTGGCCTTGCGCGTGCGCAGATCAAAGCCCGCGTCACGCAGCCACGCGACCATGCAGTCCTCCATGACGTGGCCGCGCTCGAAGATGCGCAGCATCCGGCCTTCGGTGTCGCGCCCGTGATCTAACGGAGCCTTGGCGAACTCGAACTGCAAGGCGCGCTCGCAGGGCACGCCGATCCGCGATGCGCCGAGGTACTGGCGTTCGGGCTGGCGCGCGCGGGCTTGCTGCATCCCGCTGTCGATCAGTGCCGTGATCTGGCCGGAGACGCTGGCCGTGGAATTGAAGTCCATCATGGCTTCGCCTCCCAGAAATCCTTGTCCTCCAGATCGGACAGATCGAAGGGATCAGGCGTCGGAGCCATGCCGCGCACGGGCGGGTATTTGGTCGCTTCGTGGTGCGCGACCATCGCCTCGGTGTAGCAGCTGACGATGGCGTCGATGACGCGCAACGCTTCGGCTTCGGCATAGTCGCCCAACGGTTTGTCGAAGCCGATTTCGCCCGCCGCTTCGCCGAAGGCCTTGAGGCACTTCTTCATCGCGCCCAGTTCGACATCAGACGGATCGATCATGGCGACCTCCGTCTTGGCGACGCGTCCTTCCTGCACCCGCGTCCAGTTGCCGTAGAGCATGTGGAAGGCGTCCTGACAGCGGCGCGAGCAGAACACCCAGTCGAGCACGTAGTGGCGCGGATCGCCGGGCTTGAACCGGCCATCCATATGGCCGTACCCGCGCGCCTGTCGTTTGCAGACCCAGCATTTCATTCGCCCCCTCACTGCGCCCAAGCGGGCTTGCCGGTGACCGCGCGCTGCGGCGCGGGCGCGGCGTAGGCCGGAGCTGCCTGCGCCGGTGCGCCCGAGCTGCCGCCGCCGGTCTTGGCCTTGGGCGGCACGCCCATGAACTTGGCGTAGTCGGGGTGATCGGGTTCGACGGCGAGCTTGACGACGTTGCGATCCAGGCCCTTGGCGTCCTTCTCGACATCGACGCGGGCGAGGAACTCGATGCCGTCCAGTTCGTGGAAGCCCTGGATGCGGCGCGCGGCGGCAGCCTGCGGCGTGTTGTCCTGCGGGTGGACGTTGCGCGCGCTGTTGAGCACGGCGCGGATGAAGCTGCGCCCCATCTGGCCCCACGTCGGGCCTTTCTTCGAATGCAGGCCGATGTTCGACCACATCTTGCGTTTGGCGTGGTCGCCCGCCGTCACGACGAACTCGGCGGCGAGGTAGATCGAACCGGTTTCGAAGGACTCGGTGGCATAGCCGCCGCCCCAACCCTGTTCGGGATCGTCATGGCCACCGGGCTTGATGGTCATGCGTACCGGTACGATGGTGCCCTTGGGGATGAGGTCGAAGCCTTGCTGCTGTTCGGCGTCGTTGAAGTCGTTCCAGTTCTGCGTGGTCATGGCGATTACTCCTGAGATTCGATGGATTGGGGAATGGCGGCGCTGGCGGGCATGGCTGCGCCCGCGCACTTGGCGATCAGCACGCCGAGATCAGGGGGTTCGAGCAGGTCGAGACGACCGCTACGGTCTTTGGCCGGAAAGCCGTAGGGATTGAGGGTGTGCGTGACGAAGGCGCGGTAGGCGCTACCGTCCTCGGCCTTGATCTCGGCCAGCGTCACGACCTCGTCGACGATGCCGGGTAGTTCGAGGCTGGTCTTGCTGCCTTCGATCTGCGGCACGAACACCTTGCGGTTGTAGTCGTCGAGGCGTTCGTCGAGGATGGCGACGAACACGACGTTCTTGCCGCGCGCGTGCTGGAGGTGCGTGAGCGCGCCGACCATCTCCTGACCAAGCAGACCGTAGGCGGCGCGAAGGTCGGGCTTGCCGGAGCGGTCGCTGACCGCGCCCGGTTGCGTCTTGCACCACGCGAAGCACTGACGCGACAACTGCGTGATCGAGTCGAGGAAGAAGGTCTGGTAGCGGTCGAGCTGCGCCGGGTTGCCGAACTTCTCGATGACATGGTCGTAGTGCGCCTGCGAGAACGCGGACTCCGGCGGCAACGACTTGTCCGGCCCGGCGAGGAACACGAAGAAGTCGCGCGACTCCGGCCACGAGGCCGGACGGATGGTGTCGCCCGGCCAGTCGGCCACGGCCAGGTCGCCCGCCTCGATGTCGAGGAACAGCGTGGTCTTCGGGTCGAGGTCTTTGAGCCGGGTGGTCTTGCCGATGCCGGACTTGCCGAGCATCAGGAGCTTCACGCCCTTGCGTTCGGCCATGCGCTGCTGCGCGGAGATGATCGGGAGGGACATCACGCCACCTCCTTCAGCTCGTCGGCGACGGCGGGATTCCAGAGAATCTGGTAGCCGCTGTGGCCGTTGCGCGAGTACGGCATGGCCTCGGCCCACGCTTCACCGGCTTCGGTCAGTTCCCATTCGTCGCGGTCGTTGCGGAACTGGAAACCGCCCGCCGCCAGCAACTGGTTCGTCGCCTTCGCCGAGCGGTTCAGCAGTTTGCCGAGCTGGGTGGCGTTGAGCGAGCAGATCGGCTCGTTGGCGGCGGGCAGCGTGCGGCGCAGCGTCTCGACAGCGAGGCCCGTGTTCTCGTGGATGCAGGTCAGCGTCGCCGCCATCGCAATGCCGGACTTGACGCCCGGCACCTTTGCCACGGCGTCGCCGATCAGCAGGATCGCGCTGACGCGGTCGTGGGTCAGCGCGGGCAAGGCCGCCAGCGTGCCGGGGACGGCATACGCGCCGGTCTTGCGGATCGCGGGCAGCACCTCGCCGGTCACCCAACGCTTGAAGCGTTTCGCGGCGTCCTTCGTGCTGCCGAGGATCAGGGCGTAGAGGCCGGATTCGTTGACGTGGTTCTGGCGCTGGCGACCACCTGCCGTAAGGGTCTCCAGTTTCTGGAGACCCTCTGCATCGACATGGGACTTGACCGCCTGAGACGGGTTGCCCATCTCCAGCGCGTCGCAGACGTCGCTGGCGTTGAACCACGGCAGGCCCGCATCATCGACCTGCACGCGCACGGCGCGCGCCTCGAACTGGAAGGGAATGATCGCGCTCATGATCAGCCCTCCCAAGCGACGTCGGCGATGCGGTCGGCACCGCGTGCGGCACGCTTGCGTGCTTCGGCGTGGAGGTCTTCCAGCGCGTTGCGGCGACGACTCAGAGCCAAGGCTTCTGCGTTGGCGGTCTGGATGGCAAAGGCCAGTTCGTCCACCGTGGCCGCTTCGAGCGCGACGGCGATCAAGTTGCCGTCGGCGTTGCGGTAGTGGACCTCCGTGGGCAGGGAATCGCCGTAGATGGACGGCAGCTGCTTGCGCAGCAAAGCGATGAGGCTGGTGCTCATGATCAGTGCTCCGAATCGAGAGAAAGTGTGAAAGACGGCTTGCCCGGCTCGACCGTTCGAGCGGCGGCGAACTCCTGCTGGAGCGACGGCGGCCAGTTGGTGAAGCGCGATTCGGAAACCGCCAGCTTCACGTCGAGGAAGTGCTCGACCTTCTCGCCACCAGCCACGATGTGGGCGGCGATGTCGCCGAGCTTCTTCTGATCCCAACTGACCTTTTTGGGCAGTTCGAACTTGACGTGCAGCGGGCCGTCGTCGAGATGCGCGGTACCGAAGTCGCGGCCCGAATCGCGCAGTGCCGCGCGGGCCTGTTCGCCGTAGGCGGCATCGAGCGCCGCGTCGAACTTGGCGCGCGCCTTCTTCAGCCAGTCGAGGGCTTCGTCGAGGTTCTTGTCGATCTCGGCCTTCTGCGCGGCGGGCAGCACGGCCAACTGACTGACGGACATCGCGGCGATGTCGGCGGGAAAGAGCGTGATGTCGTTCATGGCATCGCTCCTCAAACCGCCGCGCGTTCGGACGTCGAGTCGTGCAGTGCGTCGCGCTCGAACTCGATGACCGCGTCCACCGGATAGCCGACGCGCTTGGACAGCTTCAGGTAGCGCGGGCCGCGACCTTCGCTGCGCCAGCGTTGCAGCGTCTTGGGGCTGACGCCCCACCGCTGGGCCAGTTCGTTCTCGTTGAGCACCCGGCGGTCGCCGGGCGAAAGGCTGTTGATCGCCTGTTGCGGCGACCGGGTGATAGGGCTTGCTGCCGTCTGCATGGAACACTCCTGTTGCGTTGTTGAGGAACAGGTGTCATTCCAAATTTCGGGTGGCGAACCTTGAAGGGACGCAATGGCGAACCATGCGGAAACTTCGGGCTCGCCAATCCGCCCGCGCCAACGAAAACGGCGAGCACATGGCTCGCCGTCGTCAGCGGAAATCGGGGACGGGGTTCAGGCGTCGGTGAAGCCCAGCAGCCGACGCTGCTCGCCCCAATCTCGAGGCAGCAGGTCTTGGCGGCCGCGCAGCGTGTGCAGGTTCAGATGCCGGGGTTGGCGGCCCTCGAAGATCGCCTCGACGATGTCCGGGGCCAGCATGGTCATGCGCAGTACCTCGGCCGCCCAGCCTGTCTCCACTTTCAGCGCGCGCGCCAGATCTGCGGTCGTCGGATAGACGCCTTCGTCGATCAGCCGCTTCCAGTAGAAGGCCTTGCCCAGCGTCTTGATCATCGGCGCGTCGAAGCCGCCCTCCGCGCCAGTGGCGTCGGGGGCGGGCGGGATCAGCAGTTTGCGGTTCTGGCGGTGCTTGATCGTCAACGGCACCAGCGTGACCCGCTGACCGCCGCTGATGTAGCTGCGGGCATCGGTGCCGACCTCGATGTGGACAGTGCGCTTGCGCGGGTTCGCCGTGGTGTTCATGCCAGCGCCTCTTCGGTCTGCGAGCGGTCTTCCTCGACCAGTGGGTGCGTACCGATGTCGGCCCCAAACCCGATCCAGCCGTCCTCGCGCCAGACGATGTCCAGCCCCTGCGCGTGCAGTTGCACCCGTTCGATCAGCAGCCGCGTGATGCGTTGCTGTTCGGCGGGGAACAACTGCGCCCACACGTCGCCGATGCGCTGCATGGCCACGACAACCTGCGCTTCGTCGAGCTTGCTACCTGCGGGATGCTGCTGGCAGGCCCGCCACACCGCGATCAGCATCTGCGGAGCGGAGAGCGCCGCGTGAATTTGCGCCAGCACCGCATTCTCGATTTCGGCGGCGGGCAGATGGCCGACGTCCGGCCGATCCGGAGTATGGGGAGACAGGCTCGCGCCCGCGTTGCGTCGCTTGTGCAGGTAGGGAACGTAGTAGCGGTACTGCCGCCCGTTCTTCTTCTTGACGAAGGAGTGCAGCATGCGCTGGCCATCGGGCGCGAACAGCAGGCCCGCCAGTAGCGCCGGATGCTTGGCGGTGTGTTCGCGCGGAGCCTGCTTGCGCCGTTCGATGAAGGCATGCACTGCGTCCCACAGCGCCGGTGTGACGATTGCCTCGTGCTGGCCCTCGTACCACTGGCCGTTGTTGGAGATTTCGCCGAGGTAGATGCGGTTGCGCAGCATCGTGAACAGGTACTGCTGGTCGATGGTGCGCCCCGGTCGCTGCCGTCCAGTCTGCGTCAGCCACGCCTTGGTGGTGTGGCCTTCGATGTCCAGTTCGCGCACCAGTCGCGCCGCCGAGCCATGCTCACCGTAGCGCCGGAAGATGTCGCGCACCAACGCCGCCTCGCGTTCGTTGACGACGAGCTTGCGTTCGACCACGTCATAGCCCAAGGGCGGCACGCCGCCCATCCACATGCCCTTGGCCTTGCTGGCAGCGATCTTGTCGCGGATGCGCTCGCCCGTGACTTCGCGCTCGAACTGCGCGAAGGACAGCAGGATGTTCAGCGTGAGCCGCCCCATCGAGGTGGTGGTGTTGAACTGCTGCGTGACCGAGACGAAGGACACGCCGTTGCGGTCGAACACCTCGACCAGCTTGGCGAAGTCCGGCAGGCTGCGCGTCAGGCGGTCGATCTTGTAGACGACCACGGTGTCGATCTTCCCAGCCTCGATGTCGACCATCAGGCGGCGCAGCGCCGGGCGCTCCATGTTGCCGCCGGAGTAGCCACCGTCGTCGTAGCCGTCGCCGACGGCGATCCAGCCCTCGTGCCGCTGGCTGGCGATGAAGGCCAAGCCCGCGTCGCGCTGTGCTTCGAGGCTGTTGTATTCCTGATCCAATCCTTCGTCGGTGGATTTGCGGGTGTAGACGGCGCAACGCTTCTTCGGCGTGACTGTCGGCAGGGAATGAGCGCGCGGGGAACTCATGCCGTCACCTTCTTCGTGGCGGGCGTCTTCAGGCCGAAGAACACCGGGCCAGACCAGTGGCTGCCGGTGATGTGGCCCGCAATCGCGGACAGGCTCTTGAAGCGTTGTCCCTGATACTCGAAGTCGCCCCTGCCGCGCACCAGCACGCGATGCTCGACGTCGTCGTAGATGCGCGTGAGGATGGTGCCGGGCAGCAGGCGCTGGCTGTCGCCGCGCAACTGCTTCGGCAGGATGCCGGTTTCGCCGACCTCTTCGAGCTTCTTGCGCAGAGAGGGTTTCAGACCGCCGAAGGCGCGCTCCTGAATCTTGTAGGCCAGTCGACTCTCCAGCCAGCCGCGATGGTGGTGGCCGGGTCGTTCGTCGAAATGTTCGTCCCACAGTGCCCAGAGATCGCCCATCGAGAGGTGGGGAATCCCGGCGACCTGTGCGGCGACCGTGGTGGTGGTGGGTGGTGCGTGTGCCGTCATGGGCGAACTCCGTGGTGGTAATCGGGGTTCGCATTCACGCGCTGCTGGCCGGAGAAGCCAAGGCGAACGCGCTCGCTGTTTTCGGTGATGTGGCTGGCCGGGCGCGCGCGCAGGCGCAGCAGTGCTGCGGCCAGCAGGTCGGCGATTTCCTGCTGCGGGTGCCGGGGCCGGTCAGACGGCGGGGAAATGGAGATGGGTTCGAGTTCGGACATGGCAGGCGTTTCGATGGAAAACGCTGCTCATGCTATGAACCGAAGGCACTTCGCGTAACGTGATTTGGCGTGTATGTGCGGGTTGGAGGAAGGCCACTGGTTCAGGGCGTGGGTGCTGCCGGAGACCAAGTCGACGGCGAGTTTTGCTGGAGCCACTTCAGGAAGTCCTCGCCCGTATCCACGGGGGACGCACTCGAACGGTATTGCTCCAAGCTCATCACATACTGATAGAGCATCGCGTTGGCGATGCCTTCGGCAAAGACCCGCTCCGATTCAAGAACGAGATCGACCGCAAGCAAGGAACCATGAGCGATCTTCGACCGCCATTCGTAGACCTTGCGCACGGCGGCCTTGAGCGTCAGGCCATCGGCCCGAACGGAATCTTCCGGCTTCTTCTCGAAGAGCGCACAAGCCAGATCTCGAATCCCGGCCTCTTCCTTGCCGCCGCACAGAGTATCCAGCGTAAACCCGAACATCGGCAGTGCGACGAAGTCCGCATCGGAGACGCATGCCCGACCATACCAGTGGATGGCGTTGCTCCATCGCTGAGAAAGCTCCGGCAGATTTTCTTGCGCGGGCGTCGGACTGATGATGACCGTGATGCAGTTTCCTGCGGCCTTTCGGAAATCCGTGGAGGTGTCGATCAGTTCCTGAGCCGCACCGGGCTTTCCGCCAACACCGGGCATTTCCGTTCCTGAATCTGAAGTCAGGTCATGCCCATCCATCTGCCGTAGTCGCTCGATGGCGCGAGGCGGGCCGTGGTCGGCTGAGGTAAATATCCTTTTCTTGTTGCTGCCGGGGATGAGCAGACGTATGCCGTCGATGGCGATTCTGGTAGCGAGCAGTGCTCGACGCTTTGCCTCTCGATCATCGAAGCCTGCGATAGCGACGCATGCAATTCGTTGTTCGGCAAACGCGAAGCGCGTTACCGTCTTGATTGCGGACTCGACGAGCTGATCGCTGCTGCCAGCAGCAGCGTCGCCAGCGTTACCAGTCAGCCCCCACGTCGATTCAACACCTGATCGCCATGCCGGGCGGCTACCTCGAACTCGTTCCACCTTGTCCAGCCATCCCGACTGATCAACGAACTCGACCGGCCCCACGGAGAAATTTCCATAGTCCTGACGGACAAAGAGCCACACCGGCACATAGACGGTCTGCGAGGTCGGGAGGCTGGTGAACGCGGCGGTGATGACGTCCCGGTACTGCTTCCATCTCTCATTGTCATCGGCGACTTCGACGAGTGGTGAAAGGTTCGCCCCGAGCGTTTGCATCGCCCGCTTGAACATTTCATCTCTGCTGAGAGTTCGGGCGAGCGCGCCGTCATTAGTGCGGATGTTGTCGATGATCTCCGTAATGCAGCCAATTGCGCGATCAGTGGTTGGATAGAAGCTACCGCCTTCCGCTGGGAGGGAGGGAGGCAACGGCGAACTTCGAGGGCCGTGCAGCCACTGCTTGTATTCGTCGCTTTCTGGATTCTGGAGTCGAAGGGTTTCCTCCAGAGCATCCCTCAATCGCTGTGCATTCGTGGTCATGGAAAGGACTCCCGGCGATGGCTCTGAATTCAGCGCACCGGCAACTGGCCGTTCGACGCGAACTGATCGAAACTGTCAAAGCTCTCCTCGTCCTGCCACGACCGATCCCATGAGCGCGGCTCAGCGCTTTCGAGCAGGAGCAGCGTGAGAACGCGATCACGCGCGCCGAAGGTATGCTTGAACTCGCGCAGCTTCATGTGTTGCGCTTCTTCCGGGCACCAGATCGCGGCGGACATCTCCGTGCCGTCCCATTCCTGCGTGATGCTGGCGTCGACGGCCAGCGTGTCCGGTGGCGGTTCGGCTGGATCGCCGTTGCGCCGGATTTTCGCCCGCGTCTTGACGGCGCTACTGCTGCGCCACTCGTACTTCACGTAGCCGTTGTCCCAATAGACGAGGATCGCGCGCTGCGTGGTGAACTTGATGAAGCGGATGCACAGCGCCTCGAACGAAACCTGGAACCGCTTGGCGATCCCGCTGAGAACGCGCAGATCGATGCGCTGGTTCGAAATCCAGTCGCGCAGCAGATCACCGGGCATCAACAGGTTGCTGGCGAAATCATCGGCTTCGCGCTCGATGGCGCGGATGGTGTCGATGCCGGAGTAGACGCTTTCCTTGTCGCAGTTGAAGCTCTGCTGCCAACCGCGATGCAGGATGAAGTGACCCAGCTCGTGGGCGATGGTGAAACGGCGACGCTCCGGGCTAGCGCTGCCGTTGTAAAAGATGCCCCACTCGGCAGTGTCCTCCGGGTTGCGCACCAGCATGCCTTCGCAGCTATCGACGTCGAGCACCATCGGGGCTTTGATCTCCCGAACGCCAGTGCCGTAGGGCGTGCCCGGCAGCATCTGACGGACAACTTCCAGATCAATGGCGTCAGGCACGTGCTCGTCGCGGTACCACGTCCTCAGCCACTTCTGGACGGTATTGGCGGCAATAGAGCCAGTGAGGTTCTGTGTTGCGCTCAATGGTCAGCCCCCGCTGTCGCCCTTGTCGGGGAACATGATCTTGAGCGCCTGCCGGTAGCGATCCTTCTCTTCGTCCGTCATCCCGCCGTATTCGCGGAAGAAGATCACGTCCTCGGGGCTGGCGTTCGGCGCTTGCTGCATGGGAACGCCCATCACGTCCTCCATCGTCACGCCCAGCACCTTGGCAATGGCCTGAATCCGCTCGGCGGAAGGACGCTGCTGTCCGCCCTTCATCTCCAGTTCCCAGATGTAGGCCTTTGTGCAGCCGACCGCATCGGCGACCTGCTGCAAGGTCAGTTTTTTCGCCTCGCGCAAGCGTCGCAGGCGTGCTCCAAATGCAGAAGCCATCGAATTGCTCCTGTCAGGGTGGTTTTCGACAAGCCCTCAAGTATAGCCACAAGATACCCAGTGCAGCTAGATGTGCCACGTTGATTGACAAGCGGGAATGTGATGAACAGAATCACGCTTGTATCTCGCGGCTTTACTTGCGCGTGGTATGTGTTCAGAAACTCTGTCGCTGGCCCGTGCAGCCCGATCCCGGTCTCAGACCTCCGACGCCGATCCAGAAAGGACGAACAAGATGAAGAAAACCTTTGTCGACGTGATGCTCGAGCTGCCGGTGGATGCCACGCTGCGCGACTTCCTGACCTCACATGGTCTGCCCGTGCCGGGCGGGTTCGCGTGGGACGACACGCCGGAGACCAGCCAGTTCTTGGTGGAGGCAGTCAAGGTCTGGCCGGACACCGCCGCCCGCGACCAGATGACCGCCAACCTCATGGCCAGCGTCCAGTTGGGCGATCCGGCGGGCAAGCAGGCGATGTTCGAGGCGGTGGTCTCGGATGCTGCCGCGCTGGCGGGCCTGACGCTGTGCCGCAGTGACGTCCACCGCTCGTTCTGGCTCTACGTCACCCACCCGACGCTGTTCGAACGCGCCTACGACTTCAGCTTTTGGGAGCACCACGGGCCGCAGACCCAGCAATACGATCTGGGCCTGAAGCGCCAGCCGAACGGTTCGGACACCAACCTGGCCGCGCTGCGCAACGCGATCTCGGCCTTCTACAAGCGCGAGATGCAGTGCGGCGACAGCAGCGTGGCGCATCTGGTCGAACGCAGCCCCGGTGTGTTCCTGCTGACCGTCCACGTCAAGGACATGGCCATGCTGCGGCTGGAGTTCGAGGGCGCGACCCTCAAGCGCCGCGTCGGCAATCCCAACATCCACATGGTGCTGGAGTACGCCAAGACCACGGGCGTCGTCCGCACGCTGGTGCGCGGCGGCCAGAAGTACCAACAGATGCTGGTCGAGGCCTTCGCCGAGCATGTGCTGGGCGTCAAGGCGAGCGCGAGCCGCATCAAGTCGCCGACGCTGGACTTGTCGATGCTGCGCACCGGCTTCGACGTGCCGGAGGCATTCGCGGACGGGTTCACGATGGTGCAGTTGAAGGCGCTGACCTTCCTCAGCCCGGACGGTGCGCTGAAACTCGAATGCACCGCGATGCAGTCCAGCCACCAACGCTCCGTGCATGAACTGCTGAAGGAGAAGTTGAACGGCCCGCTGGAAGGCAACTGGACGGTGACGGCGGCGCAGGTCAATCTCTACTACCCGCCTGAGCCGGGCCGCACGCGCGCGAAGGTCGTCACCATCGAGGTGACCAGCAAGGGGCGGCTGAACCTGCACAAGTTCGACGCCAAGATGCAGGCGCAGTTGGAAGGCTATCTGGTCGCAGTGGGCATCTTGCAGAAGGGCCAGACCTTGAGCGCCCACGAAATGCCGCCGGAAACGGACGCGGTCGGCTCGACGCCGGTGATCGAGGACTGACCCGATGGCGGCGCACGACGCTTGGGCCTTGATCTGCCGCCTGTTCGCGGGCGGCACGCCCGCGCTGCGCGTCACGTTGTCGCCGCGCGAAACGGTGGCGTTGGCCATCCTCGGTAAGGCGGTCAAGCCGACGATGATGGATCAGTCCTTCGTGCTGTGCCCGCACTGCCAGCAGCATCGGGCGCAGGTGTGGGGCGACGGTCGTGGCGGACGGATGTGCCGCTGCCCAGACTGCGGGCCGGTGGCCGTCGAGGTGAACGACGGCGCGGCACTGGCCTTGGACGAGGAATGGCTGCGCACGAAGATGCGCCTCGCGCTCGACATCGAGAGCCGCGACGGCATCGATGATCTGGGCGGTGGTGTGTGGCGCTTGGGCGATGCCCGGCGGTCGCCCGTCCTGCTGGCCCGCGATCTGACGCGCGTGCTCCACGAACCCGCGCTGCTGGATCGCGTGCGCGTGGCGGGCAGCGACATCCGGGTGATCACGCCGAGGCCGAGCACGACGCGCGGTTCGCCCTTCGGCGCGGGCGTCGAGTGGCTGGTGCTGGAGGAACGCTTCACGTTCTACGGCGGCGGGATCACGCTCCTCGGCACGACGTCGCCGTCCGTGACACCCGTGGCCGCCGATCCGGCCGCACCGGTGAACGGGCCGTTCTCGGCTGACTTCAAGTGGGTCACGCTGCCGGATGGTGACGGCACGGCAATTCGATGCACCGACGGGCAGGCCAAGGTTTTCGGGGCGCTGTGGTCGTTCAAGGGCGAGGCCGTGACGGCAGACCGGATCATGCAGCGCGCAGGGTTGGACAGCGCCAAGCCGAGCGACCTGTTCAAGATCAAGACGAAGGACAAGGGCAAGCCGGAGCCTGCTGCGCAGCACGCGGCCTACGGTGCGCTCGTGGTCACGCAGCAACGCGCGGGGCTGTATGCGATGCCGTGTGCGGCAGCGGGACAGGAGGTCGCCATGACGTGATCACACCACCCGATGCGCCGAGGCTCGCGCGGACTTCAAGAGCCTGACCTTTTCAATTTTTGGAGTAACTGAAATGAGCGGAAAGAACCAATGGGTCGTACCCATCAACGGCGGTGATCAGTGGGGTGTGCGGGGAGAAGGCAACGACCGCCTCACCTCCATCCATGACACGCAGCAACAGGCGATTGACCGTGCGCGGGACATCG
>ERZ761602.2501-NODE-2501-length-28551-cov-177.112402_pt1 | contig 28551 bp, 10 predicted proteins | sample MGYA00512165_ERZ761602 | MGnify/ENA primary metagenome ERZ761602 (study PRJEB28899, sample SAMN02445085) | bioreactor sludge metagenome | biome: EBPR sludge; isolation source: Thorneside wastewater treatment plant | place: Australia: Brisbane, Thorneside...
GTTATGAGTTATGAGTTATGAGTTATGAGTTATGAGTTATGAGTTATGAGTTGTGCTTTCCTAAAAAACCTTGCCCGATTTTGTAAATTATGAACCAAAATTCATTGACAATTGGTTGTCAATTTGTTTATTTTTGCTTGATGTAAAGATGGTTAGTTTTGGTAGTTCGTCTTTTGGTGTAGTAATTAGGTAGGCTTCAAATTGGTTGGGGGTCATGCGCTTAGGCAAACGCTGGTGCGGTCTTTGGTCATTGTAAATTTGAATAGCTTTAGCCACACCAAGGAATAGTTGTTTGATTGTTTTGATGGCGTAGTGTTTTAAGTAGCCATTTTTGATAGTGCCATTTACCCGCTCAATATGGGTATTTTCATAGACTTCATCGCACATGCTGATGCGGATGTTGTATTTTTGAAGTAAATCGGTATAGGCATTGCTACAGTATTGGCTGCCTCTGTCGGAGTGGTGAATGAGTTGATTTTGGTAGTCTGTTATGCCTCTATATTGCATCGCCATTTGTAAGGTGGCAAGATTGTTTTCTGCCCGAAGATTGTCGGCAAGGCTATATCCAATGATTTTTCGGGAGTAAACGTCCATGAGCAGGGTGAGGTAATAGAACCGGTTGTTGAGCGGATAATAGGTAATATCGGATGCCCAAAGTTGGTTTACACCTGTAAACTCCTTGTCGTTCAATAAGTTGTTGTACAGCCTTGATTTAATGCTAAAAGTAGTACGGACAGGGTTGGGCTGTTGGTGCAGCATATATCCTTGTCGTTTACCCAATTCTATAAAAGCATCTCTGCCAATACCTTCGGGAAGGTAAGTTTCATAGATACTGCGCAAGCCCATTTGCGGATGCATGATGCGGGCTTCTTCTATCAAATTCAGGTACAAGGGCTCTTGGATTTGTAGGCGCTGTAGCGCCCCTACCGCTTGTAAATGAGCTTGCTTGCTGATGTTATTGAGGTGATAAATTTGCTTCATGGTGTAGTGATGCAATTCATGGTGTTGCCGATACCATTCTATGGTTTCGGTTCTAAATTTTTTTTTAAATCTACGCCAAAATCCTTGCCCGCCAACTCTATGAGTTTGTTTAAATAGTCTATTTCTAACTGCTTTTGACCAATAACCCGTTCCAGCTCGGCTACTCGTTGGTTTAGTTTTAGCGTTTTGGTGGCTTCACTTTCCATTTGTACAACCATTTTTGTTTGTTTTTGAAATTGTTTGGAGTAAAGATAACGCCATTTGTAAACTGATGCACGACTGACCTCATATTGGGCAACAATTTGACTAATTGTGATTACTTTTGTGTCCAAATCTTGGATTATTCTGCGTTTAAGCTCTTCACTAAAAATGCGGTTTTGAGATGAAATTACTGATTTGACATTTTCTTCATTTGTGCTTTTTGCTCTCATGTTTAGGTGATTTTTGAGGGCAAGCTATTTCAGGACACCACAAGTTATGAGTTATGAGAGGGTTACTACCTACTACCCGATACCATCTACTATCTACCAAAACTAACCACTAACTACTAACTACTAACCACTAACAACTATTCACTTTTAACTATCTTTGCGCCCTCTTTTACTCTCAAAACACACCCACTATACCATGCAACAAACAGACAACATTGCTCACGAAAGCGTTCATAAACGGTACGATGATGTAGTACGGCGGCATTTTCCCGGAAGGCTCATTGCCTTTGAACAAACCGATGCTGCGGCTTTCAGTTTGCAATGCGAAAACAAAGTAACCCTGCTTGTAAACGTAATTACCGATACCATTATCCGCTTCCGATACTCCATAGACGGAGAGTTTGACCCCGATTTTTCTTATGCCCTCAACCCACAGTTTACCCCGCAGCCACCCACCGTACACTATGTGCAAACCGAACATGCCATTGAAATATACACCGGCAAGCTGTGTTGTGTGGTTTCTAAACATAGGCTGCTGCTGCGCATTTACGATTTAAACGGCAATGCAATTTGCGAAGACGATACCGGCTTTTACCTTAGGGAGAGCATTTTGGAGGGCATTACAGAGGTAAAAGTAACCAAAAAAGCCCCGCTTGGTAAAATGTACCTTGGCTTAGGCGATAAACCCCACCTCAGCAACAATCTTAGGGGCAAGGCATTTGAAAACTGGTGTACAGATGCCTCTCACTACCAAGCAGATACCGATGCCATTTACCGCGCCATTCCGTTTTATTATGCCCTGCACAACCAAACCGCCTACGGCATTTTTTTAGACAATACCTACCGCACCCGTTTCAGTTTTGACCGGCAGGGAAACCAAGTAAGCAGTTTTTCTGCCGCCGGCGGCGATATTAACTACTACTTTATTTACGGACCCCAACTACAACACGTTGCCACCCAATACACCCAACTTACCGGCACAGCGGCTCTGCCACCGCTTTGGGCGCTGGGATACCACCAATGCCGCTGGAGCTACTACCCCGAAAGCCACATAAGACAAATTGCAGAGGAATTCCGACAACGCCAAATACCCTGCGATGCACTCTACTTTGACATTGATTACATGGACGGCTACCGATGTTTTACCTGGGATAAATCCCGATTTCCTAACCCCAAACAACTGCTTGCCGACCTTAAAACACAAGGCTTTAAACCCATTACTATCATAGACCCGGGTATTTTGATAGATAAAGACTATGCCGTTTACCAATCGGGAACCGAAAACGATGTGTGGTGCCGAAGAGATAATGGTAAACTCATGCGGGCATCGGTTTGGCCACCCGAGTGCGTTTTTCCCGATTTTACCAACCCACAAGTGCGCAAGTGGTGGGGCACACTACACAACCATTTTTACACCCAATTAGGCGTAAGCGGTTTTTGGAACGATATGAACGAACCCGCCATTTTTGAGGTAAAAAGAAAAACTTTTCCCGACCACGTGCGCCACCATTACGACGGGCACGCTTGCAGCCACCAAAAAGCACACAATGTATATGGCATGCAAATGTCGCGCGCTACACAAGAGGGTTTAACCAACTTAAACCCCCAAAAACGCCCCTTTGTAATTACCCGCGCCTCTTATGCCGGTGGGCAGCGCTACGCCTGCTGCTGGACAGGTGATAACTCTGCCTCTTGGGAACACCTCCAAATAGCCAACCTGCAATGCCAGCGCATGAGCATATCGGGCTTTTCTTTTATTGGGTCAGATATTGGCGGTTTTTCCGGCATTACCAATGCCGAGTTATTTGTGCGCTGGTTGCAGTTAGGCGCTTTTCACCTGTTTTTCCGCACGCACTCTATGGGCGCAAATGCCGATGTTTCGGCTTACGATATTAACCAAAAACCAATTACCGACCGCGAACCATGGGTGTTTGGCGAACCTTACACCTCTATTGCCAAAGCTACCATTGAAATGCGCTACCAATTGCTGCCTTACCTGTACACCGCTTTTTGGCAGTACCACACCACCGGAACCCCCGTTATTAAACCCCTTAGTTTTTATGACCAAACCGACCCCGTAGCTTGCAAGCGCGAAATTGAGTTTTTGGTTGGCGACCATATTTTAGTGCGCCCCGTTATTAAACCTACCAAAACAACGGCACGCGTTTATCTGCCCAAAGGCAACTGGTACCACTATTATACCGACCACCTGCTTGCCGGCAATCAAAAGCACAGGGTAGATGCACCCCTGCACCACATTCCGTTTTTTGTTAAAGAAGGCGCAGTTATTCCACATTTTCCGGTTATGCAGTACGTAGGCGAAAAATTGATAGACCAACTCACCCTGCACCTATATTTTGCCCCCAATACCACCCAAAGCCACTACTACGAAGACGAAGGCGAAAACCTCTCTTACCTGCTACACAACTACCTCTTGCACACCTTTGTAAATAAGGGCAATGAACACAGCGTAAACCTTACACACACCACTACCGGCAATTTTACCCCTGCCTATACCACCATTAAATTAGCGCTGCACGGGTTGCCCTTTACCCCCGTCGCCTGCCTTGCCAATGGGCAAAAAATTGCCATTAACCGTGCCGCATCGGTACATAAGCCGGTATATGAAGTAATCCTGCCCGCTCGGTTTACAACCCTTACTGTTCAGTAAGGGCGGAAACATAAGTATAGCAGTGGAAACAGGCCGCCGCCGCTGTCTGGTTAACAAATTGACGCATGTAAACACAAGGGCAAACAACTCAGTTCATTCTTGTAGCCTACGTGCCTTTACAATCATCGTTTTAAGCGCAGATATTTAACCGCAAAGCTCCGCCTAAACATCAAATTTTGTTTTGTGCTGCAATCCTTTTGCAGTAAGGGATTGCAGTAATAGAAGCAGGGTTTTGACGGGTGTGTAAATTCCGAAAATCGGGGTGAATTTGGTTTGTTTACCAAGCATAAAGCGGGGTAAATTTGCCCCAATAATTAGTTATAACCTACTTAACTGTAAACAAACCATGCAACCTGAAACCAAAAAATCCGATTACGACCCCTATCAACTGCTTGGCCTCATAAACCCTAACGCCAAAGAAAAACGAAGAGAAAAAGGTAAATCATCGGGTAAAAAAAAACGGGTAAATAAGCCCGATCCATAGGCGGAACTTTGCTGCAGGCAAGCCAGAACACAACAGCCTGTCGTACCATTTTTTTGCGGCGTATAATGTTGTTGCGGCAAGCCGTTTGGTTGTGCAGGAAAGCCGCAAAATGCTGTGCCGGAAAAAATATCGGGGAATTTTATGGATTTTACCATCAATCTGATAAAAAATGTGCAATAGGATATGCAATGTTAGGAGAAACCTTAACTTTGATTAACTTTTGCCCCCAATTGCCATACTCCTCCGCGCCTTAAAACCAAAAAAGCGCCCCCAAAGCAACATTACTAACCTCCTAACTTAACACAAAATGAAAACAGTTTTAACCATTCTTAAATGGACGGGCATTGTTATAGTTGCCCTTGTAGCTATGATTGTAGCAGCGGTTTACCTAAACTATCCGCCTAAACTGAATGAACCCTATCCCAATGTTGTAGCCGTAACCGATAGCGCCGTTATTGCTCATGGCAAGTATTTGGTGTATGGACCGGCGCATTGTGCCGTATGCCACGGCGCTGCCTCCCGAGATGATTTGGAAACCCTTGCACAAAAAATTTTCACCCTCCCATTATCGGGCGGTTTAGAATTTAACATGCCCGGCGCAAAAATTCACGCCAAAAACCTTACGCCCGATAAAGAAACCGGCATTGGTCGTTATACCGATGCCGAACTTGCCCGAATGATAAGATACGGCGTAAGACATAACAATGAGGTAATGTTCCCTTTTATGTCGTTTGGCAACGTGAGCGATGCCGATTTGCAGGCTATTATTTCTTTTTTGCGCAGCCAACCTGCGGTTAAAAAAGAAATACCACTTGATGAACTTAACTTCATGATGAAAGGGGTAATGGCTTTTTTGGTTACACCTTACGGACCCAAAGGCGAAATTGCCAAAACCGTAGTACAAGATACCACCGCCCAATACGGCGCTTACCTTGCCAACCACGTGGCCGGTTGCCACGATTGCCATACCAATGCCGACTTGATGACCGGAAAGTTTATAGGGCAACCCTATGCCGGAGGGCAAAAAACGCCCGATGTTTATGAAGACCCGCATACTTGGGTTTATACTCCCAACCTTACACCCGACCCTAAAACCGGTAAAATTTACAATTGGGATAAAGACCAGTTTATTGCACGTTTCAAAAAAACAGGTCGTACCGTAAAAAACAGCATCATGCCTTGGGAGTGTTATACCTCCCTTACCGATAACGACCTTACAGCCATTTACCATTACCTCAAATCGCTACCGCCTGTGTATAATGAAGTAAAAGAGGTAGTAGTGCATGAGTAAAAAGTGAAGAGTGAATAATGTGAGGTTGGATTTATGAACTTGCACAAAGGCTTACCACAAAAGGATTTCAGACAGGTGGGGTGATATATTTCGGTGCGCTGCACCTTGTTAATCGGGCATTTAACATGGTTACTACCTATATTTTGGTGCGCTGCACCTTTGCAAAACAAGCGCGCCAATTTATGGGTGTTGGTAGGTAACCATACAAGGGCAAGGGGTAGCGCCTCATAATCTTGGTAGCACTGAGGCGTACCTTGTTTATTATCAGGTGCAGCGCAACGTAATCTGTTGCCTATTTTTAACCGGCGCTTCTAAACCACACACAGGCTTTTCCCCTATCGGGCATTCATTTTAATTCCAACCTCGCGTTGAATAATGTACAAACGCACAGCCCTGCGTCTGTATTGTTATGAGTGAAAGTTAGCAACCCATAACGCCTAATTTAGCATAAACAGGCGTACAGTTATTTAGGCAACTGTACGCCTGTTTTGTTTTATACGCCCTTTCTTTGTAAAACTAATGTAACCAAAACGGCAACCCTGCTATTTTAATCGGGTTAATAAAGGTTAATAACGGCAAGTTTACTATTTTTGGGGCTTCAAAAAAAAGAGCGCTGTTTTCCGCCACATTAGTAAAATTGTTTACGCCGGTAAACGGGCAATCCCTCAAAATTTATATTTAACCATACCCCAATCGCTAAGATGAAAACATCTTTTCTCCCTAAAATTACAAGCTACATATTGTTGCTCTTGGCAGTGTTGTGTTATTTAAGCCCAACAAAAACGGCAGCCCAGTGTTTAAGCAATCCGGTAGGACCCGGCACCATATCGGGCAATGCTCCGCCGCAAAACGTATCCATCACCACCACACCGGCAAGTTTAGCCAATTCGGTTACATGGAGTAATGGCGCTACCGGCTCCAATATCACCTTTACCCCCAGTTGCAGCAGCCCGGGCAATAAAACCCTTACACCCTGTTTTTTGGCAGGCACTACCATACCCGCACAGAGTTTTAATGTACCCAATTTTAGCGGCACAGCTCCTGCTTCGTTTAGTTTTAACGTTAGCGGGTTATGTTACGGACCGGGCGCTACTTACAGCGGCGCTTTGCCCATTAGCATTGGGGGTACGGGCGATGTAACCATTACCCTCATCTTGCCCGATGGCTCCACCCTTGCGCCGCCGCCGCTGCCCATTTCTACGGTAAACGCCCTATCTCCTATTGATATCAGTTTATTTGGTTTGCAAGGCGACCCTAATGGTACGTGGACTATCTCTATTGGTGGCGGCGCTACTACTTATAATATCGGGCCTGCTACTTTCTTTATCAACCAATATAACCTTACCCAAACTTTTTGCGGACCGCCGGTGCAGTTTACCGTTACGCCTTGCCCTGCACCCTGTCCGGTTTTTCAGTCGGTTATTGGTCCGGCACAAGTTTGTTCGGGAGCTAATACCCAGTTAGCCGTGCAGTTCAATGTGCCGCAGGTGTTCAATGCTTCTTACCAGTGGACAGGACCTAATGGTTTTACCAGCACCGCCGCCCAACCCTTTGTAAGCCCCATCAACAATACTTGCGACCCTATCAATGTAACCTACTCCGTATCGGTATGGTGTACCAATGATAACTCGGTTCTGGCAACTAACCAACCTATTACCTTTACCGTTTTTCCGGCAATAGACCCCTCGCAAATTTTAATTGATAATACCAGCAATATCCAAGACCCGGGGTGCGCCATTTCTATCAGTGTGCCTTGTAATTTTACCATAAACGGTACGCCCACCAGCCTCACCCAGTCATTTAACCCGGGCGATAACGGCACCAGCGCCATTTTCAACATCTCAAACGGTTTACCCGGCTGCACTTATACGGTAGATGTGCCTATAACCTGTATAGGCAGTTGTACTCCGCCCGATGTAACGGTTACCACCTCCTGTCTTATCGATTTTACCGCCTACCGCATCAACCTTACGGTAAATAATATGGGCGACTCCCCATCGTTTATTGCTTTGCCCTCGCAGGGGGTACAAATCCCCATTAATGCGCCCGGCTCTTACACACTGGGTCCTTTCCCCAACAATGAGTACGTAAACGTAAAACTGATTAACCTACTCAACCCCAGTTGCAATGTTAACTTAGGTAATTTTACCCGAGGTTGCAAACCCTGCCCCTCGCTCAACAACGTTTTTACCAATTTCCAATCCTCACCCAATGCCTGCGAAGGCGACATCATTACCCTCAATGCCGTAACAAACGGCGGTGTTGCCGGCGTTGATTTCCTTATTAAGTGGAAGGCAAACGGCGAGTACATTCCGGGCGGCGTTGGTTCGCCTTATTCGTATGTGCTTACTGCACCCGGCTGCGAGGTAAACGAAGTACAATTTACCGCCGAACTTACCTGTTTAACCAATGGCGCTCCGGCTTCGCAAACACAGGTAAGCACCCCTATCATTAAGGTTTACCCATCTCTAACCTTTAACGTGGACTTTTTCCGCTCACCCGACCCCTGCGTGGTAGCGCCCGTAGCCAGTGCAGAGTGTGCGGGCAACCTTGCCTTTACCTTTACGCCCACTGCCAACCTAAACCCGGGCAATGCCTCGGTGCAGGTAAATTACACGGCAAGGGTTATTGGCGCGCCTAACTCATGTGCTACCACAGGACGTTATACCGTAAGCTGCCCTAATTGCAACGATACTGCCGGCGATGGTACACCGCTTTACCAGTCGGTTTGCTGGGGCGAAAGTTTTACCGTTGATAACACCGGCGCATTAGCTACCTCGCCCGGTTATTTTACCCGATGGACAGTAAGCAATGCCGCCACCGGCGCACCCATTACCACCTTTGGTCCATTTGGCAACCCGGGCAATTTTTCGCCCAATACCTTCATCAATAATGGCAGTTTCCTGCCTGCCGGTGGTACCTACTGTTTTACCCCTTCGCTCGTTTTCGATGGTACCGATATTAACCCTGCTTTGTCCGGTACGCAGAGTAGTATTGTAGTTGGACAAAGTAATATCACCCTCAGCCCATTGAACATTTCAGCCCCATCTTGTTCTAACTCGCCGGCTTGTACCTGTATTTTAGGTATTCCGTTAGTAACCGATATTGACTGTTACCAAATTACCCCCGGTTTGTACAACGGCACGCATACTTTTTCGGGTATTCCTTACTGTGAGGGCATATCCTCCTATAACATCACCATTTCTGTTACCGACAACATAGGCGATTTATTCAACCCATTCAGTCAAGGGGGCATCTCCTCCGATTTTCCTGCACCGCTCAACCAGCAGAATAACGATGGTACTTGGACACTGTTTAACTATACCGGCAATCCAAACGGAAAATCGGTAAACATCACCGCCATTTATCTCAATCCGTTCTCTACCGGAAACCTGAGCTGGAATGTTACCATTACCTATTTTAACAACCCTCCCTACCCGCTGGTATGCAATACCTGCCACGATGTAGGCGAGCCCTCCTGCGTAGAACTCTTGCCGCCCGTGCAGCTAAACGCCATACCTACCCAAGCGCCCATTTGCGAGGGTACTCCGGTAAACCTTACCAAACTTACACCCGCCGCCAACCAACCCGGCACCTTCTTTTGGTACGATGGCAATCCCGCCACCAACGGCGTACTGGTGCTAAACCCCGGCGAGGTATATCCTACCAACGGACAAACGTATTTTGTGCTTTTCCGCGAAATTAACGACGAGTCTTGCTCCGGCACACAATCGGTAACATTTACCGTTATACCAAAACCGGTACTCAATACTCCGCCACCCTTACCACCCATTTGTTTAGGTGGCAGTATAAACCTGCTTGCGCTTAACCCATTCATAACTACCGCATCGGGAACAATACAATGGTTTATAGGCGACCCCGATGTGGACGGAGCGCCATTAGCAACGCCCAACAACGTTATCCCGATAGGCTCTGAGCGCTACTATGCCTTATTTACCGATGCCACTACCGGCTGCAAAAACAAGTTGTTTGTTCAGGCTAACTACCTCCCTACCCCGCTGCTGCTAAGCGTACTGCCCGATATTTGCCCGGGCGAGCAAGCCGATTTAGCCGCCTTACAACCCCAACTCATTGCCGACCCGGGCTTGTTTGAGTGGTTTACCGCATCGGGCACACAATTGTTTCCCAATAATCAGGGGCAAATTTTGGTCAATCCCACAGTTGGTACTACCTACACCGTATTTTTTACCAGCCTTGCCACCGGCTGTACCGGTTTTACTACAGTTAGTTTCATCATAAATGCCTTGCCTACACTTGTACAGCCCACCGTTACTAATCCGGTTTGTGCAGGAGAGGTTGTAAACCTTACCCAGTTTGAAAGCCAAATTACCGGCGGCGCTGCCGGTACAATTGAGTGGTTTTTGGGCAATCCCGCATCGGGCGGCATTTTGCTCAATGGCAGTACCACCCAACTCAACCCTGCCACACAAACCCCTACCGCTACCGATGTGTATTTCCTTCGGTTTACCGCCGCTGCAACCGGCTGTCAAAATACCCTCAGTTTCTCCTATCCCTTTGCACCGGGTCCAAACCTCTCGCCTTTCCCTGCCAATAACTTTGTTTGTGCCAATGCAGCGCCCGTAAACCTGATAGCGTTGCAACCGCTTATTTCCAATAATGCCACCTTTGAGTGGTACAAAGGCAACCCCGCCACTACCGGCATTTTGCTCGATGGCGATGGCATTCCTATTGCAGAAGACAATCCGGCGGCACAACCCATCCCTGCCGGCACAACAGTAGTTTATTATGCCATTCTTACCTCCTCTGCCACCGGTTGTATAGACACCATTAACCTCAGCTATACTGCCTACCTGCCGCTTACCGGCGCTACTGCCAACTACAACTGCGATGCCGGTTTGCAAGTAAACTTATCGGGTGTTTCGGGCGGTTCGGGAGCCGGTTATACGGTTGCTGCTAACTCGCCCAACCAACCCGGTAATGTGTTGGATTATTTAGCCACTTGGACGGTAATTGTTACCGATAATGCCGGCTGTACCCAAACCCTTACCGGCGCTTCTAACTGCCCCACCTGCGAAGCCGGCGCTGCCAATGCCTTGGCTAATAACCGCCTTTGCTGCGGGGGTAGTTTGCTCATTACCAATACCACTGCCGTTTTAGACCTGCCACAAGATTTTGTTATCGGGTGGGCTGTTACACCGCAGGCACAAGGTCCTGTTACCGATGCCGCCGGCGTATTAGCTGCCAACGAATTGGGCAGAGTGTATCAGGGCAACGAAGATTACAGCCTTAATTTTGACTACACTTGTTTGGGCTTACCTACCGATTATCCGCCCGGCAGATACTTAGCCACCCCCTTTATTTCAGAGCGCCCGCCCGAAGTAGGACCGCCTGCTCCCATTGTTTACAATCCTGCACAAGGCTGTTTGCCCGATGGCGAAATTTGCCCCGTTATTACCGGTACAGGGTGGGTAATCAACCCCATGGTTATCACCTTCCCCGATGGTTCACAGCTAAACGTTAACCAAGAGCTTGCCTTTGGAGCACCCATTGATGAAACCCTGCTTGGTTTAATTGGCGGCACGTTACCTTGCCTTTCGTTAGCCGACCTCTATTCGGGCGACCCCAACGGCATTTGGACTATCTCTATTACCAATACCGGCACAGGCAGCATCGGGTTTTCGGCTCCCGATTTCTTTGTTACCGTACCTGCCGCAGGTTGTTCTTTATTAACCCAAGACCAAGTTAATTTTGTAGCCGGCGTAAGCGGGTTAATTCCTGCCGGTCAAACCACTAATATCAACATTAACGTGCCTTCGCCGCAGGTGGTTATTCCTACCCTCACTTATGACCCCGATAGTGGTTGTATCCCCGAAGGAGAGTTTTGCCCGCAAATAACAGGTTCAAACTGGGCTATTAACCCACTCATCATCACCTTCCCCGATGGCTCACAGCTCAACATTAACGATGCCGCCGGCGGTTTAACTATTACCCCTGCCCTCTTAGGAGCTTTGGGTGGAAACCTGCCCTGCCTTGCCTTAGACAGCCTTTTCCAAGGCGACCCCAACGGCACCTGGTCTATTTTTGTCAATAACGTTGGAACAGGAACGGTGTTCTTTAATATCCCCGATTTTGAGGTGGTAACCGATGCCGCCTCTTGCACCCTTATTTCGCAAGATGAGGTAGTAACCATACCCGGCACCGCCGGCGCAGTACCGCCCGGCAATTCCCTCACACTCAATATACAAGTGCCGCCCATTCCCTCCCTGTTCCCTGCCATAAATGAAGATTGCAACGACTACGGCGCGCCCGTAGAAATTGTACTATTGGGCGATATTGCCTACCAATCAGTAAGCGCTACCTGTGTAAACAGCAATACCAATTTGTATTCGGTTAGTGTAACCGGTTTGTCGGGTGGTGCGCCGCAGTTTATTCCTACGGCAAATTACGTATTTCCGGCTCCGGCTACCTTTAATGCCGCCACCAATACCTACACCTTCCAAACTACCATAACCGGTTTCCCCTACACCTTCCAAATTGCCAACAGCCTGCCCAGCGCCGGTGGCGGCAACTGCCCTGTTAGCGCTACCATTAACTTAGACCCTTGCATTTGCATACCGCCGGTGGTGGGTTTTGCTACCCAATGTATCAATGACAACCAGTTTGCCGTGTTGGTAAACATTGCCCAAACCGGTTCATCGCCCACCTACAACATAACCGATAACCAAGGCACCCCGCCTCAAACAGGCATTACCGCCGCCGGCGCCTATCTTTATGGCGTATATACCAACGGAACTGCGGTAAATGTTACCTTAGTTTCGGTTGCCGATGCCCTTTGTAACCTTTCATCGGGAGCCATTACCGATGTTTGTACGCCTTGTAATGCCGGTGTGCCCACTGTAGCCTCCAACATTGTTTGCTGCAATGATGTGGCAACCATTGTGCCGCAGGGATTTTATGCAGAACCGGGTAATATCATTGCCTGGGCGGTTTCTATTTCGCCCATTACCGGACCCGATGACTTGGTGTTTGCCTCGCAGGTAGCGCCCGGTGTGGGCAGCAACTATGCCTTACAATACGAAAATGCCAACTGCCAGTTGCCGGCGGGTTTTTACTACGCCACACCCTTTATTGCCCAAACCCCGGGCGAAGTTCCGCAACCCGACCCCATTGTGTTTAACCCCGCTCTTGGCTGTAATCCGGTAGGCGAAATATGTCCGCTCATATCGGGCACGGGGTGGGTAATTAACCCGCTCATCATCTCTTTCCCCGATGGCAGTTCTATTAACGTTGCCGAGCAACTCATTGGCGCTAATGTGCCCATCACCCCCGATTTGCTGGCTACCGTAGGCGGCAACCTGCCCTGTATTCCGCTGAGTACCCTATACAACGGCAACCCCAACGGCACCTGGACAATTTCGGTAACTAATACCGGTACCGGAGCAGTAAGTTTTGCCCTGCCGGCGTTTAATGTAACCGTCAATGCGGCTTCTTGTGCCTTGATTTCGCAAGACCAGGTTACTACTATTGGGGCGGTATCGGGCACTATACAAGGCGGTGCATCGGGTTTAATCAACATTCAAATTCCCAATCCCAACACCGAAATTCCCGATTTCCCCACGTTTGACCCCAACTGTCAGGATTTTGGCGAGTCTTTACAATTAACCATTGTTGACCCCATTACCTTTAATCTTACCGCCGCCTGCAACGACAGCAACAATGACGGCGATTTTGACCAGATTTTGGTAACGGCAAACAGCCTTGCCGGTGGCGCTCCTGCCATATTCCCATCGGCACAATACGTATTACCTGCCGGATTTACCCAAATTAGTTCGGGTGTATATCAGGCAACGCTACCCTTAGATTTAGGTCAAACCAACTATACGGTATCGGTAGGCAGCAGCCAGCCGGGGCAAAGCGGCGGGTGCGAAACCGCACAAACCATTACCCTGCCTTTCTGCCCGGTTGGGTGCATCAATCCTACCGTATTGTTTGGCTCTTTCTGCGATAATACCGCCGAAGGTCAGTTTTTAGTGAGCGTAAACATTACCGATATGGGCTTTGGCAATGCCGGCTACCTTTTAACCAACTCTGCCAACAGCAATACACTTACAGCAAATGCAACCGGCATTTACCAAATAGGCCCCTTTGAGAGCGGCACTCCCGTAACCATTACCCTTACCGGTACTACCCGACCCGAATGTGTAGTAACCAGCTCTACCTTAGAACAAACCTGCGAAAGTTGTAATGCCGGTATAGCCTTTGCCTCAGGCAGCAGTAATGTAGTTTGCTGTGGCGAAACACTAAGCATCAGCAGCAACGATTTCTCTTTATCTGATGGCACTATTGTGGCATGGGCATTTGGCAACAGCCCCATAACCAACCCCACACAGGTAGCAAACGCCCTAAATGTAGCGCCCGGCAATGCCAATAACGGCTACGATTTTACCAACGATTGCAGCCTTGACCCGGGTACTTATTACCTTACGCCCTTTATTGCTCAAACACCCGGCGAAGCGCCGCCTGCACCGCCGGTTATTTACGAACCCGCATTGGGTTGTAATCCGGTGGGCGAAATTTGCCCGGTTATTTCCGGTACGGGCTGGGCAATTAACCCCATACTCATTTCCTTCCCCGATGGCAGTACGGTAAACGTGGTGCAGCAATTTTTGGGCGCTAACCTTACCATTACGCCCGAACTGTTAGCCGGTATTGGGGGCTTGCCTTGTATTCCGCTAAGTACTTTATATAATGGCGACCCCAACGGTGTGTGGACTATATCCGTAAACAACATTGGCTCGGGTGCGGTAAACTTTGAAATTCCGGGCTTTGATATAGTGGTAGATGCTGCCGCTTGTCCGCTCATTACCGAAAATCAGGTTACTTCATTGGGTGCAGTATCGGGTACCATTACCGGTAATACACAAGGCAGTATTAACATAGTGGTGCCCAATCCCAATACCGAAATACCCGATTTCCCAACCTACAACCCCACTTGTCAGGATTTTGGCGATGCCATAGCCGTAGTGGTGGCAGAAGCCATTACGTATAACTTTACCCTTACCTGCAACGACCCCGATGGAGACGGTGTTTCATCGGGTTATTTGGCTACTATCAGCAATATCAGCGGCGGTTCGCCTGCCGTAGTGCCGGGTGTAACGTATGTGTTGCCATCGGGCTTTACCCAAACCACTCCGGGCGTTTACACAGCGGTTTTACCCCCCTCCACTTCTTCGCCGGTATCGGTAACGGTGGGCAGTACCGATGGCGGTTGCTCTACCACCCTCACACAAGCATTGCCCGCTTGTTTCTTTGCTTGCCAGCCGCCCGTTGCCGGTTTCCTTACTGCCTGCAATGAAGACGGCACTTATTTTGTGAATGTGAATGTGGTGAATTTTGGCGCAGGAAATACTGCCTACACCATTACCAACAGCGCCACCGCCCAAACTGTAACCATTACCAGCGCAGGCATTACCCAACTGGGTCCGTTTGATGCCGGAACAGCCGTAACAGTACAGGTAACCGGCAATAATGATGCCACCTGCTCCATTACCGGCACGCCTGCCGTGCCCGATTGTACCAACTGCACCACCGGCGCTACCAACCCCATAACCGACAATGTAATTTGCTGCGGCAACAGTGTAACCGTAGGCGTTACCGGAGCAAACACCGCAAGCGGCAATATCATTGCTTGGGCGCTTAGCAATAGCCCCGTTACCAACGAAGCCGGTTTGGAAGACCCCAAAGGCGTATGGCCCGCCAATGCCGATGGTTCTTATACCTATAACAACAACAACTGCTCTGTGGAGCCGGGTGTTTATTACTTTACCCCCTTTATTGCCGAAGACCCGGGTTCTGCCCCGCCACCCGACCCCATTATTTATGACCCCGCTATTGGTTGTAATCCCGTGGGTGAAATTTGCCCCATAATTACCGGAACCAATTGGGTGATAGACCCGCTGCTTATTACCTTCCCCGATGGCAGCACCATTAACGTTTTGCAGGAGCTTGCCGGCTTAAATATACCTATTACCCCGGCATTGTTGGGCGCATTGGGTGGCTTGCCCTGTTTGCCGCTGAGTACACTATACGATGGCGACCCCAACGGCACCTGGACTATTACCATTAACAACACCGGAACAGGCGCGGTAAACTTTGAAATACCCGAGTTTAACGTGGTGGTAAGCGCAGCAGGTTGCCCGCTTATTACCGAAGACCAAGTTACCACTATTGGAGCCGTAGCGGGTTCGGTAGCAGGTGGCACTACCGGCACAGTAGATATTGTGATACCCAACCCCAATGAGGTTATCATTATTCAGCCCGAACCCGACCCCATTATTTATGACCCCGATATTGGCTGTACGCCTATTGGCGAAATTTGCCCGGTTATTACCGGAACAGGCTGGGTGATAGACCCGCTGCTCATCAGTTTCCCCGATGGTAGTACCATTAACGTAATACAGGAGCTTGCCGGATTAAACGTACCCATAACGCCGGCGCTGCTGGGCGCATTGGGCGGCTTGCCCTGCATACCCCTCAGCACCCTGTATGATGGCGACCCCAACGGCACCTGGACAATATCGGTAAACAACATTGGCACTGGTGATGTAAGTTTTGAAATACCCGAGTTTAACGTGGTGGTAAGCGCTGCCGGTTGCCCGCTTATTACCGAAGACCAGATTACCGTAATTGGTGCAGTTGGGGGCACCGTGCCGGGTGGCACATCGGGCTTAATTGATATTGTGATACCCAACCCATTGCCACCTATCGAATCGGATTTCCCTACTATTGACCCCAACTGTACTGAGTTTGGCGAGCCGGTAGAAGTAGTATTTGTTGATGACATCAACTTTACCCTTACCGTTGCCTGCCGCGATTTAGACGGTAATGGCTTAGCCGATGATTACCTTGCTACCATTAGCAACCTAAGCGGCGGAGCGCCTGCGGTATTAACTACGGCAAGTTATGTGCTGCCGGCAGGTTTTGCGGAAACTACGCCGGGTGTTTACACCTTGTCGTTGCCGCTGAGTTCTTCGGGCGCTTACTCGGCTACGGTGAGCAGTACTGCCGGTGATTGTGCCGAAACTAAAACTGCATCTTTCCCTGCCTGTATAACCTCTTGTGTGCCACCCACAGCTACTTTTGTGCCAGACTGTTTAGAGGGCGATACGGGCAATTTTTACGTACTGGTAACGGTGAGCAATATGGGAGCAGGCAACCTGAGCTATACCCTGAGCAACAGCCAAAACAGCGCTACCCAAACCATTACCGCCACAGGCTCAGTTCAGGCAGGTCCGTTTACGAATGGCTCTACCGTAACGCTTACGCTTACCGGCAATAATGAGCCTGCGTGCAGCGCAAGCAGCAACCCACTTACCGGCAACTGTACGGAGTGTTTTGTGGGTACGGCGTTTATTGGCACCGGCGTAAGCGGTAATGTATTGTGCTGCGGCGAAACCCTGCCTGTATCGCTCTCCAATGCCATTCTTTTGAGTGGCAATGTGGTGGGCTGGGCACTGAGCGCCACGCCTATTACTGCTACCGCCGGTTTGAGTAGCGCTGTGGCTACTTTTGCCGCCAACAATGGCAATGGCTTAAACCTTACCCATAACTGTACCTTGCCTGCGGGCAATTACTTCCTTACGCCTTTTGCTGCCGATGCTGCCGGTTTTCCGGCGGTTAATGCTGCCTGCGAGGCATTTGGCAGCGCTGTGCAGGTGGTTTTGGTTGACCCGATAACCTTTGACTTTGACTTAACCTGCTATGACCCCGATGGCAACGGCGTTGCCGATGGTTACACGGCTACCATAAGCAACCTTAGCGGTGGCGCTCCTGCTGTATTGCCCCTTGCAAACTACGTGTTGCCTACCGGTTATACGCAAACCTTACCGGGTATTTACACCCAAACGCTTTCTGCCGCTGTTACCGGCACACAGTCTGCGCAGGTGAGCAGCAGCATACCCGGATTAACCGGCAACTGTGCGGTAACCAACACCCAAAACTTACCCGATTGCAACTTTACTTGTACGCCGCCACAGGTTGTGTTTACTGCCAACTGCCTAAGCAATAACAGTTTTGAGGCTGTGGTAAATGTAGTGGGGCTTGGCACCGGACTTAGCTACACACTTACCGATAACCAAGGTACAGCGCCCATCACCATTACCCAAACCGGAACGTACAACTTTGGCAGTTATGCCAACAATACCAACGTGCTGATTTTACTTACCGATAATACGGATAATGAGTGTTTTGCTGCATCGGGTAATCTTACTGCCAACTGTACGCCTGCCTGTGTTTTACCCAACGTTGCCTTTGAACCGGTTTGCTTGGGCGATATTGGCTTCCAGATTCAGGCTACTGTTACTGATTTGGGTTCGGGCGCTGCCTTTACTTTATCGGATAACCAAGGCTCTACGCCTATTCAGATTACTGATACCGGCGTGTTTATTTTAGGGTTGCACGCAAACAATACAGTGGTAACGGCTACGCTTACCAACAATGATGATGCAAGTTGTACGGTATCATCGGGCAGCCTTACTGCCGATTGTACGCCGCCGCCGGTTTGTACGTTGCCAACAGTAACCTTTACCACCGATTGCATTGACGAAAACGGTTTTGCCGCTATTGTGAACCTGAGCGCATTGGGTTCATCGGGTAGTTACATCATTACCGATGACCAAGGCAGCACACCGCAGTTGGTTATTGCATCGGGCATTTATTCTTATGGCTCTTACAGCAACAATACATCGGTAATTATTACCATAACTGACAACGATGACCCCACATGTACGGTTGTTTCGGAACTGCTTACCAATGACTGCTCAACAGGTTGTGTGCCGCCGGTGGTTACCTACTCGGTTAGTTGTGTAAATACCAATTTGTTTGCTGTGGCGGTAACTATAACCGGTGTAGCCGGTAGCAGCTACGTTATTACCGATAACTTGGGCGCTGCCCCGCAAACGGTAGTTGCATCGGGCACGTTTAATTATGGTTCTTACCCATCGGGTTCAAGTGTGGTAATCAGCATTACCGAACAAGGCAACAGCAGTTGCGGCGTTGTATCGGGCGTAATTACCGGCGATTGTTCGCAGGGTTGCAGCCCGCCGGTGGTTGGGTTTACTGTGGAGTGTATAGATACCGAGTCGTATCAGGTATTGGTAAACATTGCGGCGCTGGGCTCATCGGCTACCTATACGCTCTCTGATAATTTAGGCGCTGTGGGCAGTTTAACCATTACCCAATCGGGTATTTACAATTTTGGTCCGTATGCCGGCAATACAGAGGTTATTCTTACCTTAGTTAGCGAAGATAATACCAACTGCAACGTTTCATCGCAGCCGTTGAGCATTGATTGTGCCAATGAGCAGGTGCCGCCGGTTATTCCAACGGATATTGTGATTATTGTGCCTTCGGGCGGACAGGGGGTTACGTTTAATGTGTTTGACTATGTTACCGACCCCAACGGCGACCCGATGACGCTGGTGGATATGGAAATTCCGGTAGCCGGTGGTACGCTTACCTTTAACCCCGATGGTACAGTTACCTTTACCCCAACGCCGGGCTTTACCGGTCAGATAGTGATTGACTTTACCGTTACTGATGGCACGTTTACCGTAAGTGGTACGCTCATTATTGATGTGGTTACCGGTATTGGAGCGGTGGATATTCCTAATTTTGCCCTTACCGCCATTGTGCCGGTGCCGGCAAAAGAATGGGTGCGGCTCGATTTTACCACCTCTATACCCGGGCAGGTTTTACTTTCTGTTTATGACCTTACCGGCAGATTGGTGCATACCGATAGGTTTGATGCTCAATCCGGCGCTAACAGCAAACTGCTCAATATTAGCGCTTATCCGGTAGGGGTGTATATGCTTACGCTGAATAACGGCATAATGCCCGTAACGGGTAAGTTGGTAAAAGACTAATCTTGCCTAACTTGTGGATAAAAAATGCCGGCTGCAATTTTGTAGCCGGCATTTTTGTTGTTGGAAGAAGAACTGACCCCGAAACTAAAAGTGATAAAGCGGCAAGAGTGCTTTAATACATAACCAAGTTGAACCGATTTGCCGAAAAAATGGTTATGAACAACTTTTGCACACAAGAGGTTTTAAACCCGAAATGCTGCTACCTCTGTTTTGCCTGTGTGCTATCTTCTTGGCTGATTTTGTTTCTTCTTAAGCAGTTATGTTTGGATTATCATAAAAGAGGCATTACCTTTGCTTATGCTAAAAAAACTACACTGTAACAATAAAAAAAGGCTTGTTTACTTAAGATTTTTAAACCCGAAACATGGAAAATATACATAGCTCATACAAAAAAGCGGTTACGCTCTCCGAAGTGGATAATGCTGTAAGGTTAGATGTACCTATTACGCCCGACCATGAGTTTTACACTGATTTTTCAGATGTTAGAGGCGATTTTGAAGACAGGATGATTTATAAGACCCTGAATGTTAATCCTAAAACTTTTGTTTTTAACCGAGAAATCAATAAAACTAATAAGGTTATTCTTTTTTTGGCAGGTATGCGAGGCTCAGGAAAAACAACCGAATTAGCTAAAATAGCTGATAAACTGAATAACAAAGATTGTTTTTTATGTGTTACTTGTAATCTTGATGAAGGTTTAGATATGAATGATATGGAGTACATGGATATTCTGATTTTTCAACTGGAGCGGCTGTTCAAGGAAATTGAAAAGAGGAATCTGAATTTAGATGACGATATTCTTGACTCTTTGTTTGTTTGGTTTGGCGAGCGGGTAAAAGAAGTGAATAAGGTAATAAAAAAGGAGGGAGGTTTTGAAGTGGAGGTGAAAGCTGAAACACCCGGTTTGTTGAGTTTTTTAGGAATTACGGCTAAACTTAAAGCAAATTTAGCAGGCAGCAAAGAAAATGCTGATAAGATAAGAACCACATTTAAGAACAATTTTACCGATTTTGCCCTAAAATTTAACCAGTTTATAGAGCATGTAAATATCAAACTGAGAAAGGCTAACATAGCCCAAGAAGTGCTGTTTATTGTAGATGGTTTAGAAAAAACAGCTACTACCGACATTAGAAAAAAAATAATTTTAGACGAAACTAACAGAATCAGGCAAATAAAGGTTAATACCCTATTTACCCTGCCCATTGAGCTTGTTTCGCAGCGGCAAAGGTTAATATCATTTAGTCAGGTGGTTTCTTTTCCTTTTGTGAAAATTAGAGAAAGAAACAACACTATAGTAGAAGAAGCCATCAGCCGTTTTACAGAGTTTGTGTACCGCCGCATAGATGAAGCTCTTTTTGATAGCATAGAAACGGTAAGAACTGCTATATTACATGGTGGCGGTTCGCCAAGAGAGCTATTGAGAATTTTGGAGTATGCCAACATGTATGCCGACGATGAGACTAATAAAATTTACCGCAAAGACATGGATAAGGCAATAAAAAAATTAGCCGCCGAAACATCGCAATATGTTTCTAACAAAGACCTTGAAAAACTCAAAATCTTAAAAAAAGCCAACGAACAGGAAATGCCTGTTGCTTTTGATGAAGAATGGCAGGATTTATTAGAAAAGTTGATTGTTTTGGAGTACAATGACGGTACTTATAAGCGGGTAAATCCTATTGTAGAAGCCTCTGAATTATATAAGCAATATGTTGGGTAACTATGCAGAGGAAACAACGCCCTTGTTTAAAATGCTTAGGGCAGAAGCTTTTAGGTTTGTAATTATACGATACAATCATTACGATATTGTGCGGCAGCTTGAAAAAGATGTTCAAGCTAAATTTCCGGATAGACCTTTGCAGATAATTGACGCTCAAAAAGCCGATTACAAGACTATTGCCGATGCCTACTTTTTGCAGGAACGGGGTTTTTTGTTTATTGAAAATTTTGACTACTTGCTAAAAGAGCAGTTAGATAGCCAAGGAAAAGAAACGCCCGAGTTTGCCTTAGAAAATCAAAGAAAAAGAGGTATTACCGCAGGGCTAAATCTTCGCAGAGACAAACTGGCTAAGTATCCTGTTGCCCTTTTTGTTTTTATACCTGCTACTACAGATGAGCTGTATGCTAAAATAATTATGGAAAAAATGCCCGATTTATGGTCGTTTAGGTCTTTGATTTTAGATATTGCAGTGGATAGCGCTACCCAAAAAACTGAAACGAGCTTGCCTCTTTTGCCTTATCATCGGTCATTATCGCTGAGTTTGTCTGATGACAATCCTATTACACAAAAACAATTTGACCAAGAGTATCAAGACTTAACAAACCTGTTGGCCAAAACACCCGTAAATGAAATTGCCTACCGCCTTACTCTATACCCTCAAATAACAAGATCTGCCCTTAAAGCCGGTTATTATGAGGAGGCGCTTGGGTTTTTAAATGAATGGGAAACCCAAGCGCCACAAACCGATAAAGGTTTGATTTGGTTAGAAAAAGGCGATGTTTTAACTGCCATAGGTAAGATAGACCAAGCTCTGCCCATTTTTGAAGAAACCTATCGTTTTTTTGAAACCGGTAATAATAAGTACCAACAAGCGCTTACACTACAACGCTTAGGTACAATTTACGGCAGTATGTGCAACTGGGAAAAAGCCTTGCAGTTTTTTGAACAATACCACCGGCTAATGGAAGATTTGCTTGAAAGCGAGCCCAACAACGCAGAATTTATATCCGGCTTGGCTGATAGCTACAACGAATTGGGAACATCTCATAGCAACTTGGGCAATGTGGAGCAAGCCTTACAGCTTTTTGAAGCCCGAACCAAACTTTTGGAAGAGTTATACCAACGCAAACGTAATAGTATTGTCTTTAAAACCAAACTGGAGGAGAGCTACCAATGGTTAGGGGATAAATATAGTAATTTGGGTAACTTAGAAAAAGCCCTACGATTATTTGAAAGAGGCCATCAATTAAGCAAAGAATTATACCAAGACAATTCCGACAACATAGAATTTAAAAACAACTTAGCTCTTAGTTATGAAAGATTAGGTGATACGCACAGTAGTTTAGGTAATTGGAATAAGGCTTTTGAGTATTTTATAAAAGATGCTGAATTGAGCAGCGAACTGCTCCAAAACTATCCCGATAACATTAATTACAAATACAGAATGGCGGTCTGTTACGCCAAATTAGGTGAAATTGCCCTAAAACAAGACCAATATCTTAATGCTCGGCACTATTTGGAGCTGTCGGTTGCTTTATGGCACCAATTGGAGCAGCAGTTGCCCTTAGTAACAATATACAAAGACAACTTGCAAATAGTGCAAAACAAACTATCATTGCTCCCTTAAACAAGTTACTTTTACAGCACATCTCACTTTCTGTACCTTATTTACCAACTTTTGGTCATTAGGTTTTTGCGGGTGTAACCCAAGTTTGATGTAAGATAACACGCAAAAGTCCGTATTACCAATATATACGCAAAACCGGCAGCAATTAGCACACGGATAACACGGTTGGGGCTGATTAGTACAGATTTTTGGGATAATTGCGATTTACCGACCTGATTTTTTTCACGCAAAGGCGCAAAGGCGCAAATTGGTTATTGTTTCTTAGTACCAACTGCTATCTCAAAACTACCCACCCTTTTACCCGCGTTTATCCGTTTAATCCACGTTATCTGTGTGCTTTTTTTGCTTTAAATAGGGGTGAATATCTCTATTTATACCTCAGGCTGCACCTGTTTTGAATAGGAAACGCTATTTGAACTGGTTAGTTATGTATTGCATAATTCCCAGTAATTGGGGTAGTTGGTTTAGAAAGTAGCGTTCTTTATCAATGAATATGGTGCTGTCTTCTAATTTTAAGAAAATCCAGTCAAATGCGTTGGTTACAGCTCCGTAAATAGTTTCGGCAGGCTCATTGTTTTGTTGGTTGAACAGGTGTGCTGCATACATTTCGGCGGCGCATTGGGCAAAACCTTCTTCGGCAGCTTTATTTTTTGATTCAAAAATGCAAAAAATGGGACGTTGCGGTTCTACAAGTCCGGGTTTGGCAGAAATTAAGAAATCGGGAATCCCGTTTAACTCCTTCTGCCCTTCAATGTTAAGACTGTAACCCGAAAATATAGTGATGTTAGGATTGTTTCGTTTGAGTTCTCGTGTGATGGGGGCAATGATGTATTCCGATTTAGCCTTCTCAGTCATTAAAGGCGTATCTTTTGCTTCTTGCAAATCAAGTTGTAAACGTTCAGAGGGTTGTATAGGAACTATACTGAGGTTATTAAACAAGTACCCATCTTTTTGTTCAATGTTGTAATCGCGTTTTAGCTTGGCGAAGGTAAAATCGGCGTAAGACATGGGAAATTGTTTGGTTAATGTAACAACTATAAAATAGTTGGTGATATCTTTTTAAGACTACCGAGTGATTGTAGCTATTGGGCTAAATTTTATGAGTTTTTTTGGGTCAATAAAATGTTTTCGAAATGACCATTACAAAATAATCCAATTTTACCAATTGCTACTTTCCGCTACAAATATACAAAATGTTTGAAAAACTAAACAAAAAAAGGGAACTTTTTTGGCAATTGCCGGATTGCTGCCATAGGCTGTACTGCCTACCGGTGTGTTCCGAGTTTGATGTAAAATGGACACAAAGGCAAGGGCGCAAAACCGGCAGCAATTAGCACACGGATAACACGGTTGGGGCTGATTAGTACAGATTTTGGGGATAATTGCGATTTACCGACCTGATTTTTTTTCACGCAAAGGCGCAAAAACGCAAATTGGTTATTGTTTCTTAGTACCAACTACCCATATCCGGCAGCAATTAGCACACGGATAACACGGTTGGGGCTGATTAGTACAGATTTTTGGGATAATTGCGATTTACCGGCCTGATTTTTTTCACGCAAAGGCGCAAAGGCGCAAAGAAGAAAGTTGATGATGTTGGTATCGGGTTAGGTACTTTTTTATTGGTGTATTGGCAGGTTAATTGGTAGTTTTTTACCCAAATAACGCAAAGAAAAAAATGCAAAAAACGCTAAGTTTTTGGTTGTTTTGTGTATAAAGTTTGTTGGCACAAACAGGCAAACTGTTTAGCCTTATACCAAAGCTTCCCACAAAATTTGAGCCGGATGCAGGGCTACTCTGCCGGCGCCATCGTGTATTTGGTGCCGGCAACTGGTGCCGGGAGCGGCTACAAGGGTTTCATCGGGACAGTTTTTTACCGCCGGAAATAAGACCAAATTGCCTATGTTCATGCTTACTTGGTAGTGTTCGGCTTCGTAACCAAATGAGCCTGCCATGCCGCAGCAGCCCGATGGGATTACCTGTACGGTGTAGTTTTTGGGTAAACTCAATACAAAAGCGGTTGCTTGTACGGAGGCGAGCGCTTTTTGGTGGCAGTGGGCGTGCAGCAGTATTTGGCGGGGTTGGGTAGTAAAATCATCGGGCTGAATGTTGCCTTTTTGGGCTTCGGCGTATAAAAACTCTTCCAACATGAGGCAGTTGGGAGCTAATTGTTGGGCGGCTTGTCTGTTTTCGGGTGTGCTGAGGCGCAGGTATTCGTCTCGGAACGACAAGATGGCTGAGGGCTCTATGCCGATGAGGGGGGTGGCGGGGGTGATGAGGTTTTTAAGTAACGCTATATTTTGGTTGGCTAATTGTTTTGCCTGTGGCAGCAGCCCTTTTGAAATATGGGCGCGTCCGCTGTGGGCGTGCGGGGGTATGATAACGGTGTACCCCAGTTGTTGGAGGAGTTGAATGGCGCTGATGCCTGCGGGCACATCGTTGTAGTTGGTAAACTCATCGCAAAATAGGTAAACCGTGCCTTTGGGGTGTTGGGGTGGGCGGGCGTTTTTTTTGTACCAGTTTTGCAAAGTAGTGGTGTGTAGGGTGGGCAATTGCCGCTGTGGGGCTATGCCGAGTATTTTTTTGGCAATGCTGCCGGTGAATGGGTTGGTGAGCATAAAATTGCTCAATCGGGGCATACGGGCGGCTAATCCGTTTAACCGTCCTATATTGGCAAAAGCCTTTGCTCTAAGCGGTATGCCGTGTGTTTGGTAGTATTGGTGCAAAAACTCGGCTTTGAGGGTGGCAATATCCACATTAGAGGGGCACTCCGATTTGCAACCTTTGCACGACATACATAAATCCATGACTTGGTAAATTTCATGGCTATCAAAGGGGTTTTGTTTGCGCTCATGGTGGTTGGCAGTGAGTATTTCTCGTAAGATATTGGCGCGGGCGCGGGTGGTATCTTGTTCGTTTAGGGTAGCCATGTAGCTGGGGCACATGGTTCCGCCGCTGAGGTGCGATTTTCGGCAATCGCCTGAGCCGTTGCATTGTTCGGCGGCGCGCATAAAACCGCCGGTGTCGTCAAAATTGAGCAGGGTTTGGTGTATGGGGGTTTCTTGTTCGGCTTCGTATCGGAGGTGGGTATCCATAGGCGGGGCATCGGTTATTTTACCCGGGTTAAGTATGCCTGCCGGGTCCCAGGTTTGCTTGATGCGTTTAAAAAGTTGGTAATTTTTTTCGCCCACCATCATCGGGATAAACTCAGCGCGCACCCTGCCATCGCCATGTTCGCCGCTGAGCGAGCCGCCAAATTCTTTTACCAACGCTGCCACCTCTTGCGCTATTTGCCTAAACAGGCGGCGGTGTTGGGGGTCTTTTAGGTTTAAAATGGGGCGCAGGTGCAACTCGCCGGCGCCGGCGTGGGCATAATAAACGGCTTGCTGGTTGTGTGTAGCCATTATTTGGGTAAACCGGCGTATATATTCGGGCAAATCGGGCAGGCAAACGGCAGTGTCTTCTATTACGGCAACGGGTTTGGCATCGCCTTTCATATTGCCCAGTACACCTAAGCCGGCTTCGCGCAGCTTCCACACCTTATTGATGTGCGGCGCAAAAACTAACGGAAAAGCATAACCGTAGTCGTTTTGTTTAAAATCTGCAATGAGGGCTTGCGCTTGTTGGGCAGCGGCATCGGGCGTTTGGTGGGCAAACTCAATAATGAGGATAGCGGCGGGGTCGCCCTCTACAAAAAATCGGTTGTTTTGTTGTTCTATATTGTTTTTGGTACAATCGAGCACTATTTTATCCATCAGTTCTACGGCGCGGGGGCTGTGTTGCATGGCAACCAAAGTGGCTTGCAGGGCTTGGGTTACAGAGGTAAAATGGGCGCAAAGCAATACCTGATGTGGCGGTGGCAGGGGCGAAAGGCTGAGTTTTATTTCGGTAACAATAGCCAGTGTGCCCTCTGAGCCGCAGAGTAGAGAGCAGAAGTTAAAATCGGGTCCCGATGGAGTAAAAGGGTTGGTTTTGAGCAGTTCATCTACGGCGTAACCGGTGTTGCGGCGGTGAATTTGGGGGTGCGGAAATTGGCGGTGAATTTCTGCCTGCACATCGGGACGGCTGAGGTCGGTTGCTATTTGGCGGTAAATTTGATTTTCTAAAGTGTTCCCAATGGCTTTTCGCCTAAAAGTGGCGCGGTCTATATTGCCAAATACCGCCTCAGAGCCATCAGATAATAGGGTTTTTAGCTCTAAAACGTGGTTTCGGGTGGTGCCATACACTATGGAATAGGAGCCGCAGGAGTTATTGCCCACCATGCCGCCTATCATGGCGCGGCTGGCGGTAGAGGTATTGGGACTGAAAAACAACCCATAGGGCTCTAAAAATTTATTGAGGTCGTTTCGGATAACGCCGGGCTGCACGCGCACCCATTTTTCGTGAGGGTTTACCTCTAAAATTTGGTTGAAATACTTAGAAACGTCCACCACAATGCCGCTGCCCACGCATTGCCCCGCCAATGAGGTGCCGGCAGTGCGCGGAATGAGCGAGGTTTGGTGCCGCTGGGCAAAATGGATAAGTAACTGAATATCTTGGTTGGTTTTTGGCAGGGCAACAGCTAAGGGCAACTCCCTATATACCGAAGCATCGGTGGCGTAGAGGGCGCGCATGGTTTGGTCAAAGTGCAGCTCGCCCGATAGTTGTTTTTGCAGGGTGAGCAGCGGGCGCTGTGTTTTTAGGGCTTGGCGGGGCATGGGTATGGGCTGAATGGGGGTTTTTAGAATAAAAACAGGCAGAAAAGTGGAACGCTGCAAGTGTGAGGAACTTTTGAGGCAAAACCGCGCCGGCGTGGTTGAACCGCATTGGTGTTTAAAACGCCGGTAGGGTTGGGGTAGTTTATGGTAAAACTGCCGGGCAACCTAACGGGTGCAAAGGTAGGGTAAAATTTTGTGTGATAGGGAGTAACGGCTGCCGTTGTTATTGGGCAGAGGTGGGGAGGTGGTAGTGTTTTATAGTGTGGATAGAACCCCGTTAGCCGTTGGAATGTGGGTACGTTTTTTTTGCGGAAAAGAAAAACGTGCCGATGTGTTGCCCGATGACCTTACAAATCTGCCCGATGAATTTACAACCACAAAAAGTGTCTTGACAACAATAAAAAGTGTCTTGATAACTGTAAAAAGTGTCTTGATAACCACAAAAAGTGTCTTGATAACTGTAAAAAGTGTCTTGATAACCACAAAAAGTGTCTTGATAACCACAAAAAGTGTCTTGATAACTGTAAAAAGTCAACTTACAAACGTAAAAAGTCAACTTACAAACGTAAAAAGTCAACTTACAAACGTAAATAGTCAACTTACAAACGTAAATAGTCAACTTACAAACGTAAATAGTCAATTTACAAACGTAAAAAGTCAACTTACAAACGTAAATAGTCAACTTACAAACGTAAATAGTCAACTTACAAACGTAAATAGTCAACTTACAAACGTAAATAGTCAA
>ERZ761602.2505-NODE-2505-length-28469-cov-5.326036_pt1 | contig 28469 bp, 34 predicted proteins | sample MGYA00512165_ERZ761602 | MGnify/ENA primary metagenome ERZ761602 (study PRJEB28899, sample SAMN02445085) | bioreactor sludge metagenome | biome: EBPR sludge; isolation source: Thorneside wastewater treatment plant | place: Australia: Brisbane, Thorneside...
GACTTTCGGCAGATTTTTGCCGAAAGTCCTCGTTGCTTTTTAAGATTTATGATTATAAATAACTCGTCCGTTCAATTTCGGAAGATCAAAGAAAATACAGTTCAGGCCATTCTTTTTGGCTGTGCTATTTTTTCAGTTTTTGTCACCGCCGGAATTATCGGTGTTTTGTCGTTTGAAACTTTTGAGTTTTTCAGAGAAGTTTCGATTATCGAGTTTTTTACGGATACGCAATGGACGCCGCTTTTTACGCAAAAGCATTTCGGTATCGCCCCGCTTCTTTGCGGTACTTTTCTGACTTCCGCTATCGCATTGATCGTTGCTGCTCCGCTTGGAATTTTAACTTCAGTTTATTTGAGTGAGTATGCTTCGCCTCGGGTGCGCCGGGTGATTAAGCCTATCCTTGAAATTTTAGCCGGTGTTCCGACCGTGATTTACGGTTACTTTGCTTTGCTGTTTGTGACGCCTCTTTTACAGAAAATTTTACCCGACTTGCCCGGCTTTAACGCCCTTTCGCCCGGTATCGTGATGGGGATTATGATTTTACCGATTATTTCATCGCTTTCCGAAGACGCGATGTATGCCGTTCCGCAAAGCTTGCGTAATGCCGCTTATGCTTTGGGGTCTTCTAAATTGCAGGTTTCGTTCAAGGTTGTCATTCCTTCCGCGTTTTCGGGTATTACGGCTTCTTTTATTCTGGCGATTTCCCGCGCGATTGGGGAAACGATGCTCGTGGCGATCGCAGCGGGGCAAATGCCGAATTTGACACTGAATCCGATGGAGTCTGTGATGACCATGACCACCTTTATCGTACAGGTGAGTTTAGGTGATACTCAAACCGGAACCATTGAGTATAAAACTATTTTTGCCGTCGGAACCATGCTCTTCCTTTTAACTTTTGGCTTGAATATCATCGGACATAAATTGCGCAAACGTTTCCGCGAGGTTTACGCATGATTCAGGGTGCTCAGCCGATTCAAAAAATTATCGCGGCGCAAAAACGCAATGAGGCCATCTTCCGTGTTGTTGCCATTGCCGCTGTTGCTATTTCTCTGGCGACGCTGGGAGCTTTGCTTTTTGACGCTTTTTCAGATGGTTTGCGCCGCCTGGATTGGCAGTTTTTAACCAGTTTTCCTTCCCGTAAACCCGAGCGTGCGGGTATCTTGGCGGCCATTGCAGGGAGTTTTTATGTCGTTTCGTTGACTTCCGCTATTTCTATTCCGCTTGGAATCGGAGCCGCGGTTTACTTGGAAGAGTACGCGAAGAACAACCGCTTTAACCGGATGATTGAAGTGAATATCACCAATTTGGCAGGCGTGCCTTCGATCATTTATGGTATTTTAGGTTTAGAGCTTTTTGTGCGCATGATGAAGCTTGACCGCAGTCTGATGGCCGGAGCATTGACTCTTTCGCTCTTGGCTTTGCCGACGGTAATTATTTCCGCGCGTGAAGCTATCCGCACTGTCCCAAGTTCAATCCGCCAAGCGGCGTACGCGGTGGGTGCAACTCGATGGCAAACAACACGTGACCATGTATTACCCCTCGCTTTTCCGGGTATCATGACCGGCGTTATTCTTGCGATTTCCCGCGCCATCGGTGAAACGGCGCCTTTGATTATGATCGGTGCTTTGACTTATGTTGCTTTTCTTCCGACAGGTTTAGATTCGCCTTTTACTGTGATGCCGATTCAGATTTTTAATTGGGTGTCGAGACCGCAAAAAGGCTTTTTTGAGTGCGCGGCGGCGGGAATTGTTGTTCTGCTTATTTTGACCTTGATGTTAAACGGCCTTGCGATTATTTTAAGAAACTATTATCAAAGAAAATTCTCAGTGAGATCTTTATGAGCCAAAATTTAAATGCCGGTGATGTTTGTTTGAAGGTTGAAAAGTTTAACGCGTGGTATGACCAGTTTCATGCTCTTAAAGACATTAATATGGATATCCGTAAAAACAAAGTCACCGCGATGATCGGCCCCTCCGGCTGCGGAAAGTCGACTTTGATCCGCTGTTTCAACCGCATGAATGACTTTATTCCGACTTTTCGGCAGACCGGAAAGATTCTTTTTGAAGGCAATGATTTAAGCGATAGATCCATTGACCCTGTAGAGGTTCGCATCAAAGTGGGCATGGTTTTTCAAAAACAAAATCCTTTTCCGAAATCGATTTCTGACAACGTAACTTACGGCCCCAAAATCATGGGCGTGCGGCAAAAAAGCCGTTTAGACGCAATCGTCGAAGAAAGTTTACGGAACGCGGCCTTGTGGGATGAAGTGAAAGATAAATTAAAATCCAGCGCGCTTTCGCTTTCAGGCGGACAGCAGCAGCGCCTTTGTATCGCGCGTGCGCTTGCAATGCAGCCCGATGTTTTGCTTTTGGATGAGCCTTGTTCGGCCTTGGACCCGATCGCGACTTCAAAAATTGAAGAGTTGATCATTCAGCTGAAAGAAAAATATACGATTTTGATCGTGACGCACAATATGCAGCAAGCCGCGCGTGTCAGTGATCACACTGCTTATTTGTATCTTGGTGAGTTGATTGAATACGATGAGACAACCAAGATTTTTACGGCACCGACACAGAAGGCCACGGAAGACTACATCACCGGCCGCATGGGGTGAGACCGTTGAAAACGGCTCATCTGCGTCGTCGCAAACTTCACAGCACTCGTGCGACGCACGCTTTCAGTGCGTCTCCTCGGCTGCTTGTTTGCTCCTAGCATCTAAGCCGTTTTGAACGGTCTCGGAAGCCTTCCTATAATTCGTTTTCCTCATTTTTCGTCCTGATTTTTTTTAGAGTCTGTTTTTCTTTATTTCCAGCAAGCCGTGTTGAGAAACATGCGCAGTGAAGGGAATGATTCTTGCGAGTGAGGTGAAAGGAAAGCCGCGTTCCATCCGCGGAAGGCTTCCATCGCCGAATGAGACAGAATCATGAACCGAAACAAGCGTTTCGAACCAGGCTTGCGGAGCCCGCGCCGGCTCTGGAGGCGCAAGGCCATCCGCCGATGAGGATAAAAAGCCATGTGGCGACTGAGCTTTAGCCGTCTGCAAGACCCGCCTCTGCTATAATTCCTGCATGTCAGAAACAGCTCCGTTCGTTTCCACTAAAAATCCGTGGGTTGCTTTTTTACTGTCAGTTCTTTTTCCGGGGCTGGGGCATTTGTATGTTGAGAATCGTCTTGCGGCGTTGATTTACGGTGCGATGGGGGCAGGGGTGTGGATTAGCTGTTACTCCTCGGACTCCATGCTGACGCGCACCGCAGTTTTGCTGATTTTGCCGTTCGTGGTCATTCCTGCCGCGCGTGATGCTTTTGATACGGCGTCAGGCAAGAAGAAGCCTGTTACGGGCGGAGAATCGAAGCTGTATGTGATTTGGATGCTTTGCTGTGTGGGCCCCTTTGCTTTACCGTTACTTTGGCGGAATAAAAAGTTCTCGCTGACCGTCAAAATCATATGGACGGTAGTTGTGATGGCGGTGGTTATTTTCTTTTTTGCTTTTATTGAATGGGCCGGAGAGATAAGTCATGATTTTTTGGGTATTTAAACGGTTCCGTGTTTTTTGGGTGACCTTTGCGCTGCTTTTATGCTGTTTTGCCGGCATTTCGAAAGCGCAGGATTCTGTTTGCTTCGGGGCTAGTTGCTTTTATCCTGAAGTTGCGGAAACAGCTCCGCAAAAACAAAAAGGGCTGATGGGGCGCGAAAGTCTCGCTGAAAATGAAGGAATGCTTTTTGTTTATGATGCAGATGTCCGCCCCGCGTTTTGGATGAAAAACATGCGGATCGCTTTGGATTTTGTTTGGATCGATCGCGGGGGGCAGGTGGTGGATATTCACCAAGGCGTGCCGCCTTGCGGGCAGAATTGTCCGTCGATTGTCAGCCGTCAGTCTTTACGGTATGTGTTGGAAGTTCCCTCGGGAGCGGTTGAAAAAGCAGGTATTAAAATTGGGGATCAAGCTTTGATTAAATTGGGAGAAGCAGCATGAAGACACAAGACAGAAGACTGAAGATAAAAGATTTTTTTCATATAATTTATTTTTTCAGTTTGTTGTTTATGGTCTGCTGCCTGTGGTCTGCGCCCGCGTTTGCGGGCGATTGGCTTGACGGCGCGAACGGTTACGCGCGCGGTTTAGATCAGTCTAAAACCAGCGGGAAGCCGCTCCTTCTCTATTTTTATACGGATTGGTGTCCTTATTGCCGCAAATTTGAAAAACACACTTTGATCAATGATTCTGTGAAGAAAGTTCTGGACGGCTTTGTACTTGTCCAAATTAATCCGGAGAAAGGCTCCCGTGAGAATCAGATCGCGGAACAATACCGCGTCAATGGTTATCCCTCCGTTTTTTTCTCAAGTCCCTCCACGGGAGAGAGCACGCAGGAAGTGACGCAGGCTGTGCGCTCCGCCGACGATTTTAAACGCGCGGCTTCCGAATTTTTAAAAGTAACCGCCGCCAAAAATCCGCCGCGCGATCCGGCTGTTTTGCCTGCTGCCGTATCCGCGGGAAAAGCTCCGTCCATGGAGGTCGGAGCCGCGGATTACATTTTGCATCTGAAGAATGGCCGAAAAGCGGAAGGTGTTTTAGTTTCTCAAAACGCCAAAGGCGTTACCTTGGCGATGGATGAACTTGGTGAAGTTTATTTTTCAAAATCCGAGTATGACCAATTGGAAAAAATTAAAGCATGAAATCGGTTTCAAGAATTGGTTTCGTAAGTAGTAATCGAACCAAAGAAGCGAGAGAGGCGAGGATGACAAGGAAACCGAAGCAGGCGATGCCGAAGGCCGCATCGTCGATGCGGGGTGACGTAGTCAGCCGAAGCCTGTGTCGCTTCGACGTTCATAAATACTTATGAAATCAGTTCTAAGTATCGCAGGTTCAGATCCTTCAGGCGGCGCGGGAATTCAGGCAGACCTTAAAACATTCCATCACTTCGACGTTTACGGCATGGCCGCGGTCAGCTTGCTGACTGTGCAAAACACGCTTGGCATCAAAGAAGTTTTGGTGATTCACCCTGATAAAATTAAATCTCAAATTTTAACAGTGCTTGAAGATATTTCTCCGAATGCGGTTAAGCTCGGTGCTTTAGGGCATGGCCCGGCAGTTTTAGCGGTGGCGGAATCACTTAAAAGTTATCAGGGGCCGGTTGTTACCGATCCGGTTATGCTTTCCAAGAACGGCGCGCCGCTTCTGATGAAAGAAGCCGTTGCTGTTTATAAACAGAAAATTTTGCCGCTGGCTTTTTTGGTTACGCCCAATCTGGCTGAAGCCGAAGCTCTGTGCGGGTTTGAAATTCAAAATTTAGAACAGATGAAAAAAGCCGCGGAAAGTATTGTTTTGATGGGGGCGAAAAATGTTCTGGTGAAAGGTGGACATCTCGAAGGGAGTGAGGCGGCGGATGTTCTTTTTGACGGAAAAGATTTCGAGATTTTTAAAGCAGAAAAAATTGTTTCTCAAAATACCCATGGCGTTGGATGCACGCTGGCTTCGGCGATTGCCGCGAATCTTGCTTTGGGAAAAGAACTGTCTCTTGCAGTTAAAATTGCCAAGGACTATGTTTTGCAGGCGATTCAAAGCGCGCCGCAGATCGGCGAAGGAAACGGTCCTATCAATCATCATGTTTAAACAGGCGTGTGTCTTTAGTCTTTAGTCTTCAGTCTGTAGTCTGTTATAATCCCCGCCATGATTCAGAAATTAGCACTGATTGTTTCTATCACCCTGCCGCTTTGGAACATTCCGTTGATTGTCCGTATGATTCAGAGGAAGTCTTCCGATGATGTCAGTGTTGCCTGGGCGGTCGGAGTTTGGGCTTCATTCGCGTTGATGGCACCGCAGGGATTTGTCTCAGAAGATTTGGTTTGGCGGACATTCAGCATTGTTAATTTGATTATGTTTTCATTCGTAACCGCGACCGTTTTGTTCTACAGGCTGAAGAAGCCTAAGCAGGCTAAAGATTCGCTTTAATCCGGAAGGAATATAGAATGAGCTCAAAGGTGAAAAACATTGTTTGCTGTCTCGATTTAGAAGGGGTGCTTGTGCCCGAGATGTGGCTGGGTGTTGCCGCGAAAACCGGCCTCAAAGAACTTGAGTTGACCACGCGCGAAGAGCCCAACTATGACAAGCTGATGAAGTATCGCTTGGCAATTCTCAAAAAACATAAAATCAGTTTAAAGGATATTCAGTCGGTGATTTCAAAAATGAGTCCGCTGCCCGGCGCGAAATCTTTTTTGGATAAGCTGCGCGCGAACTATCAGGTGATTATTCTTTCCGATACTTTTTCTGAGTTCGCGCAGCCTTTGATGAAGCAATTGGGCTGGCCGACCATTTTCTGTCATACACTTTCCGTTGACTCGAAAGGTTTTGTGACGGATTACCATTTGCGTATTTCGGATCAAAAAAGAAAAGCGGTGAAAGCCCTTCAAAACTTGAATTTTTATGTCCAGGCGGCGGGCGATTCGTACAATGATTTGACGATGCTTCTTTCAGCCGATAAAGGCATTCTTTTTCGTACGACGGATAAAATCAAAAAAGAATATCCCAAGCTTCCCGCCGTGACTGATTATTCGCAGTTACTAAAGCATTTCGGAGTGAAGTAACGAAAGAGAACGGTTCGGCATCGTATCGTGCCTAAAGAAACCGCGCAGCTTGCTTAGCGTAGTAGGTGAGAATAATATCCGCGCCGGCGCGTTTAATCGCGAGCAAGCTTTCCAACATGCATTTTTCTTCATCGAGCCAGCCTTTTTCCGCCGCGGCTTTGATCATCGCGTATTCTCCGCTGACATGATAAGCCGCAACCGGCACTGAAACAGCCGCTTTAATTTTGCTGATGATGTCGAGATAAAGCAACGCGGGCTTGACCATCACCATGTCCGCGCCTTCTTTGACATCGAGTAAGACTTCGCGCAGGGCTTCACGGCTGTTCGCCGGATCCATTTGGTAGGTTTTCTTATCGCCTTTTTTGGGAGCTGAATTGAGCGCGTCGCGGAACGGTCCGTAAAATGCGGAAGCATATTTTGCTGAATAAGCCAGAATGCCTGTTTCCGTAAATCCCTTTTCGTCGAGAGCTTTGCGAATGGCTTTCACGCGCCCGTCCATCATGTCGGAAGGTGCCACGAAATCAGCGCCCGCTTCGGCTTGTGAAACCGCCATGGCGCATAAAATCGCAACGGTTTCATCGTTTAAAATTTTTCCATTTTTGACAAATCCGTCATGCCCGTCGCTGGAATAGGGGTCCATCGCGACATCGGTGATGACGGCGATTGTTGGGACTTGTTTTTTGATCGCGCGGACAGTGTTTTGCAAAAGTCCGTCAGGGTTGACGGATTCACTGGCGCGTTTATCTTTTAGTTTTTCAGAAATCGCGGGAAATAAAGCAATCGCGGAAATTCCAAGCCCAGCCGCTTCTTTCGCTTCTTTGACAGCCAGGTCGGATGAAAAACGGAAAACACCCGGCATCGATCCCACCGCGGTTTTCTTGTTTTTTCCTTCGCAAACAAAAATCGGAAGAATCAGATTTTCCGCCGAAAGCCGAGTTTCGCGAACCAATGCTCGCACGGCAGCTGACTTTCGGTTGCGGCGTGGGCGGCTGTTTAAAAAGAAATTGGTTTTCATGGTCATGCGACCACCGGTCCGAAGCTAGCTTCGGCTTGTAAATGAGCGCGGATTTGTTTTGCGGTTTCAGCCAATTCTTCGGGATCTGCGGCTTTTGCGTTGGCAAAAGCGAGTTCATGTACCGAGCCCAAAATAGGAATCAAATGAATGTGCGCGTGCGGAACTTCCAGGCCCGCGACCATGATGCCTATTTTTTTGCAGGGGATTGTTTTTTTGATCGCTGCCGCCACTTTTTTCGTGAAGGGCATGATGTTGGAAAGCAGGGTATCGTCCATGTCGAAAATATAATCAACTTCCTTTTTGGGAATAACCAGAGTGTGGCCGCGGTTAACGGGGCGCAGGTCAAGAAAAGCCAAAAATTCATTGTTTTCATGAATTTTATGGCAGGGGATTTCGCCGCTAAGAATTTTACTGAATACGGTTGCCATAAAAACCTCTTTTAGTCTAAAAACAGCCTTCGGAAGAGCCCTGAGAATGAGGGGTATTTTAGTATAAAGAGGTCAATTTCCAATGAATAATAATCAAGGGCGAGTAGTCTTAAATACGGAACTAAACGGTTGAATTAGATTTTACTTAGGCCGTCATGCTTGTTTTTAGTATAATTCGCGGGTTTCTCAGTGTTTTTAGCGAGGATTGAAAGCATGAAAATTCAAAGATTGGCTCTCATTACGGCGATGCTCGCGCTCTTGGCCTTGCCTGCTTTTGCCACAGAATATGAAATTGATCCTGCCCACAGCGCGGTTTCTTTTAAGGTCAGACATTTGCTTTCTTACGTGAACGGGAGCTTTGATCAGTTTGAGGGCCGTTTTAAATACGTTCCGGATAAACCGGAAGAGTGGTCGGTGGAAGCCGTTATTAAAACGGAAAGTGTGAACACCAAACATGAACAGCGCGACAATCATCTGAAAAACGCGGATTTTTTGGACGTGATTAATTTTCCGATAATGACTTTTAAAAGTACGCAAGTGACGGATTACTCCAAAGGCAAAGCCAAATTGCATGGAGTGTTGAGTTTGCACGGTGTTGAGAAACAGGTTGTGCTTGATTTACAGGTTTTTGGAACGGACCGCGATCCGTGGGGGAATGATTTGGCCGGATTCAGCGCCGCAACTGTGATTAACCGCAAAGACTTCGGACTGGTATGGAATCAGGTTGCGGAGTCAGGAAAACTTTTGGTGGGAGATGAAATTTTAATTACGATTGATGTGGAAGGCCAGCCCGTGGTGTCTGAGCCGGACGTAGCTTAATTTTAGAGATAGGAGTTTGGTCATGAAAAAAGAGAATAAACAAAAATTAGTGATCGCGGCGTTAACGGGTTTAATGGCTGTTGCGGGATCTTTTTCGGTTCAAAACGCAGCGCACGCGGATGACGCGCAGTGCTACGGTGTTAATAAATGCAAGGGCGCGGGAGATTGCGGCGGCAAGGGGACTTCTTGTGCCGGCACGAACTCTTGCAAAGGTCAGGGATGGGTGAGTATGGCGAAAGAATCTTGTTTGCGGCTTGAAGGCGGGTCTTTAACGCCCAAGTCCTAATTTTAAAAAACGTTCAAACATTGCGGGGAAAAAATGAAAAAAACAAACAAGCAAAAATTTGTGGTTGCCGCGTTGGCCGGGTTGATGGCTGTGGCGGGTTCGATTGTGACTCAGGGTACCGCGCAAGCGGAAGACGTTCAGTGCTATGGCGTGAACAAATGTAAGGGGACGGGTGATTGCGGCGGCAAAGGTTCCGCGTGTCATGGTTCCAATGCCTGCAAAGGACAAGGCTGGAAGACGATGGACAAAGCTGCTTGCTTAGCCATTGAAGGCGGTTCATTGACGCCCGTTGAATAATTAAATTATTTCCAAACGGGAAACGGGCGGGTAAGCCCGTTTCCCGTTTTTCTTTTTATGGATAAAATCAAAAATCAAAATCAGACAGACTGCTTGGGGCATGGCGTCGGTCTTCGTTCGGAGCACTTTCAGGATATTCTTGAAAGAAAACCGAAGGTCGATTGGTTTGAGGCTATTTCCGAGAATTTTATGGACACAGAAGGCAAGCCGCTCAAAGTTCTCGAGCAGGTGCGTGCTGATTACCCGATTGGTTTGCACGGGACTTCGCTTTCGATCGGCTCGGCGGGGGGCTTAAATCCGCTTTATCTTAAAAAGCTTAAAAAATTATCCGACCGTATCCAGCCTGCTATTATTTCCGATCATTTGTGTTGGGCTGAGCATGGCGGAAAGCGGTTATTTGATCTTTTGCCCTTACCTTTTACGAATGAAGCGCTTGAGCTTGTCGTTCGGAATGTGGATCAACTTCAAAACTATTTAGGGCGGCGTATTTTGCTAGAAAATGTTTCCGCGTACATTAGTTTCAAGAGTTCTGAAATGACGGAGTGGACTTTTCTGAATGAAGTCGCGCGTAAAAGCGGATGCGGTATTTTGTTGGATGTGAATAATATTTACGTGAACAGTTTTAACCATGGCTTTGCGCCTCAAGATTATCTTAACGGGATTGATGCGGATAAGGTTTTGCAGTATCACATTTCAGGACACACGGATAAAGGGAAGTTTCTTTTTGATACGCACGTGGGCGAGGTGATTCAGCCCGTGTGGCAGCTTTATTCGGATGCTGTTCAGCGGTTTGGTGACGTCTCATCATTGATTGAATGGGATACTGAAATTCGCGGCTTGGATGAATTGCTGGTGTTGAATGAAAAAAGCCGTGAAATAGCGAAGCAGATCCAGCTCGGAGATTTGAGTTGTCAGGTTCGCGGAGACGGCGGTTCAGAGCTTATCCTTCCGACGGCCTCTGATTCCCGGCCTAGCCTGAGTGAGGTTCAATCGATGTTCACTTTGGAAATGCTCGGAAAAGAAAAAACAAAACTGGCGGAAGTCCTTAACAATCAAGCCGGTGATCCCGGAATTGAACGGATGGATGTTTATGCCGAAGGGTATCCTGCGCGCATCAGCGAAGCTTTAGCGGAGGCTTATCCGGCAATCAGCAAAATACTTGGAGAGGGTGCTTTTTCTGATCTTGCGCTTGGCTTTGCGCAGTCGCGCAGCTTTGAACATTATAATTTAAACGCGGTTGCGCCCCTCTTTCCCGATTTCCTAAAAGTAACGCCATGGCAGGAGTCGTTTCCATTTCTGAATGACCTCGCGGACTTAGAGCGTGCGGTGCATCTTGCTTTCCATGCCGAGACTCGCTCTCCCGCCACGCCGGAAGATTTTGCGGAAAAGGCCGCGCGGGACGGAGAAAGTTTAGTCTTTCAGTTTCAGACGCATGTTTTTGTTGTCCGCTCTTTTTGGCCCATTCTCGATATTTGGAGCGCGCGGCATCTTCCGGCCGCGCAAATTAAAATTAACGTGGAAAATCGTCCGCAAGCGGTTTTGGTTCACCGCAAGAATGAGCAGGTTTTTTGCCAGATTTTGGATCCTATGGAGGTGGCAGTTTTGCAGCGGCTTTTGCTGGGAGAAACACTCAGTAGCGCGTTTGACGTTATGACTGAAGCCGATGACATTACCCCGGTTCAGTCTTGGTTCGCTAAGTGGATCGCATTGGGGCTTATGACCGGGTTTGAATGGGCGGACCAGGCAAAATGAATTTGACTCAGCAGGTGATAGAAGAGAGATTTGGCTGCCGCCGATGTAATGCGTGCTGCAAGCAGCCAGGCTTTGTTTATTTAAAAGAAGGCGAAGCTGATAGAATGGCTGAATATTTGGGCATGTTAGTGTATGATTTCACCGATCAATTTTGCGATGTTGTGGATCGACGCCGGCTGGTTTTAAAAAAACTGCCTGATGAAGCCTGTATTTTTTTAAACGAGGAAGGCTGCCGTGTTCATGACGCAAAACCGGGTCAATGTCGGGATTTTCCTTCAAAATGGAGGACTCCGGCTTCGCTTGAATATTGCCAAGGTTTAAAAGAACTGATGAATTCCGATGTTTGAGAAACTTGCCTTACAGTTATTGGAATGGGCCGCGACGCCATGGGGCTCGTTGGTTTTGATTATTCACTCCTATCTTGAGTCGTTTATTCTTCCGCTTCCGCATGATCCCATTTTGATGACCGTGGCTTTGGCGGATCCTAAATACAGTTTTGTTTTTGCGGCGATGAGTTCACTTGCCTCCGCTTTAGGTTTGACCACCGGATATACGATCGGCCGTCTTACTCGCAAAACGCCGCTTGCTTGCAAAATCCGCGCGAATAAACACTTTGCCGAAGTGGAGGGTATTATCCAGCGTTACCACCGCTGGGCAACTTTTATTGCCTGCTTTACGCCTATTCCCGATAAACTTTATTGCGCCGTGGCCGGAATTATGAAACTGGATTTTACGAATTTTATTCTCATCGGCCTTCTCGCGCGGGCTTGCCGTTTTTTCATGGTGGGGGCTTTGATTTTCTTTTTCGGCGAAGTTCTCCGGGATTGGATTTTACATTCCATGAAATGGTTTTTGCTCGGATTTGTCGCGCTCGGAGTGGTGCTTTATTTTGCCACTAAAATGTTTTACTGTTTTCTGGATAAGAAGCTTCATCTTTCACCCTCTGAGAAGAAGTGCGCATGACATTTGAATATCAAAATCCGTTTCCTTTGGGCGAAGATCAAACGAAATACCGCCGTATTTTTAAAGACGGAATTCACCCCGAAAACATCGGCGGGCGTTCCATTTTACGTGTCGCACCCGGTGTTTTGACGCGGCTTGCGAAAGAAGCTTTTTCTGACGTTTCTTTTTTATTGCGCACTTCCCATCTTGAAAATGTCGCAAAAATTCTGGATGATCCGGAAGCTTCCGAGAATGATCGTTATGTCGCGCTTACTTTACTTAAAAATGCCGTGATTGCCGCTGAAGGCAGTTTGCCCTCATGTCAGGATACGGGAACGGCCATTGTTCACGCTAAAAAAGGTGAGCAGATTTGGACGGAAACGGATGACGCGGAGTCATTGTCCCGCGGTATTTATGAAATTTATCAGGAAAAAAATTTACGCTATTCTCAGCTTGCTCCGCTGAATATGTTTGAAGAAAAAAACACCGGTAATAATTTGCCCGCGCAAATTGAAATTACCGCGGTTCCGGGCGATGAATACCGCTTTCTGTTTATCGCCAAAGGAGGCGGATCAGCCAATAAAAGTTATCTTTATCAGGAAACCAAATCCGTTCTGAATGAAAAATCTCTCAGGGAATTTTTAAAGAAAAAGATTTTTGATCTCGGCACTGCCGCGTGTCCGCCTTATCATCTGGTGGTTGTAATCGGCGGCACCAGCGCTGAAGCGACTTTAAAAGCCGTTAAGCTGGCTTCTACCGGCTACTATGACAGTTTGCCGGTTAAAGGAAATACACAAGGACGCGCTTTCCGTGATTTGGAATGGGAGAAGAAATTGCTTGAGGTCGCGCAAGAAAGCCGGATTGGCGCGCAATTCGGCGGTAAATATTTGGCACATGACGTGAAAGTGATCCGTTTGCCGCGCCATGCCGCCTCATGTCCGATCGGTATCGGGGTTTCCTGCAGCGCGGATCGGCAAATTAAAGCCAAAATCACCGCGGACGGTGTTTTCCTTGAAGAGCTTGAGCGCAATCCCGCTCGTTTTATTCCGGATCAAGGGAAGACAGAATTGAATCAACCGGTTGCGGTGAATTTAGATAAGCCGATGACTGAAATTTTAAAAGAACTTTCTCAGTATCCGGTTAAGACGAGGCTTTCGCTTTCGGGTACTTTGATTGTTGCTCGTGATGTGGCGCACGCCCGTATTCGTCAGATGCTTGAACAGGGGAAACCCATGCCGGAGTACTTTAAAAATCACCCTGTTTATTATGCCGGTCCCGCAAAAACGCCGGAAGGTATGCCGACGGGAAGTTTTGGTCCGACGACCGCCAGCCGCATGGATACTTATGTCGCTGAATTTATGGCGCAGGGCGGTTCGATGGTGATGCTCGCGAAAGGGAATCGTTCACCGCAAGTAACGGAGGCATGCAAAAAATGCGGCGGATTTTATTTGGGTTCCATCGGTGGTCCCGCCGCTATTTTGGCTAAAGAAAATATTGTCGCGGTGGAAATCGTTGATTTTGAAGATCTGGGAATGGAAGCCGTCCGTAAAATCACCGTCAAAAATTTTCCCGCGTTTATTGTTTGCGACGATAAGGGGAATAACTTTTTTGGCTCTGCTTCCGCCGAAGCATAATCGCTTGCTGAAAATGGTCATCTACTGCGTCACAAACAGCGCTTCCTTGGTCTCGTCCGATGTGTTCTTGAGACGAGACACTGCGCTGAGTATTATTTCAAACGGTAACAACCGTTTGAGGTTTCTATGAAGCGCTGGCGCGGCGTATTACCGCATACGCCTCCGCGGTCGCTTGTTTGTTCCTTGTATGTGAGCCATTTTGAGCTGCGCGCACAAAACAGGAGTTAGTTAATGGTTTTCGATGTTGCTGTTGTGGGTGCAGGCGCAGCGGGGCTGATGGTTGCGATAACCGCGGCACGGAGCGGCGCGAAAGTATTGCTTCTCGATACCCGCGAAAAGTATGGCGCTAAAATTATTATGTCGGGCGGCACACGTTGCAATCTTACCAACCGTGAAGTTTCCGAAAAAGATTACGCAACAAACGAACCCAATATTGTCCGTGCTATTTTGCGCGGTTATACCTCAGAACAAGCCCTCGAATTTTTTAATGAAATCGGCATCGAAACCGCTGAAGAACCCGGAATAGGAAAATTTTTTCCCGTTCAGAACTCAGGTCAATTTGTTTTGGAAATGCTGATCAAGGAAGCCTTGCGGGTGGGCGTGACCATTGAAGCGCCCCGCAAAGTGACGGAAATAGAACAAAGAGCAAAGGACAAAGAACAAAGTTTATTCAGATTAGCGGGAGAAGGCTTTGAGTATGCTGCTCAAAAAGTGGTGCTGACCACCGGCGGGCTTTCTTTTCCTTCTACCGGCAGCGACGGCACGGGCGATACGATTGTGCAAAAGCTGGGGCACACTATTTTATTTCGCGAGCCTTCGTTGACGCCGCTTACAACCGCGGATGAAGACTGGAAAAAGCTCACCGGCATTTCGCTGGAAACAAAAATGACGCTTCTTGAAAATAATAAAAGTGTGAAATCGTTTCAGGGCTCGTTTCTTTTTACCCACTTTGGTTTTTCGGGACCCGTGGTTTTGAATATCAGCCGATTTTGGATTTGTTCCAAAGCCGAGAAGAAACAAATGCTTGTCAGTTTTTTACCGGGTTACACCGAAGAGCAAATTCGTAAAGATATTGTGCAGGGGCATTTTCTTTTTCCCAGACAAACAATAAAAAATTATCTTTCGCAGAAAAAATTACCCGACCGCTTTGTTGAAGCGCTGCTTCAAAAGTGCTGCATTAATCGGGCTGTTCCTCTTTGTGATCTGATTAAAAATGAACGTGAAACATTGATCAAAGAGCTTTTCCGTCATGAACTTTCCGTGACTGGCGACAAAGGTTATGCGAAAGCGGAAGTCACCGCGGGCGGCGTGGATTTGCGCGAAATTCGTAAAGATACAATGGAATCGCGCAAAGTGCCCGGGCTTTATTTAGCGGGAGAGATTTTGGATTGTGATGGGAAGATCGGTGGCTTCAACTTCCAGTGGGCTTGGTCCACCGGCTACTTAGCCGGCAAAGCCGCGGCAGCCCGCTGAAAAAGGTCATCTACGGCGTTGCATGCTTCGCTTCCTTGTGCGGCGTATTAGCACATACGCCTCCGCGGGCGCTCCCATGCGCCTTGTATCTGAACCTTTTTGAGCAGACTGTTGCTTACATAATAAATTCATGACAGAATACTAGCGTGAATAACGACGAAAAAATTCTAAATAAGTCACCTTCTTACTTTACTCCGAATAAAAGCCTGCTTTCTTTAGCCGAAGCGATTGCCAGAGCTCCTCGGCGAGGTTTGTATTATTTAAGAAAAGAAATATTGCTCGACGGGCTTATTTTTGAAGATTGTGCCTTCGAAAACTGTCGGTTTCATACGCAAACGGGAGATTTTGTTATTCGAAATTGTCGTATATCAGGGAATGAAACCGTTTTTTTCTACGAAGGTAACGCAAAAAAGGTAGCAAGTCTTTATGAGCTTATGAATGCTCATGTTAATAATAAGAAAATTTTCCCTAATTTTTTCCCAAAAATGGACAAAGATGGACGAATCTCAATCGATTAAAAATCTAGAAATTCAAAAAGAAGGGATCGGGGTATCTTTTGACTCTGATTCTCAAATTGTTGAAGGTTTTGCGTTTGGACATAAAGCCGTTCCTGTTACGGTTCTTGGGCTTCTTGCACTTCTTGTCTGCTTTATTTGGAAAGACCATATTTTTTCTATGGTAATTGTTAGTTTAGCTGTCTTAGCAATTATTTGGCTGATTGTGAAGCCTGAGAAAAAATCCCCACAATTTTTTGTGTCCAAAGACAAGTTAACTTTTGCTGGCGTTGAAAAAGAAGAGATCGGCAGTCTGATGAGGTCTTGGATTAGTGGTTTTAATATCCCTAGGTTGCCGGAGCCAGATGGAAAATTTGATGTGATAACTGGAAAGAAAGTGGCATTTGAACCAAGAGAAAAAATGGCGGTTTTAGATGAGCAAAAAAGCATTGAGGTTCAGATAAGCAACGAAATTAAAAAAGTGAAATCTGAGTAATTGAGCAGCCGGAGAGCGGAGCATTTCCAAAAGTGCTGCGTTCAGATGGTTTTGAAATTTTAGATTTAACTTTTGACCTGGGTTTTTCTTGCGATTTTTTTTATTAGAACCCCGATTTCCGCATCTTGCTGGCGCTCCTCACTTTGTGTTTTTTGTGGCTCGTGGTCCGTGGAGCGGTTTTAGTCTTCAGTCGGTAGTCTTTAGTCTAAAAAAGGAGTTCGGTTTCATGAAAAAAGTAATAGGTTTATTGATTCTGTGCGCGGTAACAATGGCGGTTCTTTCAGGCTGTCAAACATGGGATGGATTTGGACGGGATGTTGAAAAGCTTGGACAAAAAATGCAGTAAAAATAATTCTTAGGAGAAATTTTATGACCTTCTCAAGTTTTAAGCGTGCGGGCGTACTTTTGATTTGCGGCGTATTTCTTTTTTCGACCGCGTCATTTGCGAAGTCGGCACGGGAAATTGACGCGAGTGTGGATACGGCTTTGACGCGTTTTCAGCAAGAAGTGCCGGGCGCGAAACAGCTGATTGATAATTCAAAGGGGATGCTTGTTTTCCCGAGCGTGATTAAGGCGGGGATTGGCATCGGGGGCGAATACGGTACAGGCGCGCTTTTGCAAAAGAAGACCAAACAGAAAGAGTATTACAACATTGTGAGCGGGTCTTTCGGGTTTCAGCTCGGCGGGCAGGTGCGTACGGTTTATATGCTTTTTATGAATGAGCAGGCTTTGGCTGGATTCCGCAATAGCGAAGGCTGGAAGGCGGGCGTAGATGGCTCAGTTGCGGTTGTGAACGTGGGCGCGAACGGGCAAGTGGATACGGCGACAACCAATCAGCCGATTATCGCGTTTGTGCTTGGGCAGAAGGGATTGATGTATAATCTCACGTTAGAAGGTTCGAAGTTCAACCGTATTTATCCGGAACAATAATTGAAGAGGAGAATTTTATGAAAAAATTGACGATCAGTGCTCTTGCTTTGGTTTTGATGTTGAGCGGTATTGTTTTGACGGCGCAAGCTTCGCATCATGAGGGTAAGTGCCCGATGATGAGCGCGGGTAAAGAATGCCCCATGATGAAGGGGGATTGCGGTAAGAAGAGTGGGTCAGAATGTCCGATTGTAAGCAAGCTGATGAAGAAAGCTAAATTTTATTTGGATAACGCGGATGCCATCGGGTTGACGGAGGGTCAGGTTAGTCAAATCGAAGCGATTAAAACGGATGTTAAAAAGGAAATGATTTTGGCCGGAGCTCAGATGGAAGTCGGGATGATGGATATGGGCGCTAAACTGAAAGCGGATCCCGTGGATGTGGAAGGTTTGAACGAAATGATTGACGCGAATTTGGCCGGAATGAGTGAGGGCGCAAAAAAAGCGGTTCAGCAGTATGCTGATTTGAAGCAGGTGCTCAATGCTGACCAGAAGAAGAAAGCCAAAGAAGTTTGGAAGAACGCTGAAAAGAAATAAGCTGATTTCGAATATTGATTTAAAAGCCGAGAAGGAATTCCTTCTCGGCTTTTTTACTTGAAGGGTTTAAGCGGTTTTGGCTGTTTCAAATTGTTCAAAAGCGCCAATTGCATCCGCCGCATACATTAGCGAAGGCCCGCCCCCCATATAAATTGCCATGCCCAGCACTTCTTCCACTTCAGGTTTAGTCGCGCCAAGCTGGGATAATGCTTGAGCGTGAAAACCGATACATCCGTCACACCGCGCGGCGACGCCGAGTGCCAGGGCAATCAGCTCTTTCGTTTTTTTATCAAGCGCACCATCCTTAGTGGCGGCGCCTGACAATGCCGAAAAGCCCTGCATGACCTCCGGGATGTCCTTGCGTAATGTCCGTAGATTCACACTGATGGCCTGGGTGATTTCGAGATAGTTCTTTTGCATAAATCCTCCTTATGATTTTTTAAAATAAAGCTTGATAATATATTAGCAAATGCTAATATATTATCAAGATGAATCATCAGAAAAATATTAAAGAGATGGCACGGCACGCGGCGAAAGCCGAGGCGATGCTGAAACAAATGGCGAATGCGAACCGCCTTATGATTCTTTGTAAGCTCGTTGAGGGCGAAGAGACCGTAGGCAAGTTGGTTGCTGAGGTGGGACTGTCGCAATCCGCGGTTTCGCAGCATTTGATGAAAATGAAGGCCGCCAAATTAGTGCGTGCCGAAAAACGCGGTCAGCAGGTTTATTACTCACTTGCAAGCGGTGACGTGACGGAGATTTTAAAAACATTGCATCGCATCTATTGCGCTGAATAAGGGGGATTTATGAAGACTGTGAATGCGGTGACTTTAAAAGAATGGTTGGCGAAAGGCGAAGCGGTGCTCGTGGATGTCCGTGAGCCCGCGGAGCATGCCGCGCAAAATATTCCGGGAGCGAGGCTTGTACCGCTTTCTACTTTTACTAAATACAAGCTGGGAGATATCGCCGGGAAGAAAGTGGTTGTGCATTGCCAGGCCGGTAAGCGCGGGCAAATGGCTTGCGACAAGCTCCTTGCGGAAGATCCTTCCTTGGAAGTTTACAACTTAGAGGGTGGGATTAGTGCGTGGACTGAATCCGGTTGCGGCATGGGCGGATCCGGAAAATGCTTTATTCCTCTTGATCGGCAGGTTTTATTGTTAGCCGGAACGCTTGTCCTCACGGGAAGTTTGCTTGGTTATTTTGTGAGCCCTTATTTTTTCCTTCTTTCGGGGTTTTTTGGATTGGGGCTTATGGTCGCGGGCTTAACCGGTTTTTGCGGCGGGGCACTTCTCTTAGCAAAAATGCCATGGAATCAGAAAAAAGAAATGTCCGTGAATACGGCATGCTCTTGGAAGCCCAAGGTTTAAAATGAATCAAGAATGCGAGTTTCCGAAACAAAACGCGACGACAGAAGAAATTAAAAATATTCTGCATAATTATAAAACGGTAGCGATAGTCGGTCTTTCCGATAAGTCTGACCGCCCAAGTTATCATGTTGCGGAGTATCTGCAAAGCGAGGGATACAAAGTTATTCCCGTGAATCCGATGATTCAAACCTGGAAGGGGATTAAAAGCTATCCGGATTTGCGTTCGATTTCAGGCGGAGTAGAAATTGTGGATATTTTTCGGAAACCGGCGGATGTCCCTGCGATTGTGGACGAAGCTATTTATATGGGTGCTAAGGTGGTTTGGATGCAAGAGGGGATTGTTCATAATGAATCAGCTGACCGGGCGCGGGCGGCAGGCCTTCAGGTCGTCATGAATAAATGTATGCTCAAAGAGCATAGCTTGCTGGCTTAATTTCGAAACAGCGCAAGTTTTTTACGCCAAACGCCGTTATAATAGGGCTGTTATCATTTTCATTACGGGGTGTGCCTTAAGCACAGAGGAAAATTACAAATGACTCAAAATATTGTTATTGCGGGCGGGTTGCGCACACCTTTTATCAAGGCTTGGTCACTTTTTGATTCTGTCGGAGCGGAACAGTTGGGCGCTTGGTGTTTGCGCGAATTGGTTGAAAGAACCGGTCTTAATCCCGCTGTTGTAGATGAAGTGATTGTCGGCTGTGTCGGTCAGCCTGCCAATGCCGCCAACATCGCTCGCGTGATTGCTTTGCTCGGCGGTATTCCCAAAGATAAAAAAGCTTATACCGTGCACCGCAACTGCGCCTCCGGTTTTGAAGCTGTGACCAGCGCTTATGAAAAAATTATTGCCGGGCAAGACGAAGTTGTCATTGCGGGCGGCGCAGAATCGATGTCGAATGTCCCGCTTTTCTTTTCCAAGGAAGCCCAGGCGATTTTTATGAAACTCGGACGCGCGAAGACGCTTGTGCAAAAACTGCAGGTAATCGCTGAGTTTCGCCCTAAACACTTTTCACCGGTTGCAGGGTTGATGCTGGGCTTGAGTGATCCCGTTTGCGGATTAAATATGGGGCAAACGGCCGAAGTATTAGCCAAGAAATTTGCAATCTCCCGTAAAGCGCAGGATGAATTTGCTTTGGCGAGCAATAATAAAACGATTGCCGCGCGCGAAAGATTGCGTGAAGAGATTATGCCTATTTTGCTTCCGCCCAAGTTCACGGATGCGGTTCAGGACGATAACGGCGCGCGTGAAAATCAAACGATAGATCAGCTTGCCAAACTGAAGCCCGCGTTTGAAAGAAACACGGGATCGGTTACGGCCGGTAACTCGTCGCAAATTACGGATGGCGCTTGTATGCTCATTGTAACCACTGAAGAAAAAGCAAAAGCACTTGGGCTTGAAATTATGGGCCGCATTGTGGGTTATGACTATGCCGGTTGTGAGCCCGCGGAAATGGGAATGGGACCTGTCTTTGCGATTGACCGCTTAATGAAGCGTACGGGTGTTGACTTAAAGTCGGTGGATCTTTTCGAAATCAACGAAGCTTTTTCTGCGCAGGTATTGGCCTGTCTTGAAGCGGTGAAATCAAAATCATTCGCTCAACAATTTTTGGGGCGGACAGATGCTTTGGGTGAAATCCCCATGGAAAAACTGAATGTGAACGGCGGCGGCATTGCGCTTGGGCACCCTGTTGGGGTGAGCGGAGCACGGTTAATTTTAACCGCACTTAAGGAATTGAAACGCAGAAACGCGAAACGCGCGATTGTGTCGCTTTGCATCGGCGGCGGGCAGGGCGGCGCGGTTTTGTTGGAGAGGAACTAATATGACGGAAGCTTGGAAATTAACAGTTGAGGATGGTATCGGTGTTTTAACCATGGATCATCCGGATTCCGAAGTGAACGTGCTGACAAGCGTCCACTTGGAGCAGTTAGATAAGCAGCTGGACGGGCTGAAAACACGTACGGACTTACGCGCGTTGCTTTTTGCGAGTGCGAAGAAGAAAATTTTTATTGCGGGCGCCGATATCAATGAGATCGCAAAAATTTCCACGCCCGATGACGCGTTTCAAGCCGCGGAAAGAGGAAAAGTCGTTTTTCAAAAAATAGAAGATCTGCCCTATGCCACGATTTGCGTCATTAATGGTGCTTGTCTGGGCGGCGGGTTTGAGCTTGCTCTTTCGTGCTGGTATCGCGTAGCAAGCTTTTCGGATTCGGTTAAAATCGGATTACCTGAAGTGAATCTTGGAATTTTGCCCGGCTTTGGCGGAAGCATTCGCTTGCCGAAATTGATCGGTCTTTTAAAATCATTACCGCTTATTTTGGGCGGGTCGATCGTCGGCGCGCAAGATGCCTTCAAAAAAGGCTTGGTCGACAAACTTTTTTATGAGCAAACTCTTTTGCAGGATGCTATTCAATACGCCAAGGTTTTAGGCGGCATTCATCACCCTGAACGAAAACAATCATTGCAGGATAAATTGCTTGAAGGTACTTCCTTCGGGCGGGATTTTGTTTTCAGCCAGGCTCGTAAAGATGTGCTTAAAAAAACAAAAGGTTTTTATCCCGCTCCGCTTGAGATTATTAAACTCATTCAATCAACTTACGGTAAAACCGGCGCGCAAGTTTACAAAGAAGAAAGCCATGCTTTTTCCAAGCTTGGCGCGACGGCGGTATCTAAAGCATGTATTCGTGTTTTCTTTTTGAGCGAACGCTACAAAAAAAGACCGTGGGGGAAATCCGAAAAACCTGCAAGCTTCGACGCGAAGAAAGTCGGCGTGATCGGCGCCGGTGTGATGGGCGGCGGTATCGCGCATTTAGTTAGCTCGAAAAATATTCCCGTGCGCGTGAAAGATATTGATACCAAAGCTTTGGGTGGAGCTTTGAAAGAAGCTTATGGGCTGTTCAAAGCGTCTTTGAAACGCCGCAAGCTAAAGCCGCATGATATGACACGTCAGATGAATTTGATTTCGACGGGGTTAACTTATGATGGTATTAAGAATGCGGATGTTGTAATTGAAGCTGTCGTTGAAAATCTCGATATTAAAAAGAAAGTTTTCAAAGAGTTAGCTTCGGTTGTCGGCCAAAACACGATCCTGGCTTCGAATACCTCTTCTTTGCCTGTCACTCAAATGGCTGCAGGTTGTGAAAATCCTTCGCGCGTGGTGGGACTGCATTTCTTTAACCCTGTGAACCGCATGCCTTTGGTGGAGGTGATTCGCGCCGAGCAAACTTCGGATGAAACTCTTGATAAGACGATTGCTTTTTCACGCAAGCTCGGAAAAACCGTGATTGTAACGGAAGATAAGCCCGGATTTTTAGTCAACCGGTTATTACTTCCATATTTGAATGAAGCCGCGCTTTTAATGGAAGAGGGTTTAGATCCCGAAGCGATTGACCGTATTGCGACGCAGTTTGGCATGCCGATGGGACCGGTGGAGTTGGTTGATCAGGTTGGAATTGATGTCGGTTACAAAGTTGCGCACATTCTGCAAGATGCTTTTGGTGAGCGCATGAAGGTTGCTTCGATTCTTGAGTCTGCTTATCAGAAAAAACTTTTGGGTAAAAAAGGCGGCAAAGGTTTTTATCTTTATGACAAAGATAAAAAATATCGCAATCCTGAAATTCCGTTTACCGCGAAGAGCGGCATTTCCGATGAAATTGCTTTGAAGCGCATGATGTACATCATGGTGAATGAAGCCGCGCGTTGCCTCGAAGAAAAGGTGATTGACTCGGCTGAGACTGTGGATGTAGGCATGATCTTTGGCACGGGTTTTCCGCCTTTCCGCGGAGGATTGATGGATTATGCTGATACGGTCGGCTTGGCTTCAATTGTGGAAGATTTGCAGGCGTTTGAAAAACAGTATGGTTCGCGTTTTGTGCCTTGTAAATTATTGACCGATCTGGCTTCGCAGAATAATAAGTTCAGAAGCTGATTTTGTCTCGTGCGGATGATTTTTGTCTGCTCGAACAGTCCTCGGCTACGCCTGCGGGACTCGCAGCTTAAAAATCATCCCCCGTTTCAGCAAAAGAGTGGATGGGCTTTGAAATGGAGTCAGGCTGCGCCTGACCTGTTGAGTTATTTATGAAAGATAAAATTTACTCCAAGCTGCGCAAGAAAATCTCCAAGTTTGTCTTTGATCAAAAAGTTGCCAATGTTTTTGACGACATGATCAGCCGCTCGGTGCCGGGCTATTCCGACATTGTTCATATGTGCGGCGTGCTAGCCGCTCAGTTTGTTAAGCCTCGCACACGTGTTTATGATTTAGGCTGCTCGTTAGGAGCGGCTTCACGGGCGGTGTTGAATGCGGTTCCGGATCAAGCTTATGAACTGATTGCGCTTGACCCTTCCGCGGCGATGTTATCTAAAGCAAAAAAGAATCTGCGCGGCAAATACAAAGCAAGTGTTTTGCTTGACTGCGGCAAAGCGGAGTCAGCCGGAATCAAAAACGCGTCCTTTGTGATGCTTAATTTTGTTTTGCAGTTTATATCCAAGGCAAACCGCCGCACTCTTTTAAAGAAAATTTATGCGGGACTTAATTCCGGCGGAGCGCTGGTTTTATCCGAAAAAGTTGATTTTGAAACTAAAGCTGAACGGGAAACCCAGCGGAAATTGCATGAAGAGTTTAAGAAAGCTCAAGGGTATTCCGATTTGGAAATCAGCCAAAAAAGAACTGCGCTGGAAAAAGTGCTGATTCCTGAAACATTGCGTGTGCATGAAAAAAGAATACGACAGGCTGGATTTTCAAAAGTGTATGTTTGGTTTAGGTGTTTTAACTTTGCCTCGATCATTGCGGTTAAATGAATTCCGATCTTTTTTTTCAGGCTTTGTCAGCGACATCACTGGCTCAATATGCAGGCGAACTGAAAAAGCTTGCCGAGCAAAAAATTGAAAACCCCGGGCAAGGCGACTTTGAAAAATGGAGCAGGGCTTTTGCTGAGTTACCAGAGGTTGTTCCTTCTCAAATTGATTTAAATCGAAACGCGATTTTGATCGGGCAGCTTTCTGATTTGAAATTAGAACGCCGCTTGCCCGAAATTTTGATGAAGTTTCACCCATGGCGCAAGGGACCGTTTGAGCTATTTGGCACGTTGATTGATACCGAGTGGCGTTCCGATTTGAAGTGGGAGCGTATTCAAAAATCAATTCAGCCTTTAAAAGATAGGCTCATTCTCGATCTTGGCTGTGGAAATGGGTATTATCTTTGGCGTATGCTCGGTGAGGGCGCCCGCTTGGCTTTGGGTGTTGACCCCTCATGGCTTTATTTTTTTCAGTTTCAAGTTATGCAAAAATATATTCAAAGCTCAAAGGCTATGGTGTTGCCTTTTGGCGTTGAAGAGTTGCCTGCGAACCTAAACGGGGTTGATACAGTTTTTTCTATGGGGCTTTTGTATCATCGTCGTGATCCTTTGGAACATTTGAAAAGATTGAATGATTTTTTGCGTCCGGGCGGGCAAGTTGTGCTTGAGACGCTGGTGATCGACGGCGGTAAAGAAGATGTGCTCAAGCCCACAGAACGTTACGCGAAAATGCGTAACGTTTGGCATGTTCCTTCTTGCTTGGCCGCGGAATCATGGCTTCAACAAGCTGGTTTTCAGAATGCCCGATGCGTGGATGTTTCCCTGACGACGCTTGAAGAGCAGCGTAAAACGGAATGGATGACGTTTGAATCACTGGATGATTTTTTGAATTCTTCGGACATTACGAAAACGATCGAAGATTATCCCGCGCCAAAACGGGCAGTATTTATCGCGGAGAAACCATGAAGCAAGTGAAAATAGTTTTGCGGGTGTGCGTGCTGGCGGGGGTTGTTGCTTTCGCGATTTGGGCCAAGAAATCAGGTTTCTTTGAAGCTATTCTGTCCGCGGTTAAAAGTTTAGGTTTTTGGGCTCCGCCCGCGTTTCTGGGAATTTATATTTTAAGCTGTCTTTTATTTTTCCCCTCCGTAGTTTTAACTTTAGCGTCCGGCGCTTTATTCCCTTTTCCTCTGGCGGTTTTTTTATGCTTGCTTGGAAATAGTTTAGGATCAGTGATGGCGCTTTTAATCGGGCGTTATGGTTTGCGCGCATGGGTGCGCAAAAAATCAGAGAAAAACGCGCAGTTTCAATTATTGGACGAAGCCGTCAGAAAGGAAGGCTGGAAAATAGCTGTTCTCGCACGGTTGACGCCAATCTTTCCTTTTTCAATCGGAAATTATTTTTTTGGAGCGACTCCGATTCGTGCCTGGCTGTATGGTATGACTGCTTTTGTGGGAACGATTCCTTCTGCTTCGGTTTATGCGTGGGCAGGGCATTTAACGGGAGGGCAAGCGGCAGGGCGTGAAAAAAGCCCTTTGGAATGGGGATTGTTGGCGGTTGGTATTTTGGCGACACTTATTCTCAGCTGGTATTTGAAGCAGTTTTTTGAAAAGCTGAGGCGTAAATAAACGCCAGGCATGAATTTGACAGTCGGAGTAGACTGTTTACGGGGTTAAGCTTCTTTGGGGCTAGCCGATAACTTCAGAGGTTGTTTTCTTCTTGTTTTTTAAGCAAAAGTGATTTTTGGGACTCTAAACCATGTGTGAAATTTGCAATAATCCGAATCATCATCATTCCGATCCTTTGCCTTTAAATTCCGCTCCCGCTTTGGCTCCGGCTCGGGATGATTCCCGCCGTAATTTTTTGAAATGGATAGGCGCAGCCGCTTTGGGGCTGATGCTTCCAGGGTGTACTACTGAGACAGGGCCTTCCGGCGGACGTGTTTTACGGAGACCGCCTTCCGCTATACGCGGCGGTCCGTTGGGGAATGGTTTAGTCGCGCATGTTCTTTCGCAGGGTGAAACTGTTTGGCGTGTCAGCAAAATGTACGATGTTCCCATTGAACAGATTATTCAGATGAATAGTATTTCGGATGTCACCAACGTTCCCAAAGGAACGACTTTGATTCTCCCCGAAACCCATCCGCCGATGCCGTCTTTCACTTTTGATCAAGTGCCGCTTTATCGCAACAATAAATGGAAATACATTATTATTCACCACACCGCATCGGATATGGGCGATATGATGTCGATTGACCGTTTTCATAAGTCACGCGGATATCACAGTCTTGGGTATCATTTTCTTGTGGGAAACGGTTCAAAAAATAATCAGCGCTTAGGATTAATCGAGCCGGGGCCGCGTTGGTATAACCAGGAAGACGGCGCGCACACCAAAGCCAGCAATATGAATCCTGTCGCGATCGGGTGTTCGATTGTCGGAAATTACAGCCAAAACTATGTTTATGACAATCAGTTGGAAGCGCTGGCCTTTTTAGTCCGTAAACTGAGATCCGCTTACAATATTCCCCATAATCGTGTGATGCCGCACGGGGGCGTGCCGGGCGCAGTAACAGAATGTCCGGGGAGATTGTTTCCGTGGGGGAAATTCTCCCAGATGATCCGCTAGTCGTTTTGACTCTGCATCTGCGATCCTATTGCAATTCACCCATGCTTTCTCTGATTCAAGTTCGAAAAAAGCTTCGCGGACTTGCTTCGCCGGCAAAGCAAAGAATTCTGACATCCTTTTTTAAATGCGGAGTTGGTCAATACGGAGAGGGTGACCGCTTTATCGGTGTTACGGTTCCTCAGGTTCGAAGTCTTTTGCCGCGAACTTCCTGTTTATCTTTCTCGGATATTGCCGCGCTTATTCAATCGCCCATATATGAAGAACGGCTTTTGGCGCTTTTGATTCTTGTTAAGCGATTTGGTAAATCGGATGAGGCAGAGCAGAAAAAGATATTTGATTTTTACATCCGTTTTAAAAAATTTGTTAACAATTGGGATCTTGTGGATCAAAGTACCGCGCCGATTGTGGGAGCTTATTTAAAGAATAAATCCCGTCGACTCTTATTTAAGTTGGCGGAGGCATCATCGCTCTGGGATCGCCGTATCGCGGTTGTGGCAACTTGGCATTTTATTCGTAATTGCGATTTAAAAACGACTTTTGATCTTTGTGAAAAATTGCTGAATGATGAAGAAGATTTGATGCATAAAGCCTGCGGGTGGATGCTCCGCGAAGCGGGGAAAAGAGATGTTAAATCTTTAGAGCGATTTTTGAATAAAAATGCAAAATATATGCCGCGCACCATGTTGCGCTACGCAATTGAAAAATTTCATCCTAATATCCGTCGTAAATATTTAGGTATAAGGAAAGTTAATTCGATCAAAAAGGCTTGAATGCAAGGCGCGTCCGAACGACCGAAGAGGCGTATGGAAAAATACGCCGCATGAGGGAGTGACGGATGCAACGCCGCAGACGAGCATTTTTCAGCGAATTAAAGAAGATCGGCGATGTCGTAGATAAGCTTTTCTGAATCAGCCCAGCCCAAGCAAGGATCTGTAATCGACTTACCGAAAACCCCGTCACCGATTTTCTGAGTTCCTTCAACGAGGTAGCTTTCGATCATGATGCCTTTGACGCTCTTTCTGAGTATGTCGGAAAATTTACGGTTCAGTAAAATTTCTTTGGCGATGCGGGGTTGTTCTTCAAACTTTTTTCCTGAATTGGCATGGCTTGTGTCCACCAAAATCGCCGGATTGGCGAGTTTTCGTTCTATGTAGTATTCCATGGTATTGATCAGATCTTCATAGTGATAGTTGGGAACGTTTCCAATCAGCGGATTCGACGCGCCGCGCAAAATAGCATGAGCTAGAGGATTACCGGTTGTTTCAACTTCCCATCCGCTATAAATGAAAACATGCGGTTGTTGAGCCGCGTAAATGCCGTTCAGCATGACGGACAAGTCTCCGCTTGTGGGATTTTTAAGCCCAACGGGAATATCCATGCCGCTGACGGTGAGACGATGCTGCTGGTTTTCAACGGAACGGGCACCAATGGCGACGTAGCCTAATAAATCTGCTAAAAAAGGCGAGTTACCCGGATAAAGCATTTCATCCGCCGCGGGGAGTCCGGATTCTTCAAGCGCACGAATGTGCATGCGGCGAATGGCTTTGATCCCCGCGACAATATTGGGCGGTTCATTTGGATCAGGCTGATGCGCCATTCCCTTGTATCCTACGCCGGTTGTGCGGGGCTTGTTGGTGTACATGCGCGGAATTAAAAGAACCTTGTCTTGAACTTTCTCCTGAACTTTGCGGAGTCGTGAAACATACTGACATACGGCGTCGGCGTTGTCCGCGGAGCATGGTCCGATGACAAGAATGAACTTATCGCTTTTACCTTCAAAGACATCGCGGATTTCTTTATCGCGCTTGGCTTTAATTTGCGCCAAATCTTTCTTTAAAGGAATTTCAGATAAAACTTCTTCAGCGTTCGGTATTCTGTTTTTAAATATAAAAGCCATTTTTTAAAACCTCTCCACAAGCGCTGAATCCCTATTGCTTTTTACGGCAGGGCGGCGCAAAGCATTTGATTGAAATTTATTAAAATCTCAATACGGATAAGGTGTTAGTATATAC
>ERZ761602.2506-NODE-2506-length-28466-cov-5.368167_pt1 | contig 28466 bp, 24 predicted proteins | sample MGYA00512165_ERZ761602 | MGnify/ENA primary metagenome ERZ761602 (study PRJEB28899, sample SAMN02445085) | bioreactor sludge metagenome | biome: EBPR sludge; isolation source: Thorneside wastewater treatment plant | place: Australia: Brisbane, Thorneside...
CTCGGCGATCAACAGGCCGCTCTCTTTGGCCAGGCGGGGTGGAATGCGGGCGCCGGAAAAATTACCTACGGCACCGGCTCATTTATTTTATTGAATACTGGATCGCGATTGAGCATTTCAAAAAATCACTTAGTCTCCACACTCGCGCTTCAGTGGTCGAATGGAAAGAAGTTATACGCACTCGAAGGAAGTGCGTTCATTTGCGGAGCATGGATTCAATGGTTGCGCGATCAATTGAAAATGATTGAAAGCTCTGCGGAATCTGAAACCCTAGCTTCGAGTGTGAAAAGCTCCGAAGGCGTCGTCGTCATTCCGGCACTCGCCGGAATGGGCGCTCCGTTTTGGAAGCCGAATGCACGCGGCGCGATCATGGGCCTCACTCGCGGATCGGATCGCAGACATCTTGCGCGCGCCTCCCTTGAAGCGCTGTGTTTTCAAAATCGCGCCCTAGTGGAAGCGATGAAAAAAGATGCTAAAGGTATCAAGGTGGATTGGCGAGTGGATGGCGGAGCCGTTCAAAATAACCTGCTCATGCAAATTCAAGCCGATGTGCTCAATCAAAAAATTCGAAGACCTGTAAATCTGGAGGCGACCGCCACCGGCGTGGCGCTCCTTGCGGGCGTGAGTGCGAATCTACTTTCACTTGATGATGTCGCCGCTCTCTGGAAATTGGAGCGCGAATTTAAGCCGGAGAATTCAAAAAGTTATCAAGACGCATACGCGCGTTGGTTGAAAGCCGTCTCGGTTCTTTAATTCAAAAGCCTTATGGCTCGAATGGACTGCGACTAGGTGGACGATCAGGATCTCTCGTAGGTGGGCGAGCTCGACCGGGACAGTTTAAGCAGACAAAATTACCATCTCTCATGCCGAGTCGAGAGTCATAACAACTGGCTAGTTCCACGTAGTTTTGTACACCCGGCACACCTATCGGATACGAAATACTAAGTAAGATATCAGAATCCTCTCCACACTCTTCGTAAAAAAAGCCTCTTGCGCACCCCAAATTGCAGCCGTCCGATTTATATTTCGCCGCCGCTTCCCCACTTTTCAGCGTTGTCTCCAGCCCAGAGCAATCATTCGCATTATCCCGATGCGCTTTCGCATAGTCGACCAGCGCAATAGCGGCATCAGTAAATTTACGACAATCCTCGTAAGCCTCAAACGCGATATCGCATCGTTCGGCCTTGGGTGTCCCGGGCGCAGGGTTTTCAACTTCAGCATGAAGGGCCTGACAAATCGCCTTAGCACTTCGCCACCTATCATTGAGCTCTTTAATTTTGTTGATATCTTCGGCGACAACCGGCCCCGCATAGGCGTCGATGTAAGAAAAAATGCAGATCGTTACAAAAACAGAAAAAGCGATTCTATTCATGAACTCCCCTTCGATGTAAAAATTATAACTTATTCGAGGAAACCCGAAAGAATCGTCGGTAAGCCGTCTGAAACATTGAACTTTACCTCAGCAGTCTTGAACATCCTGTGCGCAACTCGTGCACAATCGCATTTTGAATTTTAGGATAATAATTCTGTTCGAAAAAATGCAGCACAACCTCCCGCTCATATTTCTCGTAGCCTCTCAAAATTTTTACTCGGTGTTTTTTGGTCACCAGATGCTTCGACATTACGGCTCGGCCCAGGCCCTGCTCGACGCCGTCTAAAATTCCGTACACGTCTCCCATAAATCCGCGTCTGTAAAATGGTGGGACACGCTTTTGTTTTCTGAAAAATGATTCCGTCGCATTATCGTCGGGACCGTGATCCAAATAAAAGTCTTCCGATGTCTTCCAGCGGCTGGATTCGACTACGACATACTCCTCTTTTCCAAGGAGATGTTCGACGACACCCTTTTTCGAGAGTCGAGAGTCCATAATGATCATATCCGCCGCCGACTCTTCCAAGGCCTTGGGCAAATCCACGACTTCATAACTTCGAAATTGGCATTCGATCTTTGGATTGGCCCTAAGAAATGGTGCGAGAGCAGGAACAATGACCGATCGAAGCACAGAAGAAAACCCCGCAACACGGATGAGCCCCGCAAGCTCCCGCTCCCCGCTTCTGAGAGATCCCAAAGTTTCCATCTCCATCGCGCGATGCTGTTCGCAGTATCGAAGCAATCGATGGCCCGCGTCCGTCAGCGTGAGTCCGTCCCTTCGGCGCACGAAGAGCGAGCATTGGAGCTCGTCTTCCAAGCGTTTTAAGCGCTGCGAAACCGCGCTTTGCGTGAGATGCAATCGGCGGGCCGCCTCAATCGTCGTCTTCACCTGAGCACAGGTGTAAAAAGCTTCGAGCGATAGTGAAGAAAGCTGCATGAGGTATCAGTTAAATTACTCATTCTATAAAAACAATTAATTTAGTTGATGATCTCGTCATGACCTAAGGTGCTCTCAGGAACGAAATATAAATTTGGAGGAGAGAGTATATGAACGCCGCACTATTGCTCATGATGAGCCTTTTACAACAAACGGAACCGACGGAGCCGCCACCAGCGCCCACGAAGGTCTATGCCTGCTACGAGACGCAAACCTACCGACCGATTGCCACGATCGTCATGTATAAAACTGGCGACGAACCCGGCAGCGCTGATTCCTACAATCAATCACATAGATCGAATGGAATTGGAAAATTGTATCTCACCGGATCAAAGACGCCGATTCTAGGGGGGTGGATGGAAGAACTGAAATTTACCCGAATCACTTATTTGCGATTCAAATTTAAACAAACCGTTCCCGAGGATTCGCTATTCACTGCGTATGAAGTTTCTATGTCCGATTTTTCAACTTCTTTGGGCGCGGAACCCTTGGGAACGCTCACCACGCCGAGCGGTCCGCGACTCGTGGGACAGACCTATCATATTAAGTGTCATTAGTTCCAAAAATATTGCCACCAATAGGTGTCGTAGGAACGGACATTGTAGGCCCAAGCCTTAAATGTCTTCGTCGGAAAACCGAAGGCGTTAAGCCACTTCATCCGATTGTTCTGCGCACCCTGTTGGCAGGCATGAATGACGACTACTTCCAGCGACTTTCCGTTCAGCCACCCGCGCACATCATTCGCAAAAATTCCTTCGTTCTCGCGCAAATACATCAAATCATATTCGCGATCATTCACATTGGAGGTGGCGGAATCATCTTCGACCCCCTCGCCCACAAATCCAAACGCGGCAAGACACGGATTGTCGATCATTCTCTCACGCACATCACTCCAAGAAGGTTCTCTTAAAAACTCCACAGAATATCCACGCGCCGTTAAATCCTTCATGAGCTCCAGCGTTGTATTTTCAAATCCGCCACGAAACCGTTTGGGCAAAAGTCCCTGCACCACTAGAGCACGCTTCGAGCCTGTGCATGTCGCGCTTGGAGCCGCCTCCACCGATGAGCCGACGAAATTCATCAGCAGGCTTAAAGCCATACCGCCTAATCCGACTTTCCAATTTAAAGATTTTCCCCTCACGTGCTCGGCCCCCTCTGCCTTGCGACTGACGAGCCACCCTATTGACTCATCGTGCTGACACCCCCTGTCAGCAATGCGTTCACGCTAGCAAAGCACCCACTCTAAAGCGAGAAGAAAGGCGGAGCCTCCCTCAAAAAACGGTTATATTGGATGTACTTCTTCATGGGAAAACAGCGCACCAAACATAAAATTCTCTTAGGGGTCGACCAGTTACCGTATCTCAAGAAATTGTGCTTCGGACCAAAAACGAAGACCGCACTACTTTGCCATCCGGCCTCACTCGACCAAAATCTCCATCATATAAAGGACACGGCCGAATCCCTTGTCTCATTGACTGCCTTTTTTGGCCCTCAGCACGGCATTCAGGGCGAAACCCAGGACAACATGATCGAGTGGCAAGATCAGCGCGACTCTTCTCAACGCCCAGTCTATTCGCTCTATGGGCAAAGACGAAAACCCACTTTAGAAAGTCTGAAGGGAATTGATCTCGTTGTCGTCGACCTCTTTGATGTCGGTGCGCGGTACTACACATTTATCTACACACTCGCCTACATGATGGAGACTTGCGCAGAAGCGGGGGTGCCCATTTTGGTTTGCGATCGACCGAATCCCCTTGGCGGAAATTTCATCGAAGGCCCCCTCTTAGATCTGGAATATCGCTCTTTCGTGGGTCGATATGAACTTCCCATTTGTCACGGTCTCACCATCGGCGAACTTGCAAAATTTTTTGCGAGCAAGATCCAGCCCGCGCCAAAGCTCCATATAATTCCGATGAAAGGCTGGAAGAGGAAAATGAATTGGAAAGACACGCAAACTCCGTGGGGTTTGCCGTCTCCCAACATGCCGAATTTTGAAGCGGCCGTACTCTATCCCGGCATGTGCTTGATCGAAGGAATGAGCATCTCCGAGGGCCGTGGAACAACCCGTCCGTTCGAATTGATCGGAGCTCCATTTTTTGATTGGGACAAAATAGAAAGGGAATATCAAAAAATCGCAAAGAGCTTGAGATTCACTCCCGCACACTTCTTGCGACAGGGATTCATCCCCACCTTTCACAAACACTCTGGAGAACTCTGCAAGGGCGTCATTCAAGTCGTGCGAGATCCAAAAAGCTTTCAGCCGGTTCGCCATGCCGTCACGTTATTTTGGATTTTTAGACAATTCTATGGAAACAAATGGAGCTGGAAGCGACCTCCCTATGAATATGAATTCGAAAAGCTTCCGATCGATATTCTCTGCGGCGGCCCGGAAATTCGAGACTGCATCGATCAGGGGGCGTCTCTAAAAAAGCTTTTTGAAAGCTGGACAAAAGACGAGAAGAAATTTGCAGCAAAACGAAAACCATTTTTGATTTATTAACTTATGGCCAAACCGAAAGTTACAGTTACAAAAAAGACAGAGGGTGATGGCACTGACCAAACTCAAGGCGAAGTTAAAAAAGGACTTCCACTTTGGATTATCATCCTCGGGGCCAGTCAATTAGTCGTCGTGCTCATCGGCGTAGGCGGGTTTTTGCTCTTCATGCCTTCCAAAGAAAGTAAGGCGCCGCCCCCCACAAAAAAGGAGGCCGCCGAAGAAGCTCCGGCCGTTCCCGCGCAAGATGTGAATCCCGCCGAAGCGCTCACCTATGGCCCCCTTACTGTGCTCATTAGTTCTATCGGAAAAAATGGCTCTCTCACCTATGTGAAACTACAGATCGCCTTTCGACTAGAGGACGAAGAGGGCCGCACACTCATGGATGCGAATATCGATGCAGTTCGAGAAGAGCTTTCCATGAGACTCTCTGAAAAATCCCCCAACGAGTTCACCACGGGAGGTTCGCGTGAGAGCTTACAGGTTGAGATTTTGGGGTGGGTGAATGGCGTCCTCAAGCAGCCCAAGGTGAAGTCGATTCATTTTATGGAATTCACTCTCAATTGATAGTAATTCATTTCCGTGTCCGCTGTAGACAAACCCCATAAAGTTCATGGCTTGGCGGCATCGAGTTCATGTCTCTTCATCGCCAAACATTACGACAGCGGATTAATCATTCTTCCAAGATCATGGGATCTCGAAAATTGGACGGCGGCCCTCCAATATTTTCTCGCCTTGGAAAAGAAGTCTCTACCCCCCCCAGTATTCGCATTTCCCACGCTGGAAAGAATTTACGAACCCGTGCGACAAGAGCCTGGAGCACTTCATCAACGACTGAGTACTCAGTTCCAGCTGCTTCATCATAAAGCGGCATGCTTTGTCGTTACTCATCGAGAAGCGCTTACTCAAAAAACGCTACCACCCGACGACTATGAAAAAACGATCTTAAATTTAAAGCGAGGGGCATGGTTTTCTCGAGAGAAACTTATCCGAAGTCTTTTGGAGATGGGTTTTCATCAGGACGATTTGGCAGAAGACCGCGGATTTTTTAGTGTGAGAGGACATCTAGTGGATGTCTTTTCTCCCTATGAAGACGCTCCCTGGCGCATCGAATTTTTTGGCGATGAAATTGTTTCCATTCGAAGTTTCGATACGGGATCTCAACGCTCGATATCAGAGGCGGATGAGATCAATCTTTTGCCTACGCGTGAGGTCGTCCTCACGGAAGAGGCGCTGAAAAAAGGAAGGGGCATTATCCGGGATTTAAGTGATGAGCGCGCATTCGATCGATCCGATCGCGATCGACTTTTGCAAGATCTGGAGAATCATCGCGAACTCTTCGAGCCGCGTTGGCTTCTACCGGCATTCGCCGGAAAACACGCTCTTTGCTCGCTCAATGATTATTTGAATCCAAAATGGCCCACGATTTTTATCGACCCCGAATTGAGTGCGAAGGAATCCGCAGAGTTTTTGAAGCAAGAAGATCAAGACTTTAAGCATCTCGATCGAATCGCATTCTCTCCAGAGAAGCTTCGTGCGCCGCTCATCGAGGTGAATAAAGAGATCGACTCCGAACTATGGAGTCGCGTGGGTACAAGTGGTTTCAGCTACCAGACCCTGGACTTCTCCGAACTCTACCAAAAACTACGAAAGGCTCAGGGCTTTCAACCTCTCGTCACGATGATTCGTGATTTTAAAGAGAGGGGTTGGAATATCACCTACGTTGGCCAAAGCGAAAAACGAACGGAAGCTCTGCAAGAGTCTCTGGAAGATCTTGTCAAAGACATTACCTGGACAAAGGGCCCCGCCCTGGAGGGCTTTTCATCCGAAACCTTCTCTCGAGTTTACCTCTCAGAGAAGGATGTTTTCGGCGCTCGAAAGAAGCGGCGCGTTTTGTCTTCTAAATCCACTGAAGAATTTCTGCGCCAGTTTTCAGATTTAAAAAATGGCGATTTTATTATTCATGAGGATCACGGAGTGGCCGTTTTTCGAGGTCTTCAAAAATTGGAAATTCAGGGAGCCGTCAGCGAGTTCTTACATCTTGAATTTGCCGACCAAGACAAACTCTACCTACCCATTTATCGAGTTGATAAAATCACGCGATACGCTCGGGAGGGATATGCAAAGCCTCGCCTCGACAAGCTTGGCGGAACTGCTTTTGAAAAGCGCCGCGCGAGAATTCGAAAAGACATCCTCGCCGTTGCGCATGAACTGCTCCAAATTTCCGCTGCTCGAAAACTTCAAAAGACTGAGCGAAATTCCTCTATCGACGAAGAGGTCTACGGGCAATTCTCCAACGATTTTGCATATGATCTGACTCCCGACCAAGAGCGTGCAATTCGGGAGATCGAAAACGATCTGCTACAGTCGACTTATCCAATGGATCGTCTCATTTGCGGGGACGTGGGATTTGGAAAGACAGAAGTTGCTCTTCGTGCGGCTGCGCTCTGCCTCTTGCAAGGAAAGCAGGTGGCCGTCTTGGCGCCCACGACGATCTTAGTCGAACAACACTATCAAACCTTTCGAAGGCGCTTTGAGAAGTTCAAGTTTGGTATTGGCCACCTCTCGCGCTTTATGAAAGCTCCGGAACAAAAGAAGGTTGTGGCTCTGTGCAAAGCGGGTGAAGTGCAACTCGTCATTGGAACCCATCGCTTGCTCCAGCAGGATGTGACTTTTAAGAATCTTGGCCTACTCATTATCGATGAAGAACAGCGGTTCGGCGTGAAACATAAAGAGCGATTGAAGAAACTGCGATCGACCGTTGATGTGCTCACCCTTTCAGCCACACCCATTCCGAGGACGCTTCAAATGTCCGTCGTCGGGATTCGGGATTTGAGCCTCATCGCCACCCCGCCCGACACTCGAGAAGCGGTGAAAACTTTTATTGCCGCATACGAAGACTCGTTGATCAGAAAAGCCTGTCTGCGCGAATTTGAGCGCGGCGGTCAAATTCTATTTGTGCACAACCGAGTTCAAACGATCGATGGCGTCGCAGAGAGACTAAGAAAACTCCTGCCTGAATTGAAGATCGTCGTCGCTCATGGTCAAATGGAAGAAAATCTCATTGAAAAGCGCATGATCGAATTTATCGATCAAAAAGCCGATCTTCTTCTCGCTACGACTATCATTGAAAACGGGCTCGATATTCCCAATGCCAATACTCTCTTTGTGGATCATTCAGAACGATTCGGTCTAAGCGATCTCTACCAACTCCGAGGGCGAGTTGGCCGCGGCCATCGATCCTCCTTCGCGTATTTTCTCATTCATGAAAATACGGAGCTCACGCCTGAGGCGTCGAAGCGACTTCAGGTGATCCAGAGCTGCACGGAACTTGGCAGTGGATACAATGTGGCCACACACGATATGGAAATTCGCGGCTCCGGTAACTTGCTTGGCGAAGAGCAATCCGGCGTCATTGCCGAAGTCGGCCTCGAGCTTTACACCCAGATGCTGGAAGAGACGCTGGCCGAGCTCAAACACCTCGATCCGAAAGAGCCGCTTCCCGAACTCAATGCGGGCTACACTTCCTATATCCCCGAGACTTATATTCCCGATGCGTCTATTCGCATCATCACTTACAAGCGCCTCAATAAGGTGATGTCCTCAGCAGAGCTGCTGTCTTTAGAGGAAGAGCTCCTGGATCGCTTTGGGTTGTTTCCTAAAGAGGTTGAAAATCTCTGCCAGCTCACCCGACTTCGCTGCTTAGCTTACACACTCAAGGCGCAAACTATCGATTGTTACCCGGGACGACTCGCCATTTTGCTTTTGCCCTCAACGCCACTCCCGCCTGAGAAGATTTTGAAAATGGTCGGAAAGGAATTTGTACTCGATCCGAAAGGTAGAATTTCCTACACCTATCCCTCGGCGATGAAAGACGCCTCGCTCATTAATAAAGACGCCAAATTCAAGGATCATCCTGATCTCTACGATTTTGCAATCTGTCGAAAATTCCTTCAAAAGCTTTGTGAAATGGCCGGAATTCCTATGCACGATGTCTGAGGATTCGACTTGGAAAATGGACCCCGACACCCCTAAACTGAAGGGCATGAAATCTGGACCGATTCTTTTACTACTTTCACTCACCTTTTTGCTCGGAACGGGATGCGAACGCCGTCCGACACCGCCAAAAAATGTAGATGGAATTCCAATTGCAAAAATAGACGATCGCATCGTTTTTTCTGAGGATTTGAAACAGCATATCGGCCAAATCGAAGCTAAGTTTCCTCGTAAGTACACCACCCATCCTCAGAAAAAGGAGCTCTTAGAGCAACTCATCAACCTCGACCTGCTGTATCAAGAGGCTCTTGATCGGGGGTTCGAGCGCAGCTGGACTTTTCGGCAGAAACTGGTGGACGCTTACGTTGAAAGCCTTTCTGATTTAGCGCGCGCGAGCGTGAGCGATAAAACGATCGAGGATTTTTTTAAGAGTAATCGAGAAGCGATGGAACAAATTTCCGCTCGACACATTCTCTTGAAAACAGAAGCCGGCATGTCAGACAAACGAAAGGCCGAACTAAAAAATAGACTGGAGATTTTGCGTTCCGAAGCTCTCAAAGACCCTCAGAAATTTGGAGAGCTCGCCTCTCAACATTCGCAAGACAGCTCGGCCCGAAACAAGGGGGAGCTGGGATTTTTTAATCGCCAGATGATGGTTGCGCCATTTTCTAAAGCAGCTTTCCAGCTTCAGAAATTGGGCGATCTTTCACCGATTGTTGAAACACAATATGGTTTTCATCTCATTCAACTCACGGGCGAGCGGCGCTCTGTTAACGATTTTCGTGAGCAGATCCGGGAACACCTCCTAAGGAATACCCAACGCGAACGCGTCGACCAAGAGATCGCGCGTTTACGAAAGTCGAAGAAAATAGAAATTTATGAAAATGAACTTCTAAAGCTCTCGCCGTTACCCAAGGAAGTGAATACCTCGCCCGAAAAACTCATTCCCAAAGATTTTCAAACTCCAGACAATGCAAAGAAAAAATAAATTTATTTTAGCCGCGCTCCTCTCTTGGCAGATCTTTGGTTGTCAATCCACGCCTCACAAAGATGATGTTCTTGCTCGCGTAAATGGCAAAAATATTTTTGTATCCGACTACCGCCGCGCTTTCGAAAATTTGAAGCCCAAGGATTTGAGCACCACAGGTCGAGAGAGATCCGAACTTAAAAATCTGGTTATAAAAAATCTTGTTCGTCGAGCAGTTATTCTTTCCGAAGCAGAAAGTCGCAAAATCTCTATCACGGAGAGTGAATTGGAAGATGGTATTCGAAAGTACAAAGAGGGTTATACCACCTCTACATTTCGAGAATCTCTTCTCGAGCAAATGCTCGATGAAAATGAGTGGCGGGAGCAGATTCGAGAGAACCTACTCATCGATCGCATGTTTGAGTCGACCGCCCCTCGAATGGATAAGCCATCACTTCAAGAAGCTCTTCGGTACTACGAGCAAAACTCGCAGGCCTTTAAAAGGAATGCTCAAGCCTCTGCACTTCATCTCGTTGTAGGCGATAAAAGCCTTGCGGAAGAACTAGCTCAAAAAATTAAACGTCGCCCCGCGGACTTTCCTGCGCTCATCAAACAATTTTCCATCGGACCCGAGGCGAAGGAGGGCGGAAAAATTACCGTCGACGAGGGAGTCATGCCTGAGGAGATCGATCGAGTTCTTTTCCAATCTAAAATTGGAAGTATTACGGAAATCGTTTCCTCGCCCTTTGGATATCATCAGTTCAAGATTCTATCTCGCACTCCTGCCCTCAATAAGGACTTCGATCAAGTGAAGGCGGAGATCTTTCGGCTATTACAAGAGTCCACGCGACAGGACTGGCTTCTTCGCTTTGAGGAGCGCCTCATTCGTGGTGCTCAGATCGAATATGATCGCGGGCTGATTACCCGGCTCTAAACCCTTGGAAATTCAAAGAGTTAATCCCCTCCCCACCCTGAGCTAACTCTGTTATATTGCCCTCCTTATGGTCGCCACACTGCTCCTTATCCTTTCTACTTTATCCGCCCCCGCGGCTACGCCCAGTCAGCCCATCAGCTCAAAGACTTTGCAGGAAAAGATTGAAGCTCGCGTGGGCAAAGAGATTATCACCTCTACCGATATTGCCATGATGCTGGAAGGTCTGCGCAGCGAGCGTCCCACGGACTCTGCGGAGGATTTGCGAAAGGCCGCGCTTTCTGCACTTATCGACCAAGCGCTGATCACACAATATTTAAATGATCAGGGACTCGGAATTTCGGAACGAGACATCGAGCAACGAATCGCGGGAATTCGGTCGATGAATGGAATTCAAACCGAAGAGCAATTTAGAACTCTCTTGGGTCAGCAGGGGCTCACCTTTGATCGCTTTAAAGCGCAACTTCGACGTCAATTTGAGCAAGGTCAATTTATGCAGCTCATGCGAAGAAATATTGAGGGAAAGCTTCCTAAGGTCGGCGATAAGATCGGCCAGCAAGAGTTGTTAGCTTTTTATAAAAACAACGAATCTCTATTTAAATCGAATCTCGAAATTGAACTTCAAGAGTGCATTATCCCATTTGGGGCGAAGCCAGCTGAAACCGAGGCGCTAGCGCGAGAGTTTCAAGCGGCGCCTGCGAAATTTGAGGCTTGCGTGAAACAACACAGCCAAAGCCCATCGAAAGCGCAAAATGGAATCTTAGGAAAGTTTACGCGTGGAATGCTTCGTGACGACATCGAATCTCGCGTATTCGGCCTGAAGCAGGGGGACGTCGCCATGATTCGAATGCCCGGCGGGATTCAACTTTTAAAGCTTAAGAAAGTGAAGGATTTGGGTCCCAATAAGTTCGATGATATTCAAGACCGAGTGCGAGAGCGCCTTGCTCAGCAGCTGATTGAGAAGGAAATTCAAAATACACTCGCCGAATTGAAATCTAAGATCTACATCAAGATCTGATGCCCTCTATTGAAATTGCGATCACGCTGGGAGACCCGGCTGGTATTGGACCAGAGATCGCCGCTCATGCGCTATCCAAATTCATTCGGCAAAATCCTCGCGCCAAAATCATTCTCTTTGCTCCTGACTATATGCTCACTCGTTCTGGCCGCTTTGGAAAATTTTCGAAGAATCGCTCGGTTCAGCTTCATCCCATCGCCGTCTCAAAGAAGTTCACAGTCGGACAGCCCAGCGAGGAATCTGCGAAATGCGCACTCGGCTCTTTGGACGCGGCGATTCAACACTGCCTCTCTCATAAAAATGTTTCTTTGGTAACGGGCCCTCTGGATAAATCTCTGTGCGCAAAAGTTTTGCCAGGCTTTTCTGGTCACACCGAATATTTGCGAGATCAGTGCGGCGTGGAGAGTACGACCATGCTTCTGGCATGCAGGTCCCTCCGAGTGGCTCTTGTGACCACTCACATCGCACTCAAAGATGTGTCTGACCAGCTCTCCGTCTCCAAAATCTTGGCGAAACTCAACCATCTTCACGACTTCTTGAAGCGCAGTCGAAAGATCCCCAGGATTTCGGTGTCCGCGCTGAACCCTCATGCTTCGGACAAGGGCCTTTTCGGCGATGAAGAAGATCGCATTATCTCCCCCGCTATTTCCGCGGCCAAGAAAAGTGGAATTTCTGCGGACGGCCCTTTTTCCGCGGATACGATCTTTCATCCAAACTTTCGGAAAAATTATGATGCCATTTTAAGCATGTACCATGACCAGGGGCTCATCCCGGTGAAGATGAATTTTTTTGATGAAGCCGTGAATATTACCCTCGGCTTGCCGTTTCTAAGAACCTCTCCAGACCATGGCCCCGCCTTTGAGTTGGCTTCTAAGTCCGGACGGGCGTCACCGAACAGCTTCTACCATGCGCTTTGCTGGGCCCACGACCCTCGCGCGGCCTTCCGACGCAAAGGTTGAGACGACTTCCAAATTGTGGTGCTGTAAGTATTCTGTGAGTACGAACTCGATTCAAGTCAGAGGTGCGCGCGAACACAACCTGAAAGATGTGTCTGTCGATATTCCTAAGAATAAATTTGTCGTCATCACCGGCCCCAGTGGTAGCGGAAAATCCACTCTCGCTTTCGACACGATTTTTGCAGAAGGACAGCGTCGTTATATTGAAAGCCTTTCCGCCTACGCAAAGCAATTCGTCGAGCAATTGAAGAAACCCGAAGTGGAGTCCATCAAGGGACTTTGTCCCTCTATTGCCATTCAGCAAAAGGCCCTTTCCAAGAATCCTCGCTCTACCGTGGGAACGCTCACCGAAATTTACGATTACCTGCGGTTGCTGTTCTCCCGCGTGGGGACGCCTCACTGCCCCCGATGCGACAATGAGATTTCTTCTCAATCCAGTTCACAAATTGTAGATCAAATTTTTGAGCTCCCGGTGGAAACTCGTTTGAATGTTATGGCGATCATCGCTCGAAAAAAGAAGGGCGAGTTTCAACATGAACTTGACGAGCTACTTCGGCAGGGGATTGTCCGCGTAAGAATCGACGGCAGCGATATTTCGCTGGAGAAGGGTTTAAAATTAGAAAAAAATAAACCGCACACAATCGAAGCTTACATCGATCGTCTCATTTTAAAGGAGAATGCCCGACACCGTTTGGACGACGCCGTAGAACTCGCGAGCTCGATTGCCGGGGGACAAATTCAAATTGAAGATCTCGATTCGAAAAAAACCCATCTCTATAGCCAGCAATTGAGTTGCTCAGATTGCGGGTATTCATTTTCAGAAATTACACCCCGCCTCTTCAGCTTCAATTCTCCCATTGGCGCGTGCGAAAAATGCCGAGGAACCGGAATGTTGAGAGATGAGGAAGAGGAAACTGATGAATCTGAAGGGGGAGAAGAAGATAACGACGGCACAAATTTGAAAGCCATTGCTGATGAACCCTGCCCCGAATGTTTGGGGTCTCGCTTAAAGTTGGAGTCGCGTTCGGTGCGGGTTTCTAATCACAGCATCGTGCAGATTCACGAAATGCCAGTCAGACGAGCCTTGGAATTCTTTCTCAAACTGAAATTCACAGGCAATCGGGCGATTATCGCCGATAAAATTCTCCATGAAATCCGAGAGCGCCTTGGATTTCTCTCTCGCGTAGGCCTCGACTATTTGAGCCTCTCTCGGAAATCCGCGACATTGAGCGGGGGGGAAGAGCAGCGCGTTCGGCTGGCCACTCAAATTGGAACTCGGCTCACCGGCGTCCTCTATGTTTTAGATGAGCCAAGCATTGGTCTTCATCAAGTCGACAACCAGAAGCTCATCGATTCGCTTTTGGAACTTCGAGACCACGGCAATTCGGTTCTGGTGGTGGAACACGATTTGGACACGATGCTCGCTGCGGATGAAGTGATTGATTTGGGTCCAGGCGCAGGCCGACATGGTGGCGTTCTCGTCGACCAAGCGGCGCCGAAAAAAATGTCGAAAGGTCTCACGGCGGAATTTTTAAACGGCAAACGTAAAATTAATGTGCCTGACCGCCGTCGGCCGGATGTCGGTCAGGGTAGAAATGTATCCATCCTCGGAGCCCATCAACACAATTTAAAAGATATCGATGTAAAAATTCCGATGGGTTTATTCACCGTCGTCACGGGAGTCTCTGGCAGCGGAAAATCCACACTCGTCATGGATGTTTTAGTACGAAGCCTCACCACCCGATCGCCGGTGGGATGTAAAAAAATCGAAGGTTTGGAGCACGTCGATAAGATCATCTCCGTCGATCAGTCCGCTATCGGACGATCTCCGCGATCAAATCCCGCCACCTACATCGGGCTCTTTAGTCTCATCCGCGAGCTCTACTCTCACGCGCCACTCTCTCGCATGAAGGGCTACACGCCCGGACGATTCAGCTTCAATGTCTCCGGTGGACGATGCGAAGTTTGTAAGGGCGCGGGAGAACTCGATATCGAAATGCATTTCCTTCCAGACGTCTCCGTTATGTGTGAAACCTGTCAGGGTCAGCGCTATAATCCCGAGACTCTCGCCGTCGCTTTTAAGGGAAAAAATATTTTCGAGTGTTTAGAGATGACGTTTGCAGAGGCTCTCGATTTTTTTGAAGCCTTCCCTGCCATTCAAGCCAAAGTGAAAATTATGAATGATGTGGGCTTAGGTTATTTGAAGTTAGGCCAACCCGCCGTGACTCTTTCGGGTGGAGAAGCTCAGCGCATCAAACTTGCGAAAGAAATTTCCAAACGCCCCACCGGAAAAACAATTTACGTTCTCGATGAACCCACCACCGGCCTTCACTTTGTGGACATCGAGCGATTACTCAAGGTCGTTCAACAACTTGTGGATCTCGGCAACACGGTTGTGATGATCGAGCATCAACTCGACGTAATTAAATCCGCGGATCATGTGATCGACCTCGGCCCACTCGGCGGCGAACACGGCGGAGAAATCGTCAGCTCCGGCGCTCCCGAAGCGGTCGCTCAAAGCAAAGCCTCCAAGACCGGCTTCTTCCTAAAATCCGCACTGCGGGCATAAAAAAAGGGCTGAATCACATTTGTAATTCAGCCCAAACTTTCCTCGCCTAGAGGATGCTTTTCGTTGAAAAAGCATCCGATACCCGCAGCCCGCACAAATGCGAAGGCAGGGCCGAGCGATTAGATAGGAAACGCGGTTTTGAAGATGAAGACGAAGATCAAAGTCAAAATCGTCAACGCCTCAATAAAGGCCAAACCGATAAGCATCGGCACGAACATATCTTTCGCAGCGCCAGGATTTCGGGAAATTCCTTCCATCGCGCGGGAGACGAGAAGTCCTTGTCCCAAACCGCAACCAAGAGCGGCAATACCCATACCAATGGCAGAGCTAAGCGCCAAAAATTTCAACGCTTCAGAGTTTCCACTCGCCGCTGCTGCCGCATGATCTTGGGCAAACACTGCGAAGCTCACCAACACGAAGGCTCCGAAGGCGGCGCCCAATTTAAATAACTTTTCCAACTTCATTCCTATTCTCCTCGTGCGCTGTTGGGTGTCTGAGTCGCTGCGCACAATCGCGACTCAGCCCTAATACTTAGTGGTCGTGCGATACGGCTAACTTGATGTACACCGTCGACAACAACGTAAAAACCAAAGCTTGAATCACGCTTACGAAAACTCCCATCGCCATAAAAACAATGGGTAACCCAATCGGAAAAATGGAAGAAAACACTCCCACGAGCGCGTGATCCCCGGTCATATTTCCCCAAAGACGAAGACTCAATGAAACCGGTCGAATGGCGTGACCCATGATCTCAATCCCAATCATGAGCAGCGCGATCGCCGTCATCAGAGCGCCCAATAAAATTCCATAACCCTTCGGCGAAACACCGCCGGTGAGTTGCTTCAGATAACCAATGCCGTGTTCTTTAAATCCGAGCGCATTGTAGACGACAAAGACAGTGACCGCCATCGCCGCATTCGTAGAAAGATTGCCCGTGGGATGCGGAAATCCAGGAACGAGCCCCATCAGATTCATCAAGAGAATGAAACAAAAAGTGGACGCGATGAACGCCAAATACTTTTCGCCGCCATGGCCGATGATGGACTCCAGCATCCCACGCCACATGTTAGCGATTGAAGCGGCGATGTTGACTAGAGTGATTTTCGGCTCAGGTAATACATGATCGTCTATTTTGCGAAGCTTGGTGTGAACTCCAATTCCGACAACCGTTAAAACAACCGCCACTAATGCCGCGCCTGCGATGGGGTCGTATTCGTGTGGAATTCCTAACGCATGTGAAACCGAAAATGTACCCGCCGCCATTAATGATCCTCAACAACTGGCGGTCTTTGGAAATACTTCCGAGACTCCCATAGGGCCGCCAAGACTGTGCTGAAGATAACGACCCCTAAACCCAAGGTAAAGGGCAAAAGGAGCGGTTTTAAGAACATAAGAATGCATGCGACGACCGCCAAAAAAGTTAGACTCTTCACCATTAGAATTCCCAAAAACATGCCCTTTTGCTTCACGCCCTGGAACCCAAAACGAAGTACCCAGGCTGCGAAAAAAATGTTCACCACAGCCAAACCACCGCCGACCGCGAACCAAAGAAACGCCTCCAAACCACTCCAGAAGTAAAAACCCGTCAAACCGATAAAATAGACCAGCATGGCGATACGTAGACTCATTCTTAGCTGCATGTCGTAATACTCCTCACTTCTTTTCGCTCCCCCGCACGAGGCGAATCAAGATCTGAATGCCAAGCGCAAAGCCTGCGATCAAACCCGCAAAGCCGAGCCATGGGGTCGTATCCAATTTTCGATCCAACCAGAGTCCACCCAACAATCCCACCGCCACGAAAATCCCCATTTGGGAGGCCGCCAATGCCAGGCCCGCATTGGACCCCATGCCGCCGCCCCCTTGTGGCTTCTGATCGTCGGTCATTCCGCAAACACCTCGTCGAGTGCATCGATACTCGCCTCCATTACGCGAGACATCACCTCAGGAGAATGCGCAGATGACAAAAAGCAGGCTTCAAATTGGCTGGGGGGATAATAAATTCCGCGTTCTAGCAATGCCCAAAAGAATTTTTTGAATCGCTCCACATCACTCTGTTTAGCTTCCGCAAAGTTCACAGGCACATCTCGCCGGAAAAAGATGGTCATCATGCTGCCCACTTGATTCACCGAGACTGGATAATCTTTCAAGCGCGCGTAACTGAGCAGACGATTTTTCCATTCGCTCGCGATCGCGTCGAGATTTTGAAAAAATAACGGACCACCTTCGCTGACGAGCTCGAGAGACGCTAGACCCGCCGCCGCTCCGAGCGGATTTCCAGACAAGGTTCCCGCTTGATAGACGGGACCAAGCGGAGCCACTTGTTTCATCAGCTCTTTCGATCCACCGTAGGCCGCCACCGGCATCCCGCCGCCCATCACTTTTCCGAGTGTGATCAGATCGGGATCGATTCCGTAAATATCTTGAGAGCCCGAGAGCCCCAAACGAAATCCCGTCATGACTTCATCAAAAATTAAAACGCTGCCGTGATCTTTGGTGAGGCGCCTGAGCGCTCGAAGAAAATCAAAAGACGGCGCAACCACGCCCATGTTTCCACATACGACTTCTAAAATGACGGCTGCGATCTTGGGTCCATACGTGGAAAAAATATTTTGAAGACCTACTACGTCATTAAAAGATGCGACTAAAGTATTTTGAATCGTGCCGGCCGGCACTCCTGCTGAATCCGGGGTCTGTAACGTTGCCACGCCGCTTCCCGCCGCGACTAAAAATGAATCCGCATGCCCGTGATAAGTTCCATCAAATTTTAGAATGAGGTCTCGTCCCGTGGCACCGCGCGCCACTCGAATCGCGCTCATGCAAGCTTCGGTGCCGGAATTTACCAACCGAACCATTTCGAGGCCCTTCACCTTCGAGGTCATCCACTCGCAAAGCTCCACCTCGGTTTTCGAAGTCACTCCAAAGCTCGTGCCCTTTTGCAGAGCCCTTGAAATCGCCTCTGAAATTCGCGGATGAGCATGGCCGTGGATGAGTGCGCCCCAGGAGCAGACAAGATCAATGTATCGATTGCCATCGACATCAATAAGATGTGCTCCATCGCCTTTTTCTGCAACGAAGGCCTTTCCACCCACGCCCCGAAATGAGCGGACCGGCGAACTCACCCCCCCAGGCATGAACTCACGCGCCCGATTTAAAACTTCTTCAGAATGACGACCTGATTTCATCGCTTTTGTTTATCTTTCATCCTTCGCTTCAACGCGTCTCGAAGAAAGTGAAGGCGACTATTCTTCGGCGTATCGACGATCATTTCTTCATAAATCCGAAGAGCTTTCGCAGGATCGCCATTGATTTCATAACAACGCGCGCGCTCGATCGCCAATGAATAGTCGTCGCGCTTGCATTCGCCCGGAAGCGGTCGGGCAGACCACTCCAACGCTCGGTCACAATTCTTTGCGAGCGTATATGTTTGGACCAGATCCAGCTGCAGCCTGCTCAAACCTTTGCAGGAAGAAATCTGCTCAAAGGCTTTAATAAACTGCTTCTCGGCCTCGTTAAACTCTCGCCGAGCGAGATGAATTCGACCCACCTCTTCGGCCATTGCAGCGTCGATCTCCACCGAATATTTCTTTTGCAGCACCGGCAGAATGACGTCGTAAGCGCGCTGTAGTTTTTGAAGGTGGATTCGATAAACTCGCGCCGCTTTAAATCGAAACTCCGGCACTCGATTTTTGAAAAAAGGTTCATTATCAAATTCCTCTATTATTTTTTCGTAAGCCGAAACCGCCGTGGGATAGTCGGAAAGTTGTGACAAAGAAACCTCGGCCAGTCCTTGCAGTGCTCCCAACCGAACTTCATCTTTCCTCGAGCGCTTTTGGATAATCTGAAGATAAAATTGCTTCGCGACCTGACCTTTTTGTTGCAAGGCCGCGCTTTCGGCCCGCTCTAATAATTCTTTATCGCTAGGCCGACAGGCCGATAGAAAAATCAAAGAAACTGCCACTGCGGCGATTCTTTTCATCATCGATGCGCCAGGTTACGCCTTATCGGATTCTGCATCCGGAGAAGACTCGTCAGCATCCTCTTCTTCTCGAATACGCGTTACGGAAGTGACTCGCTCGCCCTCATCGCATGTGACGAGCCGGTAGCCCTGAGTGTTGCGTCCGATGATTGAAATCTCTGCGACGTTGATACGAATAACCTTGCCGCCGCTCGTGACGATCATGGCTTGGTCTTTTTCCCGAACTTGCAAAGCTGAAACCACGGAACCATTTCGCTCGGTAGTCTTAATGGTGATGATTCCTTTTCCACCTCGCGTCTGAGTTCGATACTCATCCGCGGTGGTCCGCTTGCCGTAACCAAATTCACAAACCGTCAAAAGTTGGGCTTGCGGATCGATAATGTCCGCGCCTACTACTCGGTCATTTTTATCGAGCTCTATTCCCTTCACACCTCTGGCATTGCGGCCCATCGCGCGGACATCTTCTTCCGAGAAGCGAATGCTCATTCCTTCTTTGGTACTCAATAACACTTCATCTTTGCCATTCGTGAGAACTGCGCTGATGAGGCGATCACCCTCATCAAAGCTAATCGCGATAATTCCGGACGCGCGAGGATTCGAAAACTGCATCAAATCCGTTTTCTTCACAACGCCCTGTTCGGTCGCCATCAAAACGAATCGTCCCTCTTCAAATTTTCTGACCGGCAAGATGCCGCACACTTTTTCATCGGGCGCCAATCGCACCAAGTTCACGAGCGGTCGACCCTTTGCGGTGCGTCCCGCGAGTGGAAGCGCATGCACCTTCATCCAAAGCAGTCGTCCCTTATCCGTGAAAATCAAAAGGTAAGAGTGAGTCGATGCGACGAAAACTTTCTCAACGAAGTCTTCTTCCTTTGTGGTCATGCCGACCTTGCCCACGCCACCGCGTCGCTGCGCGCGGTAAGTTCCTGTCGGCGCACGCTTCACATAGCCTTCATGAGAAATCGTAACGACCATCTCCTCTTCAGGAATGAGATCTTCCGTGTCGATTTTATTCACGGCCGCGGTCAGTCGCGTGCGTCGCTCATCCCCATAGCGCTCACGAATTTCTTCACATTCCGTTCGAATCATTTTGAAGAGCTTCTCTTGCGACGCCAAAAGTGATTTCAGTTCCGCAATTCGCGTTTTAAGTTCCTTCAATTCCGCTTGAATCTTATCTCTTTCCAGTCCGGTAAGGCGCTGCAGGCGCATTTCTAAAATCGCGGTAGCCTGCTCCATCGTGAATTCAAATTTTTTGATAAGCGCGGTTTTTGCTTCTTCGGGCGTCTGCGATTTTCGAATCGCTTCAATCACCGCATCGATCTTATCCAGCGCTTTTTCGTAGCCTTCTAAAATGTGGGCGCGCATCTGCGCTTTTCGCAGTTCAAAAATCGAGCGCCGAATGACGACTTCTTTTCGATGCGAGATGTAAGCTTGTAGAATTTCTTTGAGATTGAAAACCTTGGGCCGCTTGTTGGCGATCGCCAACATGGTGATCCCCATGTTTTCTTGCATCTGAGTGCGGCTATAAAGTTGATTGAGAACAATTTCCGCCGCCGCCTCTCGCTTCAACTCGATGACGATACGAATCCCTTCGCGATTCGATTCATCGCGAATATCGCTAATACCTTCGATTCGTTTGTCGCGAACGCAGTCTGCAATTTGCTCGACGAGGCGAGACTTACTCACCTGATAAGGAATTTCCGTGACGATGATGCGCGGTTTTTTCTCTTCATCCTCAATTTCCGCGACCGCGCGCATGGTGATTGAGCCTCGGCCGGTCTTGTAGGCTTGAACAATTCCGTTGGTTCCGCAAATTAGCGCGCCCGTGGGAAGATCTGGCCCCGGAACAAGCTTGATCAAATCATCGATTTCAATTTCTGGCTTGTCGATCACGGCAATGACCGCCGTCATCACCTCCTTCAAATTGTGAGGCGGCACGTTGGTCGCCATCCCGACCGCAATCCCCGTCGTGCCGTTCACCAAGAAGTTGGGAACGAGGGTCGGCAACACCACCGGCTCTTGCGTGGAGCCATCGTAATTCGGAATGAAATCCACCGTGTCTTGATCGATTTCATTTAGAAAATCTTCCGCGAGCTTTTGAAGTCGGGCTTCGGTGTATCGATAGGCCGCCGCGTTATCGCCGTCGATCGATCCAAAGTTTCCCTGACCTTCGACGAGCGTGTAGCGCAAGTTCCACGCCTGCGCCATGCGCACCATGGAATCGTAAACCGCCATATCACCATGCGGGTGATACTTCTTCAAAACTTCCCCGACCACCCCGGCCGATTTGGAAAAGCGCTTCGAACTCAAAAGGTCTTCGCGATACATCGCGTAGAGAATTCGACGGTGGACCGGCTTCAATCCATCGCGGATGTCCGGGATGGCTCGGCCGATGATGACGCTCATCGCATAATCGAGATAAGAATTTCGCATCTCATCTTCGATGCTGATCTTCTGAATCCCAATATTATTTTGAGTTGCGTCTGCCATGAATCACTACACGTCCAAATTTCTTACTCTGAGTGCATTCACTTCAATAAATGCACGTCGGTCTTCCACTTCTTCACCCATCAAGGTGGAGAAGAGCGCATCCGCCTGAACCGCATCATCCACGCTCACGCGAAGAAGCGTGCGCTTCTCGGGATCCATCGTGGTTTCCCACAATTGTTCGGGGTTCATTTCTCCCAAGCCTTTGTAGCGCTGAATATAAATTCCCTTTTCGCCTTTCGTGCGAATAGCCTTTGAAACTTCCTGCGGAGAATTGAGTGAGGTGTCAAATTTGTCCTCCCCGGAATCCGAACTAAAATGCGCCGGGAACTCTCCTATCGCTGCAAGCTCTTTGGCCTGTTCGAAGATGCGAGTTAAATCGCCGTCTTCGATCGCGGCCAATGGCAATTCAAAATCGCGTTGGTATCCGGCCTCTAAACACACGGCCTTCAAAACATCGCCCTGCAATTCCAAACGATAGGTCTTCTTCAAAATCTGAAGGTTCAATTGCTCTTCAAATTTCTTCCAGAAATCAGCTTTCTTAAACGAAGAAATGTTTTTTGAGAGCGCCAACAAAGCCAGTCCGATAAAATCCGTATCAAATCGCTGTGCCAATTTTCCAACCGTGGACGCAAAGGCGTTCGACTTTTTCACGTAATCTCTTAAAGCATCGCCCTTCAGCACGCCGGATTTAAAATTGAGCGAGAGGCCCTCAATTCCCTCTTGCAGCAAGAAACTCGCCATCGTGTCTTCGTCTTTGAAGTAGGTCTCCTTCTTCCCTTTTTTGACTCGATAGAGAGGCGGTTGAGCGATGTACAAAAATCCATTCTCAACGACTTCGGGCATCTTTCGATAAAAGAAGGTGAGCAAGAGCGTTCGAATGTGCGATCCGTCGTAATCCGCATCCGTCATCAACACGATTTTGTGATAGCGTAATTTTTCAAGATTAAAATCTTCTTCACCAATTCCCGTGCCGAGCGCCGTGATGATCGTCTTGATGTCTTCATGCGCGAACATTTTATCGAGTCGCGCACGCTCCACATTCAAAATTTTTCCCTTAAGAGGAAGGATCGCCTGGTAAAGACGATTTCGTCCCAGCTTCGCAGATCCACCGGCGGAATCCCCCTCAACCACAAAGATTTCACAAAGCTTGGCATCGCGCTCTTGGCAGTCCGCCAATTTTCCAGGCAGCCCCTGAAAGTCTAGTGCTGATTTTCTCCGTGCAAGATCATGCGCTCGCTTGGCAGCTTCGCGTGCGCGAGCGGCATCGACAATTTTCTGAACAATCTTTCGAGAGACGCCCGGATTTTCATCGAAGAAATATTTGAGATATTCGTGCGTCGCGGATTGAACGATCCCCTTCACCTCCGAATTGCCAAGCTTCGTTTTCGTTTGACCTTCGAATTGAGGGTTCGGAATTTTCACAGAGACAATCGCGCAAAGCCCTTCTTTGCAATCATCTCCCGAGATAGTGATTTTAGCATCTTTCAACATGCCCGAAGATTCCGCGTAAGAATTGATCACGCGCGTGAGTGACGTGCGGAAACCCAACAGGTGAGTTCCCCCTTCGTGAGTGTTGATGTTGTTGCAATAGCTGAAAACCGTTTCGGTATAAGTGCCGTTGTACTGAAGTGCGACCTCAATTATGCACTTATCTTTTTCGATCTTGAAATAAATGATGTCGTGAAACGTGGGCTTCTTTTGATTGAGATGTTCTACGAAAGATTTCACACCACCTTCGTAAAAATATTCGGTGGTTTTATCCGTTGCCTCTTCAGTGAAAAGAATTTTTACGCCGCGATTAAGAAATGCGAGTTCGCGAAATCGAACAGCAAGCGTGTCCGCGCTGAATTCTGTCGTTTCAAAAATTTCTTCATCGGGCCAAAAGCGAACCGTCGTTCCGCGTCGAGTGGATGTACCTGTTTTCTCCACGGGCGTTGTGGGTTTTCCCTGAGCATAGCGCTGTTCAAATGTGCTTCCATCGCGCTCAATTTTTAAATGCAGTTGCTTCGAAAGTGCGTTCACCACACTCACCCCGACGCCGTGCAGACCGCCAGAAACTTTATAGGCTCCCTCTTGGAATTTTCCACCGGCGTGGAGAACCGTCATGACAACTTCTGCGGCGTCCTTGCCCTTCATCGTGGGGTGCGGACCGACAGGAATTCCCCGGCCGTTGTCTTGCACGCTCACCGACTGATCTTTGTGAAGAGTAACTTGAACAGTGTCGCAATACCCGGCCATCGCTTCGTCGATCGAGTTATCGACGACTTCGTAAACCAAATGGTGAAGACCTGCGACACCGGTTGAGCCGATGTACATCGCAGGACGCTTACGAACCGCTTCAAGCCCTTCGAGGACTTTGATGCTGTCTGCGCCGTAGTTTTCGTTACCCTGTGTGGCTAGATTATCTTTCATTTTGCCAAAGAATAAACCCTACCGAGGCGGTCCCCTTAGAGCAAGAATTGAGAGTGAAAATAGGCCCTAAAATAAGGGGAATTTTTCAGTGTTTAAACCGCTTTCAGAGGGCTCAAAAATCGAACTTTTTTGAGCCTCCAATTGGTCCAATGGGATCAGTTTGAAGCCTGAAAATTCTTGGTGAAGCGTCGTCACTTTCGCGACCTCAGCCGTGGTGACAAAGAGTTGTCCAGGATAGGCCGAGAGATAAGAAACCAACGCCTGCACGCGGTGGTCATCGAGTTCAGAGATGATGTCATCTAAGAGCAAAATGGGAGCGAACTTGCGAGTATTTCGACTCATCTCGAGCTGAGTAATTTTAAGCGCTATCACAAGACCACGAATTTGCCCCTGACTTGCAAAGTGCGTGGCATCGCGGCCATCGATCTGCAGCCGAAAATCATCGCGATGGGGGCCAGCAAGCGAATAGCCCATGGCGCTTTCGGCTTCCACAAGTTGTCCAAGACGCTCGTACATGGCTTGTCTAAAATCAGGCGTACGTCCCCATTTTTCGACAAACTGATGTTGATAAACTGAGGACACTTTTTCATTCACATTAAATAAATTCGCGTAAATTCCTGGAAGGTGCTCGGCCAAATCATCCATCAATCGCACCCGCGCTTCGAACAATGGGGCTGCGGCCTCCACCAAAGCCTCCGTCCATACGCCGTAGTCCAAAGTGGCACTCGTTGTCCGTCCCAGCGATCCCGCCTTCTTGATTGCTTTTAGTACCTGGTTTCGTTGCTTCAAAGTCTTCGTGTAACGCTGCAAAATTTCTGAATAGCCGCTATCCAAACTCATTCCCAAATCGTCGATGAAATTTCGCCTGGCTTCTGGAGAACCTTTCACCAAATAAAGGTCATCGGGAATGAACGAAACGCTCCCTCCAAGCGCAGGATATTTGGAACGCGTGCTCTTTTGTCCGTCGATCTGAAAAGATTTTCGCGAGGCTTCGAGTCCCACGACGACTTTTGAAGCGGTGGGTTGCACAAATTGCGCACTCACCGATGCTTGAGCTTTCCCCTCTTGAATCATCTCAGAAATTTTCGATGTGCGAAAACTTTGAAGAGAAGTGATGAGCCGCAAACTTTCGAGCACCGTTGTTTTTCCACGCGCGTTATTGCCCACGATGACATTCAACCGAGAATTGAGTTCCTGCATTTCCAAGAATGGAAATCTGCGAATCTGAACTAACTTGAGTGAAGAAATTAAAATAGCGCAGCCCTCTACTTTCGCGGGCGGTCTTTAGGCGTTGGCTTCATTGCCCAACTGCATGGGCATCACGATATTGAGCGATCCATCGAAATCTTTTCCTTTGATAAGACTCGGCGATAAAACGTCGGTGAGTTCTAACACCACGGCATCTTGATCTTGTAGAGCCGCAAGCACATCCAAGAAATATCCGGCATTGAATCCGATCTCGAGCGTATCTCCAGCGTAATCGATATCGATGTCTTCACGCGCTTCTCCCAATTTTGGATTGCTGGAAGACAAGCGAAGTTTTCCTTTGTCGAACTGAAAACGCACCGAGCGCGAATGCTCTGCCGACAAAATGGAAATGCGCTTCAAAGAATTCAAAAGTTGATCGCGATTGAGAACGATTTTGCGATCGTTGTTTGTGGGGATGACCGGTGTGTAATCCGGAAATTCTCCGTCTAACAAGCGCATGAACAACGTAGTTTGTTTTTCCCCATTCCAAAACACGACGTTGTTATCCATGAAGCAGCAGAAAATCGTGGGATCATCTGCCAAAACTTTTTTCAATTCGAACAAACCTTTGCGCGGAAGAATCACGCCGCGATCAATGTGCGCCTCTCGCAAACCTTCAACTTCTTGATCCATCATCGAGAGGCGGTGACCATCCGTCGCTACCATGCGGAGATAAACTTTTCCTTTGGATTTAATTTGTTCCAAAAATACGCCGCTTAGATCGTAACGCGTTTGATCGTTCGAAACGGCGAAGATAGTGTGGTCCACCATCTGCACAAGCTTGTCGCTCGGGATGGAGAATGCCTTATCTTTCTGGATCTGCGGGAGTTGTGGAAATTCATCGGAATCTTGGCCGACGAGTTTGAATAAACTTTTTCCAGCCACGAGTTCGATGGAGAAATTTTCAAAAACTTTGAACTTCACCGAAGTGTTCGAGGGCAATTCCTTCACGATTTCATAAAGCGATTTCGCCGGAACGGCGACCTTGCCGGTCTTAGTAATTTTTGCAGGATAGGTGCAGCGAATCCCGACTTCCAAATCGGTGGCGCATAAAGTCAAAAGGTCATCCTGAGCTTCAATCAACAGATGGCTCAAAATCGGAATGGTATTCTTCCGATCGGCGATCGACTGCACCCGCTGAAGGCCCTTCAGTAGGATTTCTCGATCGATTTCAAAGGACGCTATTTCTCGACTCGTATTTGCCATGACCCCATTTCAATTACACAAAAACACTATAGGGGTAAGCGTCTGAATACCCTTTGTAAACCGCTTTTTAAGCTGCTTTCCCGGCGTTTTAAATGAAGATTCCATCAAGCCACGTCGCGCAAAACACGTTATCCACAGGCTGTCGAAAATACGCATCCCATTCAAAAGATTTCGATTTTTGCATGACTCAAAGCGACTTATCCACAGGTTGTCGAAGCCTCACCAATCCTAAGATTCGACTAAATTCGGCTCGAAAAAATTTGAAAGTGTCCGCTGGGCACGGTAACGACGGAGCGCATGAAAATAGTTGCCTATGCTTTTACGACATTCCTATTGACGGCCTTCATAGTGGCTGACGGAGCCGACCGCGGACCTTGCCAAAAAGCGGTGGCAAACCCACTAATTTTTCTCCATGACCCGACGAGAAATGATGTGGAAATGGACGATATGTTTGGCATTCGATTTTTCGAGGTGGAACCACAAGTTGATCCTGACGAATATCCCGATGAGCAGACATGGAAATCCAAATTCCCCGGGGTGCCCCCGACTAGAGCCGGCTGGCAAACGAGTTACAAGTATGCCCTCGAACTTTTCGCATACCTTCCCCTTCAACCTTCTGATGTTTTCTATGATCTTGGTGCAGGATTTGGCCGAATAGTCCTTACCGGCGCAGCCCATTATCCGAACGCCAAGTTTAAAGCCGTTGAATTGGTCTCCGTGCGAGCGAAGGAGATCGAACGAGTTGCTGCGGCGTGGGACATGAAGAATCTGGAAGTGATTAACAAAAATGTCCTCGACGTGGATTTTTCGGATGGCACCGTTTTTTATCTTTTTTACCCATTTCCAAAACTCATGGATGAAGTGATTTCGCGATTAAAGAAAATCGGGATGAAGAAGCGCATTCGAATTGCCACGATGGGATTTCAAGCCTCCTGGAAGGAACAAAAAGATTGGCTTAGACCGATCTACAACGAGAATGGCTACAATCTTATTATCTACGAAAGCGTTCCTCGATCTGAATAACCTTGAGAGAGAAATGGTGGACCTGGACGGGATCGAACCGACGACCCCCACAATGCCATTGTGGTGCTCTCCCAGCTGAGCTACAGGCCCTTTTCCAAAAGATGCTACAGCGTTAGCCGAAGGCCGAATTATCGTCCAGGATTCTCGCCAGCTCTGTGAAGCGCGACGATTCTGCAATCCTCGTGCTCTTCGTACTCGGGCGTGGGAAATGGCGAGCAATTGGGATTGTTTGCTGGATTACAAGGTCGCTCTGGCTTCCTCGTGTACCAGTAGTAGCACGTGATATCCATGTTCCAGACCTTCTCTCGCTGAGAATTATTTTCCACTTTTCCGTAAAGATTCTGCTGATAGTAGCGATACTTGTTCGTCTCGTTCATGAGAGCCGGTCGACCGAGCTCCAATTTTTTGTATGCGGATATATCGGCGAGAAGAACTTTCATCCCTTCTTCATGGGCGTATTTTTCCTGTGCATCGTCTGATAGCACAGCGTCCAAATCCTTGAGGTTATTTTCTCTGAGCGAATAGACTGCGCTTGCAACTGTGGCGCTTGGTGATGAAGTGTTCACACAACCCGCAACTGCAAATGCGATTGCACATAAACCTAAAATCTTTTTCATAAAATCCCCCCGAATTTCTATCCTCAGTTTCGATCTCACAAACGGATGGGTCAAACATTTATGGCTCCTTGATGAGAATTTCTAACTTAGGTGGAGGGTGGAGTGTTCATGCACAAGCTAAGAGCGCTCTTCTATTAATAGAACATTAATAATTAAATACAGTAGCAGCAGTAGTAGCTGTGCAATTGTTCATAACTATATAACTATATGAAATCATTATATTTTTAATAAATCGGATTTGCACAGGTAGTCAT
>ERZ761602.2507-NODE-2507-length-28466-cov-4.996304_pt1 | contig 28466 bp, 26 predicted proteins | sample MGYA00512165_ERZ761602 | MGnify/ENA primary metagenome ERZ761602 (study PRJEB28899, sample SAMN02445085) | bioreactor sludge metagenome | biome: EBPR sludge; isolation source: Thorneside wastewater treatment plant | place: Australia: Brisbane, Thorneside...
GGAACCAACCGTCGCCGGTGTGCACCTTCACGTTGTGCAGGTAGTGGGTATAGATCAGGCCCACGCCCCGCTCCTCCCAAATCCGGTGCGTGCATTTGACGATGTAATTGACGATGTCGGTGTACTCGGGGTCAAACCCTTCCAGGCTCTGGACTCGCCCGGTCCCTGGATTCATCAACTTGGCAATGTCGGTGCGTCGGACGAGGGCGCTGTTCGGCAGCATGGGCTTCAATCCTTGGCGGCGGTGACCGTCGCCGGAGCGTGGCGGGCCAGGTACAGGCGCTTGAGCAGGGCGAATTCGTTGAAGAGCGTCCACTCCTCCCTGATTTTGCCGTCTTGAATGAGGTGCTGGGTCAGGCCCCAGAGGTGAAAGCGGATCCCGGTCGGTTCACCGTAGATGCCATGGTCCGCGTGCGTGCCGATCAGGCTCCAGCGCATGGAAGTGCGGTAGCCGGTCGCTGCATCGCCTTGCCAGTAGAGCTGGTCGATGCTGAAGCGCGCGTCCGGGAAGGCGGCCAGCAGCGAGAGCACGAAGGCGGTGTAGTCGCCGCGCCCGTACAGCTCGCGCCCGTCCGGCCCGTGAAACTCCATGTTCTCGTGGCAGACGTCGCGGAGGACATTGAACAGGCGCCGGTTCCAGATCTCGTGCAGGTTGCGGCGCAGGAAGTCGCCGACGTCGAACCCCGTCCCGGGGTTCGACTTAGCCGGATACGGCTCGGGCGCGTACTGGCCCAGCCGGTGCTCGGTATCGCCGTAGTTCTGCACTGGCTGAGCGGCGTCGCGCAGCGCGAAGCGCGCCACCGTCTCGTCCCGGTCCAGCCCCAGTTGGCGGATGACCGCCAAGTCGTCGAGCAGCACCCACTCTTCGCAGATCAGGTTCGCCTTGATGAAGCACAGGGCGATGGCGGCACGCATGACCTTGCGGCCGGTGGGCGGGCCGTAGACTGAGTGGCCGGTGTTGTGCTCCACGCTGTAGGCGATATGGGAGGTATAAAACCCGTCTCGATCGTTGCCCGTCCAGACCACGGACTCGGCCAACGTGCGGCGGTCCGGGAAAGCCGAGAGCTTTTGGATAGTGTCGCCCACCACCCGGTCTCGCCCTAAGTACCAGCCGTCCGCCCCATGAATCTTGACGCTGTGCAGGTAGTGCGTGTAGATCAGGCCGACCGCCATCTCCTCCCAGATGCGGTGGGTGCACTTGACAATGTAGTGGACGATGTCTACGTAATCGGCGTCGAAGCCGGCCAGGCTCTGCTGACGGACCGTCCCCGGGTTCATCAGCTTCGCCATATCGGTGCGCTTGACGTCGTCGACCACGTTGAGCAGCATCTCTCAGCCTTTGGCAAGCGACCTTCAAGCCCGCAGCAGCCAGGCGCGGACGCTCAGGCGGTCGGTTTGCCGGGCCTGCAGCCGCATCCGGCGGAAGACGTCCACGCCCAGCTGATACAGCAGGTGCGGGATATCAAACGGGACCCAGTTCTCGCAGATGGTGTGATCGTCGCAGCGGTAGAAATCCATCACGCGCATCTTGACGTGCCGGCCGGTGGCCGGCAGGCCCAGGAAATCGTCGCCGGTGTGCGTGGCCTGCAGGTAGCCCCAGCCGCCGGTGACCGCGTAGTGGCCGTCGCTGATACTGATGAAATGCGGTATGTCGCGCACGCCGCGGTCCGGGAAGGCGGTTAGAAACGGGTGGCCGTGGTAGTCGTCGAAGCCCTTGATCCCGCGAGTGGTTCCAATGCCGGCCGCGCCGTACCACAGGAAGTTGGGATGGAAGTGCCGGGCATCTTCCGCCTCGATCAGGTCCATAATCTCGTTGGTCAGCAGCCGGCCCTCGGCCACGTCCAGGCCGGTATGCATGCGGCGGATGAAATCATGGGTGCGCTGGGAGTCGGCTTCGGCCTGCGGCGCGAAAAGCAGGCCGTCCTGGGTGCGTGGGGACAGCCACTGCAACTCGCGGCCCAGGCTGGGCGCGAGGGGCCAGTAGCCGGCCTGGCGCATCAGGTCGAGGAAATCCACAAAGTAATAGCTCTGGGCGATCCGGCCGTCGCGCAGCTCGTGGCCCTCGGCGAAACGCACGGCCGCCACCTGGTCGGTGGCCGGGATGCCGAGCCAATCCTGCGCGAACGTGCCGACGTAGTGGCCGAGGCAAGCCACCCAGTGCGCGCCGCGGGTCCAGCCGCCGGCCACGATATCCACGCGGCGCTCTCCGTCCGGCAGGGCCTGGCGCAGGGGCCGCCAGAACTGCAGGCTGGCCGCGTCCGGTCCGGTCAGGTCATTGATGGGATGCGTGATATGGATCGGGGCTTCGGGGTGGTAGGCGGCCCCCAGGGCGTCGGACAGTTCGGCCAGCGGCGCCTCGATCAGGGATTGCAGGGCTGCGTGCACGCGCTTTTTTCCGGCGACGTTGGCGGCCTGGTCAATCGGCTGAAATTGAGTGTTGTCTTTCGACATGGCCGCCTCGCTATTTCCAAATCTGCCGGAGCAGAGCGATCTCGTCGAAGTACGTCCACTCCTCCACAAAGCGGCCGTTCCGAATGGTGTGGTGGGTGATGCCCAGCAGATAGAATGGCCGGCCGGTCGGCTCACCGTATGGGCCGGCGCCCTTGTGGGTGCCCTGCAGGTTCCAGCGCGTCATCGTGCGGTAGCCCTCGGCGGCGCTGCCCTGGCAGTAGAAGTGCTCGATGGTCAGGACGGCATCGGCAAAGGCGCCCAGCAGAGTGAGGACGAAGGCTTTGAAGTGGTCCCGGCCGTGCAAGTGCCGATTGCGCGTGGTGTGACAAGTGTGGTCCGGGGCGTAGTAGTCGGCGATCTTGTTCAGCAGGCGCCAGTTCCAAATCTCGTGGAAGCTGCGCCGCACGAAGTCTTCGGGGTCAAAGCCCTCCCCGGTGCGCGGCGGGTAGACGGCCGGCGTGGTCTGGCCCAGCACGCGCTCGGGCAGGCTGTACTCCCGCGCCGGAGCGTTGCGGCGCCGGTCAGCCTCCAACATCGGCTCCAGGACGGCGCGCTCGTCGAGGCCCAACTGCAGGAGCAGGCCCAGCTCGTCGCTGGCCACCCACTCCTCCATGATCCGGTTCTCTCTGACGAAGCAGTTGGCGATGCCGGAGTGAACGGCCCACTGGCCGGTGGGCGGGCCGAACCAGGCGTGCCCGGTGTGCTTGAGCACGCTGGTATAGCGGTGGGAGGTGTGGAAACCGTCGCGGTCATTGCCAGCCCAGATGACGGCATCACCGTAAAGCCGGCGGTTGGGAAAAGCGGCCAGCGAATGCAAGGTCGATTCGACGATGGCCTCCCGGCCGTAGGTCAGGCCGGCGGTCGTCCAGATGGAGACGTTGTGGGCATAGTGGGTGTAGATCAGGCCCACGCCGCCTTCTTCCCAGATCTTGTGGGTGCAGCGGATGATGTAGTCGACGATGTCGGTGTAGTCCGGGTCAAACCCCTGCAAGCTCTGGGTGCGCGGCCGGTCGGGCGCCAGCATTTTGCTGAGGTCGTCTTTGGGGTCCGAGTGGATCTGAGCTTCGTCGGGTGTGGTCATGGCTGTGGATCTCTGGCTCGGCTGGGTCGCGGCAGCCGGCCGGCGTCAAACACGATGCGGCGCGAGGGATAGCCGCCTTAAGGCCGGGTGACCCCCGCGCGGGCGAGGTATAGGCGTTTGAGCAGGGCCAGTTCGTTGAAGACCGTCCACTCTTCCACGAAGCGCCCGTCCACGATGACGTGCTGGGTCAGCCCCCACAGGCGGAAGCGGACGCCGGTCGGCTCGCCGTAGATCCCGTAGCCTGCGTGCGTGCCCACCAGGCTCCAGCGCAGGGAGGTCCGCCAGCCGCCGGTGGCCTCATCCACGTTCCAGAAGAGCTGATCGATGCTGAAGCGCGCGTCCGGGAAGGCGGCCAGCAGGGACAAGACAAAGGCCGTGTAGTCCCCGCGCCCATAGAACTCGCGGCCGGAGGGGCCGTGGAACAGGTAATTCGCATGGACGACGTCGCGGACGACGTTGAACAGACGCCGGTTCCAGATCTCGTGATAACTGCGGCGGACAAAGTCGTCCACGTCGAAGTCGGCAGTGGCCGGCTTCGACGCCGGATACGGCTCGGGCGCGTATTGACCCAGCCGGTGCTCGGTGTCGCCGTAATTCTGCGGCGGTTGGGCGGCGTCGCGCCGGGCCAGCTTCGCCACGGTGGCGTCTAGGTCCAGGCCGAGCTGCCGGATGACGCTCAGGTCATCGCGCACCACCCACTCCTCGACAATCAGGTTTTCTTTGACCAGGCACAGGGCGATGCCCATGCGCGTCACTTTGCGGCCGGTGGGCGGGCCGTAAACCGAGTGGCCGGTGTTATGGCTGACGTTGAAGATCAGGTGCGAGGTGTAGAAGCCGTCGCGCTCGTTGCCGCACCAGACCACGGCCGGCGTGGTGGCGCGCGCGTCCGGGAAGGCCGCCTTGGTCCCGATCGAGTCGCCCACGACCTTGTCGCGGCCCAGATACCACCCATCGGCCGTGTGCACCTTCACGTTGTGCGTGTAATGAGAGTAGATCAGGCCGATCCCGCCTTCTTCCCAGATGCGATGGGTGCAGGCGACGATGTACTGGACGATGTCCGTGTACTCGGGGTCGAAGCCGGCCAGGCGCTGCGTGCGCCCGGCGCCCGGCTGCATCAGCCGCGCGAAATCGGCGCCGTGCACCCGGACGGTGGTCTCGGCCGGCGGCTGGTCCGCCGCCGGGCCGGCCGGGGCCAGGAAAGCCTGGGCGGCACCGGGCCGGCGGCTCGCGGCGCGTTTGGTCACTTCACCGCCCCCATGGTCAGGCCTTCGATGAAGTACTTGCGGATCGTAAACGAGAGCACGAACATCGGGATCATCACCAGCATGCCGATGGCCGAGATCAGTTCCCAGGAGATGCCCTGGATGCCGATCGTGCGCGTCATGGCGATTTGCAGCGTGATGGTGTCCTGGCCGGCCAACAGGAGCGCATAGGTGAACTCGTTCCAACACAAGATGAAGGAGAACACCAGCGAGGTGATGATGCCGGGCAGGACCAGCGGGAAAGTAACGTAGACCAGCACCTGGTACTCGTTGCAGCCGTCCACAACCGCGGCCTCCTCGATCTCGATCGGCAGCGAGTCGATGAAGCCGCGCATCATCCAAATTGAGTACGGCAGGGCCAGCGACAGGTACACGATGATCAGGGCCCACGGCGTGTCATAGATGCCCGTATCCCGGAACAGGTTGTAGAAGGGGAGCGCAATCATGAGCGCCGGGATGAACTGCGTCGTCAGCACCGCCACCAGCAGGGTCTGGGCGCCGCGAAAGCGGTAGCGCGAGAAGACGTAGGCCGCCATGACGGCAAACGGGATCCCGATCGCCACGGTCACGCTCGCGATGAACAGGCTGGTGAAGAACTCCCTGACGACGGCAAACTCGCCGAAGAAAATGGTCCGGAAGTTCTCCAGCGTCAGCGGGCTGAAGAAGCGGTCGGAGTAGACATCCAGCGGCTGCCGGAAGGACGTGTAGACCAGCATGAAGATCGGGAAGATGACGAAGAACAGCGTGAGCAAAGCCCAGAAGACTTCCCAGATCTGCCCCGCCACCGCCCGCCAACGGATCGGGCGCGCCCCCTGAGTCCTTGGGCGATTGATCGTCGTAGGAGTCGTGGTTGCCACGGTTAGTTCTCCTGCCGGTACAACCGGGCAATGTACATATAGGCCAAGACGGCCAGCACAACCAGGAACAGATAGGCCAGCGCCGCTGAATACCCCATATTGGTGAAGCGGAAGCCGGTCTGGTAGATGTAGTAGTTGATGGACTGCGTGGCCCGGCCGGGGCCGCCGCCCGTCATCGTCACCACCTGATCAAAAATACGCAGCGAACCGATGATCTTAAGCAGAGTGGCGATGATGATCACGGGCTTGATCATGGGCAGGGTGACGCGCCAGAACATCTGCCAGTTGTTGGCCCCGTCCACCTTGGCGGCGTCGAAGACATCCGTGGGGATGGAGCCCATGGCGCCGATAAACATCAGGGCATAGAGCGGCGCCCAGCCCCAGACCTCCGAGATGGAGATCCAGAACATGGCCCACCACGGGTCAGAAAGCCAGACCATGTCGGCCAGCGGCGGGAAGAGCCGGCCCAGAGTCAGCTGGATAATCCCGTAGTCGGGCTGCAGCATGAAGCGAAAAGAATAGCCCTTCAGGGCCGGACTGACCGCGAAGGGAAAGATCAGGAAAGTCCGAATAATGGTGTTGATGAAGCTGCGCTTCTGCAGGGTGACGGCCATCCCCAGGCCGAGCACCAGGGTGAGCACGACTGACAGGACCGTGTACTCGACCGTCACCACCACGCTGTTGATGAAGAACCGGTCGTCAAAAGCACGGAGGTAGTTGTCCAGGCCCACGAATCCGACCGGAGCCTTAGACTTCGTCAACTGCCATTGTTGGAAGCTGAGCCAGAAGGCGTTGGCCATCGGGTAGACCGTCGTGGCAAACACCAGGATCAGCGCCGGGGCCAGCAAGACATACCGCGCCAGTCCGTGGCGGCGTGGGCTTTGCATTGTCCGTGTCCTCCCATCCATCCCGCTGGCGTCCGGGCGCGGCTGCTCGGGCGTCACCGGCCGCTGCGGGACTATCGGGGCAACAAGGCGCGGGGGCGCCCAACCGGCCCTGCCCCCGCGCCTCACCTCACCCACTCAGTGGCTAGTAATAACCAGCCTGGGACAGCAGCGTCTCGACGTCCTCGGCCGCTTGGTCGAGCGTCTCCTGGACGGGAGCGCCGTTAGCCATTTCGTTGATGGCCACCTCCAGGATGGCCTGGATCTCCAAGTATTCCGGCAGCATCGGCAGGGCGCGGGCGTTCTCCAGAATGGCCAGCATGTTCTGCTGCAGGCCGTCATAGAGCGCGTTGATCTCCGGATCCGCCATGTTGGACTTGTGGACCACGACGACGTTGATGAAGCGCGGGTCAGTGTGATCCAGCGCCACGCGTTTCTCGTTCTCGGCATTGGTCATCCACTTGAGATACTCCCAGGCCGCCTCTTGGTTGGGGGAGTTCTTGTAGATGCCGACTTCCCAGATGTAGCCGTACGTGGCCGGCGTGCCCTTGCCTTCCCAGGCCGGCACCGGCGCGAAGCCGACGTTGCCGACGACATCGGTCACGGCCAAGGTCGGGTTGATGAAGTTGCCGTACATCCAGGACCAGCCGATGAACTGGGCCGAGCGGTTCTGGGAGAGGTCGGTCTGGCCGGCCTGCTCGTTGAAGTCCACGGCGCCGGGAGGCGCGATCGGCTCGGGGCCGATCAGCCAGTCGACGTAGCGCTGGGTGGCTTCGACGCCTTCGGGGCTGTTGAAGATCGGCTTCCAGTTCTCGTCGAACAGGTCCGCGCCGTTGCTCCACAGCAGGGACTGCCACAGGAACATGTTCTGGCCGCCGGCGACGCCGTAGTACGGGGCCAGGCCGGCCAGGTCAGTGGCGTCCTGGATCGCCTTGGCGTTGGCCTCCATCTCCGCCCAGGTGGCGGGGACCGTCAGACCAAGCTGTTCGTACAGGTCCTTGCGGTAGAAGAACGTGAAGGCGTGGCCGCGGAAGGGGATGCCCACCTGCTGGCCCTCATTGTTGCGGCCGGGGGCCAGGTAGGCTTCGGGGAAGTCGGTCAGGTCATAGCCGTCACGGGCCGCCCACTCCTCCAGCGGCACGACCGTGTCATACAGGCCGGGGCCCCAAACGTCCACCCAGGTCACCAGATCCCAGCCGCCAGCGCCGGTGGCGCCTTCTTGCTGGGTCAGGGTCTGGAACTCGCCGAAGGGCACGTTGCCCCACTCGACTTCGATGCCGGTCAGTTCGGTGAAGGCCAGGCTCTTCTGGTTGAGCAGGAAGAACTGGGCCGCCGACTGGCAGCAGATCAGGAACTTGAGCTTGGTGCCATTGAACGGTTTGCCGGGCAGCAGGCCGTACGGCAGCAGGTCGGGCCGGGCGGTGACTTGCACATCCACCTGGCGGGTGACTTCGACTTCCACTTGCTGGGTGATGACTTGAGCGGGCTGCGTGACCACTTGCGTCACCACCGTGGGCGCGCAGGCGGCAAGGAGCGTGCTGAGGATGAGCACCCGGCTGAGGGCCCATTGCGCTCGGGAGCGTGCCGTAGACATTCTTCTATCCTCCATGGCGTGGCGTGAACATGAATATCGGCCAGTGAACGAGCTCGAGTCAGGGGGCGCTTGGGATGTGAGTGCAACCTCCTCTGCTTATCACCGCCCAGAGCGGTGCGCCCCTCGAACTCCGGCGATAGCCATGCTATACTGCCAGCCAATCCGGGGGCACGCACCAAGCTTCTGGATGTCACCGGGCCGCTCATTGACCTTGCCGGGCGTGAGCGGCCCCTGTTTTGGCTAGAACACCGGCCGGCCGGGCGCGCGTACGCGCAGCCGGTAAAGCGCCGACGTGGCCGTGATGAACAGGCTGCGGCCGTCGGCGTCGCCCCAGGTGAAGTTGGCGGCCTGTTCGGGCACGCGGACACGGCCCAGAGCCTGGCCGTCTGGGCTGAAAACGTGCAGCCCGCCAGGCCCGGCGCAATACAAGTTGCCGCGCGCATCCACCTTCATCCCGTCGGGCACACCCGGCCCATCGCCGCGCACCTCCGCCCACACCCGTCCGTTGCCCAGCCCGCCCTCCGCCTGCACCGCGAAGACGCGGATGTGACCGCGCGGCGAGTCGTTGACAAACAACTGCTGCTCATCCAACGAGAAACACAGGCCATTGGGCTGGTCAAAGTCATCGACCAGCCGCGTCAGGGTCAGGCGGACGGGGTCCGCCCGGTAAAGCCCCTGGCTGGGCTGGGGCTGCGGGCGGGGCACGCCCACGCGCGTCGGCCGCCGGCCAAAATTCGGATCGGTGAAGTACACGGCGCCGTCGGAGCGCACCACCACGTCGTTGGGGCTGTTGAGCTCGCGTCCGGCATAGTGCGCGGCGAGGACCGTGAGCGTCCCATCCAACTCGGTGCGGGTGACGCGGCTGGCGGCATGCTCACACGTGATCAGCCGGCCCTGGCGGTCATAGGTGTTGCCGTTGGCCATCCGGCTTGGCTGGCGCCACACGCCGAGGCCGTCGACCGGGTGCCAGCGGTAGAGGCGGTCTCCGGCGATATCGCTGAAGACCAAATCCTGCCGCACGGGGTGCCAGACCGGCCCCTCCACAAACTGGAAGCCGGATGCCAGGCACTCCAGGTCAGCGGCCGGGTCGAAGAGGTCGAGCAGGCGCGCATCGCGCACCTCCAACTCAAGCCTCTGCGCCGTGACGGTCTCAGGGCCGCCGCGCGGTTCCGCATCCACTAACCGCAACATGGGTCAGGCTGCTCGCTTCCCAAGGTCTATTCGGCCAGGCGGGCCGAGGTCCGTTTAATCAACTGTCCGGGCAGGAGCTCCAACACGGGTTCCGCCTGGGGGTTGATGATCCGCTCCACCAGGAGCTTCAGGGTCAACTCGACCATGCGATTGACGGGCTCGCGGATCGTCGTCACGGAATAAGCCGGCCAGGCCGCCGTCGGCAGATCGTCGAAGCCGACGATGGAGACGTCTTCGGGTATGCGCAGGCCGCAGTCGTAGCGCGCGGCGTCGATGGCGCCAAAAGCGACAATATCGCTGACACAAAAGATGGCGTCCGGCCGATCCGGGCGCTGGAGCAAGCGACAGGCGGCCTCGCGGCCGGTCTGATAGGCGTGGTCGCTCTCCTCGCGCAGCCAATTGGCGTAGCCGCGCTCACGCAGCCGGTCGGAGAAGCCTTTCTCACGGTCGCGGTTGGTCGAGGTGGGGGCGCGGCCGGCGATGTGAGCCAGGCGTTTGTGGCCGGCATCCAGCAGCAGATTGGCCACCAGACGGCCGCCCTCGATGTTGTCGCAACACACGGCGCTCACCTTGGCGCCCAAGGCGTACCGGTTGAAGAGGACCACCGGGGTGCCCTGGCGCTCGCACTGGCTCGCCATCTCAGACGACAGGCTGGCGGAGGTAATGATCAGCGCATCCACCCGATACTGCAGGACGAGCGGCAAGATGTCGTCCACTTCTTGATCGGGCTCCACGCTGAAGAGCAAAGTCTGCCGCCCCATCGCCTGCAACCGGCGGGTGAGTTTTTCGATGATGTAGGGATAGAAGGGGTTACTGATATGGGTGACGATGCCGATGATATTGCTCTGCTGGGTGGTGAGGCTGCGCGCCAGCACGTTGGGCTGATAGCCCAGTTCCTGGGCGGCCGCCAGGACGCGGGCCCGGGTCGCTTCGGAGACGTGGTTCTCGGCACTGAAAACGCGGGACACAGTGGACTGGGAGACACCGGCCCGACGAGCAACATCAACCGAAGTGATCGTTTTTGAAGGCATTTATGCTCAGCAGTTGGCCATCGTCACGTCAAATCCAGGGTCTGTGCACAAATTTGAATGCGCATTCACGCAGTGCACCGCATCCAAGTGCGAATTCGTTGAATACTATATGAATACGGATGCATTATAGGCTGATGATCGCCATTGTGTCAATACTTTCCATTCGAAATTCGCCTAGGTATACAACATAAAATAACATCGCTCGATATAATGTTTAGTTTATGTATTATATGTATTTACACCTAAGATATTGTGTGGTAGTGTCTGCATGCGTATTCAATTGTCGTTTTCCTGTACCCATAAGGACATAAAACACATGCCGCACCCTGTCACTTCATCAGATGAGATGCAGAAACGGATTGTGCGTTTTGCGGAACTCAGGGATCGCGGCACGCCGCTTATGTTCATTGACAGCATCCTGCCTCGTCACTACCGCATGAACTTCGCCGTGGTCGGCGACACAGCCAGCGAAAACCCAGACTTCCGACCCTACCTCACCCAGCCGCACAAGTTCCAGATCGGCATGGTCAATGCGCCGCCCAACTGTGGGCCGGCCTACCACACCCACGATTACATCGAGTTGTTCGTCGTCCTGACCGGACGTTGGCGCTACTACTGGGGCAACAGCCCGGAAGGCGTGCCCGATGGCGAAGCCTTTCTGGACATGTGGGACATGATCTCGCTGCCGCCCGGCCTGTGGCGCGGCTTCGAGAACGTCAGCGCTGAACCCGCCTGGCTGCTGGCCGTGCTGGAACCTCACGAGGTCTTCGCGGGCAAGGACCCCTATTGGGCGCCGCAGGTGACCCGCCAGGCGGCTCAATACGGTTTTCAGGCCGATGAGTTCGGCAAGATGATCAAGCCCGCCAATTATGAAACGCTGCGCCAACAGGTCGCGGCCGAGTTGCTCCCCGGCGTTCACGCTCCCATCACCTTTTCCACACCGGTCCGATGAATACCCGTCTCACCTCCCCAACCCAGGCCGTCCTGATCGGGCCCGATCAGCCTTTCATCATCATCGGCGAGCGCATCAACCCCACGGGGCGCAAGCTGCTGGCGGCCGAAATGGCGGCCGGCAACTTTGAGCGGGTGCGCAAGGATGCCCTGGCGCAGGTGGCCGCCGGCGCCCAAATGCTGGACGTCAACGCCGGCGTGGCGCTGGCCGACGAGCCGGCCTTGTTGGCCGAAGCGGTGCGCGTGGTCCAGTCGGTGACGGCCGTGCCGCTCAGCCTGGACTCGTCCGTCGTCGCCGCCTTGGCGGCCGGGCTGGCCGCTTATCAAGGCAAAGCCCTGGTCAACTCGGTCACCGGCGAAGACGAGCGCCTGGACACCGTCTTGCCCCTCGTCGCCCAGCACGGCGCCGCCGTCATCGGCGTCGCCAACGACGAAACCGGCATCAGCGAAGACCCGGCCGTGCGCTTTGCCGTCGCCCAGAAAATTGTGGCCCGGGCCGAGTCGTTCGGCATCCCGCGCGCCGACGTGCTGATCGACCCGCTCGCCATGCCCATCGGCGCCGTGCGCTACGCTGGCGCCGCCCTGCTTACCCTGGTCCGCCGCCTGCACGAGGAGTTGGGCGTCAACACCTGCTGCGGCGCCTCTAATATCTCGTTCGGCCTGCCGGACCGCGCCGGCCTGAACGCGGCCTTCGCGGCCATGGCGATCGGAGCCGGCCTGACGTCGGCCATCATCAACCCCCTGGAGCCGGACGTGCGCCGCTCCATCCAAGCCGCCGACGCGTTGCTGGGCCACGACGAAAATTGCGCCCGCTGGATCGCGGCCGCCCGCGAACGGGTCGCCGCCCAGCCCGCCGCGCCGGCTTCGGCCCAGGCCGCGGCGCCGGCGGCCGCTCCCGCCCCCCGCAGCCGGCCGCGGCCCCGCCCGGGCAGCGCCGGCTAGACGCCAGACAAGGACAGCTTATGAACCCGCGCGAGCGCTTCCACGCCGTCGTCAACCACCGTGAGCCGGACCGGGTGCCCATCGATTGGGGCCGCCACGTCGGCTCGATCCACCGCAACGGCTACGCCAAATTAGCCGCCTACCTGGGCGACCCCGACCTCCAGAACAAGGACGTCATCTTGGACCGCATGGTGCAGAACGTGGTCCTGGACGAGAAACTGCTCCAGCGCTTCCACGTGGATTTCCGCTGGCTCTCACCCCACTGGGTGGGCGTGCGCGAGGTGCCCGGCCAGGACGCCTACATTGATATGTGGGGCATCACCTGGACCTATATGCTCAACGCCTACAGCCTGACCGGCTCGCCGCTGCGCAACATCACCACGCTGGCGGAGCTGGAGCGCCACCCCTGGCCGGATCCCTACAACCCCGCCATCTTCACGGGCCTGCGCGCGATCGCCCGCCACTGGCATGAGAACAGCGACTACGTCGTGGTGGCGGACAGTATCAAGGGCGGCCTGTTGACCAAGGCGCTCCAGATCCGCGGCTACGAAGCGTTCTTCGCCGACTTGGCCCTCAACCAACCCTTCGCCGAAGCCCTGCTCGACAAACTGCTCTGGCTGTACAAAGAGATGTGGACGAGCTACCTCAAAGAGGTCGGGCCGTACGTGCAGCTGGTGTACTTCACCGACGACATCGGCGCGCAGAACTCGATGATGATCTCGCCCGACACCTTCCGCACACTCATCAAGCCGCGCCTGAAGAGCCTGATCGACCACATCAAGGGCCAGGCCGACGTCAAGTTCATGTACCACACCGACGGCTCGGTCGTGCCGGTGCTGGGCGACTTCGCCGACATGGGCGTGGACATCCTCAACCCGATCCAGACTTCGGCCATGGGCATGGATACGTACATGATGAAGGAGACCTACGGCGACCGCCTGTGCTTCCACGGCGCCGTGGACGTCCAGCAGATGCTGCCGTTCAGCACGCCGGCGCAGGTGAAGTACGACGTGGCCAAGCGCATCTGGGACCTGGGCCGCGGCGGCGGCTTCATCCTCTCGTCCTGTCACGATGTGGGCGAGGATGTGCCGCCCGAGAACGTGCTCGCCATGTTCGAAGCCGCGCGCGAATACGGCCAATACCCGCTGAAACTTGAGGGCGTCCTCAAGCCCGAACACCTGCGCCCTGTCGTCCCGGAACCGGCCGCCGCGGCCGCCGAGCCTCAGCGCGCCCGCCCGCGGCCCCGCCGCTGACCTGTTTTAGGAGCGCATTCATGTCCGAACGTCGCGAAGAACTGCTCGATGAGCTTTACAACCACACCCTCAACGGCGAGGCTGAACCAGTCGTCGCGCTGACCCACGAGGCCCTGGCGCTGGGCATCCCGGCCGTCGAAGTCCTGTTTGACGGCCTGATCCCGGCGCTGGAAGAAGTGGGCCGGCTGTTCGAGGAAGGCACGTATTTTGTGCCGGAGATGATCATCGCCGCCAAAGCCATGCGCGCCGCCATGACCATCTTGCAGCCCCTCATCGCCCAGACCGGGGCCAAGCCGCTCGGCGTCTTCGTGATGGGCACCGTCAAGGGTGACATCCACGACATCGGCAAAGACCTGTGCAACATCATGCTGGAGGGCGCCGGCTTCAAAGTCATCGACATCGGCGTCAACGTGGCGCCGGAAGCCTTTGCCAATGCCATCCGCACCCATCACCCGGACGCCCTCGGGATGAGCGCCTTCCTCACCACCACCATGCCGATGTTCAAGGTCAATATCGACTACCTGACTAGCCTCGGCCTGCGTGACCAGACACTGATCTACGTGGGTGGGGCCCCGGTGACAGCTGAATACGCCCAGAAAGCGGGCGCCGACGGCTATGCGCCCAACGGCAGCGCCCTGGTGCGGGACCTGAAAGCCCGCTTGAAGATCACGGCTTAGGACCCGCCGATGCTTGAGGTTCAGGGTCTGCATCACGTCAGCTTGATCGTCCGCGACGTGGCCGCGTCGCGGCGCTTCTTCTGCGAAGTCCTGGGCATGGAGGCCGTGCCCACGCCCGCCAACTTCACCTTCACCGTCGCCTGGGTGCGCCGGGGGCGGGCTGAACTGCACCTGGTCCAGGCCTCTGACGCCGTGCAGGCGCCGGGTGACCGCGAGATCCAGCCGCGCCCCGACCGGGATGCCACCTTCGCCCGGCACGTCTGCCTGCAGATCAACAGCGTCGCGGCGCTGCTCGAGCGGCTGCGCGCCCATCAGGTACCGATCGTGGCCGGCCCGCGGCCGCGCGGCGACGGCCCCACCCAGACCTATATCCATGATTTGGATGGTCACCTGATTGAATTGGTCTGCCTTAATCCGGACCAGTAGGCCGCCGAGACTCCGAGCCCCGGAGCCATCCCGGCCGCCCCGCGCCGCGGCGGTCCAGCGGCATAAGTGAGGCCTCGCATGAGTGAGCCTATCACCCGGATCGGTTTTGTCGGGCTGGGCCGCATGGGCCAGCCGATGGCCCGCAACTTGTTGCGGGCCGGTTTTGCACTCCAGGTCTTCGATACCGTTCCGGACCGGATCGCGGCCCTGACCGCCCAGGGCGCCGCCCAGGCCGGCTCGCCGGCGGAGGCCGCCGCCGACGCGGACCTGATCATCTCGATGATCCTGGACGACGCGGTGCTGGAGGCGGTGGCGCTGGCCCCGGACGGCGTCTTGCGCGGCGCGCGGGCCGGCGCCATTTTCGCGGATATGAGCACGGTCTCGGCCGCCATCTCCGCCCGCGTCGCCGAAGCCGCCGAGCCGGCCGGCATCGCCTTCCTCCGCGCCAAGGTCTCGGGCAGCGTCAAGCCGGCCACGGACGGCACCCTGACAATCTTCGCCTCCGGTCCGCCCGCAGCCTACGAACAGTGCCAGGCGGTGTTCCGCGCCCTCGGCCAGCGCGCCTATTACGTCGGCGCCGGTGAGGAGGCCATCTACCTCAAGCTGGTGCACAGCCTGATGGTGGGCCTTACGGCCGGACTGGTGGGCGAGGCCCTGACCTTCGGCGAACGCGGCGGCGTCGATTGGCGCCAGATGATCGACGTGCTGAACCACAGCGCCTTGAGCTCCCCGCTGTTCAACTATAAGGCGCCGCTGCTGGAGGCCCGCGACTACGCCCACCCGCAGTCCACCGTGGATGTAGCCGCCAAGGATATCGACCTGGCCCTGGCTGACGCCAAGCGGCTCAACATCCCTCTGCCCCTGACCGCCGTGACGCGCGAGTTGTTCCGGTCCATGCAGGCGCGGGGCGAGGGCGGGCAGGATTTCATCGGCCTCGTCAAGGTCTTCGAGTCCCTGGCCGGACTGGAGCCGTAACCGCCATGCGCCGCGTCACCATTCCCGGCACCGACCTCAACGCCTCCGTGCTTAGCCTGGGCACCAACCGCTTCGGCAGCGAACTAGAGGCCGGCGCCAGCCAGGCCCTGCTGGAGGCCTTCGTCGCGGCCGGCGGCAACTTCATCGACACCGCCCACATCTACGCCGACTGGATCCCGAGCGCTCCGCGCAGCGCCAGCGAAAAGACCCTCGGCGCCTGGCTGAAATCCAGCGGCCGGCGCGACCAGATCGTGCTGGCCACTAAAGGCGGACACCCCGACCTGGCCACCCTGCACCGCTCGCGCCTAGCGCTCGCCGATCTGGAACACGACGTGAACGCCAGCCTGGTCGGCTTGCAAACCGACCGGATCGACCTGTACTGGCTCCACCGCGACGATCCGGCGCGGCCCGTCAGTGAGATTCTGGAGGCCCTGAACGCCCTTCGGCGCGCCGGCAAGATTCGCTATTTCGGCTGTTCCAACTGGCGGGCGCCGCGCCTGCGCGCCGCCCAAGAGTACGCCCGCCAGCACGGCCTGGCCGGCTTCGTGGCCAACCAGCCTCAATGGAGCCTGGCCGTCCCGAACCGCGCCGCGCTCTCAGACCCGAAAGGGCTGGTCATCTTCGACGCCGAGGCCTATGCCTACCACCAGGCCACCGGCCTGGCCGTGGCGCCCTGGTCGGCGCAGGGCCAGGGCTACTTCGACAAACTGGACCGGCTGGGCGCCGAGGGGTTGGCTGACGTCGACCGGCGCAAATACGATAGCCCCGCCAACCGGGCCCTGTATCCACAGGTCAAGGCTCTGGCCGGCCGCTATCACACCACGGTGGGGGCAATTGCCCTGAGCTATCTGCTCGCGCAGCCTTTCCCCACCTATCCCGTCATCGGCCCGCGCACCCCGGCTCAATTGCAGTCCAGCCTGGCCGCTCTGGCCGTGACGTTGACCACCGAAGATCTGGCCAGCCTGCAACCCAGCCCGTGGCCGGCCTGACTCCGGCGCCACCCATCTCCAGGAGACCCATGCCAGACTTGCCCATCACCGACGTCGGCCACGACCAACCCGATATCAGCCGCCTGATGGCGCCGGGCGCCGAGCGGCGCCAGGGCATGCGCGGCTTTGACCCGGACTATGTCGACATCGTCGATTACATCGTCCGCTGCACGCACAAGATCTGGGAAGAGGGCGGCATCGGCCTGATCTACAGCCATTACCAGCACAATGCCGTCATCCACACAGCGGACGGGTTGACCTACGGCCGCGACAAGGTCATCGCGGACTCGCTCCGGACAATGGCCGCCTTCCCCGATATTCGGCTCTTTGCCGACGACGTAATCTGGTCCGGGGACGACGTCGACGGCTTTCACTCCTCCCACCGCATCGGCTGGGTGGGGCACAACACCGGCTACAGCCTGTACGGCCCGCCCACCGGCCGGCGCGTCATGCGCTATGGCATCGCCCACTGCTTTGTCAAAGAGAACCGCGTGGTGGAAGAGTGGATTTGCCGCGACGAGCTGGCCCTGATCCGGCAGCTGGGTTTTGACGAGCACGCCCTGGCGCGCCAGTTCGCCGAAGACGAGGCGGCGGCGGGCCTGCGGACCGCCACGCCCATCGGGCGCGGCGAGGTAGCGCGCTTGGCCGGCCAGGCCACGCCGGCGGTCCTGGCCCCTCCGGCGGCCGGCGCCGCCTTCGACGTCGAGGACTTCACGCGCCGCGCCTTCCACGACCTGTGGAACTGGCGCATGCTGAACCGCATCGACCAGCTCTACGCGCCCAACTACGCCTGCCGCACTGCCTCGAACCGCTCGCTTTATGGCCGCGGCGACTACAAGGCCTACGTGCTGGGTTTCATGGCCGCCTTCCCGGACCTGGCGCTGGATATCGACCATATCTGCTGGCTCGGCGATGACCGCCAGGGCTACCGGGTGGCCACCCGCTGGACGCTCCAGGGCACGCATCGCGGCCCCGGCGTGTGGGGCAAACCCTCCGGCCAGCGCATCCGCCTGATCGGGATCACGCATCAGTTGATCCAGGGCGGCCAGTTCGTGCGCGAGTGGACGTGCTTTGACGAATTCGCACTGCTTAAGCAGTTTTACGCGCCGATCGCCTGACCCTGCCCAACCGCCTCGGCGCAGACCCGCGCACCACCCAGGCGACAACCGGCATCCAGGACGGAGCGGGTTTTCGAGTCCACCCGAAGTGACTCACCCACGGCGCTGCCGCGTGGCCCGCGCCACCTGATCTTTCACTCACGCACAGGAGGTTCGTCATGAAGATTATCAAGTCTGGCATCACCAAACAGGACCCGCAGGCGGTGGTCGCGCAGGCCAAAGTCCGGCAGGTGGTGGATGAGCTCATCGAGGAAGTGCGCCAGGGCGGCGACACGGCGGTGCGCGCCATCTCCGAGCGCCTCGACAAATGGTCGCCGCCCAGCTTCCGCCTCTCCGCGGCCGACATCGAGGCCATCCTGGCCACCGTGCCGGCCCAGACGATCGCGGACATCAAGTTCGCCCAGGCCCAGATCCGGCGCTTCGCCGAGGTTCAGCGCGCGGCCCTGCAGGATGTGGAAGTGGAGACCCTCCCGGGCGTGACGCTGGGCCACAAGAACATCCCGGTCAACAGCTGCGGCTGCTACGTCCCCGGCGGCCGCTACCCGATGGTGGCGTCCGCGCACATGAGCATCCTGACCGCCAAGGTGGCGGGCGTGAAGCGCGTGATCGGCTGCACGCCGCCGCTGGCCGGCAAGACGCCGGCCGCCACCATTGCGGCCATGCACCTGGCCGGCGCCGACGAGATCTACCTGTTGGGCGGCGTGCAGGCGGTGGCCGCCATGGCCCTCGGCACCGAAACCATCGCGCCTGTGGATATGCTGGTGGGGCCGGGCAACGCCTATGTGGCCGAGGCCAAACGCGCGCTCTTCGGGCACGTGGGCATCGACCTACTGGCCGGCCCGACGGAAGTGCTTGTCATCGCCGACGAGACCGCCGACGCCGAGATGGTGGCCACCGACTTGCTGGGCCAGGCCGAGCACGGCCCGACTTCGCCGGCCGTCTTGATCACCACCAGCGAGAAGCTGGCCCAGGAGACCTTGAGCGAGATCGACCGGCAGCTCAAGACCCTGGCCACCGCGGACATCGCCAGCGTATCCTGGCGCGACTACGGGCGCATTCTGTTGGTGGACAGCCTCGACGAAGCCGTCTGGGAGGGTGACATTGTGGCCTCCGAGCACGTGGAAATCCTGACGGCCGACCCGCAGTATTTCCTGGATCACATGACCAACTACGGCGCGCTCTTCCTCGGCAAGGAGACCAACGTCGCTTACGGCGACAAGGTCATCGGCACCAATCACACCCTGCCCACCAATCGAGCCGCGCGTTACACCGGCGGCCTGTGGGTGGGCAAGTTCCTGAAGACGGTCACCTACCAGAGAGTGACGCCGGAGGCCAGCGTCGTCATCGGCGAATACTGCTCGCGCCTGTGCGCCATCGAATACTTCTGGGCGCACAAGGCTCAGGCCGACTTACGCCTGGCGCGTTACGGCGACGCGCAACCCGCTTCGGTTGCGTAAACGTCGATCGGAGCATCCCCGGGGCGCGGATGATCGACTCCGCGCCCCGCCTTTTTTAGCCGGAGGGAGAACACGTCATGGGCACGACTTATTCACTCGCTGAGCAAGTGGTCGTCATCACCGGCGGCGCCGGCGGCATCGGGTCCGTCATCGCGCGCCGGATGGCCGAGGCCGACGCCCGGGTGGTCATCACCGATCTCAACGCCGCCCGCGCCCAGGAAGTGGCCGCGAGTTTGCCCGGCGCGGGGCATTGGGGGGTGGCCGTCGCCGTCGACGACAGCCCGGCGCTGCGCGGCCTGGCCGACGAGATCACCGAGCGCTACGGCCGGCTGGACGTGCTGGTGAACTGCGCCGGCATCACGCGCCCGGTGGCGCACGATGACCTGGACGGCCTGGATGATGAACTCATCGACGCGATCTTCCGCGTAAATTGGCGCGGCTCGTTCGCCTGCGTGCGCGCCTTCCGCGGCTTGCTGGCCGCCCGGGCCAGCGGCTTGATCGTCAACATTTCGTCCATCGCGGCCACCACCGGTATCGGCAGCAACGTGGCCTATTGCGCCTCCAAGGCGGCGGTGAATGCCATGACGCTTTCGTTGGCCCGCGCCCTGGCGCCGGCGATCCGGGTGGTGTCGGTGGCGCCCGGCTGGGTGGAGGGCGAATACGCCAAGCGCATGGACCCGGCCATCCTGGAAGCGCAGCGCCAGAAGACCCCGCTGGCGCGGCTGGCGCAGTCGGAGGATGTGGCCGAAGCGGTCCTGGCGGTGGCCACGTCGCTGCGCTTCTCAACCGGCTGCATCATCCCCGTAGACGGCGGCCGGCCGCTCAACTAGCCCGGCCGGGCCGGTGCCTGCGCCTGGTCCTCTGCCACAACCCAACGGCTTGCGCTGACGAACGGCGGCGTGTCCGGTTGGCCCGGCCACCCCAGGCCGGTGACCCCCGCCGGACAGGCCGCCGCAATCAGCCGCGTGACAGGGCCGCCGCACGGCGTTGGGGAGTAGTCGTTGGGCTGGAAGACGGCGAGCACGCCGGGCGAGGAAGTGCGCCAGGGCGGCGACAGCGATGCGGACGGGCTGAAGTTGCGCAACTCTGGACGCTTTGCTTCAGCCCCCGGAGCGGCCCGGAGTGGATGCCCCGCTCAGTCAGGCCCGGCGCCCGGGGGTTCTCCGGGCAGCGCCTGCTGGGCGGAGTCCATCAGCGACCGAAAATTGGCCTCGGGGATCGCGGGCCAGAGATCACAGCCTGGCCAAATGGCCGTCGCGCCAGCCCGAATAGCCGCCGCCACAGTCTGGGCAACTCGCTCCGGTGTGCCTTGACTGAGCACGCCCACCGGGTCGATATTGCCGAGCAGTATTGCGCGTGGGCCGAGAAGTTGCCGCGCCCGAGCCAAGTCGGTGAGGTGGTCCACGTTCAACGCGTCCGCCCCGCACTGCGCCAAGTCCAGCACACCGTTGTCCGTGCGGCCGCACACGCTCAGCACCGTCGGCGACGGCAGTCTCGCGAACAGCCGTTGCAGCCCGGGCGCAACCCACATCCGGAACGCCCGCATCCCCAGCGCCTGCGGCGAGCCGCCCATTTCGTGCACCGTGATAAAGTCAGCCCCAGCGGCGCGGTAGTAGACTGCTACCCGCTCAATAAACTGCTCCAACTGGCTCAGCAGCCATCCGCTCCAGGCCGCGTTTTGGAAAGCCATCAGCCAGGCCTCGGTCCCCAGCAGCTGCCAGGCGAGCGTGAACGGTCCCGGCACCCAGGCCCCGACAGTCACTCGCCGGCCAACACCGGCCTTTAGGCGTCGAATGGCCTCCGCCACGAGCGGCAGCCGCCCCGCCTGCTCGAGGCGCTCCGGCACACGCAGCTGTTCCTGCACAAGGTCTCCCGCCAGCGGTCTGTCCACACTGGGCGGTAGAAAGGCCTCCGACCCGTCATGAAAGTCCACGGTGCAGCCCAACGCCTCCGCCTCGACACACAGATCGAACGGCACCACGGCCGCCTCGAAGCCAAAGAGTTCATAGGTGCTGGCGGCGGCCCTGGCCATTTGGGCGGCATCGGTGTGCGCCTCGCCGTAGCGCACCCCGGCGGCGCTCAGCCCGGGCGCCGTCAGGCTAGGCAGCCCACCGAATACCGGCCAACGCGCCAACGGCTGGCCGGCCAGAAGAGCGAGAACGTCGTCACGGAGATTAGGCATTCCTGGCCTCGTTTGCCGGTCGCGGCGGAAACGCCAGCGCCTCGGTGAAGATCTCATTGAACTCCAACCGGCCGGAAAGTTCAAGATAATCCATGTACTCCGGGAGGCGGCTGGCGGCCTCGCGCTCGCGAAAAGACAACAAGGCGATTCTGGCCCCCTCGCCGGCCGCGTTCCCGACCGCCACGATTCGCTCCAGGGGGAGCCAAGGCACTAGCCCAATCGTGCGCGCACTGGCCGGGTTGAGGTACGATCCAAACGAACCGGCCAGCAATACTTCGTGCAACTGCTCGGCCGTTATGCCCAGGTGAGCCATCAGCACATTCGCCCCGGACGCGATAGCGGCCTTGGCAAACTGAAGCGCCCTGACATCCGGTTGGGTGAGCACGATACCGTCCCCGGCCCGGCCCAACCGAAAGGCACGCACGCCGTCCACTTCCACTAACCGCTCCACCAGCGCATCGGGCAGGCGGCCCCGCACCTCCTCCGCCCGCCTCATGCGCCCGGAGCCGTCTATCAGCCCAGCACGGAGCAGTTCAGCGACCGCATCCACCAGACCGGACCCACACAGACCCAACGGCTGCGCCCCTCCGCCAATGATCTGTAACCGCACATCGTCCGTGATCTCCACCCCCTCAATCGCGCCGCGGCTGGCCCGCATCCCGCATTTGATCTGGGCGCCTTCAAACGCCGGACCGGCCGGGGCCGCCGTGGCCAGGGTGCCCTGCGCTGACGCCAGGACGATCTCACCGTTCGTCCCCACGTCGATGTAAAGCCGCCAGCGGTCATCCTGATGACGCACCAGGCCCGTGGCCAGCACACCGGCCACGATGTCCGCGCCGACGTAAGCACCGAGATGGGGTAAGGTGCTCACGCGCCCTTCTGGATGAAGGCGCAAACCAATCTCGGCCGCCGGCAACGTCACCGCGGCCTGTACCGCCGGGATAAACGGCCACACGCCGATCGGCTCGGGGTTTATCCCCAGCAGGAGGTGGAGCATTGTCGTGTTGCCGACAGCGACGGCCTCGTAGATGTGTTCGCGGGCCAGGCCCGAGACCGCCAACAGGTCATCGAGTAAGCGATTGAGGGTGTCGACAATGGCGGCGCGCAGTGCCGCGAGACTGCCCGGCTCAAGCATGGCCTGGCTGATGCGCGCGATCACATCCGCCCCGTAAGCGGCCTGCCCGTTGAGGACCGACTGGACGGCCGCGACCATCCCGGTCTTCAGATTGATCACTGCTCCAACCACAGTCGTTGTCCCAACATCCAGCGCCAACCCGAACGCCGCCGCGGTCGTGTCGTTCGGCTCAACCGCGATCAACTCATCGCCACAGATGACGGCGGTGACGGCAAAGCGATTCGCACGCAGCAGTACGGGCAGTGCGCGCCAGACTGCGGGCACGACGCGGACCGCATGGCCGGCCTCCCGGAGCGCGTCGGTGAGTCGCGTCACATCCGCGCGCTGATCCTCCAACGACGGCTCGGCGAGTTGAAGATAGACCTTGCCGACATTGGGAGCCAGCAAGACATGCCGCCCATAGCCCAGCAGCGCCGCCTGTGGCGACGTCATCAGGCGAGGCACTTCTACCACACAGGGAGCGTGGACGGCGGCCTGACACGACAGCCGCCAGCCGTCGGCCAACTCCGCTGCCGGGAGAAAGCGTTGATCTGCCTCCGTGGCGGCGTGGGCACCTTGCAACAGGCGGACCTTGCACTTGCCACAAGTGCCGCGCCCGCCGCAAGTGCTGTCGATAGCCAAACCCGTCCAGTTGGCGGCGTTAAAGAGGGTGGTGCCCTCGGGGGCATGCGTCGTGACGTTCTGGGGGCGGAAGGTAACAGAATGCTTCACGGCTGACTCGGCCCGGGCTATCGGCCGGCGGGCTCCACCGGTGCGCTCATCGCCTTCTGGCGAGCGCGGAAGTCCGCGATCCACGCTCCGGCATAGGGATCATTGCCCAGCAAAACGTCGCCAGCCAGAATAGCCTGCCGGATGACGGGGTTGGTCGGATCGGTGATGGCGGCAGTCAACCCGGCCGCCATCGCCATAGCCAGGAAGGCGCCGTTGACAGGCGTACGATCCGGCAGGCCGAACGAAACGTTGCTGGCGCCGCAAACCAGATTGCTGCCGAGCTCGGCCCGGATGAGTTGTATCGTCGCCAGCGTCGCCCGCGGCGCATCCGGGTCGGCGGCCACGGTAAGCGCCAGCGGATCGAAGAGCACATCCTCCGGTGGAATGCCGTGATCCTGCGCGCGGTGCAGGATTTTCCGGGCGACGGCCAGTCGCTGGGCAGGATCACTGGCGATGCCGGTCTCGTCGTTGGTGATGCCAATCACGGCCGCAGCGTGTTTCTTGATCAAGGGCAGCAGCCGTTCCAAGCGGTCGTCCTCGCCAGTGACGGAGTTGACCAGGGCTTTGCCCGGGTAGACCGTCAGAGCCGCTTCGAGCGCCTCGGCAAGGGACGAGTCGATACACAGCGGCACATCCGTCACCGCGGCGATGTGCGTCAACGCGGACACCAGCATGGCGGGCTCGTCGCCCATTGGGTAGCCGGCATTGACATCCAGCATTTGCGCGCCGGCCGCCACTTGGGCTTCGGCGTCGCGGCGCACCCGGCGGAAGTCGCCGGCAGCCATCTCAGCGCCGAGCTTGCTGCGCCCGCTTGGGTTAATGCGCTCACCAATCATAACAAACGGGCGGCCAACGCCGAGGGTAAGCGAACGGGTCTTGGAGTAAAGGATGGTCTCCATAGCGTCTCAGTCCTATGCCGTGGTTGGCCCGCCCGATGACTCGCCGCCAACCTCTATGATTTTGATCCGCAACGCGGTGGTGAGCGCTTCGTCTGGATCCAAACGCAGCGCCTGGCCTGCGGCAAGCGCGCCGGCGAGATTGGAAGGCGTGGTCCAGGGCTCCACGCCCACGCCATAACTGTCAGCCCACGGCCAGACGTCCACGCCACCGAAAGGCTGCCACATCACCAGGCAGCCAAAGACCCGGGCGTCCCAAGTCAGGTGGAAGGCCAAGCCCAGGCGCGGGTTGGTCACCACCACGGCACCCTGATCCAGGTCGGTCAGGTAGACCTCATCATGGCTCTGCACTTCCGGGCCTGGGATCACTCTCAGGTCCACCGGCTCGCCGGGCTCGCGCGCCAACGCCCACGGCCACGGAGAGCGCTGGCCGGGCGCCAACCGCGCCCGAGCCGGCAGCTTTGGCTCGGGCGGGACCACAATGGTCCGCGCGGCTGGTTCATACCGGCAACCCGCCTCGAGGAACGTCCCCCCCAGCATGATATGGTGGCCCCAGACAAAGTTGGCCGGGCGCTCGCCGCGATTGGCAACCGTTTCTTCAATTTCCAGCGTGGCCGGCTGTTGGCGCAGCCGCATGCGGCGCTCCAGGTGCAAGGGGATGGCGTGAACGTCGACCGACAGGCCCAAAGCCGGCTCAGCCGCATCGTCCAGCACGACCCACCAATCCCAAGGCTTGAGGGCCGCCTCTCCATGCAAGGGCAGGGGCACTCCGTCCACCGTACAAGCGTCGCCGGTATTCGGGAAGAGTTCCTGCCAGGCCCCCTCGTAATTCTCGATCACACTGGTGGCAGGGCTGGCACCGGGCGATGCCAGTCCGCCCTTGGTCTTGTAGAGGAAGTCCACGCCGCTGGCGCGGTGGACCAACTGATAGATGTCGGCGCCCTTGGCCGGCAACACTGCAACTTGCAGCGCCTCGTTCTCCAGCCAGACGACGGGATGACCGTGCAGTGTCCCCGTGCGGATCATGGCAGCGGAGCGCCCGACGCTTTCACCTGCCGGACGATCTCGCGCAGCACCTGTTCGACGTCTGTGCCGGCCGCGTGAAAGGCCTGGTCGTCAATTGCCAGCGGGGCGCCGATCACAACCAGGGGGGCGCCTCGGCCGGGCATCTGAACGGCCTGCTCGAGGCTAAGCCCCCCAACCGCCTGCACCGGAATGCTCACCGCCGCCACCACCGCCGCCAGATCGTCCAGGGGACTGGCCCCGATCACTTCGTGCCGCTCATCGAAACCGGTGTGTACAATGATGAAGTCGACGCCATTGGCTTCCAGCATTTGCGCGCAGGCCGGCTTGTCTGGCGCGGCCAGCACATCGCCCATGACGCGGATGTGGTATTGCCGGGCCGCCCGGACCACCGCCCGGATCGTCGCCGGGTGCGCGACCCCCATCACGACCACCAGGTCGGCTCCGGCCTTGGCCATCATCTCGGCTTCAAGGTAGCCGCCGTCCATGGTCTTGAGGTCCGCGACCAGCGGTTTGTCGGGAAAGCGCTGCTTCAACGCCCGGATGGCATGGACGCCTTCTCCCAGAATCAGGGGCGTCCCGGCTTCCAGCCAGTCGACGCCCGCCCGAACCGCCACTTCGGCCAGGGCCAGCGCCTCATCCAGCGTTTCGACATCCAGCGAAACCTGCACAATCGGCTTCATGAGTGCGACTCCTTTCCCAACTCAGATCCGGCCGCTGCCTGCGGGAAGTACCGGCGCCGGAGGTCCTCCAGGAAGCGGATCGACGCTCGCATTTCCTCCATGCCATTCAGGCCGTCTTCGATTGAGATCCAACCCCGAAAACGGGCCTCGGCCAGGATCTGGAAGATCCGCTCGTAGTCGTTCAGGCCGCGGCCAATGACTCCGTGGACCAGGTAGGGCGCATAACCCATCGAGGCCTCCGCCTGCTCCAGGCGCGCCGGGCGCTTGCCGTCCCGGAAATAACGGTCACTCGCATGCATGCTCACTACCCGGTCGCGGACGGCCTGCAGGAGGGCAATCGGGTCATCATCGGCGACCAGCGCATTGGACGGATCATACTGCACGCCAAAGCACTCACGCTCATCGATAGCGCCGACGATCTCCAGGAAGATCTCCTGTTTCAAAGCGAACTCGGGGTATTGCCACTGGCTGTCCTTGTAATGATTCTCCATGCCCAGAATCACGCCATGGGCACGCGCAATGGGGAGGAGGCTTCGGATCGAGTCGACCACCCATTCGACGCCTTGCTCACGGCCAACCCCAGGGTGGCGTTGCCCTGAAAGGATCCGGCACACCACGCCCTCCCCCCCCAGCCGACTGGCGATCTCGATCATTTGCGCTTCGTATTCCAGCGCGCGTTTGCGCTCGTCCGGGTTCGGATGCGTAAAGTCCGGGGAGCAGATCAACATGGGGACGACAAAGCCCGCTTCATGTACCGCCTCCGCCACTTGCCCGATATAGTCTCGATCAAGCCGGGTCAGAAAGCGGTCATACATTTCCAGCCCTTCGACGGGGAGTTCGGCCCGGGCAGTCGCGATCCAATCAAAGACCGACATCGTGTGGTGGAGGCCGATGTCGTACTCAAAACACTTGGGAAACACCGCAATTTTGACGCACACGGTTACCCCTCCTCAAACAAACGGGTCAGGCTTCGGCCACCAGCCCCCACCCCGGCCCGCAGCATTGAACCCGAACGTCTCAGCACGTCTCCGCCGGCCGACGGACCGGCCCCCTCCGGAAGGCGCGCAGCCGCACCTGTTCCACCACCGGCCAGGTCAGACGGGGCGCGGCTGAGCCATCCGGCACCGGGATAATCGCGTCAGCTGGACACACGGCGTAACAGATGACGCACCCGATGCAATCGGTCAACCGGACCGTATGCTGAAGCTGCTCATAGGCTATGCAGCCTACCGGGCAATACCGGCGGCAGGCGCCGCACTCAACGCACTGGGACTCGTCAATGGCAAACTTCACGTCACCCTCGTTTCCTGCTCAGTGCGGGCGGACCGTCGTATCGGTGCGCCGGCTGAGCATGGCCTCCAGGGCCCGTTCCGATTCCGCCGCGATGCGATGGAAGCGCTCGATCTTCTCGGCGTCTTCCCCCACCAGCCGGTCGATCCAGGCCGAGTTCCCGATGTGGGAGCGCTCATCGGCGACGATATACTCAAACAGGCGAGCGGTGATGGGGTCGTTCAGTTCACGCGCCAGATGCACGACCCGAAAACGGTGCCGCTCGGTCACTCGGCCCTCGATCGTGCGCTGCAGGATCAGCAGCCGCTCAAGTGGATCGACGGCTTCGCCCACGACCCCCAGGATCAGCGGCGGCACGGGGGGCAGCGGATCAGGTGCCCCACCCAGCTCCTCCATCCGCCGCCAGCTCATCTCCGCGTGGCGGGCTTCATCCCACATCTGGCGGGCCAGATCCAACCGCATCTGCCAAGGGAGGTTCGGGGTATTCGCCAGCACCTGACCGAGGACGTCTTCGGCCTCCATTTCGCCGTAGGTGTTTTGGTAGAGCAAGTGCCGGATGACTTCGTTCGGCGTCTCGCCCATCGTAGGAACCGCGTAGGCCTCGACCGGAACGATGCGGTGCCGGCCATCCCGCGCCGGGAAGCGGGTCGTATCCGTGAAGGGCGGCTCAGGGCGGAGATAGACCGGCGGCGGACCGGCGGGCGCCTCGCCCCGCACCCCGCCGAACGACTGCCAGGCCGCGCGCAAGTGGCGCTCCCAAGCGGCCGCCCGTTCCATCACCGCCGGCTCGGCCAGCAGGGCCACAAGCGCGGACTCGCCCCAGGCGCTGTGCTCGGCTGCGGCGGCGATCAGCCGCTCCAGCAAGAGCGCGGTCGGACCATCCAGCAGGTCGTCGGTTTCCGCCAAGTGGCGCCGGTACGCGGCCAGCAGCCCAGCCTTGGCAACGCGGATGAGTCCGGTCAGGCGCTCGGGCGTGTCCGCAGCATTACCCAGTTCGTTGCAGAACAACGCCAAGTCATCCACCGCCGGCGCTTCCACCGGCGCTTCTGTCCCTGGAGCCAGTTCGGCCGCCCGCCGACGAAGGCCATCAGCGTGCTGGATAGCGTCATACGAGAGGCGGCCCAACTCAATCTTGTGCTCCAACCGCGGTGTCGTCCAGACCCAGCCGGCCTGGATGGAGAAAAGGCGCTCCTCCAGATAGGCATAGCGCTCGAGCAGCCACCGATTGCGGCTGACGTTGTAGCTTGTGTTCAGGCGTCGCACAGGCATGCCTTCGTCTCCCAGTTGCTCAGAGGTGCCGACGCTCGACCCTATTCCTTTTCGCGGGCCGAGCGCACCATTTTCTCAAGCGCGTCGACGGCGGCGACCAGGTTGGCGGGCACCTCAGTCTCCGTGGTAACCCATACC
>ERZ761602.2508-NODE-2508-length-28464-cov-15.862297_pt1 | contig 28464 bp, 25 predicted proteins | sample MGYA00512165_ERZ761602 | MGnify/ENA primary metagenome ERZ761602 (study PRJEB28899, sample SAMN02445085) | bioreactor sludge metagenome | biome: EBPR sludge; isolation source: Thorneside wastewater treatment plant | place: Australia: Brisbane, Thorneside...
ATTCTAATTCTACCTTTATTCCCTTACTTTCAGAAGAGAAGTTTTTAATAATTTTACTTCCCCTCCCACCAACCCATCAACTCACTCAACGCCAAACTCGGAGTCGCATCACCTTGCCTGCCTGAATTCCAAGTCACGATTAAATCTTTTTTCGCGCGCGTGATGCCTACATAAAACAAACGCAAACGTTCTTTGATATATCCAAGCCGCGAAGTGAAAGTTGCTTTGCCTTCTTCATACCAATCATATTCATTATTGGTTTCCAAAACGCGCAATTGTTCCAACGCTTCGGCTTCCAAATTTAATCCCTGACGAATAAACCATCTCTCCGAAATAAATCTATCATTCGGCATGCCTGACGGAAAATCATAATTATTGACGCTCATCAAATACACGCGATCCCATTCCAAACCTTTCGCACGATGCATCGTCGTCACCACAACTTTTCCACGATGGCGTTCAGGGTCAAATCCAGAATCATCTTCTGAAAAACCAATGAAGCGCCGTTCATTTTTCGCAATCACCGCCAACTCCGCAGTCAACTCAGGCAAACGCCATTCATTATGGTCATCCGCCGCTTTGCGTAACACCAACGCCAATTTATGCGCCAACGCCAAATCCGATGCTTCGCTAAAAACATCTTGTGCCAACGTCAACACCAATTGATCAATCGGAAGTGTGACAGCATTCAACCATCTCTGCACATTGACTCGAAATTCTTTTAACTCTTCGATGACTTGCTCCGCTTCATCCGCGCTTATGCTTGCCAGCCAATCCGATTCATTATCTCCGCTTCGGCTTGGTGCAATAAAATTTTCAACCTGATGCACCCGTTGAATCAAACTGCTGACCACTTTTACAAACTCAGCCTTTTCAACTTCCTCACGCCAATCCCGTCGCCACACTTCATACGCTTTCGATAATTTTCTCGCCGATTGCGGGTCTGCTAAATAGGACAATAAATAATTCAACGATCCAGCCGCCGCGCGTGTTGTAGATGTGGATGAAATCAATTCAATTACTTCCACGTTTCTCTTTTTTAAGGCTTCAATCACTTCCACACCGCGATTATTTCTTGGCACTAGAATCGCAATCGTCGGTTTGACCTCATCTTCACCAAACGAATCCAAATAACTTTTGACAGATTTGGCTACATTCTCTAACTCTTCTTCAGGTGTAAATTTTCGGCTGATGAATTTAATCGCTTCGGGATTGTCTGGTGGATTAACAGGTTCATAGCCTTCGGGAACAGCTTCAATATACGGAAGTGATAACGCTCCTCTTGCTTGTTCTTCTGGATGAGCATTCATTACCCAATCAATTAGATGATTTGCCAAGTTAATCACTGAAGGCTGTGACCTTCCTGATTCTGGCATATCTGCATTGGGATTTGTATTTATAAAATTTCGTAACAAATCTGGGTCAGCAGTTGTGAATGTTTCAAAGATGGCTTGATTTGGGTCTCCCACACGAACCCAATTTCCGCCAACCCCGCTGGTCGAGTAGCGAAGCGTATCGAGACCAGAAGTTTCAAAATTACTTGTGGTCTCGATACGGTCTCGGCGATCGCCTCGACCTACTCGACCACCGGATAAAAGTTCAAGAATCTTTTGCTGAGACAAACTTGAATCTTGTGCTTCATCTTCCAAGATAAATGGATAACGAAAACGAAGTCGCTCTAAAAATTCTTCATCACTTTGAAGCAAAGTCAATGCTAGGCGAATCAAATCGTCAAAGTCCACTGCACCACGATAAGCGAGTGCCCGTTGATAATCCGCATAAATGTTGTAGCCAAGTTCAGCGAGAGGCAGAGGCGCAAATGAACTGTCGAGTTTGAGTCGCAGGCTTTCGGGAGTCAAGAGGCGGTCTTTTGCAGAACGGATAAATGCATTTACAAGTGAGTCAATTAAGTCAGGAAGTTGAGAACGTTTGACCCAATCCTGTTTTGAATTATCAAGTGCAGGGTCAAGATAATCATTTAATGAATTTGATGCCAGCCACGCATTGACTGATTCTTTGCGAATGAAAGTGGCTTCGCGTTCGTCAATGATGCTGAAGCGTTCATCCAAACCAATACTCGCAGGTTTCTCACGGACAATATCATGTGCAAGCCCATGCAAGGTGCGCACACGATATTTATACAACGCCTGAATTTTGTTATCAAAAAAACCTTTGATACGATTCTCAAAATTATCAACCGCTGAATTAACCAACGTGACGATTAAAACTTCTTGCCCATCTTGTAATTGATTCTGTTGAATCAGTTGCGCCGCCAGTGCAGATAGTATATGCGTTTTACCAGCACCCGGCACCGCGGCAATACCAAGCCGACCGCCATTATATTGGAGGATGTTTTGTTGCGATGGGCGAGGGGAGAAAACATACGACATATATTCTTAAATTATAGTCTGACAATATCAAAACAGCCACAGAAAATCTATAGCTGTTTTGATATTCTTAAATTATTTATTTTTATATAACAGGATTAATGCCCACTACCGGGTGTGATTTCACCATCAAAAATTTCGTGGTTAGCATCACCTTCTACAGATAAAAATCCTGCCAAGCCATGTTCGAGCCTTGAGAGGGCATGGTCAACTAAAATATAGTTTCCCGGAACTTCAAGGGTAAATTCAACCATGGTTGCCCCACCGGGCGGGACTAATGTGGTTTGCACATCGGTTAATGGAGCAGATGTGAGGGAGGCTTGGTCATAAACACGGTCAAAAATTTCGCCAATCACATGGAAGGATGAAGTAAAGTTTGGTCCACCAACACCAAAGAAGATGCGAACAGTCTCACCTACATTTGCACGAAGCATATGCGCTTCAGAGGTAAGAGCCATTGAAGCACCATTAAAGACAAAGTATTCTGGATTTTCATCAAGCAGTTTATCAATATTTTCAGTGAGTGCGCCTGCGGTTCCAAAGGCTTGTGATGTATATAATTCGCCTTGCATCACATAAAACTCACGGTCAACAGGTGGTAAGCCGCCTTCAGGTTCGACCAATATGAGTCCGTACATACCATTTGTCATGTGATGAGCAACCATTGGCGTGGCACAGTGATAGACAAAGACACCAGGGTTGAGTGCTTTGAAGGTAATCATTGTTTCGCCTCCCGGCGTGGTTTGAGTTGCTACTGCACCTCCACCTGGTCCAGTCACTGCATGAAGGTCTATTGAGTGTGCCATCATACTATCTGGCAAATTCTTAAGGTGAAGTTCTACAGTATCGCCGACTCGCACACGTAAGAATGGACCTGGCACAGTTCTATTGAATGTCCAATACTTATATGTAGTTCCATCTGCAAGAATACCTGTTAATTCTACAGTTTCAAGTTCGATAACTACTTTTTGAGGCTCACGGTCTCCGATTGGGGCAGGAATATCTGTAGGGTTATGAACAATATCTACAGCATTTGGGTCAGCTGGACCTGCACTTTCAGTAAAGACTTGTGTAGTAGTTTGAGTATAACCATCAGTAGAAGGTTGAGATGCTGCAACACCAGAACCAACAATTAATTTTCCTTCCATGCCCAATTGCCTATGGCCTGGAACCGCACAGTAATAAATAAATGTGCCTTCTTCTCCGGCGATAAACTCTATAGTGATACCTTCTGGTGTAGAGACATCTGCGGACTTAACATTAAATTCATCAACATAAAAATTATGAAGAACGCCATCACTGCTTTTCAGATGTATCTTCACAAGGTCGCCTGGATTAGCCTTTAGGTCTGGATTAACTTGCCCGTTGATATCACCACCTTCGCCAATGTATATCATTTTCCCGTTCTCAAACTTGGCATTAAGTGTATATTCTACGGTACTTGCGATGGCTCCTTTACCAACTATTAAAATTCCCCGCATACCAAGTCGCTTAAAATTTGTATCATAATATTCAAGTGAAGCATCATCATTAGGAACAGTGAATGTAAGTGAAGTAGTTTCCCCTTGTTTTTTAATTGTTGATGATTCGATTTTTAGGTCTGGAAAGACAATATTATGAGTTCCCCAACCGCTGTTTACGAGCATCACTGAGATACGTTCTCCCGGTTCTACTTTTAAAGAGGGGTTTACTACACCATTAATATCCCCATTCACCCCAACAAAGACAAATTGCCCATCCCGTAAGTCCGTCGTTAAGACAAATTCTTTCTTTATAGGAAGTTCACTTTTTGGAAAACAAGCACTCAAAAGTAACAGAACAAGCATTGTAGCCATAAATCTCTTAAGATAATTCATAGGATTCTCCTTATATTTGAACATCTAACCCGACAGAATTTGTGTTAAATTCCGCTGGTTTGTTGTATCCTATGCCTAATTCCCTAGCCTGTCTTTGCGCTAGCGCAAATAAGAACGAAGGTTAGAAGATTAATAGTAAAAATTGGGTAAAAAAGTTCTTTTGGACGAAAAAAGCCAATCTACCTAAGCAGGTTGGCTTTTGAGGTATTTTAAGAGAATCAAACGATTAATATCTTAGGGTTTTGCCTCTCCCGAATCCACATCCACCATCATCACGGAAGTATCTACTGCTTCAAAATCACTGCCACTTAACACATCTAACAAATGAAGCATATCATTATCCCAACGTTCATCAGGTGCGCCGCTTACATACCAATTCGAGCCATTATCTGCTAAAACAATTCCATAAGTTTTCATAGCTTGTAAAAGGATTTGCATTTCAGGTGGAAAACCCGAAATATCAAAATCCGCTTTCAAACGGAATCTTGCACCCATCGGTGGAATTCCATCTTGTGGGTCAGCAGTTTGATGTCTGGCGGGCCAAATATAACCTGCAGTTTCTTCGGCAGTGAATCGCAACGCATGTTTAATTTCCCCTGTAACGATTTCATCATATCTAACGAGTCCAGGCAAAATTGGCAAACCTGCGGCATCAGCAGATGTCCATGTATCAGGGCGGAGATAATTTGCATTCAAATCCCACATCGCACCCGAGCCACCAGACCATTCTGTGCCGTCAAAACTGGCATCATAAATTTCGTAGAGATAACAAGTATCTGTATCCACAATTAAAATGTGATGGTCATTGCCATGTTCAATCAGTGGATTCGGCGGAATCGGATATGCACCAATATCGGATTCATCAGCATAATAAAATTCAGGTACAAAAAAACCAACTTGTGTAATCGCTACAACATTGTATGGAATGCCAATTGGACCACCATCCCATTCACCAGAACCAAAATCCATGTGGAATGTTTCCCCTGAACCAATGCTTGAAATCCACGCATCAGATTGAGGATGAGTCGGAAGCGAGTCAATTGGAGTGTTCCAATAATTGTTCGCTGGAAAAATTGGGCAACCAGCAATAACTGGTCCATCTGAAGAAATAACTGGTTCAGTCGAAACAATTTCAGTTATCTGCGGCTCAACAACCTCAGGTGTGGATTCAGCAGATACCCCAAAGTTACAAGCCAGCATGGAAATCAAAAGAACGGTGATTGCGCTAAGTTTTTTAAGATTCATTTTCCTCTTTTAAAGATTTTAATTGCCTACGAATAATAACAATCACTAAAGCAGTATTGATAAATGCACCGGGCAATGCCATTAGTGGTGGAAAACCAAATGGAAAAATTAAATACACTAGCCCAGAACTAATTTGAAACATCAAAGGCATAAACCATAATTCAGGTAACAAAATAGCGACTGCAAAAGCTAAAATATCGGCGGGGTAAAAATAACGATCAAGCATTTTGGGGAGTAAGAATGGTACTAAGGCAACACTTGCTAATGCAGTTAATGCAATTTTCTTTTGAGTGAAAGGTGGGTTTGCTTTCCAGTTAATCCATGCCCATGCCAACATGGAAATAATAAAGATTCCAAATCCAATTTCAAAGACGGGATGAAAATAATCATTCGGAATCACAAAATATAAATTAGGTGCATAACGAGCTAAGTTTTGAAATTGGCCTGCCTGCCCAACATACAAAAGAAAAATACTTTCCCAACTTCTGCCGAGAAATATAGTAGGTAAAGCAAATAAAATGTAAATAATGGGTGGGATAAAAAAATAATACCAATTAATCTTTTTCCATAAAAACATAATCCCTAAAAATGGTAATAGGAAAATAGCTTGCGCCTTGAATGAAAAAGCAAATCCAAAAGCAAGCATGGCGTGTAAGGGCTTTTCCTTTAATAAGAAATAGAAACAAACTAAAAGAAAACATCCATAAGCACTGTCAATTTGTCCCCAACCTGTGCTGTTGAATGTGACAGTAGGTAATAAAAGAAAAATAACAGTTAATAAATATGGCTTGTCATCATCAAATTTCAGGCGAGCAATTTTGAATATAGCGACAGCTGAAATAATATCGAACAAAGTTGGGATAATTTTCAAAGCATGAGCAGGTGTAATGAAATCTGAAACTAAAGTGAAAATCCACAGCAAATACAAATAGGCAGGTGGATAATTTGAAAAATCATCATCGGCTAAACCGATGACGCCGTTTTGTTTTAGAAAATCATACCAAGTCAGAATTAATTGATGGTCACCATTGGTTAAATCTAAAATCTGATAGCGAACAAATATCAGCAAGATAAAAAGAAAAATACTTAAAATAATAAGCGGCCGTTTGATTAACTCTTTCATCTTTATTCCTGACTTTGTAACACTTTTTGAAATGCTCTTAACAACGAACCTCTTTGTTCGCTTCCTGACTCACCTAAATCGGATATGGCTAGGTAAACTTTTTCTCTGCATCGGCTTAAGAGACCACCTACCAAACGAGCCAATGTGGTTTTTTCTGCTTCTACTTCATCTGAATCCATCCATAGTTTTCCTTCAACCCAATGACGCGATAAAACATACGGATGTGTGAGAGGCTGTGATGGGCGTTGACTCCAGCCTGAGGAACCAGGCTCAAGCCAAAACTGAATCGAAGCGGGGCGGTTCATCATCAAAAATGAATATGCAGGTGCGACTAAAACGGCATCTTTATCTTCACTGCGCCATGATTCTAAATATTGCGCGGCAATGACTCCATCTTCGAGCATAGCAAAATACTCACGGCCCAAATCAAACGAAGGCGTATCCATGCCGATGATGGATGGCTCCATAGCGTTGCGAAATTTTTTAATTGATTCAATTAAACTCGCCGCGATACGTACAGCATCCAAATTGGTATGAAAGCCAAAACCGTTTTGTGAAATAACTTCACCAAATAACTTTCGTAAAAAGAAATCAAGCGGAGTTGGGAAAGACGAACGATATTCTTCAATCCAATTTCGTAAAGTTGTATATCTTTCACCAAGAGCATACGTGACTCGTTCTTGAATATCAGGTTTGATTTCGTCAAAAGTGGAAAGCCGAAAATCTTTTTGACGATACACAATTTCAGTTAATAATTGCGCGCGGATTAAATCTGTGTTGAGTGCAAACATCAAGGCTTGAGCTACATCAAATTTTGTGGGGCGGATGTTCCAATGCGGGTGAGCGAGAGCAGATAATGTTAATAATGTTTTGCTGGCGGTTTCATCTTTCAACGAACGTGACGGACGATGTGTACGCCATGGAATATTTTCTGCATCCAAACGATTCGTAATTGAAAAACGCAAAGCATCTGAAAGATATGGCGCAAGAATTACAATTTCAACAGGCGGTATTTGCGAGTTAGTGATTAGTGATTTAACTTCACCTACAACTGCGTCAATCATTTCGGGGTGATAGCGAGTCAAAATGAATTGCATCGCAGGTTCAGTGTTGACTTCAGGAGCGACTTCATTTCCTATAATTGCATTCACCAGTGAATTTGAAACTTCACGAATATTTTCATTTTGCCAAACAAAACTTTCATTCAATTCAATCACTTCATCGCAAAATTGATTTAATTCATAACCCGTTTGAGCATCACCGCCGAGGAAACTTCTGTAACCTGCATTTGTATCGTAAAGCAATAATGCTGAATCTAATTGTGGCAACCATTCTCGAATCAAATCATGTGTGCTAGGTCCATCTTCTTCTACATTATCATAAATCAAATGGCGATACGTACTGGTTAAATAATTTCGCACTTGTTCATTTGTCCATAAATAGTTATTGAAGATTTCAACTTGTAAAGAAAAATCTAATAAATTATGGTCGTAACAATATTGACGAAATAAATTTGCACATTCTTGTGCATCTTGATAAATCCGTCTTTGACCTGCTTCACCAAACCAAGCAGAATCTAAACGCGAACCGATTTCGGTATGCGGAAAACCCACCACTGCGGCTTTGTTTAAGTTATCAAGTATTTGCGAATACAAACGATTGCGATTAATCGTCAGCGATTGAAAATATCCCTGCTCTTCAATTAATGGTCGCACCAAATGCGCCATGTAATATTGTGCAGTTTCTAATGTCAAAAAAATTGGCGGCAAATCTGGGTTTCTAAAACCCGCTTGCTCAGCAACGAGGGGCCAGAACAAATCACACATGCGTTTTGCCAAACCGCCAATCGTGGCTGATGTAACTTCTCCGCCCGCGATTCGTTCAGGCGTAAATAGCAATTCAAGATATGGTTCTTGTAATGTTCGTTGTGGTGTTAGCATCAGGATTGAATCAGCAGAGATTCCTTGCGATAATAAATATCGCATCCGCTCTACACCGATAGTTGTTTTTCCCGCGCCGGCATTTCCTTGCACGAACAGTTTTGAGTCGAGGGGAGAAGTGATTATCCGCTCTTGAAGCAAGTTGAGGTCAGGCATGAGGCGAGAATACAGGAGTGTGAAAGATTTGTCAATAAAAGACAATAGACGGTGGATGATAGACCGTTTGGTCTTTTCCACCGTCTATGATTAAGAATTGAAATCTTTTATAAAAATTTATCCCGAAGGGGTTGGTGTTGCTTCTACATCAGTAGGAATTTCTTCAGATGGAAATTCTTCAAAGGGAGTTTCTTCTGAAAAGCCACCACCAAAACCAAAATCATCACCAAAGCCGACGCTACAAACTGCAATGTTATCAGCCGTGAGACATGAATTGATGCTTCCACTGCTGACCAAACCCATCATCGCAATCACATCATCTGAAATGCCAGCGAGAATGACTAACTTATTTCCATTATTGGTCGAGTCAAGCAAAAAGATTCCAGTGCCGCTACTGCTCACTTCGCCAAATTCAACTGTTTGAATCGTGCTACTGAATTCAACATCAAATTTATTTGCAATGGCTTGCGTATCTTCATCTAATAAAAATGTGCTGATGATAATCGTGTCACCACTTGCAGGAACTTCATCAACAAAACGCATTTCAATATTTCTAAATCGCAAAGAAGATTGTAAACCGCTCAATGCCGTAATCAAACTTGTATTTTTACTTAACTCTGGCGAAATATAAACATTGACCGTGTTTCCTGTAAAAATATATGGAAAGTTTTGTAAAGTTAATGATTGTTCACTGGTCAACACAAAATCTGCTAGGTTTGAAATTAATGTAGCATTATCTGTATAGGTGTTGTATGGCGACGATAAAAATGTTAAATCACCAAACGCGGCGACGTTGCCATTAGCACTTAACACAGCCCCACCGTGATTTGGATTATGCGCGTCATTCATAGACGAGAGATTTGATTCTGAACCTCCGAGCAACACCAAGCCCGAAGCCGATTCCACTGAATGAGTTCCATATAAGGCAATTTCTTTTAATCCAAAGGTTAATTCGCTTTTTCCAAATTCGTCAAAAAGCACATTGCGGAAGTTGCCTTCATTTTCTTGCGTGTTATACAAATAATCATTATTGACGGTAATATCAAAAACTTTTAGCAAAGAATTTGCGGCGTTTGAGTCACCGATTGCAATTGGATTCCCAGTCACAAAATCAACCGAAATGAAATTTCGAGTTGCGTCTGTAAAGACTAAAATTTTCCCACCACGCTCTGCAAAATTTTGTAAAGACTGTATTTCAAAGCTTGAAAATGGGAATGAAGGTGAGAAAGAAACAAACGCGCTGGCATATTTCAATTGAAAATCCAACGAAAAAGAGTCGTTTAGTGCTTCTATTCTTCCACCACGTTGTTGAATAGCAGATGTGAATGCTGTGATGTCGGGCATAGTAAATTGATTGCTATGTGCTTGGTCAATGATGACAGTGCCACCGAGTTGTTCCACTTCATTATTTGTATTTTCATTTATGGGTGCTTCTGGCATTGTAAATGATGCAAAATCAGGGGTAGCGATTTCTGGTCTCTCTACTGTGCCACGATAAAACCAAAATGCCCGAACGAGAATCGGGAGGAGCAAAGCGGCGAGTGCAATGTAAAAATATCCTTTTTTCATGTCCATGCTCCTTTTATTTAACCGGCAAAGGCGGAATATATAGAAGATAAATCCCCGCTTTGTTTGGATAAGGCAATATCATGCCGTTTTCACTTTGCAAGAAGAAAATTCCGCCAAGCGTATTAACACCGGCTAACTCTGCTAAATCGGTCACTTCATAATTTGCAACTTTTGCTAATTCTGCGGCTTTGGTGGCGGCTTCCGCTTCACCACCCAATTCATCCGCAATGCCGAGGCGGACTGCTTCACTGCCGACCCAAATTTGCCCGCTGAAAATAATTTCGGGAGCGGCATTCAATTTATCACCTCGCCCTAAATTCACGGCTTCAAAAAAGCCTTGCTTTATCATTTCTACTTGACGCATATCTGAATCACGTGGCGCGCCCCAAAGTTTATATGGACCTGTGGTGATAATGTCTTCAATAATAAAAGGAGAAGGAGGGAGATAACTAATCACGCCGATATTACCAATTAATGAAGTCGGCTTGACGTAAATGTAATCAGTATTAACTGAAAGATAATACGCGCCACTCGCCGCCATCGCATTGACTGCTGTAACGACGGGTTTTTTCTCACGTAATTTTGTTAATTCATAATAAATGGCTTCAGTATCTACAACAGTTCCGCCGGGGCTTTCAAACACCAACACCACCGCACGAATTTCTGGATTATCACTAGCATATTGAATTTGCTTAATCATATTTTGGGCTGAAAACCCATGAATGGCATCTTCTAATCGAATCACCCCAATCACTGGTTTTGGCACCACTGAAGAAGCAAGTATTAATCCTATAATCAATGGAATAGCAATCCATAAAATTCCACCGCGAACCCTTTCCCAACTTGAATTTGTATCGCTCATAAAATGCTCCTTTGATAAATGGCTATATTCAGGATATACGAGAAAAGTACCTTTGTCAATAAGGTTAATGTATAAGTCGTACTTTTGACTTCATACAGGTTGTTTTGAAAGGCGAATTAAAGTATATTTGACCGAATAAATCACTTCACTTTCTAAGGAGAATTTTCTATGCCAACCCCAATTCGTGCCAGTGCAAAAGGTTCATTATCTGCTAGTAAGCCCACATCGTACGTCAAGTTTTCGGATAAGTTAACGCAATCTATTGATGACATTCAAAAAATCATCGAGTCTCACAAACAAATGATTGACTCAATTCAAGAAATTGCCCTCGAACTTACTTCATCCATTGGCACATTGCACACCCTAACAGTCAAATATGCTCGCACTGCCAATCAAATTTTGGATGTGTTATTACCAATTGTTAAAAACCTACCGCTCATCCCCAAAAATGTAATTCAAATGTTAATTAATTTAGAAGCCATCACACAAAAAATTATTAATAACGAAGCCTCCACCAGCAAAACAATTACAGATGTGCGTGGCGGCTTGCAAACAGGTGATGTGAATAAATTGAAGGCACATGCTGGTCAATTACAAAACGTGACCAAGACCATCACTTCGATTATCCCCAAAGCCTAATCCACGCTTCTTTTCTAAAGGGAAACTTGGTTCTGTAATTTGAAAATTCTCTATCTTTCAATAATGTAGGGGCGAGGTCACCTCGCCCCTACAAAGCCTGTTGACAGGTTCGCCAAACCGCATGTATAATACCGTCCGCAATCGCCCCAGAGCAATCTGCTGGGGCAGTTGTATGTAAATTAACCAGCTTCCCCACAAACAGGCGACGAGTGTAAGGACTCCGCAGGTTGAGCGGCGAAGTGAATGACTGGAGAATAAATAAAATGAGATTTGCAATCGTCGAAAGCGGCGGCAAGCAATACCGCGCCGTTGAAGGCACTACAGTAGATGTAGATCGCCTTGCCCATGAAGTGGGTAAAACATTTGATTTTGAACGTGTCTTGTTAATGGCAGATGGGGATGCTGTTAATGTAGGTACACCAACCGTTGGTGGAATTAAAGTCTCTGCTACGGTTTTGGAACATATAAAAGGTCCCAAGTTAGTTACTTTCAAATATCGCCCCAAGAAACGCATTCGCGTTAAGACTGGTCATCGCGCTCAATATACTCGTTTGATGATTGAGTTCATTGGCAAGCCGGGTGAAGAACGTAAAGTTGAAAAGAAAGCAACACCGAAGGCTGAAGTGAAAGAAGAAGCCAAAGTGGAGAAACAAGCCAAACCGAAGAAAGAAGCGGTGAAGGCTGAGAAGAAATCATCCACTGCAAAAAAATCAACTTCCACGAAGAAGACTGAAAAGAAGTAGAGGTAGAAATGGCACATAAAGTAGGCGGCGGTTCGAGCCGCAATGGACGAGATAGTAATTCACAACGCTTGGGCGTTAAACGTTATGCTGGGCAATTTGTTTTGTCGGGCAATGTGTTGGTGCGCCAACGCGGTACAAAAATTAAGCCTGGTCAAAATGTAATGGTCGGCAAAGATGATACATTGTTTGCGACTGCCGATGGCGTGGTGATGTTTGATGTGTATCATGGCAAAAAGCGCGTGAACATTATCCCTGCGCAGGTGGTGGAATAATGCGAGCTGATATTCATCCTACAGTGTATGAAGCCAAGGTGACTTGTGCTTCTTGTGGCAATACTTGGGTAACGACTTCTACCAAAAAAGAATTACGTGTGGATGTTTGTTCCAATTGCCATCCGTTTTATACTGGCGAATCTGCCAAACTTTTAGACGTTGAAGGTCAAGTTGACCGCTTCTATAAGAAGGTGAGTGCGGCTCAAACGTTTGCTGAACAACAAAAAGCAAAAGAAGAATCATTGGTTGTGACAAACCGCTCTGTTGATGATTTGACTTTGACTCCACGTGCTACCGATGCTTTGAAGAAAGCTGGCTTTTTGACAATTGGTCAGGTGGTTGAAAAACTTAAAGAAGGCGATGCCGCCATGACCGCCATTGCTGGTTTTGGTCAATCGGCTCTTACCAACACCAAAAAGAAATTACGTGCTTTGGGTGTTGAACTTCCAGAAGTGAAGAAAGTTGAAAAGGCTGAAAAAGCCGAAGCGACTGAATAATTTTCAGGTAAACTTATAGGCAGATGTGCAAACATCTGCCTATTTTTTTTGAATTGGAGAATTTTTAATGCGTCATACACACGGTTCAGTGGAAGTAGTTTGTGGTTCCATGTTTAGCGGCAAGACTGATGAATTAATTCGTAGATTGGTTCGTGCTACGATTGCAAAACAAAAAGTGCAAGTATTCAAACCAGCGATTGACATTCGCTATGCAGTCGAAAAAGTCGCTTCCCATGCTGGTTCGACGTATGATGCTATTCCTGTAGAAAAATCTGCTGAGATTCGTGCTAAATTAGATAAAGATACAACCGTTGTAGGAATTGATGAAGCTCAATTTTTTGACCCTGAAATTGTTGAAGTGGTTAAAGAATTAGCAACCAAAGGCGTGCGTGTGATTGTGGCTGGCTTAGATACTGATTTTCGTGGTGAGCCATTTGGATCTATGCCGATGTTAATGTCTGAAGCAGAGGATGTGTTGAAACTCCATGCCATTTGCATGGTATGTGGTGATGAGGCTTCTCGTACACAAAGACTTGTTAATGGAAGCCCTGCACGTTATGATGAGCCGATTGTGATTGTCGGTGCATCAGAATTATATGAAGCACGTTGCAGAGTGCATCATGAGGTTCCACGTTAAACAAAATGCAAAACTATAAAGATGTCCTTTCCGAAATACTCATAGACGAAAAAAGTCTGCAAAACCGAGTCAAAGAACTCGGCGAGCAAATTAGTGCCGACTACAAAAATCAAGACTTGCTTTTGATTTGTATCTTGCGCGGTGGCGTACCATTTCTTGTAGATTTGAGCAGGCATATCACCATTCCGCACATGATGGATTTCATGGCGGTTTCATCGTATGGAATTGGCAAACGCGAATCAAGTGGCTCGGCGCGCGTCACATTAGATTTGCAAATGGATATATTAGATAAAAATGTAATTCTCGTTGAAGATATTGTAGATAGTGGTCACACCATTTCATCCGTTTTGCAATTGCTTGAAACGCGTCAGCCAAAAACGCTAAAGGTTTGTGCGTTGTTAGATAAACCCGAACGCCGTGAAGCCGAAGTGCCGATTCATTATCTTGGCTTCTCCATTCCAAATAAATTTGTGTTTGGCTATGGGCTCGACCTTGATGAGTATTATCGCAATCTTCCTTTTGTTGGCGTAGTGGATTTAGACAAATATAAATCTTCTGATTAAATAAAAGCGGGACGATGAACGAAGAAAATAAAAATCCGTATGCTGGACGTTGGGTTGCAAAACTAAAAGGACGAATTGTCGCGCAAGGTGGCACGCCTCAACAAGCACTGCTCGCCTCGCAAGCCACACGTCACAAAGAAAAACCAGAAATCATTTTCATGCCGATTCATTTTTCACTTCCGCCTTTGATTCAAAAGATAAAAGATGTTTTGCCTGCTGGGCAAGAGATGTATCTCGTCGGTGGTGCCGTGCGGGATTTATTTCTCTCGCGCCTCTCTTCTGATTTTGATTTTGCTTTGCCCGCGGGAGGCATTGCCTTAGCCCGAAAAATCGCCAACACCTTGAAAGCGGATTTTGTCCCATTAGATGATGAACGCGATACAGGGCGGGTAATCGTTCATGAAAATGAAACAAGAATCTTTTTAGATTTTGCAACGTATCGCGGAAAAGACCCTTCGACAAGCTCAGGGCAGAGTTTGGAAGAAGATTTGCGCGCCCGCGATTTCACAATCAACGCCATTGCTTACAATTTACAAGACGATACATTGATTGACCCAACTGAAGGTGTGAAAGATATTGAGTCAAAAATCATTCGTGCTTGCTCACCGACTTCTTTCATAGATGACCCAGTCCGTGTTTTGCGTGGAGTAAGACTCGCCGCCGCGTTTGATTTCACGATAGAAAAAGCCACACGCGAAAGCATGAAACAAGCATCCCCGTTATTGCGAAGCGTATCCATTGAGCGAATCCGTGATGAGATTTTCAAAATCCTAAATTCAAAACGTGTTAGCGATTCAATCAAAGCCTTAGACATGCTCAACGTGTTTGAACACCTCATGCCTGAATTGCTGAAAATGAAAGGCGTGGAACAATCTTTGCCGCATGTGTTTGAAGTTTGGATGCATACATTATCTGTTTTAGATTATCTTGAAAGAATTTTATTTAACTTATTTGAAGAGACACCAAAAAATGAATTTGCCGAAGCCTTGCAATCTCAACTCGGAAAATTCCGTGAACAAATTCATAAGCATTTTTCTGACTCGTTAAATATAGATAGAACGCATCGCGCTTTACTTTTCTTCGCGGCGTTATATCATGATGTTTGCAAACCTGATACAAAAACCACAGACGAAAATGGACGTATTCGATTTTTTAATCATGATGTGAAAGGTGCAGAAGTCGTTGCCGAACGTGCACGTTCTTTTAATTTGAGCAATGACGAAGTTGAAAGATTAAGTGTGATTATCCAAAATCACATGCGCATTCATTCTTTCACAAGCAAATTAGAAAATGAAAACGAATACCCAACTCGCAGAGCCATTTATCGCTTCTTTCGTGATGCAGGCAAAGCAGGCATTGACTTGATTTTGCTTGCCCTTGCTGATATGCGTGGCACACGCGATAAAGAAATGACTCTCGAAGTTTGGAATATCTATTTGGAAATATCCAAAATTTTGCTAGAAAATTATTTTGAAAAGCCACAAGAGACGGTTTCGCCACCGCGTTTGATTGACGGCAATGAATTGATGAAAGAATTAAATATCAAACCGAGCCGTGTGATTGGTGAATTGCTTGAAGCGATTCGAGAGAATCAAGCTGAGGGAAATATCCACACACGAGAAGAAGCAATTAATTTTGCAAAAGAAGAATTATCAAGAAAGGAAAACGAACATGGAAAAGATTCAAGTTAACAACATCACTTTGGCTTTTGAAAGGCGTGGCAAAGGCACACCCTTAGTTTTGTTACATGGCTATCCACTTGACCATCATGTTTGGGATTTTGTTGCCCCGTTTCTTGAAAATGGTTTTGATTTAATCATGCCAGATTTGCGCGGCTTTGGAGAATCTACAATTAGTGACGCAAATTACACCATAGATACTTTCGCCTCAGATATTGCAGGTTTGCTTGACCATCTTGGAATCAAGAAAACTGCTATTGCTGGTCACTCAATGGGTGGGTATATCGCGTTGGCTTTTACAAAATGGCATTTTGATAGAGTTAGTGGATTGGGTTTAGTTTCAACTCAAACATTAGCAGACCCACCTGATAGAAAAGAAGGTAGATACAAATCTGCGGCGGATGTGGGCGAGAATGGAATCGGCGGCGTAGTGGATACAATGGCTCCAAAATTTACACCAGATGAAAACTTACAACTTTCTTCGCGTGAAATTATGGAAAGGCAAAAGCCTGGCGCGTTTATTGGTGCGTTGAAAGCCATGGCAGAGAGAATGGATACAACATCTTTAATTTCATCGATTAATTTTCCATTGGTTGTTATTCATGGAGATAAAGATAATTTAATTTCAATAGACCGCGCTAGGGAAGTCAAGTCACTTGTTCCAAACGCACATTTGATTGAATTACAGAATGTCGGTCACTTGCCGATGATGGAAGCGGTCCAAGAAACGGCTGAGGCGTTGAAACTGTTGAAATAAAAAACAAATCCTTCATCACAGATGAAGGATTTGTTTTTATAAATCAGGTATCCCTTAAGAAACCAGAGGCGCAGTATTGTTCAATCTAATTTTTTTTTCCGCTGGAGCATCATCAATAGGTAAGTGCAACGCACCAGTGCGCCTCATCATCTTGCGGATGTGAGCAACCAGCACGCCACTTGGCACAGGCTTTACAAGAAAATCATCGGCACCGGCATCTAAAATGCTGGCAACCAAACGTGGGTCATTAATAGCAGAGAGAATCAAAATCGGCGCATTGCTAAATGTGCGTACTGCTTTGCAAACTTGCCAACCGTCCATGTCTGGCATCATCAAATCTAAAATGATGACATGCGGTGTTTTTGTTTTGACAAGATTAACGCCATCGGCGCCATTATTTGTGGTGGTGACATCGAAGCCATGAGTCTTAAGCAACATACTCATTAAGTCTGTGATGGCAACGTCGTCGTCAATAACTAATACTTTTGTGTTCATAAATGTTTATTTTTCCTACGCCGCTATTATCCCTCATTTGTCTCATTTCTCACTTTGCAAAATGCTAACAGAAACCAAAAACTTACCTTCTTGAAAGGTGGCTTTAAACAAACTGCAAGAAAACCTGATTTGCCAAAAGCCTACCTTGCTTTGTAAGCCGATACGATCCGGCATTTCTTTCAAGTAAATTTTTCTTGATTAATTCATCAATTTCTTTTTGATAGACATCCAAAAGCCCGCTTCCGAATCTTAAGTGGAAATCTGATTCTGCAACTCCAACTTCTACTAGCCTCAAGTTGTTCAGCATGTAATCAGACATATTTTCCTGCACATTTTGTTTTTTATGATTCACGGTTGCGGATGAAAGCGGATATTCGAGATTTGGGAATTGGGAATCGGATAATCTTTCAATATAAGTTTTGATTCGTAATACATTGGAATATCTGATTCCATTGATATATCCATGTGCACCTGCACCGAGACCTAAATAGGGAAGTGACTTCCAATATTGAAGGTTATGCTGACAATAATATTCTTTCTTCTTTCCTCTTTCTTCTTTTAATGCCCAATTAGAAATCTCATACTGCGTATAGCCAGTTTCGGCTAAATATTCACAAGTCCATTCATACATATCTGCGGCGAGGTCTGGGTTTGGGAGCGGAAGTAATCCTTTTTCCGCCCATTTGCCAAACGGAGTGCCATGTTCGAGAGTGAGTGCATAAGCAGAAATGTGTTCAGGACTTAAATCTAAAATTCTTTTTACGGTCGTTTGCCAGGTGGATAAGGTTTGTTCGGGTAAGCCGTAGATTAAATCAAGATTCAAATTGTCAAAGCCTGCTTTTCGGGCAGAAGAAACTGCTTCGATAACATCAAAAAAATTATGCTCGCGTTCTAGCATTTTTAATTCTTCTGTATTTGCAGATTGGACTCCGAAACTGATTCTGTTTATGCCTGCTTTGCGGATTGAGTCTAGTTTTTGTGGGGAAACAGTTCCAGGATTGGCTTCGATGGTGATTTCTGCGTTAGGAGAAATGTTGAAGGATGAAAATAAAGCCGAAAGAATAGAATCAAATTGACCCGAAGAAAGAAGCGAGGGGGTTCCACCGCCGAAGAAGATGGTTTTAATAGTCGAACTAGTCTGATTAGTCTTATTGGTCTGTTTGCCGACAAATTGGATTTCTTTTATTAAGGCATTTACATATGCAGGGATTGAGTCTTCTTGGTTGGCGTAGGTGTTGAAGTCACAATAGGCGCACCGATGTTTGCAAAATGGGATGTGAAGATAGATTGAGGTTTCAGGTGTCATGTGTTGGGTGAATTTAACCACAGTTTTTGGCTATATTTGAATCATCAGGAAAAGATTTGTTTGTATGATGTTTATGACCTGCACGAACCCTGCAATGATGATTTTGATTTGTGGAAGCCTTTGTAATAAAAAATATTCACTGGCTTAAAAGATTGACACTACAAAATAAGCGAGTATAACTGATAACAGAGTCTGCTTGGAAATGGTTTCAAGCGTTACGCAGGGATACATCCTGCGGATCGTTTGGAAGTTTGTTTCTGGGCGGGTTCTTTACTTTTTAACCCTCGGAGGTGTGAGTGAACGCAAATTTAAAATTAGGTGAACATTATATTTTTGACTTGTCAGATTGCAACCGTGAAATTTTGATGGATAGCGAACGCGCTTATTCATTGTTTGCACAAGCCGTGCGCGACAGCGGCTTGACGGTTGTGGATGAAGGTTTTTTCAAGTTTAGCCCGCATGGCTTTACTTGCTTTTTATTGTTAGCAGAATCACATGCTAGTTTGCATGCTTGGCCCGAATACAATTATTGCGCCATTGATTTATTCACTTGTGCTTTAGGCAAAGATTTTATGCCCGTGTTGATGCGAATCAAAGAAGCGTTTGGGGCTGATGATTTCGCTGTCCGCAAGTTAGACCGCGAAGCATCTATTGAAACAAAGTTACCGATTGCGATGTAATAACTTAATATAAAGAAATTCTAGCCACGAATTTCACTGATTTACACGAATTATTTTATAATGCTTGTGTAGTTAGTGATTTTCGTGGTTACTTATTTTAAGGACATAAAAATTTATGAGCATTTGGTTTACAGAAGAATTACATCCATATTATCGTAAAGGGATTCGTGTCAAGCGAGTCCTTGCGGATGAACAAACGCAATATCAACATTTGCAATTTGTTGAAACTGAATTTTTCGGCAATGCCATGATTTTGGATGGCATCATCCAACTCACCGAGCGTGACAACATGGGCTATCACGAAATGATTGTGCATGTTCCTATGCTGGCGGTTGAAAATCCCAAACGCGTTTTGATTGTCGGTGGTGGAGATGGTGGTTCACTGCAACAAGCCTTGCGATATGAATCTGTGGAAGAAGTAGTGGTATGTGAATTAGACCAACGCGTGGTGGATTTATCTCGTCAATTCTTCACCGCCTCTTTCGGTGACCCATGGCTGGATAAACGCGCGACACTACTCGTTCGGGACGCATTTGGCTATCTCGAAGAGAATCCCGGTCAATTTGATGTAATCATTTCTGATACAACTGACCCAATTGGCATGGCTGAAAGATTGTTCTCGGATGAATTTCAAAAATTAGTTGTACGAGCATTAGTGCCCGGTGGTGCGGCGGCGACTCAATGTGAGCAACCGTTTTTTGATACAGAATTGATTAAGACCATTTATCAATCAGCAAAAAAGTTGACGAAGAATCCTGCTTATTATTACGCCAACATCCCAACCTATCCCGGGGGTGGCATTGGATTTATGTACGTCTCAGATACACCATGGGAAAATGGTTTGAATAAACCATATCCGCCCGGTAAAAATAATTATATTAATCCTGAAATACATCAAGGCGCCTTTGCTCTGCCGGAGTTTTTTAGGAAAGAGCTATACGGTTAATCTAGACCTCCGAGGTTTTCAAAACCTCGGAGGTCTTTCTTTAATTCTTATACAATTCATGCAAACCAAATTGTAAGAAAGAATCTCCTGCTTTAATCTGAAATGGTAAGGAGTCATATCATGCAAGCAATTCAAGGATTACATCACGTCACTGCTGTAGCGCGTGACCCACAGAGAAATATAGATTTTTATCGCAATGTTTTAGGGCAGAGATTTGTCAAACGCACCGTCAATTTCGATGCGCCAGATACGTATCATTTTTATTTTGGTGACCAAGTTGGTTCGCCCGGCAGTATTCTGACATTTTTTGCATGGACCAAAATGCCTCGCGGCGTGCGTGGCAATGGCGAGACAAATGCACTTGCTTATAAAGTCCCAAAAGATTCTTTAGAATTTTGGCAGGAACGCCTCAAGAAGAATAATGTTTCAACGAATCCAATTGAAATACGCTTTGGTGAAAAATTTTTGTCGTTTGAAGACCCTGATAGTATGCGCCTCGAATTAATTGAATCGGAATCTGCTTCCTCTACAAAGTTTTGGGAGGAAGGTCCAATTCCGCAAGAATATGCTTTACAAGGATTTCATAGCGTCACTTTGTGGGTAGATGAACTGGAACCAACTGCAGATTTGCTGACGAAAAATATGGGCTATCAAGCCGCAGGTCAAGAAGAGAAGCGTTATCGTTTCAGCGGTGATAAAAATGTTTCTGGTCACATTGTAGATATTCTTCATCGTCCCGGCAAAATGCAGGCAAATTTCGGCGCGGGTTCCATTCATCACATCGCTTTCCGCGTGCCGAATGATGAGGTACAGTTGCAGTATCAAACGTCAATAAATGAAGCGGGGTTTCACGTCACCGAAGTGATGGATAGAAATTATTTCCATTCAATTTATTTCCGTGAACATGCTGGCGTGTTATTTGAAATCGCAACCGATACACCGGGGTTTGCAATTGATGAGCCAGTAGAAACTTTGGGTGAAACACTTAAATTGCCTGTATGGTTTGAACCGAATCGCAAAGCCATTGAAGAAAGTCTTTTACCAATTACATTGAAAGCGTTTGAGAAATAAAATGCCTCACGAAAATCAACCTGTTTATTTTGCTGGCAAAAAATTGGAAGAAGCAACATCCGCGATGATTTTGATTCATGGACGTGGTGCGAACGCGGAAGATATCCTTTCTTTATCAGCGCATCTGACTCATCCCGGGCTTGCTTATTTGGCGCCTCAGGCTGAGGATTACACTTGGTATCCCAACCGATTCATATTTCCCGTAGAAAAAAATGAGCCGTATTTGTCATCTGCTTTGGGCGTGATAGATAAAATCGTCAAGCACATTGAAGAAAATAAAATTTCATCAGAAAAAATATTCATCGGCGGATTTTCACAAGGCGCATGTTTGGCGAGTGAATACGTGATTCGCAATCCCAAAAAGTATGGTGGATTATTCGTTTTCAGTGGCGGATATATCGGCGCGTTAAATCAAGAACGTGAACCAAATGGTGATTTGAAAAATACACCAGTCTTCATCGGCTGTTCGGATATTGACCCGCATATTCCTTTACAACGCGTGCAAGAGACAACAAAATTATTACAAGCCATGAACGCCGAAGTGACCGAGAGAATTTACCCAAACATGGGGCATACTATCAATGATGAAGAAATTGAATTCGCGAATCAGATAATTCAGAAAAGTTTATGAAATGCTTCATGTCATTGCGAGGAGTGCTTTAGCACGACGAAGCAATCTCGTAATTTGTTTGGAGATTGCTTCGGACAAAGAACAAGAGCGTCCTCGCAATGACAGGCGATTTCGTTAACAAATTTAGAACGATTCTGAAATATTATTCTATCTTCATAGGTGTATGATGAAAGTGTGGAGTTGCTATGGGGCAACGACTCCATAAGGAGCGACCTATGAAATTCCAATATTCAAAAACCATTCAGCGGGGAATTTGTCTGTTACTTTTAGTTGCTTTGATATTACCAACTGGAACCCAAAACGCCCTCGCCGCGCCGGGCGATACAACACTTATTTCTATTGATTCCAGCGGAATTCAAGGCAATGATATGTCTCGCTTTGCTGACATTTCTGCCGATGGGCGGTATGTAGTCTTCGAGTCAGATGCGAACAATTTAGTCAGCGGAGATACAAACAACACAACCGATATATTTGTCAAAGATAGATTCACAGGGCAAGTGACTCGCGTCTCTGTGGATTCATCTGGTGCAGAGGCAAACAATGGCTCAGGTGGTTCTGCCATTTCTGCAAATGGACGTTTTGTTGCTTTTGGTTCAGATGCCAGTAATTTAGTCGCCAACGATACGAACAATACAACTGATATTTTCTTACGAGATTTGCAATTAGGAATCACCACACGAATTTCAGTTAGTTCAAGTGGCGACCAAGCAAATAATGTTTCAGATACACAGATTGCAATCTCTGCCGATGGGCGTTTCGTCGCATTTGTATCTGATGCAAGCAATCTAGTCAGCGACGATGGCAATGGTGTTGCCGATATTTTTGTGCGCGATACACAAACTGGGACAACCGAATTAATTTCACGAACTAGTGACGGTGCAGTTGCAAACGGCACTTCATTTGACCCAGCCATTTCAGACAATGGAAATATTGTTGCCTTTGTATCCACTGCCACAAATTTAGATGGCAATGATACCAATGGCAGAGCCGATGTTTTTATTCGCCGACGTTCCAATGGTCAAACGTTAACTGTTTCTATCAGCACCGATGGTTTTATTGCAAACTTTGGCGCGCGTGACCCGTCTATTACTGCTGATGGTCGTTATGTATCTTTTTCATCCTCTGCAACAAACTTAGTTAGTGAAGATACATTTAGTTACACTCACGTTTATATTCGTGATTTGCAAACAAATACAACCACATTGGTTTCACGCGATTCAAATGAAAGTATTCTCGTCGCTGATACTGAAAATTCATCCTTCTCTCCAGATGGTCGTTATATCGCGTTTGAATTTGATGACAAAGGCGATGGCTTGCCACTGCGTTGGATTTACGTTCGCGATTTGGTATTAGGTTTAACCACTGTGGCAACTCCAAGGCCTGATGAAGATACATCACCTTCAATGCCAGCAATTTCAAACAACGGCGTTTTGGTATTTCATTCCAGAGCGAGTAATTTCGTCAGCGGAGATGCAAACGGTGTGTTTGATGTGTTTGCTAAAGAAGTTTTTTTCCAAGTAGATAATGCTCCGACAGTTTCATCGCTTCAACCTACGTGTGGAGCTGTTTGCCCACCTTCGGCATTGACTATCTCCTTTACAGTGACGTTCTCCGAATCAGTGACAGGCGTCACAGCCGATGATTTTGTTTTGACAACGACTGGAACAATCGCTAGTGCATCTATTATTGATGTGACAGGTTCAGGAAATACTTATACGGTCAATGTCAACACGGGTACAGGTGATGGAACAATTCGCTTAGATGTTATTGATAACGATAGCATCATCGACTCGAATTCAAATCCATTAGGTGGAACGGGTGCAGGCAATGGAAACTTCAACACAGGCGGCGTATATTTGATTGATAAAACATTACCTTCAGTGATTAACATCACACGCGCAGACCCAGACCCGACAGAAAATGCTCAGGTTAATTTCACTGTCACATTTTCAGAATCAGTTATAGGCGTAGATGGAAGCGATTTCACCATCTCCACGATTGGAAGTATTACAGGCGCAAGCATATCCAATGTAAGTGGATCAGGGAATCTTTATACAGTCACAGTTAATACTGGAAGTGGCGATGGTGCTTTGCACATTGATTTGATTGATAATGACAGCATCCTTGATGTGAATGCGAATCCATTGGGCGGGACAGGTGTAGGCAATGGAAACTTTACGACTGGCGAATTTTATACAATTGATAAAACGCCACCGACAGTGATAAGTATTTTGCGAGCAGATGGTAACCCAACTTCTGCAAATACCATTCGTTTTGTGGTCAATTTTTCAGAAGCAGTTCACAATGTAGACTTTGCTGATTTTGTGTTGACCACTACTGGCGTTACTGGTGCGAGTATGACTGAAATTTTCCGCGTTGATAATGTTTACACAGTGACTGTGAACACTGGCACTGGCAACGGCACGATACGATTAGATTTAATTGATAACGATAGTATAGTAGATTCTTCAAATCGTCCGTTAGGTGGTGTGGGGGCAGGCAATGGAAACTTCGTTGGTGAAACGTATACAGTGAATAAAATCACGTATGTGATTCAAACTGAAAGAATCCGCTCGAATGGAACGAACGATGGTTGGGTTTTAGAATCTAATGAAGATAGTAATAAAGGTGGTTCTAAAAATTCGAACGATATTACTTTTAGAATCGGTGACGATGCTCAAGATAGACAATATCGTGCGATTTTACATTTCCCAACTTTGCATTTGCCAGATAATGCCGTCATTACAAAAATTATTTTGATGATGAAAGTACAAAGCATCACTGGCACAGACCCATTCACGACACATGGCAATATCTTTATTGATATTCGTTATGGTCCGTTCGGTTCGTTTGGTCCATTTGGAATCAAGGCGTTACAAAATTCTGACTTTGAAGCACCTGCTAGTTTGTATAACGTCGGGCAGATTCAAAATAACTCGGTAGGTGGATGGTATTGGGCGATGTTGAATCCGTCAGCATTTTCAGCGATTGATAAGACAGGCATTACGCAAATCCGCCTCGCTTTTCAAGTGGATGATAACGATAACACTGGCAACAATTACCTAGCCTTTTACAGTGGTGACTTTGTTGAACAACGCGACCGTCCACATTTGCTGATTGAGTATTATGTGCCGTGAGGAATAACAAAAAACTTCCGAAGTCTTTGAGACTTCGGAAGTTTGCTTTTACACCAACATTCTTACTGGATTTTCTAAGAACTCTGCGAGTTTTTGCATAAACTGTGCCGCTTCGGCACCGTCGCTGACGCGATGGTCAACAGAGATGGTGGCTTTCATTCTCCAGCCTGCTTTGATTTGACCATCTTCTACAACAGGAACTTCTCTAGCAGAAGAGATAGCTAAAATCGCCGCTTCGGGAGGGTTGATAATGGCGATGAAATCTTCAACATCATACATGCCTAAGTTTGAGGTTGAGAATGTTGAGCCATCTACATCATCAGGTTTGACTTTGCCTTCACGGGCACGCCCAGCCATGGCTTTGACTTCACCTGAAATTTGGCGCAATGATTTTTGGTCTGTGTTTTTGACGACGACTGTCATTAATCCGCCGGGCACAGTCACTGCTACACCGACGTTGACATCACCAAATTGTGTGATTTCATTGCCTTTGATAGTCGCATTCAAATTCGGGAATTGACGTAAAGACAATGCTGTGGCTTTGAGAATAAAGTCATTGACTGACACTTTTTCATTATCTGGTAAATAGGCATTGATTTGTTTCCGCATATCCATCAACGCATCCATCTTGTATTCGTGAGTCACATAAAAATGGGGGATGGTTGTTTTTGATTCAACAAGTCTACGACCGATGGCTTGGCGGAGTTTGGTTGTTGGAACAACAGTATCTTCGTAATTTGTAATTTGTGATTGAACAACAGATGATTTGCTGACTGCTGATGGCTGACCGCTTAACGCTGATTCAACATCCTTTTTCACGATTCTTCCATTTGGACCAGAACCTTGAACATCTGCGAGATTGATATTTTTATCTTTTGCAATTTTCTTAGCGAGTGGCGAAGCCTTAATCATCGAAGATGAATCTGATGTTGAGGAAGCAGGAGCAGATGTCACCTGAGAAGGAGGCGCAGGTTTTTCTTCGGCTTTCTTTTCTTCTTTTGGTTCTTCTTTCTTTGTTCCACTGTCTGCAACTGGCGCATCTACTTTTTCACCAGCCGCACCGACAACTGCAATCGGCGCATTGACGGGTACAACAGTTCCTTGCTCAACGATGTGTTGTAGCACAACACCACTTGCAGATGATTCAACTTCAACAGTGGCTTTATCGGTTTCAATTTCTGCCAGCACATCGCCTTTGTTGATGTTATCGCCAACTTGTTTCACCCAACGGACGAGCGTGCCTTCCGCCATATCGAAACCAAGTTTGGGCATAGAAATTGTTTCTGCCATTATTTTAGTACCTCCTTTACTGCGGAGATAATATCGGCTACTTGTGGAAGCGCGGCTTGTTCGAGTGTGCGATTATAAGGAAGTGGTACTTCTTTTTGTGCAACACGAACGATGGGCGCGTCAACATAATCAAATGCTTCTTCGTAAATGCGGCTGACAATTTCACTGCCAACGCCGTAAGACTTCCAACCTTCTTCAACGACGACGGCGCGATTGGTTTTCTTGAATGATTCAATCACGGGTTCCATATCCAATGGGCGAAGCGTGCGTAAATCTACAATTTCAACTTCGATACCTTCTTTGGATAAATCTTCGGCGGCTTTCATCGAAAGTTCTAAGCCTTTGCAGTAAGTAACGATGGTTAAATCTTTACCTTCACGTTGTACTTTTGATTTTCCAATCGGGATGGTGTATTCGCCTTCTGGCACTTCGCCTCGGACTTGATACATAGTTGCGTGCTCGATAAACAGAATCGGGTCATTCGACCGAATCGCTGATTTAAGCAAACCTTTGGCATCTTCTGGTGTTCCGGGGCTGACAACTTTCAAACCGGGGAAATGTGCAAAGATAGCATCCGGTGTTTGTGAATGGGTTGCACCCAATTGACGCCCACCACCACCAACAGCACGAATCACCAAAGGTAAAGTGAATTGTCCACCAAACATATAATGAAGTTTTGGTGCTTGATTCACCATGTAATCCATTGCAGAGAATGCGAAGTTAATAGTCATCAATTCTGCCACAGGTCGTTGACCAACCATCGCCGCGCCAATCGCTCCGCCGATGATTGCATTTTCTGCAATCGGTGTATCTTTGATTCGTTTCGGCCCATACTTATCGTAAAAACCTTTGGTGACTGCATACGTCCCACCCCACACGCCAACTTCTTCACCCATAATAAAAACAGCAGGGTCTCTATCCATTTCTTCCATAAGTGCTTGCGAGATTGCCTCGCGCATTGTAATTTTAGGCATATCTTAGTCTCTGCTCTCTTTATTCAGCATCCGCGTAAATATTCGTAAACAATTCTTCGAGTGCTGGCTCTGGGCTATTTTCTGCAAATTCCACAGCCTCATTCACTTCTTGCTCGGCACGTGCTTCAAGTTCATCTAATTGTTTGCGTGTGGCAATCTTTTTATCCAAAAGATATTTATTGAAAATTCCAATCGGGTCATTCTCTTGCCACTTCTTTACTTCTTCGGCTTTGCGATAACGTTCAGGGTCGCCCATAGAATGTCCGCGGAAGCGATAGGTATTAATCTCAAGAAAATACGGTTGGCTTTCTTTGCGGACGAAAGCAATCGCTTCTTTTGCCGCTTCATACACTTTCATCACATCCATACCGTCAACTTCTGCATTTTTCATACCATACCCTTCTGCTTTTTGACGAATATCCGAAACTGCAGAAGCACGTTCAACAGAAGTTCCCATGCCGTATTGATTATTTTCACACACCCATAACACACGCAAATTCCATGCCTTTGCGATATTTAACGCTTCATGGAAGTATCCAATGTTGGTTGCGCCATCCCCAAACATACAAATTGTGACGTTATCATTTTCTGCATATTGGTCACCGATAGCAAGCCCTGCCGCAATGGGAAGATGTCCACCGACGATGGCATGTCCGCCCCAGAAATTTTTCTCTGTGCTCGCCATGTGCATCGAACCACCCTTGCCTTTTGAAACTCCGGTCGCTTTACCGAGTAATTCAGCCATCATTTCTTTGGTTGAAATACCGCAATTGATGGCTACGCCATGGTCACGATACGCTGTGATGACTCTATCTCTCGGTTCACGTGCCGCCACCAAACCTGTTGAAACCGCTTCTTGACCAATATACAAGTGCATGAACCCGCCGATTTTTCCTGCTTGGTATAACTCCGCCCCGCGCTCTTCTGCTCGCCGAATCACCACCATTTGATAATATAAATCTAATTGTTGTTCTTTCTTCATTATTTGAAAACTCCGCTACATTTTAAT
>ERZ761602.2510-NODE-2510-length-28441-cov-6.951138_pt1 | contig 28441 bp, 31 predicted proteins | sample MGYA00512165_ERZ761602 | MGnify/ENA primary metagenome ERZ761602 (study PRJEB28899, sample SAMN02445085) | bioreactor sludge metagenome | biome: EBPR sludge; isolation source: Thorneside wastewater treatment plant | place: Australia: Brisbane, Thorneside...
CGGCGGCTCCCACCCTCCGCCCCGAGCGGGCGAGTCAGTCCGTCCGGAAACGTGCGGCTCAAGATCCCAGATCGAAGAACCCTGCCCGCAAAAAGACGCCGGTTCAAAGAGCGAGACCCGTCTAGCCGGGGTCAGTCGCCGCCGCCGCCATCTCCTCCTCCTCCCCCGTCGCCACCCCCCGCGTCTCCGCCGCCGACCGAACTCCCGAAATCTCCGCCCCAGTCTCCCGAGCCTTGGGAATCAAAGAGTTCGGGCCCGGACCAGGGCCCTAGGTTAACCGGCGAACCTCCCGAGAGTCCCATCATCACGACCGTTGCTTGGCGACGGCGCTGGGCGGCGAGGATTTCGAGGTCAGTTTCCTTTTCCAGCCCTTCGAGGGGGGCCTTCAAGGACGGTTAGAGCGTCCCACTGCCGGCGAGCGATGGTGGGATTGACGTAGACGGTCCGTGGCGGGGTCGTCAGGCGGTGCTCTTGGCGGAACTTCATGTCGAGGTCTTGGGCGATCCGAGTCGCGAGCCGGACCATCGAATGCTTGGCTTGGCGAAGCGTCACTAGGGGCTGGGCGCGCAGGTCGGGGATCGCTCCGAGGACCAAGAGCGCGGAAGGGTCGCACGAGCTGTGGAGGGGTCGGTAGGTCACGCGGACGGCGACGAAAAGGCCTTCGAAGGCGATCCGGCCGACCAGGACGTGCCCTTGCCACTCTGGCGCGCTTTGGAGGCTGGGCTTCAAATCGCGGGTGGCGGTCCGGACGTGGGTTACGGTCCCGCCCATCATAGCGATCCAATTGCGGAAGAAGGCTTCGAAGTCGACGTGGGTGTGGGCCTCTTGGACGTCGAGAAAGACCCACCGGCCGCTGGTGAGGAGGTTGGCAAGACCTTGGAAGAAGTTCTTGGGATCACGTCGGTGGACGGGTCGTCCGAGGGCGAAGAGGGGGTATCGGCAGATGACGTACATCGGTCAGTTTCCTCGACTTCATCGCAAGTGACGGCGCCGGCTCCCAGCGGGTTGCAGGGCTTAGGTTTTTGGATTTAGGGGTTAGGGGCTAGGGGCATGCGGGAGCTCCGCGCTCCGTCTCAGTGCCACAGTTGGGGCAAAGATGTTCGATGGGATGCCCGCGGCCCGAAGAGGGTTCAGCCCTCACCCTTGCGACAAATCCGATGACCTGTCACAAATACGTGTCCCAAGTTGAGGAATCCGCTGTACACTGAACAGCATGAAACGCCAAGGACTTTTAGCAATATTTTTCTGTCAAGTTTCCGTTGGGTTCGCGACGCCGCTATATAAGGTGAGTCCGGTAACTCGTGTTCACGGATTGGAGATTCTCGGGGTAGAAGGTGCCCATCAAGAGACCTACAAGGTTGTAGGAAGAGACGGAAAAAGGTATGTTGTTTCTCTTTCGGGTAGGATCGCGCTTGACGATTTTCCGGGTTATCCGCAGTTGGAATTGACGGTAAGGGGACCGAGAGTGTTTGCCGCCTCATGGAATCGCCCCAATGGAATCCGCGAAATTGGTGGCTACTACCTGGACGGCAAGATCACCAAGGTCCAGCCTCCGGCGGATTATCCTGTCGGCGGGTCTTGGGACGGCTGGACCTCTTACGGTGATTGGGTCGGCGGACAAAGACTCTACCAAGCCTCGGGCGGCGACTTCGGATCGATCGGCTTTGCGATGAACCCGATCACGGGCGAGAAAATCAGCATTCAGCGTGGATACGGAAACCAGTTTTTGGGTGCCACCCAAAAGGGCACTTTAATCTTCGGAGTCAGTAGTGAAGCCTCCCCCTGGTGGGATAGTGGTGTAGGCCTTCTCATCCGGAAGGATGGCCAATGGAGGGGTATCGGGGGCGACTATTGGCCCTGGGATTTCAATGAAAAAGAGCAATTTCTATACGGAGATCGCAACCAACTTTTCCTCATGAACGCCGATGGGAGCAGAGTTCCCTTTGGCGGCAATCCCTTCGGTTCTCTCGGGTTCGAGATCCAATCCGGACACCTAATGGATAACGACAACGTCATCATCCGCAAGTCGGACCTCGACGGCGGCGAGTACCTGATCTCCGAAGGAACCGCCGGGTTTGTCCCGCTCAACTCGCGGGTCTCAGGCTTGCCAAGCGGGGGCCGGTTTGAATACATGACCGTGGACCGAGCAACGCAGTCCATCTACGGCCTTTACCGGGTCGGCAACGGCCCGTTCCAAAGCTTCCGACTAGACCCCGTCCCCGAGCCGGGGACGCTGGCCGCGCTGGGGCTGGGGATCGCCGCGATGCTTCGCCGGCGGCGAAAGGGATAGCGCGGAATTGTGGGGAATGGTGTGGGATTGAGAGCCCAGGGGAGCGATGGGATCTCGGGGAGCAATGGGAAGGATTCTGAGCAAGAGACTTCCGCCACTGCTCCCCGATTGCTTTCCTAGCGCCCGACTTCACAGTGGCTCCTCGCGGCACTTCGCGTTGCCCGGTCGATTCAATCGCGAACCAGAGCGGTTCTTGGTATTCTGAAATCCAACGGATGAGCGCTTCACCGAACATCGACCCCTACGTTCCGCCCCACAGCCTGGAGGCGGAGATGTGCACGCTGGGGGCGATGCTGCTCTCGCAGACGGCCTGCGACAAGGTGTTCCAGCTCGCGCGGGAATCTGACTTCTATTCCCCTGCCCACCGCGAGATCTATCGCGCGATCCAGCAACTCAGCATGAGGAGCAAGGCGGTGGACCTGGTCACGGTGCGCAATGAGCTGATCGAGCGGGGAATTTTCAAGGACGTCGGGGGGTCGGAATACCTGGTCCAGTTGATGGACGCGCCCGAAAACCCGAACTACGCCGAGCACTACGCGCAGATCGTTCTGGACAAGGCCACCACGCGGCGGCTGGAAGAGGCCGGGCACAAGATCAGCCACCTGGCCCACGACCCGGACAAGCTGACCCAAGAGAAGGTCGACGAAGCCGAGTCGATGATCTTTGAGATCAACCAGAGCCGTCTGGGCAAAGAGATGAAGCCGATCCGCCAAGTCGCGCGGAAGTTCTTCGAAAAGATCGACTTGTTCTATGACACCGGCGAACCGCTTCGGGGCTCGCCGAGTGGCTACTACGATCTGGACAACACGACCGGGGGCTTCTTCGGCAGCGATTTGATCATCGTCGCGGCTCGTCCTTCGATGGGGAAGACGGCGCTGGTTTTGAACTTTGCCCTCAACGTCGCGGCCCAAGACAAGGGGGCGGTGGCGGTCTTCAGCATCGAAATGAGCGGCGAGCAGCTCGTCCGCCGGATGCTCAGCATGCTCAGCAAGACGAGCATGGGGATTTTGAAGGAGGAGCGACTGACTGACGACACCTATCAGCGCCTGGCCGACGCCTGCGAAACCCTGTATTCGTTGCCAATCCACATCGACGACTCAAGCGAGATCACGCCGCTGGACATGCGCGGGAAGTGTCGGCGGCTGAAGGCCGAGGCGGGACTCTCGCTGGTGATCGTGGACTACCTGCAGCTCATGAAGGGGAGTCGCAAAACGGAAAACCGGGTGAACGAGATCAGCGAGATCGCACGGGGTCTGAAATCGCTAGCCAAGGAACTCGACGTTCCGGTGATCGCTCTCTCCCAGTTGAACCGGGGGGTGGAAGCACGAGACGACAAGCGGCCCATGCTGAGCGACCTCCGCGAATCAGGATCCATCGAGGCCGAAGCCGACTTGGTCATGTTGATTTATCGCGATGCCTACTACAAAGAGAAGACTTTGCAGATCGAAGAGCGGGTCTTTGACGCCGACCGAGTGGAAGAGGCCGAACTGATTATCGCCAAGCACCGGAACGGCCCGACGGGGACCGTCTTGGTCGGGTTCCAGCCGAATTACGCGCGGTTCGTCAACCTCCAGCAGGTTTGATGCTTCGAAACCGGGTTCTCGTGCGTCCAAAAGACTAGGATGCTTAGCGCCCTGGCTTTTGCCTGCCTCTTGGCCCAAGTGCGGCCGCCGCTGGATATGTCGAGTCGATACGATGTCGTCGACCCGAATCGTCTGGCGCTGACCCCCATGATCGATGGGCGGTTTGATAACGAAGAGTGGGATGTGTTGCACTCCTCCCCGACTGCGCCAGTCTTTCTGCAGTGGGAGCCAGGAACGCTGTATCTCGGCGGTAAGTTTCCGGTCGGCAAGGACGTGGTCTTCTCGCTGGATATGCAAGGCGACGGATGGCTGATCGGACGCGACAACGTCGAAGTCCGGGTTGTCTGGGCAGATGGCGCCCCCAAGGTTTCGGCGAGGATGCTGGACGCCGAGAACCGCAACGCCCCGGCGTGGATCTTCTCACCGTTCGTCGAGGCTGGGATTCGCAGTGCGGGCCAGTTGACGCCCGAGGGGTGGAACCTGGAAATGGCGATCCAGAGCGTGGACCTTCCCCCCGCGGTCTTGGGACGGACGATCGGCATCCGGGCTGATGTTCTGGACCCGATCGACGTTACGGTGGAGCCCTATCTGCCTCGACGAACCAGCGTGGTGGCCCTACGATGGGAGCGCAGCCGCGGACTGTTTAGCGGCATGGAATGGGAGCCGGAATACAAGGTGCGCAGCGTGACTCCGGGTGATTCGATCCGGATCCGCATGAACTTCTTGAATCGTGGATCGACGATTCCTCTTCGGGCACAGATGCGGACGGAAGGATTCGGAGACGGTGTGACCAAGGCTTTGACCATTCCTTTCCCCAGTTTTGATCGGAAGGGACGCGCTTTCCTTGACTACGAAACCGAAGTCGGTCGGACGGCTACGCGGGGATACCGCGTGTTGCGCGTGAACTTCAATAACGAAGAGGGCAAAGAGGCGATCATCCAAACGAGCTACAAGGTGGCTGATTCGGTGGATATCGAGCCGACGCTGCCGGGGGATCTGGTCATGGTTCCCGATAGCCGGATCATTCGGGGTGAAGTCGTCCTGCGGAGCAACACAAGCCGCCGCGTTTCGGGCAACCTTGAGATCGTTCCGCCCGAGAACTGGAGCGTCGCAAAGTTCAAGGCCAACCGTTTCACGATCTACCACTCAAGAAGCCAGATGAAGGCACCGTTCGAACTCATCGTGCCGCAGAATGCACGGGGGCTCTTCAGCCTTCGGTTCAATGTCACGATTGGGGATCAGAAGTTCACGCGGATCGCTCAACTGGCTATTCGGTAGATTTTCGCCGATATGTGGGATAGAGGCTATCCCATGCAGTCGCTCGCCGGAACATTTGCACCTCTTCCGACTCCCTTCACCGACGACGGGGGCCAGATCAGCGAGATCCGCTTGGCGCGGGTCATTCGCTGGGCGCTCGAACGCGGCGCCCAAGGGTTTCTCGTCAATTCCTCGGCCGGGGAGTTCACCTGCACGGGGAGCGACGAGCGAAAAAACCTCTTGGAGTGGGCTCTGCGCGAGGTGAAGAGTCGGGTGCCGATCGTCGCCAACGCGACCTCGCTCAACACGGGTTCCAGCTTGGACCTTGCTCAACACGCAGGTCGGCACGGGGCCCGGGCGGCCGTCGTGGCGGTGCCCTATTTCGGGAGCTTTACGCAGCGGGAGCTGTACCAGCACTACAAGCTGATTGCGCAGTACGCCGACCTTCCGATCTGGGTTTTGGACCCCGGGGGAATGATCCAAGAAGAAACTTGGTCGGAGCTCCTGGCATTACCGAGCATGAGCCGTTGTCAGCCACTCTCGGGCGGTCACTACCCGAGCGTCGAGGGTGGGCTTGGGCTAGAGGAGTTCAGTTGCGGAGAAGTCGGAATCTCGCCGATGGTCACCCTCTTTGGCCCCGATCCTTCTCCGGCGATCGTCCCCTATCTCGATGCTTGGGCCGAGGCGTTTCGGCTGTTGGGTTCGGCGCGGTTGACCAAAGCTGTCTTCCAGAATGTCGGCATTGATCTCGGGACGACTCGTGCGCCGCTGTTGCCCTTGGAGTACGATGCGGGCGACTTGATTCGCCGATTGTGCGCCGAGACCTGGCCTAGCAAAGAAGGGGCCGCTGGGCAAAGTCCAGCGGCCTAGAGAAACAAGAAGGTTGGGTTCTCCTTTTGCTTTGGCGGGCACACCCGCCGAAGAAAGATGGAGCAACTTCTAGGCCAATCTGGGTCGCCGCACCGGAATGCCCGCATTTTGCAGGGCTTGTTTGAGTTCATCGAGCCGATAGGTACGGTCGTGGACGATACTCGCGATCAGGACGGCATCGGCCTGACCTTGATGCACAGCCTCCACGAGATGTTCGGGTTTACCGGCTCCTCCGCTGGCAATGACGGGAACATCGACTGCGCTCGCAACGGCCCGCGTGAGAGGAATGTCGTACCCAGCAAGAGTCCCATCTCCATCCATGCTGGTGAGGAGGATTTCTCCCGCTCCCAGTTGGGTCGCGGTGGTGGCCCATTCGACGACGTCCATGCCGGTTCGGGTTCGGCCGCCGTGGACAACCACTTCCCATCCTTCGGAACCTTCTCGGTGCTTGGCATCGATGGCCAGAACGATGCACTGCGAGCCGAACTGGTCGGCTCCTTGGGCGATGAGGTCCGGATTTTGGACGGCGGCGGTATTGAGACTGACCTTATCAGCCCCGGCCAGCAACGCTTGGCGGATGTCGTTCACGGTTCGCAACCCACCGCCCACGGTGAAGGGAATGAACACCTTTTCGCTCACGCGGTCGGCGAGGTCGGCGACCAGAGGACGGCCTTCGTGGCTTGCCGAGACGTCGAGGAACACCAGTTCATCGGCGCCCTCGTCGTTGTAGTACTGAGCTAACTCGACCGGGTCGCCCTGGTCGCGCAGTTCCAGAAAGTTCACCCCTTTGACCACCCGGCCTTGGTTGACATCAAGGCAAGGGATGACGCGGATGGATCTCATGCCGAGACCTTCCCAAGAGAGATTTCGACGCGATCCGATGAGATGACGCGGGGACGAGCGACGAAGTGGTCGAGATCCGTCTGGAGAGGAATTTCCTCGTTGAAGGTGGGTTTCTCGGTCCAGATTTTGCGATAGAGCAGATTCATGAGCGATTCGATGAGGGTGCGGTGGTCGATGGGGCTCAGCGGGGTCTGGAGTTCGGGGAGTCCGGCCTTGATCATCCCCCGGGTCCGGGCATAGCCTCCGCCGTCCTCTTCGATCCACTCGACCCGGACTTGTTCGGAGGAGGATTCCAATCGGCGGTTATTTCTCAGCCATCCCTCAAACTCAGACGGGGTGCGGAGCTGGTGTCCGACGGTGTCGAAGATCAGTTGCCCGCCCACGAGGTCGGAATAGGCGGCGGCAAGATGAGGCAAGAAGACCAGGTGGCGCAGATCCTCGGTCGGCCGAGGACTGAAGTACCGGACCCGGACCAACGATTGGCACCGCGCGAGCGCGGCTAGCTGCTCGGCGCTCGGCGAAAGGGCACCGAGCTCAAGATCGGGGCGGAAGAGAGAAACGTTCTTGGCCCGCAGGACGAGTCCAATGTGGAGTCGGATGTCGCTCATCAGCAGGCCCTCACGGGCTCCTATCGGGACCCACCCGCGCTCAACGTAGGGGTTTTCTGGGATGAGGCGCTTCATGACCTCTTCGAGCTTGGGCAGGGGACCGCTGGGGTAATAGATCCAATACTCGCAGTGGGTGGGGGTCCAGCGGGAGCGGCTGAGCCGACGAAGGATCACGGCCGTGATGGCCAAGGCAGCGAGGCCGATGGGGAGTAGGGCTTCGGGTTCCACGCGGTGTTAGGGTCCGATCCCGATGATCCAGCGCTGGACCTGGTCGCGCTCAGGGCTTTCCAAAAGGGTGTTGCAAATTTCGCAGACCCCGGCCTCATTGACACCAGGACGCAGGCAGAGCATGCACTTTCCGAGCTTTCGGTAGTGATTCACGATGCTCGGCTGGCTCAGAGCCCAGCCCAGCTGGTCTCGGGGGATGCCTTCGGAATTGAGCCGATTCACGACCCTAGTGTACCGGCGGTAAAGTGAGGACCCGTGAAGATCGTTACCTTCAACGTCAACTCCGTCCGGGTTCGGGCGGGAATTCTCGCCGAGTTTCTCCAACGAGAATCGCCCGATGTGGTGGCCCTGCAAGAGACGAAATGCGAGGACGGGGTTTTTCCGCGCGCCGAGTTTGAGGCGCTTGGGTACCACGTCGCCTGCGATGGACAAAAGACGTACAACGGCGTGGCCCTCCTCACCAGGGAACCCCTCACGAGGGTCAAGACCGGGTTTGGGGACCCGAACATGCCCGACGACAAGCGGATCATCGGGGCTGAAATCCAGGGCATCTGGGTCTTGAACACGTATGTCCCCAACGGTACCAAGGTCGGCGGCGACAAATGGGACTATAAGATGCGTTGGTTGGAGCGGTTCCGCGAGATGATCGCACCGGGATTGGACCGTGGGTTGCCCATCGTCTGGCTTGGGGACATCAATATCGCCCCCGAACCGATCGACGTCTATGACTCGGCCAAGGTGCTGGGAGGAGTCGGGCACCACCCGGATGAGTTTGCTCGCCTGAAAGCGATCACGGACCTCGGTCTCATTGATTCCTTCCGGAAGCTCCACCCTGAACCCGGGCACTACTCCTACTGGGATTTCTTCATCAAAAACGCCGTCGACCGAGGCCTCGGGTGGCGGATCGATCATATCTACGTTTCGCCGAACCTGGAACCCAGGGTTCAGCGTGCATGGATCGATTTGGAGCCGCGCCGGAAAGAGCGGCCGAGCGACCATACTCCGGTCATCCTGGAACTCGCAGACTAGCTCTTTTTGTCTTCGGGTTCGTTGGTGGCTTCCAGTCCTTGCCGACCTTCGTCTAGGCCTTTCTTGAGTTCTCCAACGCCTTGGCCGATGCCGCGCATCAGCTTGGGGATCTGGGTGCCGCCAAAGAGAACGATCACCACCACGAGGACGATGAGCCACTCGTTGACACCGCCAAAGAAGGCGAGCGGCAAGTTACTCACGTCCCGCCTTGTCGACGGTTCGCTTAGCCTCGTCGAGCCCCTTCTGCAACTCGCCCACGCCTTGCCCGATTCCGCGCATCAGCTGGGGAATTTTGGCTCCGCCGAAAAGCACGAGGACGGCAATGAGGACGACTAGCCACTCGCTGACTCCACCGATAAAGGCCATGGGAAGCATTTCCATCCACCTCATTATACGGCTAGAACGTCCGAAGCGGGTCCTAAGTTCAACTTACTTGGTCCCGCCCGGTTCCTTTGGAGCTTCCGCCTGATCGCCGGAACCAGTCGATGCCTCGATCTTGACGTTTGCGCCTCCTGGGCCTTGCTTGTCCATATCGAAGTTGACACTGCCGGAAAGTGGTGCAATCATCCACTCTCGCCGCTCACCCATGATCTTTGGAGCTTCGACCGGATTAAGGGCCGTGTACTTCATGGCTTGGTTGAGCTTGGGTTCTTTCGTTTCAAAAATCGCGACCGTCTTGGCGAGGTCCTTAATGTCGCTCAACTTCTTGCCCGCCAAGTCTGTGTTATAGGCAACCCCCGTGAGCTTCTTCTGGTTCTTGTCATCAAAGGTCACTCCGCAGGTCCATTCGCCTTCGGCGGGGAATCGCTTGATTTCGATCTTTCCGATGATGGGGATATCCACGTTTTCTTTGCTGATCTTGGGTCCGATCGCCTTCTCGTAGTACGGGTAAATCGTCTTTTGCCAGTTTTCGGCCGGGGGCAGCTTATCTCCGTTCTCCTTGGCATAGGCCAGAAGGGCATCTCGGGCGGCCTCAATGTTCATCGCGCAACTCACGGTCGGCATGAGCGTTTCGTTCATCGTTTTGCCGAGTCCGCGGAACATGTTTGCAACCAGGATTCCTCCGATCACACACGGCGCGACGATCAAGAGGAGGATAATGGTGATGATGACCAACGGGTTAAGACCCTTTTTGGCGGGGGGCATGGAGGGCGGCGGAGCGTACATCTTATTCCTAGACGGATTGTGGCCGATGGGGGATGCACTCTGTGGATAAGGGCTATCCGCCTTCGGTTCACGAACTGATGGCTCACTCGGACCTTCAAAGGATTCCAGAGGCGTGGCGAAAGGACGCCATCCACTTGGCCCTGAATCGGTGCCGCGATCAGCAGGTTTACGACGTGGATCGGGTAGCCATGGAAGCCCTCTTGGCATCGCGCTGGATGGCGCCGCTCCCCGAGGTCATCAATCTTTCGGGAGTGCTTTTGCACACGGGTCTTGGCCGGGCGCGGCTACACCCCGAAGCGCAGGCGGCCCTAGTTCGTGCGAGCGCGGCGGTGGCAGTGGAATTCGATATCGAGACCGGGCACCGTGGGGACCGCCAGAACCACGTGGAAAACCGGCTCTGTGAGCTCACCGGGGCACCCGCCGCATACGTCGTGAACAACTGCGCCGCGGCTCTCATGTTGGCTCTCAACGCTCTCGCCGAGGGGGGACGAGTCGCGGTCTCCCGAGGCGAGATGATCGAGATTGGCGGCGCCTTCCGATTGCCCGAAGTGATGGCCCAGAGTGGTGTTGAACTCGCGGAGGTAGGGTGCACCAATCGAACGCGGATCTCGGACTATCAAGGCGTCGAGGGGGCAACGGCTTGGCTCCGGTGCCATCCGAGCAACTACCGCATCACCGGCTTCACCGAGTCCCCAGGCTATGCGGAGTGGGTGGCCGCGGCTCGCGATGCTGGAGTCCGGACGGTCATCGACCTGGGGCACGGACTGTTGGTGGATTGGCGAGAGGCCGGATTGCCCTACGAGATGCCGACCCCGCAGGTCGTGGCAAGCGGGGCCGATTTGGTCTGCATCAGCGGGGACAAGCTCCTCGGGGGACCGCAGGCGGGGATCCTTTTGGGGCAAACGGAAGCCATCGCCGAGGTCCGGAAGCGGCCCTTTGCCCGCGCCTTCCGGGTTGATAAGCTCACCCTCGCGGCACTCGCCGCGACCTTGGACCTGTATCGATCGGGTCGGTGGCGAGAAACTCCTTTCTGGGAATCGATGCTGCGACCTCTGGCCCAAGTGGAGGCCGAGGCCAAGGCACTGGGCGGGGAAGTGCGGCCCAGCCTGACCGAAGTCGGGAGCGGCGCAGCGCCGGGGATCGGGATCGAGACTTGGTGCGCGGTCTTCACCAAGGATGCAGCGCGGCTTTCGCAGGAACTTCGACACTCGGAGATCTCGATCATCGGACACATCCAGGACAAATCACTTTGGCTGGACCCCCGAGGCGCGACGCCGGAAGAACTCGAACAAGCCGGAGCCGTCCTGAGGAGGTTGACTTGATTTCTCTTGTGCGAGCTCGCGGGCTGGTCGCCCAGTTGGAGGCCCACACGTCGGGGCAAGCCGGTCACGCCGAGCGAGTTGCCGTCTATTCGGTCGCGACCGGGGACCGGCTTGGGTTGCCCGAAGAAGATCTAAGGGACCTGCGACTGGCGGCGATGCTCCACGACATCGGCAAGCTTTCGCTACCCGCGAGCCTGCTCGCGAAGACCGATCCGCTCTCGGGAGACGAGATTCAAATCTTGCGAAGCCACGTTCTGCTTGCCCGCGAGATTTTGGGACTGGAACTCGGGGCGATTCGACACCACCACGAGCGTTGGGATGGCTCTGGCTATCCGGATGGATTGGTGGGGGTCCAGATTCCTCTCTCGGCCCGGATTTTGGCCGTTGCCGAGGTGTACGATAGCTTGGTCCAAGACTGTGACTGGCGGGATGCCTGGGATGAGGACGAAGCCCGGGCGGAAATTGAGCGCGGGGCGGGGACCCACTTCGACCCCGAGGTGGTCCGGGCCTTCCTCGAGGTCGAACGGTTGATCCAGCCGGTCTAGCAGTTCGGCCGCTTGTTCGGTCCAAAGTTGGCCCGGTAGTAGTCGACGAGGTGCTCGCCCGGGCCAACAACGCGGTCGATCTGCTCCAGAGCCTTTTCGGGCAGAACCACAAGGCAGGCGTTGACCGCCTCTTCGAGCTGAGAAGTCGTGCGTGCTCCGACGATCGGCGCTGTGACCCCGGGTTGGTTAGCACACCAGCCGAGTGCGAGTTCCGTCAAGGTGAGTTCATAGCGGTCGGCGATGATCTTGTATCGCCGGATGGCCTCGGTCGTCGTTCGGTTGACGCGATTCTGGGGGTCCGACTTGACATATCGTCCGGCGCTGGGTTTGCCGTCGAGGTACTTCCCGGAAAGTTGACCTCCGGCCAGGGGCGACCACGGGATCACCGCGTAGTCGTAGGTTCGGCAGAAGGGAAGGAGTTCGGATTCCACCCGGCGGTCGAGGAGGTTGAGCGGTGGCTGTTCGCACACGAACCCGCTGGTGCCGAGGGCGCGGGCGACATAGTGGGCTTCGCAGACTTGCCAGGCGGCAAAGGTGGAACATCCCGCATAGCGGATCTTGCCAGCGCGGACCAGGTCCTCCAATCCGCGGAGCGTCTCATCGATGGGGACCTCCGGCTGAGGACGGTGAATCTGATAGAGGTCGATCCAATCCGTCTTGAGCCGCTTGAGCGAATCCTCGCAGGCCTGGATGACGCGCCGCCGGGAGTTCCCAAACGTGTTGGGGTCGGCATCGTCCATCTTGAAGTGACACTTGGTCGCGAGCACGACCGAATCGCGCTTTCCCTTAAGGCATTTTCCGAGAATCGCTTCGCTGGTCCCTTTGGCGTATATGTCGGCTGTATCAAAAAAGTTAATGCCGAGATCGATGGCTTTGTCGACGATCTTGCCGCAATCTTTTTCGTGTGTGCCCCAATCGTCGGGTTCCCAACCAAAGGTCATCGTTCCGAGGCAAGCTACGGACACCTGAACGCCAGTTCGACCAAGCGAGCGGTATTTCATACCTGGATGTGTACCCAAGAGTTTAGGGCTTGCGCGTGCCCTTGGACCAAAAATTGGCGACATACCCAAGAATTGCGGGCAACATGTTTGTCCAGACCACAAAAAGTAAAGCTATCCAAAAAACAGGAGTTACCTTTTCGCGGATGGTTCCGGACGCCAAGAACAAAGCGCTGAATCCGCTCAGGGCTAAGATCGCCAGGATGTGCAACGGATGGACTCGCACCTGACCCTTGCGCTGAACCGCGTCGGCATAGCTCCAAGAAAGGTAGAAGATGCCCCCCGAATAGGCCAGCATGATGCCCAAAACGATGGCGATCAAGATGACACCTACCGTGCCGCCAAGGATGTATTCGCTGCGATAGAGCAGCGGTTCGGCCACCGCCGCAGCCAACAAAGTCACCCCGACGACCCCATAAGCGACCTTGCGTTGCTTGGACTTACGAGCGACTTCGGCCTCGTATTGGCTGAGCAAATCTAGGGATGGCTCTTTCTGGCGCATTTCGTGCGGGTCACCGAAATCCATTGTACGGGCAAGAGGTCACAAAATCCAAACGATTCCCGAAACCTTAACACGACTACGCATTGGCCGAACCTCTCGGTAGCGGCATGGCGTCCAGTAGGTGGAGGGCCCGACGGGTACCCTCAAGAGACGTCATGCTCGCTTCGACTCTGGCCGTCGCCCTCCTTAGCTCCCAACCTTGGACGATTTCTGCCGGGGGAGCCCTGATCTGGGGTGGGCAACCCTATCTTCCCGCTGGACTCCGCATCGAGGGGACCGTGGCCGAAGTCGAACGGGCTCACTCTCTGGGGGCCAAAGAGGTTCTGGTTGAACTTCCGGCTTCGGGGCGCGGTTGGAACGAGGTCTTGGAAGCGCTGGAGCAGAAGGGGATGACCTACGTCGTCGCCATCGACAGCATGGCTCCGATGGCCCAGGGAGTGCGAATCGAGCCGGAGAATCTGCGGATCACCGGGATCACTGAGACCCGAAGGATCGACCTCGCCTTGCCCAGTGGCCAACACGCCCTGATCGTCACCGCTGATCGCCGAGATGGATCGCTGGTGACGACCGAGCGGGTTCCGATCTCCGAGGGAGTCCTGCGGGCGACGGTCACGAATAACTCGGGGCTTGAGATGGTCGCCCTGATCTATCCCCAGCAGTCCAGCTTGCCCTACGTCGACTTTGGCCAGCGGATGGATCGACACCGCGACAGCTTAGTGAGGACCCTTTCGCAGGTCAAGCCCGGCCCCGGATTGCGGGGCATCCTCAATCCGCTCGGGACAATCCCCCGATACCCGGCTGCTGAGCCCCAGTTTGTCCCCACCGACCCTTGGTTCCGGATGGAACTCGAGTCGTTTTTGCGCCGCAAGTACACGACGGTCAACGCGGCTCTTCGTTCGTGGATGATCTCGGGGCCGACGTTTACCGAGTTTGGTGACCTCGCCCGCCTCGTTCCGCTCTGGACGCGCAGCCGCGGTGTGGGTGCGCTCTGGGACCCCAAAGACGATTCGATCTATCCGGTGGACCAGCGACGTTCGACGCAGTGGCGGGATCTGTGGGAGGCCATGGCCCTGGTCGGTAGCCAGCGGACGGCGAGGATCACCGAGATGCTCCAGCGGACCTGGAACGTCCCGATCCTGCAAGAATGGAGCGGTTGGTGGGGACCCTATGCGGGTTCAGCCTCGCCTCTAAGCGGGATCGCGTCGGGGATGGGTGGCGCGACGATTGATGAGCAGCTTGAGAACGTCTCTCGGGCCAGCGCGACCCTTTCGGCCTGGAGAAAGCCCGGGCTGCAGTGGGTAACAGACCACGTTTTGCAATCGGACGTTCCCGGTGAGATCGTCGGCCAGGCGGCGCGAGACGCGGTTTCGCTCGGGGTGCGGGGATTCTATGCCCAGACCGCCGATCCCGCCGCCTTTGGCGCATGGCAAACGGCCGTGCGGTCGGCCTTGACCTCGGCCAGCGTGGGAAGTCGGCCGAGCCTGGTGGCCTACCCAGAAGGGTCGGCGAATCCGGCCTCGGTGCGGATGTTGCCGGGCGGGCGATGGTGGGTGCCGGGATCGGGAGAAGGCGACCGACTGGACCTCGGCCCCAACTACGCCGGTTATCGGTATCAGGGCGAGGGCCGGTCCTACTTTGCGCTCTGGAGCACGATCGGACCGGTGCGGACCAAGATCCGCACGAATGATCCGGCGGCGGCGATCTTCAGGACCCTGGACGGTACCGACCCCAAGCCCAAAGTCGCCAAAAACGGGATCATCGAACTGGACCTGAGCTCCACCCCTCTGCTGATCGAAGGGCTGGACCAAGCCCCGGTGCCGGTCGATGCCTTTGATGCCGTGGTCGCCGACCTCAAGACTTTCTTCCAGATCGGGGGGAACGCGATCCCGAACGCCGACCAAGAGATCGTGCGGATGGGCGACAACATGGACGCCTTTGCCGCCGCACCCGGGGAGGCGATGCGCGAGATTCAGCGGATCTTCGCCCGAGTGGGCACGCACATGAGCTCCTTCCTGTGGATCGAAGCCGAGAGTACGGCCAACCACTCCTTCAGCGAGGCCATCCAGGTTCCTGGGGTGAGCAACGACGGGGTTCTGCGGCTGCGGACCGAGATCCCCAGCGACATCGCTCCTCGGACGGCCCAGTGGATGGTCCGGGCCAAGGTGCCGGGGCTGCATTCGCTGTGGATCGCGGCGCGGATCCCGGTCGATCAGCTGGACACCGTGGTCGCCCAGGTCGGGGACCGGGTTTTGCGAATATCGGAACCAGCGCTGAGCTACTACGGCGGCGGGTTCGCCTGGTACCGGCTTGGCGAGTTTCAGCTCAACCAAGAACCCGCGGAGCTACTGCTGGACGTTCGGTCTCGCCGCCCCTCGGACCTCGATCTGGACGCAGTGGTCCTGACGCCAGGAGACTTCCGCCCCGACGCCGTCCGCATGCCCATCCGCGTCCCTCGGCCGTAGCGGGCCATCGAGACGATGCCTAGGGACATGATCGCCTCAGCTGTTCTCGACCAAAATCATGAGGGCTGACCGAGTCGCCGGCAATAGTTGCGCTCGTGTCTTGGGTGCAAGTATTTGCTCGATCCCTTCCCAGTGTCTCGAAACGTTGGTATACTTCAATATCCTTGAACAACAAGTCCAAACATGAGTTCACCCGACGCTAAAGCACCAAAGGTTTGCTTTGTTATTGCACCGATCGGAAACGAAGGCTCTGACATCAGGCTTCGTTCTGACCAAATTCTAAATCATCTTATTACTCCTGCAGCACGCGAATGTGGGTACGAGCCGCTGAGAGCAGACCAGATATCAGAGCCCGGATTAATTACTTCTCAAGTGATTCAACATGTGGTAGAGGATCCGCTCGTGATTGCGGATCTTTCAGGCCGAAATCCTAATGTTTTCTACGAGCTGGCGTTGAGACATGCCATAAAGAAGCCCGTGGTCCAGATTATTAATGCGACGGAACCTATACCGTTCGATATCGCCGCTAGCCGAACAGTTCATGTCGATCATAGGGATTTAGATAGTGTTGCAAAGGCGAAGGAGGAAATAATTAGACAAATAAAATCCGTGGAAGGGAACCCAGAGGACGTGGACAACCCGATCTCGGTGGCTGTTGAACTGCAATCTTTGCGTCGAAGTGACAACCCGCTTGAAAAAAGCTACGCTGAGATCATCACTCTACTGACGGAAATCAGGGGTGGAATGGTTGATTTAAGGGATCTTGGACGACGTGATGAGATTCATCCCATGATCCTGGACGAATTGTTGACAGCGTACGAAAGAATAACTACCTTCACGGACCGTGACCCAACGAGTCCGATGACTCCTGAAGAAACAGACTTTCTACAAACTGTAATTCGGCGAATGGCACGACCACTCGAAATGTTGTGCAGAGATGCTGGCGTCAGTTCTGACGTTTTTTTGAGACGGGCGCGACGCTTAAAGCCATAACTAACCGCTGAGCCCGCGGGAGGGGATACTCGGGGACTAGTTAGGTGGTCGCCCAAAGCGTGGGGGTTAGTTTCCGCGTGTGTCCTTGAAAGGCGCATGATAACATCCTGGTTACCCTTGCGGCGAATTAGAGTTATGAAATCGTCGCCAGCGCGGATTCTCGGCGGATATCGCGGATTCGGGTTGCGATTCGGCTGTGGTCGGGATGTTCGAGCTCGGGGTCGCGCTCTAGAAGGTGCAGAGCGGCCCCTCGCGCCTGTTCCAGCAAGATCGAATCTTGGATCAGGTCGGCGATCTTGAAGTCCAGGTTTCCGCTCTGCTTGGTCCCCGCGACTTCGCCCGGGCCGCGCAGCCGCAGGTCGGCCTCGGCGATCCGGAAGCCGTCGGTGGTTTCGGTCATGATCCGCAGCCGCTCCTCGCTCTCTTCTTTGGTGGGTTCACCGACCAGGATGCAGTAGCTCTGGTGCTGGCCCCGGCCGACCCGGCCCCGGAGCTGGTGGAGCTGGGCAAGGCCGAAGCGGTTGGCGTCCTCGATGACCATCACGCTGGCGTTGGGGACGTCTACCCCGACCTCGATCACGACCGTGCTGACGAGGATATCGAGCTCGTGGGCCCGAAACTTCAGCATCACGTCCTCCTTTTCCGTCGCCTTCATCTGGCCATGGAGCAGCCCGACGCGGCGGTTGGGGAAGACCTGGTTGCTCAGCCGATAATGCAGGTCCTCGGCGGCTTGGGTCTGCATCTTGTCGCTCTCGGCGATCATTGGGCAAACAAAGTAGGCCTGACGACCTTCGGCCAGGAGCTTTTCGACTCCGTCGTAGACCTTCTCCCGCTCGTGGGCGCGCCGCCAGTGGGTCTTGATCGGGGTGCGGCCGGGGGGGAGTTCGTCGATGATGCTGAGGTCCAGGTCGCCATAGACCGCCATCGTGAGCGTCCTCGGGATCGGGGTGGCGGTCATGACCAGAACATCGGGTTGCACCTCGCCTTTGGCCCGGAGCGCGGCCCGCTGGAGCACACCGAAGCGATGTTGCTCATCAATGACGGCAAGCCCAAGACGTTGGAACTTGACTCCATCTTGAACCAGGGCGTGGGTGCCGACCACGATGCGGGCCTCTCCCGATTCGGCTTGTTGCAGGGCTTTGCGCTTCTTTTGGGCCGGGAGCTTGCCGCTGAGGGGCTGTACGGAGATCCCCAGCGGATCGAAAAGGCGGTGGAGATTGATATAGTGCTGGTCGGCGAGAATCTCGGTGGGGGCCATCATGGCGGCCTGATACCCATTGCGGACGGCCAGCAGCATGGCGCAGGCCGCGACGGCGGTTTTCCCCGAGCCGACGTCGCCCTGGACCAGGCGGTTCATCGGGTGGGGGCGCTCCATGTCGGCCATGATCTCGCCGATGACCCGCTTTTGGGCACCGGTCAGTTCGAAGGGAAGCATGGAGTGGATTTCTTCCCAAATGCCGCGTTGCCTTTGGTCGCCAAAAAGCCCGGTCGGGTCGGCGGTGGCCGCCGGGTCAAACTTGATTCCGACCTCTCGCTTGGCTTGGAGCCGGCGCATCTGGGCCACGAGCTGCAGATAGAAAAACTCCTCAAAGACCAGGCGGCGGCGCGCCTTCTTTTGCTCCTCCATGGTTTCGGGTTGGTGGATCTGTCGCAGGCTCCAGCGGAGTCCGGTGAGGTCTTGCTCCTCTCGGAACAGTTTGGGGAGTGGCTCTTCGACGGCGTCCAGAAAATACTCAATGGCGCTGGCGGCGGCTTTTCGGACTAGCCATTGGGGGATCCCCTCGGTCAGGCCATAGACGGGGACGATGCGAGCAAAGGCCTCGGCATCTTCTTCCTCATCGAGCATTTCGAGCTCGGGAGCATGGATCTCAAGACGCATGTCATTGGCCCGCACCATCCCGTAGGCGATGACCTCCCTCTCGGCGTTTTGAAGCCGCTTGGCGATCCAGGGCTGGTTGAACCAAACGAGGGTGCAGTATCCGGTGCCGTCGGTGACGCTGGCCTTTAGGAGGACTTTCCCGCCGCGGGTTGGGCGGGTCTCGACGCGGTCGATGACCCCTCGAATCGTCGCAAATTCTCCAGCCCGAAGATTTTTGAGCGGAGGGAGGTTGCGGCGGTCCTCATAGCGGCGAGGGAAGTGGAAGAGCACGTCGCCCACCGTCCGCAAGCCCAGCTTGTGCATCCCCAAAGCCCACCTGGGTCCGACTCCTTTGAGGAATTGGACTTCGGTCGCAAGGCGAGAGACGGGCGAGGCGTTCACGTACAATAACAAGCATGACCGGACCCGACGATGCGTCGCAAGAGAGGATCAGTGACCAGTTTCGCGAAGAAGCAGACCGGATCGATCAAGAATTTGAATCCAAGATCCGGGATCTGGAGGCGAAGGCGGCATCTGCCAAAGGCCGGGCCACGGAGCGCGACGTGACTCCAAAGCTCTCTCCCGAGAAGCAAACTTCATCTTCTTCATTGAGTGCGAACCGGGGGCTCGCTTTCGGGCTGCAGCTGTCTTACACCCTGGTTGGCGTTCCGATTGCCTTCTTCGGGGTGGGTTGGCTCATCGATCGATCCCGAGGGGGGAACACCTGGCAGACTTGGCTTGGGCTGATCGGGTTCGGGATCGCGGTGGCGTATACGATCACCTTGCTGAACCGCCAGAACGCACAGAAATGATCTCGTTTTTCGTGGGACTCGTGGTGGGGGCCTTTTCCGCCATTGGATTGTCGGCCCTGATCGCACTGATTGCTGAGTTCATTCACTCGCGAAATCCTGAGAAGCGCCTCTTCTGGGGGATGCTGGCCCTGCTGAAGCCGCCCGCACTTTTGCTGGGTTGGCTTTGGTTGCGTACCGCTCCCTCGGCCTCCCCCCTCCCCTTTGCATTGGCGATGGTTTTGGTATACTGCGGACTCATCGGGTGGGTGGCCACGAGGGGTGCCCACGACGATCGAACGGTATGAGGGGATTATTCGAAATTGGCGGCGCGCTGTTTGCAGCGTCGGAATCGCATGGAGGCGGTCACAAAGAAACTTCCTTCGTGGGCCTGATGGTCTACTTGGTGATCCTCTTCGCGGCGATTTTCGGAACTCTGGCTTTGGCCAAGAAGGGACTTTCGGAGCGCGTCTTCAAGAACTGGTTCACCAGCCGCTTCGAGCAGCTTTATCTCTTCATCGACCAGATGTGCATCAACATCATCGGCGCCCATGGTCGCCAATACGTGCCCATCATGGTTGGCTTCTGGCTGGTCATCTTCTTCAGTAACCTGATCTCGCTGTTCTTTCCGTATGCCCCTACGATGGACCTTGGCTTCAACCTCGCCTTGGCCCTCATCAGCATCGGATATGTGCAGTATGAGGGGATCCGGGCGAATGGGGTCTTCGGACATTTCAGCCACTTCGCCGGTCCGAAACTTGGGGTCGCACTCATCCCGATCACCGCGATGATCTTTGTGATCGAATTGATCTCCGAGATCATGAAGAACGTCTCGCTCAGCGTCCGGATTTACGGGAACATCTACGGCGGCCACGAGGCAACCAACGCGATGAATGACCTCGGTTCCAAGATCATCCCCCTGGGTGACGGTGGCTACCTCGGAATTCCGTTTGGGGCCTTCTTGATCCCGGTCAAGCTCTTGACCTGCCTCGTCCAGGCGCTGGTCTTCACCCTTCTGACCTGCGTCTATCTCTCCTTGGTCACCCATCACGACCACGGCGATGAGCACGACCACCATCAAGACCACGCCCCGGCGGGTGCTCCGGCCCACGCCTAACCCACGATTTTCGACTCAACTCAACAAACTCAACACTCAATACACAAGGAAAACATAAGGAAACCATCATGGCAGGACTCGGACTCGGACTCGCAATTCTCGGCATCGCTATCGGCCTCGGACTCGTCGGATATTCGGCGATGCAGGGCATGGCTCGACAACCAGAAGCAATCGGAAAGATGCAAACGGCCATGCTGATCGCTATGGCGTTCATCGAACTCGTCTTCCTTCTCACCGCTTTCGTTCTGGCCGGCCAGTTCGTCCAGATGAAGTAAAGGGGCACTCAGGCCCTGGTTCGGGACTCTTCGCCTTTGGTGAGGTGTCCCGAACTCCAACTCCATCCCAATTCGCGATTTTCTCTAATCTAATTCAACATTCATGAGCGCAGAACATAAAGAGAGTGGCGGCGTCCCCTTTATCGTAAAGCTGGTCATCGGCCTTGGGCTGATGTTTGGCGGCTTTTACGTCTACAAGAACGTCAAGATCGGGTTTTTCCAAACCCTCGCCGAACAAGGCATTAACATCGAGCCCGGCAAAACGATCGCCGTGATCGGGGTTCTGCTGATTGTCTTCCCGGTGATCCAGTCCTTCTATCTGAAGCCCCTTCAGGACGCGATCGACGAGCGCAACTCGAATCTCGAGCAGACGTTTACCGAAGCGGAAACCCTGCGGACGGATATGACCAAGATGAAGGCAGACTATGAAGCCCAATTGGCCGAAACTGAAGCCAAGGCCCGAGTCCAAATTCAAGAAGAGGTCCGCAAGGCCCAGGAGATGCGGCAGCAACTCATGGCCGATGCTTCGGCCAAGGCCGAAGAGATGAAGAAGCGCGCCCAAGACGAGATCGACAGCGAGCGCGAGCGGGTCATGACCGAGCTCCGACTCAAGACCGTTGATCTGACGCTCTCGGCCACCCAACGGTTGATCGGTGAGAACTTGGACGATGCTCGCAACCGAAAATTGATCGAAGAGTTCATCGAAAAGGCTGAGGTGCCGGTTCGATGATCGACCTCCGCGTCGCCGGACGATATGCCAAGGCGCTCTATCAAGCGGCGCTGAAGCAAAACGCACTCGACGCGGTGCGCGACGATCTCAATGGACTCGCCGATGCGATGGTCCAGAGCGAACGTCTTCGCAAGTTCTTGGTGAGTCCGGATCATTCCCGCGACTCTAAACTCGGACTTCTGGATTCCGCCTTTGGAACTCAGATCAGCCCGCTCAGCAAGGGCGTGATTCGTCTCATGTTCCAGAAGGGTCGAGAAGACCTGATCGTCCCCGTGCGCGACGAATTCATGCGACTCTATCGAGAGCACGAAAACGTTCTGCGGGTACGGATCACTTCCGCTCTGCCGCTCGAGGATCAGCACCTGGGTGCGATCGTCCGCAAGATTGAGACCGCGACCGTGAAGCGCGTCGAGGCCGAGGTCGCGGTGGATCCCTCCTTGATGGGTGGGGTGAAGGTGGAAGTGGGCGGTTACGTGATGGACGGCACCGTTTCGGGCTCTCTCGCCCGCATGAAAGAGAAACTCGTTTACGATTTGTTAAAGCAAGCTTAAGAGAATTAAAGTTATGGCGATTCGACCGGAAGAAATCACATCGATCCTCGAACAGGAACTCAATAAGTTCGAGCGCAAGGCCGAAACCGAACACGTCGGCACGGTTCTGCAGGTAGGCGACGGCATCGCCCGCGTCTATGGTCTCCCAGACTGCCAGATGGGCGAACTTCTTGAGTTCCCCAGCAGTGGCGTGTTTGGCTTGGCTCTGAACCTAGAAGAGGATTCGGTCGGGGCTGTTGTCATCGGCGAAGACACCGCCATCAAGGAAGGTGATCCGGTCCGCGAGTCGGGACGGATTATCGAAATTCCGGTCGGTAAGGGTCTGCTCGGACGTGTCGTGAACGCACTCGGCCAGCCGATCGATAACAAGGGACCGATCAACAGCGACAGCTTTATTCGACTTGAAACCACCGCTCCCGGCGTCGTGGACCGACAGCCGGTGAAGGAACCGCTGCAAACCGGAATCAAGGCCGTTGATTCGATGATCCCCATCGGTCGAGGCCAACGGGAGCTGATCATTGGCGACCGCCAAACAGGAAAGACCAGCGTCGCCGTCGACACGATCATCAACCAGCGAAGCAGTCACGAGCCGGGCGGAAGTCCGATGTTCTGCATCTACGTCGCCATCGGTCAGAAGATGTCGAACGTGGCCCGCGTCGTTGAAACCCTTCGCGAGAACGGCGCGCTGGAATACACCATCGTCGTCGTCGCCTCGGCCAGCGACTCGAACGCGATGCAATATCTGGCTCCGTTCGCTGGAGCTGCCATCGGGGAGTACTTCCGAGACAACGGCATGCACGCGCTGGTCGTGTACGATGACCTCTCGAAGCACGCCCAGGCTTACCGAGCTCTCTCGCTTCTTCTGCGACGCCCGCCCGGACGAGAAGCCTATCCCGGAGACGTTTTCTATCTGCACAGCCGCCTGCTAGAGCGAGCGGCCAAGCTCAGCGACGAAAAGGGTGGCGGTTCGCTCACCGCTCTGCCCGTGATCGAAACCCAAGCCGGGGACGTTTCGGCGTACATTCCGACGAACGTCATCTCGATCACCGACGGCCAGATCTACCTTGAACCCGACCTTTTCTTTGCCGGTGTTCGCCCCGCCATCAACGTCGGGATCTCGGTCAGCCGGGTCGGAGGAAACGCTCAGATCAAGGCGATGAAGTCGGTCGCCGGTAAGATCAAGCTTGAGATGGCCCAATACCGAGACGTGGCCGCCTTTGCCCAGTTTGCCAGTGACCTCGACCGCGCGACCCAGCTGCAGCTCCTGCGAGGGCAGCGCCTCACCGAGCTCCTCAAGCAAGGTCTGGCGACGCCTTACGATGTCACCGACCAGGTCGTCGTGATCTTCGCTGGGACCAACGGTGTCTTTGACGAAGTGGAGAGCGATCAAGTCGCCGCCCTCGAAAAGGTACTTTTGAAGCACGTCCACGACAAGTATCCGGACGTAATCGAAGAACTGAAGCAAACCAAGGCCATGTCCGAAAGCATCGAAACGAAGCTCAAGGAAGCCTATAAGGAAGCTCTCGCCGAGTTCAAGAAGTAAGCCCAACCCATGGCAACACTCAAGCAGATTCGTCAACGCATCAAGACGGCCAAGAACATCCGCCAGATCACTCGGGCGATGAAGCTGGTCGCGGCGGCTCGTCTCAAGCGGGCCCAAGACAAGGTGCTGGAAGCTCGCCCCTACAGCGACAAGATGCGCGAATTCATGCTGAGCGTCAGCGAAGCGGGTGCGTTACCAGCCCACCCGCTTCTGGAACGCCGCGAGGTCAAGCGGTACGCCGTGATCTTGGTCAGCGCCGAGCGCGGCTTGGCCGGATCCTATAACACCAACATCCTTCGGCGATGCGCGGACTTTCTCAAGGAGAACCCCCAAGACCACGTTCTCATCACGGTCGGAAAGAAGGGCAACCTCTTCTTCGGTAAGCGAGGAAGCAAGGTGGCTCACAATCTGACGGTTCCGAGCAGCGGGGCAACCTATGAGAACGCGGTGGAAGTCACCAAGGTGGCGACCGAACTCTTCACCAGTGGGGAAGTGGACGCGGTTTACGTGATCTACGCTAAGTTCTTCTCGGCGATCCGGCAGACCCCGCAAGTCGTGCAACTTCTGCCAATCGAGCCGCCGAAGCGTGAAGAAGCGGCCGCGGGTCCCAGCAAGGAGTACAAGTTTGAACCCAGCCCAGAGGAACTCCTCGGGATCCTTCTTCCCAAGTACACCTTGACGCTGACTTACCAAGCCTTGCTCGAATCCACGGCCTCCGAATTCGGGGCCCGGATGACCGCAATGACCAGCGCGACCGACAATGCAGGGGCAATGATCACTCAACTGACCCTTGTCGCCAACCGAGCCCGACAAGCCAGCATCACCAAGGAGATCTTGGAAGTTGTTGGCGGCGCCGAAGCGCTGAATGGCTAACCCACCTCGTGCCCTCATCACGGGCATGAACGGGACGGTAGCGCCGGTGGTGGCTGCCGAACTCGCCCAAAGGGGCTGGGAGGCCGTGGGTTGGGATCGCACCAAGGTCTCCACCGACGACTACTCGGTCGTAGAGGGCCACATTTTGGAGGTCCGCCCCGATGCGTTCTTCCATATCGGGATGGGTTCACCCGATTGGGCCGCCTGGATCGCCATCGTTTGCCAAGCGGAGAAGATCCCGCTCCTCTTCACCGGGACCGTCTCCGTCTATGGCGATGGGCAAACCGGGCCGTTCTCGGTGAACGACGTCCCCGTCCCGACTGATGACTATGGATCCTACAAGCTCGGGTGCGAAGGCGTGATCCAGCGGGCCTACCCGGGTGCGACCGTCGCCCGAATCGGGTGGCAGATCGGGACCGCGCCGGGTTCCAACAACATGGTGGACTACCTCGTGCGGACCGCAGTGGATGGGCGCATCACGCTCAGCGAGCGCTGGATCCCGGGGTGTTCGCTCTTGCCCGATACTGCCCGGGTCTTGGTCGACCTCGCTCTGGGCGGAGCCGCTGGGCTCTACCATGTCGATAGCAATCCCGGACTTAGCCTCGCCGAGATTGGACGGCGTCTGAACAAGAAACTCGACCTAGGGTTGGAAGTCGTCTCTGCCGATGAGCCGGTCAAGAATCACCGAATGGTCGATCCCCGGATCTCGATACCAGACATCTCGACCCGGATCTAGCGCTTCTTTTCGGGGCGGCCGTCGAAGCCGGGGTTCTTCATGTCGAGGTCGATCAGGCCACCCATGTAGTCTTCAAAGACCTCTGCGTCGGTGCGCTTGCGCGGGGGCTGCTTGGCCGGAGGGACCTTGGGCTCTTCGGGTTTTTTGAGAGCTTCAAGGTCGGCGAGGCCCTTGTGCGCCAGTCGTTCGCCGGGGCGGGCGAGGGCGCTGGCTTCGCGACGACCAATGTCGCGCCGAATCATCTCACTCAGCCGGTGGAATCCGGGGAGCTTTTCGCCGTTTGGGGTCAGGTGATCCAAGGCAACGGCGTAGAGTCCGTCGCGGGTGATGACCCAAGTCTTTTCGCCGGCCTTGACGATCCCCTCTTTATGCTGGGGCAGAGTGGACGTGAGGGGATAGACCAAGGCGATTTGGTCCAGCAGGTAGGCGACCACCACGGGGCGCTGGGCCTTGTTGCTGAACTTCTCCAACTCGGTGCCGGGCACTCGCGCGATGCAGAGGTCTCCGTGGTCCATGGCCTCTCCGGGATCCTACGCGGAGAGAAGCTGGTCGAGTTTCTCGTCGGAGAAGGATTCCATCTCGCTCAGGATCTTGTCGAACTCGGCACGGTGCATTTGGCGGCGTTCGCGCCGCATCTTTCCGGCCAAGAAGGCCAATTTGTCCTCGCGCGTCTCGCAGATCAGCCGCGGGACTTCGACGGGCTTGCCCTCTTGGATTGCGACCATGGTGACGCGGGCGGTGTTGGTGTGTCGCCGTGTTCCTTGGAGGAGATTTTCTGAGAAGAGGGTGATCGTGACTTCCATCGAGGTGCGCCCGACGAAGCTGATGTACCCTTCCAAGGTGACGAGATCGCCGACCTCGATCGGCTCGTGGAAGTCCACTCGGTCGAAGCTGGCGGTGACGCAGAGCGTCCCGGCGAACTTGCTGCTGGTGGCATAGGCGCAAAGGTCGATCATGGCGAGGATCGAGCCGCCGAAGGCTTTGCCGAGGAAGTTCGCGTCGGTGGTTTCGACGACTTGGGCCAGGGTGGTACGGGTTTCGCTGACCCGTTTGGCGCTCAAGCCAGAGCTCCTCGCACGACGGCGGCAAAGTCTTCGGGTTTGAGGCTGGCCCCGCCGACCAAGCCCCCGTCTATGTTCGGTTGGGCAAAGAGGTCGGCCGCATTGGCGGGCTTCACGCTGCCGCCATAAAGGATTCGGACAGTCTCGGCGAAGTCGGGAGAGCTGAGCTCGCCAAGGGTCCGGCGGATCATGCCACACACCCGCTCGGCTTCGGCCGCATCACAGGTTTGGCCGGTGCCGATGGCCCAGACAGGTTCGTAGGCGACCACGAGGCGATCCCAGAGATCGGTCCCTTCGAGCGCTCCGGCCAATTGCTCGCGAATCACGGCGTCGGTTTTGCCCTCGTTTCGCTCGCCGAGGGTTTCGCCGACGCACAAGATCGGGATCAGGCTGCTGGGCTGAATGGCGCGAAGCTTTAGATTGACGGTCTCGTCGGTCTCGCCGAAGTAGCCCACCGTGGAGGTGGGGATCTCCAGCACCCCAAAACGGGCCCGGCGTTCGCTGTGGCCAATGATCACGAATTCCACGCCTTCGGCCTCGAGCATCTCCACCGAGATGCAAGAAGTGAAGGCGCCGGAGGGCATCCAGAAGAGATCTTGGGCGCCGGTGGCGATGGTTGACTCTTCGAGCGCGGCGGCGACCGACGAGATCGCTACGAAACTGGGGCAGAGGACGATCTCCACCCCTTCGACATCGGCGACCAACGGTTCAAAGGCCTCGACGTACTCCACCCCGTCGAACGACGTGTGGTTCATTTTCCAATTGCCTGCGACGAGGGGAGTTCGTGCCATTTTTAGCTTAGCCCTTCTGCACCGTGGGTTCGATTTTGACTTCGACCTTGCCTCGGACTGCATTGGTCACGATGCAATAATGATCGGCCTTGTGGGCCATGTCGGTGGCTTTGGCCACGTGGTCGTCGGTGGCGTCTTCGGACAGGGTGATGACCGGATGGACGGTGATTTCTTTGTAGTTGAAGCTGGCTCCGTTCTGCTCCACGACACCGGTGGCGGTCACCGAGAAGTTCTTGACTGGGATCTTTTGGTTGGTCGCGATGATGCCGTAGGTGATGCTGTAGCAGCTGGCGATTGCGGCGGTCAGGAGCTCTTCGGGGTTTGTCCCTTGGCCGGGACCTTGGAATTCGGGCGGGACGCTGAGGGTGTTGGTGACGTTGGATCGGTTGGCGGTGACGGTTCCGGCGCCGTCTCGGCCTCCGTTCCAATCGACCGTGACGGGGTACTCGTGCAAGCTTGCCATTACCCTGTATTCTATCCGTGTTCGGGCCAAGTCGTCGGCGCGCGAGTAAGGGGGTAGAGGGTATGGAGCGCGGAGTTCCAGCTCCGCTTGCGCCCCGGAGGTCCACTCCGGGGCTTCCTCCGCCTCAACGTCTTGGAGAGACGGGAAAGCGCAAGGCGTGCGGCGAGAAGGCTCGGAGTCGTTGCCCCGCCCGGCCCGGGGCCATTCCCGGGTGGGACCCCGGCCGCCTTCGGCGTCTCCCACCCTCCGCCCCGGTCGGGGCAACGCCTTTGGGTAGAAGCAAGGTCCGATCGAGCCAGGATAGAGATCTCAACAAGTCTCCTTCAGAAGTTTGCCGAGCACGGCTCTAGCGGACGGGGCAAATCCTCTGGACCGACCTCTTGCGGCAACTCTGCACACCTGTTACAAATACGTGTCTCAAGTTCTGAAATTCGCTGTAGACTGAAGGGGATGAAATGCCATTTTTTCGTGAGACTCATTTTGCTGTCATCTTTTGTGCAGACGTTCGCAGAGGCCGCGCCGCCTCGTTATCGGATCGCACCAGGACGGGCGGAGTACCAACTGGGACAGGAAACGGTTAGGGCTTCTTACGGCGGGAGAAGAATTTTTCAATCAGGCTTGGGGCAGCCCAGAATAGACTTTGAATATGGCGGCCAGCGACATCATCTCCAAGCCATCACGGGCAACGGCACCCTAAGTCGTTCGCTGGATGACCGTTTTCTTCTCATTCGCCGCGGATCTGCGCTCAAAAATGAGTATCTAGATGGACTTGAGCTCAAGAAGTTGGACCACATCCTGCTCCCCAACGGGGCCCTAGAGCCACGTTCTCTCTACAAAGCCCAAAATGGGTGGCTCCTCGGGATGACCGGACATACGGGCCTAAACCCCCGGGCCCTGGCCTATCATCCCGACACCGGCCAGATGATCGAACCATGGGTCGGCGGCGTCTATGCGGCAT
>ERZ761602.2511-NODE-2511-length-28438-cov-39.662122_pt1 | contig 28438 bp, 25 predicted proteins | sample MGYA00512165_ERZ761602 | MGnify/ENA primary metagenome ERZ761602 (study PRJEB28899, sample SAMN02445085) | bioreactor sludge metagenome | biome: EBPR sludge; isolation source: Thorneside wastewater treatment plant | place: Australia: Brisbane, Thorneside...
ACGCTCCCGCGCGCAAACCCCCTCTCAATGATCTAACCGTGTTTGTAAGGAACCAGTCTTCCCTTACCTCGATGGTAAGAAGACACTTATTTTAGCCTGTTCTGTCTTGGACAGCAAGCGGATTCAAAACTTTTTGTCTCGCTTGGCCGTCGCCGAACCGATATTGCAAGGGAGTCGGCGTCAAGAGGGCCGAATTATAGGGATGAAACTGCGCTTGTCAACTCAGTTCCTAAAATTATTTGGTGTCGCCTAGTGAACCGAAATTTTCGCCGCCCGCCGCTTGCCCACTTGGCAAACGTGACTGCTGCCGGCCATCAGTTCGAGATCTCGACTCCCAACACGCTCGCCATCGATCCGCACCGCGCCTTGCTGGATCAGCCGCAGCGCCTCCGAGGTACTTTCAGCCAGACCCGCCTGCTTTAGCAGATTGGCGATTGGCAAGCGGCCATCGCGGGATTGCACGCTGACTTCCGTCAGATCCTCTGGCAATCTTCCCTTTTGAAACCGTTCGACAAAGGCCGCAAGCGCTTTTCCAGCGGCTTCCGCGCCATGAAATCGCCCTACCAATTCTTCCGCGAGCTTGAATTTAACATCGCGAGGATTGAGTACTTCACGAGCGATCTGACCTTGCCATTCCGCGATCTCGGAGGCGGGCCGGAAGCTTAACAGTTCAAAGTAACGCCACATCAACGGATCGGAAACCGACATCAATTTTCCGAACATCTCGTCCGGCTCATCGCGAATACCGACATAGTTCCCTAATGACTTGGACATTTTCTGCACGCCATCCAAGCCTTCCAGAATCGGCATGGTCAACACAATTTGCGGTGGCTGGTGGTAATGTTTTTGCAGCTCGCGACCGACCAACAAATTGAATTTTTGATCGGTTCCGCCCAACTCCACATCCGCCCGCATGGCGACCGAATCATAGCCCTGCACCAAAGGGTATAGAAATTCATGAATCGCGATGGGTTGGCCATTGGCGTAGCGCTTGCCGAAGTCATCCCGCTCCAGCATCCGCGCGACAGTGTGCTTGGCCGCCAGATGAATAAAATCAGCGGGCGTCATCCGCTCGAACCAGCTCGAATTGAACAGCACTTCGGTTTTATCGGGATCCAGAATCTTAAAGACCTGTTCCTGATAGGTTTGAGCGTTTTCCAGAATTTGCTCGCGGTTCAGCGGTTTGCGGGTGACATTTTTTCCGGTCGGATCGCCGATCATGCCGGTGAAATCGCCGATCAGAAACATGACGTGATGGCCGAGTTCCTGAAACTGTCGGAGCTTGTTGATCAACACGGTGTGCCCGAGATGCAAATCGGGCGCGGTGGGATCGAAACCGGCCTTGACCCGCAGCGGCCGGCCGGATTTAAGCCGCTCCACCAATTCCTCTTCCAGCAGCAGATCGACCGCGCCGCGTTTGATCAATTCAAGCGATTCTTCAAGCGAGTGCATGGGCCATCCTCACAAAAGGGGGAATTTTATCAAACCCCATCCAACTCGCCATGCCTGAAAACGCGCGCTTAAAGAGCAAGCGACCGGCCTGGATCATCGATCCAGGCAAAGCAGGGACGCGAAAATCGAGCCGTGAAGAGAGGGTCCGAGCGAGTTTGAGGCTCGCCCGGCGAAGCTGCTGTCAGGCGGAGAAAGACGAGCCGCAACCGCAGGTCGTGACCGCGTTGGGATTGCGAATGACGAACTGAGCGCCTTCAAGCCCTTCGGTATAATCGATCTCGGCGCCCACCAGATATTGAAAACTCATGGGGTCGATCAACAGCTTGACGCCGTGATTTTCCACCACGGTATCCCCATCGCCGAGAGCTTCATCGAAGGTAAAGCCATATTGAAAACCGGAGCAGCCGCCGCCGGAGATAAATACGCGCAGCATCAGGTTGGGATTCTGCTCCTCCTCCAATAAATCCTTAACCTTGAACGCCGCCGCGTCGGTAAACAACAGCGGGCTTTCAGCGGGGGTAAAGGTTTCGGCGATGGCGCTCATGGCTCTATCCTCTTGAAAAAGATTGATCGATTGTCCGATTCTTGACCTCCGGGGTCAAGAATCGTTTGATCGATCTTCGAAATTGCGCGAACTTGCGTCTGTTCCGCGTCCTGGCCAAAAGCGCGGCGCTCGCCCTAACAATCGATTACTGCGCCTAATTGTTCGCTCCAAACGAAATTGGAGAGAATTCGACCGGTATCCAGCGATAGCTTGATCCTTCCGCCCGGACATGGCCGAGACCAGCCAGCCACCAACCCGAGCGAGCCGCGCCAGCAAGCGCTGCTGTCTCGCTATCGACCACGCATTCTTTCCAATGCCGGAGTATGCATGGAATCCTTCGCGAGGCTCACGCTGTCAGTTCGATTTTTCCCGCCAGCTCCCGCCCTAAGGCAACAGCGCGATCCCTTCCAATCCGGTGGTTTCCGGGAGGCCAAACATCAAATTCATGTTCTGCACCGCCTGACCCGCCGCGCCCTTCACCAGATTGTCGATCACCGATAACACCACCACGGTTTTGCCGTTTCGGGGTTGGTGCACCGCCAACCGACATTGGTTGGCTCCGCGCACGCTGCGCGTCTCGGGATGCGACTTCGGCGGCATCACATCCACGAACGGCTCGTTGGCGTAGCGACCTTCGAACACCGCCTGCAAATCCGCCTTGGGGTCGGTCAGCGTAGCGTAAAGCGTGGCATGAATGCCGCGAATCATCGGGGTCAGATGCGGCACGAAAACCAGTTCGACCGGCTTGCCGGTCGCCTCCGTCAAGCCCTGGCGGATTTCCGGCCAATGCCGGTGCGCCGCGACATTGTAGGCTTTAAAATTATCCCCAGCCTCGCAGAGCAGGATGCCGACCTCCGCTTTGCGGCCCGCGCCGCTCACGCCGGATTTGGCGTCGGCGATCAAGGATTGACGATCGATTAAGCCGGCCTCCAACAAGGGAAGAAATCCGAGTTGCACCGCCGTCGGATAGCAACCGGGATTGGCCACCAGGCGAGCATGACGAATCGCCTCGCGGTTGACTTCCGGCAAGCCGTAGACCGCTTCAGCCAGTAATTCCGGGCAAGCGTGCGGCATGCCGTACCACTGTTCCCATTCCTGTGGTTGCCGCAGCCGGAAATCGGCGGCCAGATCGATGATTCTGACGCCTTCCCCAAGCAAAACCGGCGCGCTGTTCATGGCGGTGCCATTGGGCGTGGCGAAAAACACCACGTCGCATTTGCCCAAGACCGCCTCGTCGGGTTCGACAAAGACCAGATCGACCCGGCCACGCAAATTCGGAAACAAATCGCTGACCTTCGCGCCTCTCTCGCCGCGCGAGGTGATCGCCGTCAGCTCCACGCCTGGATGCGCGGCCAACAACCGCAGCAACTCAACGCCGGTGTAGCCCGTCCCACCGACAATTCCCACCTTAATCCTCATCGCCGTCCACCCGCGCCATAATTGGAAAAACGCGCATCATACGGCCTTCAACCGTTCACGAAAACCGGCCTCGTTCTGGCATAATGACATCGCCAACGCGACTTTCGATGATTGCGGCGGTCTCAAAATGACATACCCGTCTTCCGCCTTAAATCGCGACTCGCAGGAGATCCGTCCGTGAAGCTCAACAAAGAAACCCTTATCGCCGGCGTCGTCTTGGCCGTCATCCTGGCCGCCGCCGCCGTTTGGTTCATGCCGGCGGGCTTGCGCGAAGCGCCGCCGCTGGTCGGGAAAACCTTGGATGGGCGCACGCTGACCTTGGAGCAGTTTCGCGGCAAGCCGGTGCTGGTCACATTTTGGGCGACCACCTGTCCGTCCTGCATCGAGGAAATGCCCCACTTGATCGAACTGTATCGGGATTTGAACCCGAAGGGTCTTGAAATCATCGGCGTGGCCATGGCTTACGACCCGCCGGATCAGGTGCGCGCAATGGCCCAGCAACGGCAGATTCCCTATCCCATCGTGTTGGATAGCCAAGAACAGATCGCCCGGGAATTCGATAACGTGCGGTTGACGCCGACCACGGTGCTGGTCTCGCCGCAAGGGCGGATCGTGCATTACCGGCTGGGGTTGGTGGACATGCCCAAGTTGCGCGAGACCATCTTGGAGATGCTCTAACGCGGCGGCTCCGCGGCCGACGCCACAACCCGCGCCGTCGGCGCTGACGGCCGGTCAGTGATAGTAAGGATTGGCGTGCTCCAGAAACTCGCACGCCTGATCGAGGTCGGCGTGACAGCGCATGACCCACGCATCGCCCCAGAAAAAATTGCAGCTGGTTTCCGCCCGCAACACCCGCCAGCGCGCTTCCTCCAGCAGTTTTAACAGTTCTGGATCGCACGAGTCGACACTGGCGGCGTTATTCAGCGCCGCCTGCACCGCCTGACTGATTTCATCCAGCCGGATCAAGGCGTCTTTCTGCGCCGGGGTGCCGGACCACTGCACGAAATCGCCGCCATCGTGCCATGCGGTATTCCACGCGCCGGGCCCCACCGTGACCTCGCCGCCGACGCCGAAGCGATCCAGATAATCTTGGATGAAGGTCGGTTGAATGGCGTTTTGATCGGCTCGCGCGCTGGACACCAACGGCCTGTAGAACGCATCCCAGAAATTGTCGCCGGGATTGACGGCCCGGAACCAGCGCCCGTTCTCGCCGTCGGTGCAGGTGGTCACCAAGGCCGGAAAATCGCAGTGTTGGGTTCGGGTCCGCACTTCCTGATCGAACCATTCCAGGCTCATTCCGGCATCCTGAGCATCCGATAAATCGCGGTCGCGCACGATGACGGTGATCTCTTCGCCGCCGAAACGGGCCAAATGCGGCCGGTAGCGCACTTCATCCCAGCGCAGGTCGCCGACCGGCCGGACATGTTCGCTGTCCACGATCACGAAGCGGTAGCCAAACCGCCGCAACAGCGGAATCATCTCCATGCAAAAGCCCAGCTCGGGCGGCCAGAACCCTTGAAAATCGCTGTTGAAAAACCACCGGCGTCCCATCCCGCGCCACCGTTCCAATTGGGCCTCCCAATCCGCCGGCGGAACCAACGGCAAGACCGGATGATAATAAGCGCCGCCGAGCACGTTGATGGCCCGGTTGCTTTGGAATTGCCAAAGCAGCGCGCCGCAATCGACGATGCCGTAAGCCCGGCTTTGAAACTCCGAATGGGTCAAGGTTTCCATCAGCGTGCCCGACAGCGCCAGATGCACCCGTCCGACATCCTGCGCATCCGCCAGCGCCCGAGGAATCCGGTCCATCGCGAACAGAATTTCCTTGGCCTGCCATTCATCGTGCGCCAGCAGATGCGCGAGATTGCCATGAGGCTGATGCAGGTTTAGCACCAGTGCATGGTAGATCGGATTCGCCATGGTTCAAGCTCCTGCGGTGGGGCGAGGCCGGCGGGCGAGGCCCCTCGCGCCGCCGCTTGTCGCCGCTTTATTTGTTCACGATTCGATCACCATCGATGCGGCTTGAAAGCCCGCGCGCTCAAAAATCAGCCTCGAGGATGGCGCTGGCGCGCCGGCAAATTTCCCGGCCGTAATCGGTCCACAACCCCTGACCCCAATACCGATAGCAACTGGTTTGCGAGCACATCAGATGGTAGAGCGCGTTGCGAAAGCGCGGGTCGCTGGGCGACACCGCCGGCTTCAGCACCTTCTCATAGAACTGGGAACTGGCCTTTTCCATCGGACCGAGCACGTTGTCGTAGCCGCGCACCCAGGAAATGTCGTTGGTCCAACTGCCGCCTTCCATGTGGAAGCGGCCGTCCTCTTTTTTCAATTCCGCAATCACCGCTTCCAATCGCTCGGGCCCGCCGCTCGGCTGGAAACGATCCCAGATCCGCTTCTGAAACAGCGGCTGGAGCAACGGCAAATCGCTTTCCTGAACACCCGAGGCGAACAAATGTTCCAGATATTCGGTCGCATTCATCAGCGGAGTATCCGACCACGACGCTTCGCGCACCGAATCCATGTATTTGCCGGGAAACTCATTCATCATCACCCCGCCGTTTTCGCCATCGGCGATCTGAGTGACCAGCGGCGGCGCCGATTTCCCGGCCAGATCCCAACGCGACAGCCCCTTGGCCTCATAGTACGGCTGCATCTGCGCCACCAGTTTGGTGTCGCTGCCCTGCGTCTTGACGATGGCGATGATGCTGACCGATTCGCCCTTGGAATTCGTGCATATCAACCGGTGCGGAAAGTGCTTCTGTTCGGGGCCCCAGCCATTTTCCGGCCGCTCCACGGTATGCTCCTGCACCAACACCCACTGAAACCCGCAATCCACCAGCGTTTTAATATAGTCGTAAGCGGTATCGGGGTGATTGGGCAGCGCCATCTCCGAGGGCGAAAAGCCGCGCACCCGCGCCAGCGCCTCCAACCCGAAGATGCCGGCGAAATGATGCTGCCACGCCTTGACGTGCAACCTGAAATCCTGCGCCGGGGTCGAAGGCGCCACCGCGTGGCCCCACGGACAGCCCAGCCACTCCACCGCCCGCCGGTAATCGGGGTTGCGGGTGACGTTGCCGAGCGTGTCGAACACATCGTGCAACCCCATCGCGCGCAATCCGTGGAACAACGTCCCCGAATACTCCAGCATGATCCTCGGCTCCTTGCCCTCATGAATCAGTTGCGGGATGAATTCGCCCATCCGCTTGTAGCACCAATGGAAGACCGGCGCGTTGTGGTTGTCGCCGATGCCTTGGTTTTCCATCATGTACTGGAGATTGCTGATGATGCCCGCCGTGGTCAAATCGCCTCCGCCGGCCGGAATCAACGGTTGGTGCATGTGCAGGGCGATGGCGCAAGCCGCGCGGATGCGTCCGAAATCGACCCGGCTTTCCGGCAGGAACACCGGCCGATCGCGACCGGCGCGCATCGTGTCTTCCACCAGGGATTCCGAACCGCAGATCACGGGCAAGCCATCGATGTATTCTGGAAGCTGGCTCATGCTTGATATTCTCCTCGAAGGTTTTTTTGGGTCCGGTTTCAACCGGCCGGCTTTCCGCGCGGCGGACGCCGGCGGCGGCGCGAACGCGGCGCCGGACTCCCGCTCACTTGCAACGGATATGCTCGTAGATATTCATGTAATCCTGACCGGGCCGGCACCATGAATAGTCGTAATTCATGCCGTGCACCATCAATTGCCGGAAATCGTCGGGGTGGTGGTGCCAGAGCGCGATGGCGCGGTGCATGGCGGATTCGATGCCCGGATTATCGGCGTTGTGGAAGACGAAACCGTTGCGATCTTCCCACAGCTTGCCGTTGTAATCCTTGTCGAACACGGTGTCCTTCAGTCCGCCGATTTCGCGCACGATGGGGATCGTGCCGTATTTCAGCGCGATCATTTGGGTCAAGCCGCAGGGTTCGAACAGGCTCGGCATGACCACCATGTCCGCGCCCGCGTAAATCAAATGGGATAACTCCTCGTCGAAGCCCAATTCCAGATGGCAATCCTGGCTATCGTTGAGATGCCGCTTGAGGTTCCAGAACTGATGGTTGAGGTGCGAGTCGGGGCTTGAGCCGAGCAAAACGAACTGGGCGTTGTTGCGCAAGGCATAAAACAAAGCGTGCTGGATCAGGTGAATGCCTTTCTGGCCGTCCAGACGGCCGACGTACGCGATGATCGGCTTGAATTCCTTGCGCAACCACAAGCGGTCGCGCAAGGCGTCCTTATTGACGTATTTTTGATCCAAGCTCTCGACGCCGTAGCGGGCGGGAATATGCGGGTCGACTTCGGGGTTCCAGACATCGTAATCGATTCCGTTCAGCACGCCGCCGAACTTCCCTTGGTGTAATCCCAAGGTATGATTCAAGCCGCTGCCTTGGTCGGTGAAACGCGCCTCCTCGGCATGGGTCGGCGATACGGTGGTGACGAAATTCGAATACACGATGCCGCCTTTCATCAGATTGACGGCGTTGTGATTGAAATTGTCCCGCAGCCGGTCGAAATTGAAATAGCTGGCGATGTTGGTCAGTCCGGCCGCCCACAGCACATATTCGCCGGTCAAGCCTTGATGTTTGAAGTTGTGGATGGTGTAGCAGACTCGCTGCCAGTGCATTCCAGCGTGGGCGTACTGCTCGTAGAGCAGCACCGGCACCAGCCCGGTCTGCCAGTCGTGGCAGTGGACGATATCCGGGCGGCGATTGTCCTTGAGCAGGAATTCCAGCGCCGCCTTGCTGAAGAACGCAAACCGGCTGACATCGTCCGGAAACCCGTAATAATGGCCGCGGTTGAAGAAATTGTCCGGAGAATGCGGCTCGATGAAAAAACATTTGCGGCCGTGCACGAAGCCGAACCAGACCGAACAATGAATGGCGTTGTTGTACCAAGGCACCCAAAGGTCCTGCATGGTAATTTGCAGGCCCCAGATGTGGTCGTAGCGCATGCAGTCATACTTCGGCAAGATAATCTGCACTTCATTGCCGCGGACCTCCAATTCCCGGCTCAAACCGAACACCACATCCCCCAACCCGCCGACCTTGGCGACGGGCGCGCATTCAGGAGCAATTTGCACGATATACATAAACGTCCATCCTTAAATTCTTATCCGCGCCCCTACCGCGCGGTTTAGCCCTCAACCCGGAACGCTCTCGCCGCGGCGGCGTCGCTCGCTTCAATCGGCAAGATGGTCGCGGCGGGTGACCAGCACGAACCCCTGGCCGGGCCGCAAATCGTAGGAAAACGGACGTGGGATATAGTCCAGGGGATACTCCGGAGAAACATCCATGAGCGGCGCGCCCGCCTGAATGTAGCTGCTCAGGTTTTCGGCGTAAAAGTATTGATGGTTCCACGGATCCTTGTTGAGGATGATCAACGCTTCCTCGTGGCTGCGAGCGGATGCTTTCCACAGGATCAGGATGTTGGGATTCTGGTACGGCAGCAGGCTGGTCGGACATTCTTCCTGAAAGATTTGATAGCGCCGCTTGACGGCGTTGACCTGGGTGATGAAATCGACCAAATCGAGGTTTGCGGGCTCCCAGTCCTTCGGCCGCGTCTCGACCACGTGCAAGCGACGGCGAAAGCCGTATTCGAAGCCGATCGGAATCATCACCCCGGCCGAAAACAGCGCGGCGAACAAATAGCGTTGTTTGACCGCCGCGAGGTTGCCGTTGGCTTCCTGAAACAGTCGGTCGGTGTCATGGCTTTCGGGGAAACTGATGGACGGCGCGATCTCCCGCACCAACTGATATTGTTCGAGCAACCAAGCGCCGTGAAAATCCCACCACTTGGAGCTGTTGAAGACGTAGTCGAAACCGGCTTGAGCCGTTTGCTTGGTCTGATCGGCGGTGCAGCCCAAGGTCTCGGCCGTAAAAATCGTATTCGGATACTGCTGGCGGATCTCGCGCATCAACCGGCTCCAGAGATGCCCCGGAACCTGATAGGCGGCGTCGCAGCGAAATCCCTTGAAGCCCAAACTCAGTAAATAATCGAGGATTTTATAAAAATATCGGTAGAGACCTTCGGGATCGGAGGTTTGCTGGTGGTTGAAACGCACCAGATCGCCCCACACCACTTTCTGGCCGTTTTCGATGCAAAACGGATGGGCGAGATCGCCGTCTTCCAACAAGAACCATTCGCGGTGCTGGCGGGTCAGTTCGGAATCGAAGGCGCAATGGTTGATAACCAAATCCACCATGACCTTGAGGCCGAGCTGTTCGGCCGTCGCCAACGCGGCCTTGAGCTGTTGTTCGCCGGTCTGTTGGGAGGTCGCATCGACGAGCAGCGGGTTGATTTGAAAATAATCGGCGATGGAATACAGGCTGCCCGAACTTCCGGGCTTTTGCACCGGATTGATGAAAACCCAATCGAAGCCCATGGCGGCGGCGCGTTCGAAGTGGGGTTTCCACGACCCACAGGGGCCGGCCAACAACGGAAATAGGTTATAGATCAGCATGGCGACTCCCCTGAGTTTTTTCGTTCTAATGGCCCGCAAGCAAGCTCGCCCATTGCTCGGGCACAGCCGGGCTGACGGCAGCGCGGCGGCTCTAAGTGATTGTGAAAGCTTACCACGAAACGGTTGGGGAGGAGCCGCGGCCCCAGCGCGCGGCGGCTAAAAAGACGGCCCGCGCCCGTTTAAAGTTGCGCTTGCAAATAATTGGGCAAGCCCAGACGTTCGATTAAACCCAACTGCGTTTCCAACCAGCCGATATGCTCTTCCTCGCTGGCGAGGATCGCGGCCAGCAGATCGCGGGTCACGTAATCGCCGCAACTTTCGCAATACCCGACGGCCTCCTTGTACAGAGGATGGGCGATCTGTTCCATCCCGAGATCGCCGCGCAACAGTTCCTCAACGTTTTGGCCGATCATCAGTTTGCCGAGAGCTTGCAGGTTGGGCAGCCCCTCCAGATGCAGGATGCGCTTGATCAAGCGATCCGCGTGTTTCATCTCGTCGATGGATTCGTCATATTCGTGCTGGCCGAGCTTGAGCAGCCCCCAGCTCTCGAGCATTCGGGCGTGGAGGAAATACTGATTGACGGCGGTCAGTTCGTTCTTGAGCGCTTTATTGAGGTATTCGATAACCTTGGCATCGCCTTTCATCGCACGGCTCTCCTCGACGGATTATAAATCGACGGCGAACCACGCGGCCCGCTGGGGCGCGGGTTCGACAGCCGGCGGCGCGGGGGTCGGTTCCGCGCCCGCCGCCGGAGCCGCCGCCGCGGCCGATCCGGGCGCTGGCGGCGCGAGTTCCGGCGGCGCGGCCAGACAGGACTCTAGCAGTTCCCGGACGCTGTCGACACACTTTCCGCATTCGATACCGATACCGAAGCGAATGCCTAAATCGCCCATGGTGCGGTCCCCTTCCTGGACCGCTTGTCGGATTTGTTGGTCGGAGATCGCCTTGCAAACGCACAGATACATGATTTGAACCCCTCTATTACCAATCGGGTGGGTCGATAGCGGCTTTGCAGAGGGTCCGCGCGCGATTGAATCGCGGATAGCTCTTGCCACGAGCCGGATGAAATCAGACACTGAATGGACGCGGTCGCTCCGATCTCATCCGATAAAAGTAGAGCAAAACGCTTGGAATTTACCAGCTTGATCCGAACCGAACCAGCAAAACCGCACCGGATGCCCGCATCATGTTGAATGCCGCGAAGCAAGCACGCTGCTTTCCGGACGCGCCGGCCCTCCTCGATAGCCCCCCCGAACCGCCTCGGCCGCGGGCGGGTCTCGACCGGCCGATCGCGCTGATTCCGGCCTACAACGAGGAAGCGACCATCGGGTCTATCGTCGGGCAGATCCGCCAGCGCTTCGATTATCCGGTGGTGGTGATCGATGATTGCAGCAGCGACGCCACCGCCCGCCGCGCGCGCGCGGCGGGCGCGACCGTCCTGCCCTTGAGCCTGCAACTCGGAGCCTGGGGGGCCATTCAAACCGGGCTGCGCTACGCCTTGCGGCATGGCTACCAAACCGCCATCACCCTCGACGCCGACGGCCAGCACGAACCGGAATGCATCGGGGAGTTGATCGAGCCCCTGATCGAGCGACAAGCCGACGTGGTCATCGGCGCGTTCCCCGAGCGCGCCAGCCGCGCCCGCCGCTTGGCGTGGTCGTATTTTCGTTGGCTGACCGGCTTGAAACTGGAAGACATCACCTCCGGCTTTCGGGCTTACAATCACCCCGCGATGACCGTCTTGGCCTCGCCCGAGGCCAGCTTGCTCGACTATCAGGATGTCGGGGTCTTGCTGATCCTGCGCCGCAAACGCTTGCGCGCCGTCGAGGTGCCGGTATCCATGCAGCCGCGCGCGCAAGGCTCGTCGCGGGTGTTCCGCTCCTGGTGGATCGTGGGCAAGTACATGCTGCAAACCAGCGTGCTCTGCCTGGCGCGCATCGGCCACCGTTCCACCCCGCTCACGCCCGACGACTGAGAACCCCGCATGCTCACCTATCAAAGCACCTCGATGGTGATCGGGATCAGTCTCGCCCTCATCATCCTGTTTCTGGTCCGGCGCGACCGCTTGCACGGACCTTATGCGATCTGGTGGATCGGAGCCGCCGCAACCGTCGGCGCGCTCGGTTTTTATCCCGAACTGTTCGATCACCTCGCCGTTTATCTGGGCGTGCGCTATCCGCCGATTCTGGCGATCATCCTGGGCTTGGGAATGCTGTTGGTCAAAATTTTGACCATGGATCTGGAACGTTCCCGGCAGGAGCGTTTGATCCGACGCTTGACCCAACGGCTGGCGATGCTGGAAGCGCGCGGCCCCCTACCGGACATCGGGGAGCCGGGCTCCGAACCTAAAGTCGAAGATTCGGCTTATCCCGCCCCGCGCGCGAGCGGCTCTCAAAAAGCGTGATGCGCGTCCTCCATATCGGCAAGTACTATCCGCCCTTCGCCGGAGGCATCGAGCATTTCCTGGCCGATCTGCTTCCGGCGTTGACCCAGCGGGGCATCGCCAGCGCGGCGGTGGTCCACGACGAACAGCGCGGCCGGCCCGGACAAGCGCCGGACCCGTCCGACAGCCCCGCCATCTACCGGGCGCCCTGCCACGGCCAGTTGCTGTACGCGCCGCTGAGCCCGGCGTTTCCGGCCTGGTTGCGGCGGGCGATCCGCGAGTTCCGGCCCGATCTGCTCCATCTCCATATGCCCAACACCTCGGCGTTCTGGGCCTTAATGATGCCTAGCGCCCGAAAATTACCGTGGATCGTGCACTGGCACGCGGATGTGGTGGCCTCGACCATCGACCGTCGTTTGGCGCTGGCTTATCAGTTCTACCGGCCGTTGGAGCAGCGGCTGCTGGCGGCGAGCAAGGCCATCATCGCCACTTCCGCGCCCTATTTGGACGCCAGCGCCGCATTGCGGCCGTGGCGCGAGCGCTGTCGCGTGATCCCGCTCGGCCTCGACCCAAGCCGGTTTCCCGCGCCCGACCCCGCCGCGCGGGCGCGGGCGGCGGCGCTGTGGGGCGATGCGGCTTTTCGGGTGTTGGCCATTGGTCGGCTGACCTATTACAAGGGGCATGACTTGCTGATCCGGGCCGCCGCCGAATTGTCGGACAGCCGCGTGGCGATCGTCGGAACCGGCGATCAGCGGGAACGCCTGGCCGGGCAAATTCAGGCCCTGCGGCTCAACCAACGGGTTTTGTTGCCTGGTTTTCAACCCCAGAACGATCTTCACGCCCTGCTGGCCAGTTGCGATGTGCTGTGCCTGCCGTCGCTGGAGCGCACCGAAGCCTTCGGCATGGTGCTGTTGGAAGCGATGTGTTTCGGCAAACCGGTGGTGGTCGGCGACATTCCCGGTTCCGGCCCCGGATGGGTGACGCGAGAGGCGGGGCATGGCCTGCCGGTTCCGACGGGCGACGCATCGGCTCTCACCGCCGCCTTGCGAGCGCTCCAGCACGACCCCGAACGCCGGGAGGCACTCGGTCGGGCCGGCGCGACCGCGCTGCGGGAGCGCTTTGGCATCGATCGAGTAGCGGCCAGCGTGGCCGATTTATACCGGCAAACGCTCGCGATCAGCTAACCCTTCCTTCGCTTGCGGCGCTACCAACAGCCGCCTCTCCACGCCCGAGGGCTGCGGCGGCGCCAAAACCGTCAGCATCCAAAATAGCAGGACGGGCGCGAAATCCAGAAACACCCGGTTGATGCTGGTGTACTCCTTGGCCCAATACTGCGCGTCGGTCAAAAAGAACAACACGAATAACATGCCGAAACAGGAACCGATGAACACGGCCGCGATCCGCCGCCAGCGCTCCGCCCGCAAGCCGGGAACCGCCATCACGGCGGCCGCCAGCGCCAGATACCAGAACAAATGCCAGTTGCCCAACACGAACAAATTTTTCAGCACCGGTTCCCAAACGTCGCGATAGCCCAAGTTAAACCGGCCCAGATAGGGAATCTGAATGAGATGGGGTTTTAACTGAATCTCGCCAAATCCGGTGGTGAACGCCACGCCGCCCGACACGATCCAGACCAAGCCCAGCGCCGCGACCCCGACAGCCAGCGCCGCCGAGAGCCACCCCCGCAATCGGACCACCAACAGCGCGGGTATAAACATCGCCAGCCAAACCGCGCCCTCCAGCTTGATCAGCGGCCCCATCAGCGCCAGCGGCAGCGCCAGCGCGGCTTGGGCGCGATCGCGGCTCCAAAGCCACTGCAAAAACGCAATCGCCGCCAAACTGAAGGCCGACGCCATCCACAAATCGGCGTAACCGGCCAAGGCGATGTGGGTATTGAGGATCGGCAGCGACAATAACGCTCCGGTAAACAGCAAAGCGACCCACGGCGACGCGCCCCAGAATCGCGCCTGCCCGTAAAAACCCAAGGCCAAGGCCAGCGCCGCGCCGAACCATGGCAGATTGGCCGCCGTTTCGTTCCAAGCGCCGAACGCCAGCGTCGGCCACAGCGCCAGCAGCGGCACCGTGGCGGGATAGGTCCAGGCTTCGATGGTGTACGCCGAGCCTGTCGGATCGGCCAGCCAGCGCTGGGGATCGACGAACGGCGCCCACTCTCGCAACTGCGACCACACGCGCGGCCGGACCGTCCAAGTCGTCCAGGCATCCCAAGGAAACAGCGGCCGCCACCAGATTTCTTGCGCCAGTCCGGCCAGCCGCCAACCCAACCACGCCAGCAATACGGCGAACAAGACCCGCTGCCAGACCGGCTGTCCGGACCATTCGCCGCGATCCCGAACACCCATCGCCGAACCGCCGAGGCGCGCCCGCCGCCAAGCCAGGCCGCCGCCCGCCAGAGCCAGCAGCGCCAAAACCAGTAGCGGCTCGTTCAAGCTCGGCGCGAAGCCCAGCGCCGCTTGCAACCGCAGCAACAGGCTGACCGCCAGCATTCCCAGAACGTAACCGTAGCCCAGCGCCAGCGGCCACACTCCCGGCGGAGCCGCGCCCCAAGCGGCCCGCACCCAAAGCGCGCCCGTAAGCCCCGGCAACGCCAAAGCCAAGCCTACCCAACCCCAGGCCATCGCTTATCCTCCCCGAACCTGCAACAGCGCGCCGAGCGCTCCGCCGTATAAAAGATCAGCGGGCAGAGCGCCGCCTGTCCAGTCCAGCCGCCGGCGTTCACGGTCGTAGCGCACCCCCGGCAGGGGCGACAAAATCAGCACGTATTCGCCCGGCCGCGCCACGCCGGGCGCCGGGGGCTGGGAGAATTTCATATAACCGTTGTGCGGCAACAAATGGTAGCGCGCTCGTCCCGACTGGAAGTCGCCAGGATCGGCGCTGACGATGTACAGCTTGCTCGGTTTCTCGGGAAGCCGGCGGCGGACTTCAAGCAAGAAGCGATACAGCTCGCCATCCAAACCCGCCAGCAAGCGTTCATCGCCCTCCTTGCCGGCAAAACGCGATTCGGTTCGCTCCAGCCGCCGGCTCAAATCCCACTGCCAGCGCGCGTCCAGCGCCAGCCAGCCGACCAGCAGAAATGCCAGATACGGCCGCCACCCTCCCCCGGTACGGCGAAACGGGACGAAAACGGCATACAATCCGGCGCTGAATCCCACCCACAGCGCCGCCATTAACACCGGCGGAAACAGCGCGTCCAGCGGCGCGCCCGCTACATAATTGATCGAACGCTGGCTCCAGTCCTCAAACGCGGTCCACTCCTCGAAGGCCAAGCGGGCGAGTTCGGCGGTTCCAAGCGCCGGCGCTTGCACTTTCAGGCGGCGGATCACCAGCGGCCGTTCGAGCGGCCCTTTCGCGACCAAGCCGATCACGGCGATGCGGCCGCGCCACTCCGGTTCCGCGCTCATATCCACCGTGCCGGCGTTGGGTTCGGTCGGCGGCGGCAAGCGCTTTTCCCGAACCGTGCGCGGCTCGGCCAGCGTGGTCCACATCAATCGAAGATCATGGCTCGGCTCCACGCCGTCCGCCCGCCAGGTCAGCTGCCGGTACACAGCCGCCCGCACGAAACCGGCCGAGCCTTGCACCGAGATCACCCCTTGCGGACTCGCTTGGCGGACTTCCAAACCGGTCGCGGTTTGCTCGCCCTGACCGCTCATCAGCCGCAAGTCGGCGCTGTTCAGCACCACCGGCGGCGCGACCGACGCCAAGCCGCCCGCCCGATAGAAGATGAGCAAAACCAACGCGGTCAACGCCAAGCCGCCCAACGCCGCCGCCAGCACGCCGACGGCCGATCGCGGTCCAATAGGCTCAACCCCGGCGGGCATGATTTGCGAGTTATTCGTCATTCAACAGTTCCCGGCAGTAGCGCTCCAAGGTCCAAACGGGACGATAGCCTAACTCGATGCCGATGCGCGTGGCGTCGTAACAAGCCCAGCCTAACAGTTTGTCCAACGCTTCTCGCGCCTTCCGATCTCCGCGCCCGCACAGGCGCAACACGCCATCAGCCGCCGTTGCGCCGCCGTACAAAACGCCGGCCGGCACGGTCCAGCGCGGAATGGGACGTCCGAGCGCGGCGCGCAGGATCAGATACAGCTTGCGCCCTGAATACGACTCGCCGTCAGTCACAAAATAGGTCTGCCCGGCGGCGGCGGGATGCGCCGCGCTCAGCAGCGCCGCTTGCGCCACATCGTCCGCATGGACCAGCGAGCGCCGGTTTCCGGTTTCCGGCAACGGCGGCAGCCAACCGCGCCGCGCCGCGTCGAGCAGCCGCGCCAGATTCGCCTTCATGCCGGGTCCGTACACCAGCGCCGGACGCAGGTTGACCGCGTGCAATCCCCGCTCGCGGCCCACGGCCGCCACCCGCGCTTCGGCGGCGCGTTTGGCCCGACCGTAGGGAGTCCGCGCCGGTTGATCCCAAGTCTCGTCCACGCAGCGCGCGCCAGGGTCGCCCACCGCCTTGACGCTGCTGAGGAACACCAAGCGCTTGACGCCCGCCGCCGCCGCCGCGTCGAGCAGCCGATAGGTTCCCTCGGCGTTGGCCGTCCAATGCCGGACGGCGAAATCCGGTGTATCCGCCGCGTCGGCGTGCGCGAAACCGGCCGCGTGGATCACCGTGTCGATGCCGGAACAAGCCGAGGCCAAACTGAGGGCATCGCTTAGATCGCCAAGCGCGGGTTCGACCTCGCGCCAGTCCGCCGGCCATGCCGATTGGGCCCGGCGCAGAACCCGCAACCGCGCCCCTCGCGCTTGCAGCGCCAGGATTAACCGACGGCCGATAAAACCGGTGCCGCCGGTCACCAACACCGGACGCCCCCGAAAGAAATCCGCCATCACCACCACCGCCACCCGTGCCGGTTGAAAAACAGCAGCGCCGCTCGCAGAAACAGGCCGATATGCCGGAATCCCTTGCGGGCGGCGTTGCCGCCCAGATGGACGATGCGGACTTGCGGCGCGAGCGCCAGCCGCGCCACCGCCGCCAACCGCAGACTCAAATCGAAATCCTCGAAATACAGAAAATACTCGGGGCGAAATCCGCCGATCTGTTCCAGCGCCGCCCGCCGGCACAACATGAAACAACCGCTGGCGATAGGCGGGTCCCACAGCACGCCCTCATTGATCCGGTCGCGCAATTCATAACGATCCAAGCGATCTTGGAACCGCCTCCGCAACGCCGCTGGAGCAAAGCCGCGCAACGCTAAATCCAGGACCGTCGGATAATTCTTGCATAAATATTGGGCTTCACCGTCGCCGCCGCGCGCCGCCGGAGCGACCAAGCCGACTTCGGGATGCGCGATCAGAAACGCCAAGCCCTCGCCGAGCGCATCGTGTTCCAACAGCACATCGGGATTGAGAATCAGATGGAAGTCGCCCGCGCCGCGTTGCAGCGCCAGATTGTGGCCCGCGCCGTAACCCACGTTACCGTGACCGCTCAGCACGTCGGCTTCCACTGCCAGCCGAGCCGACTCCAACCCTTGTTGCAACGGTTCGCGCCAGCCCGCGCCCGGTCCGTTATCCACCAGCAACAGTTGCGCCTTATCCAGCAACCGTCGCGCGCGCGCGCGCGCCAGCGCCTGATCGAGCCGTTCTAGCACCTGGGCCAAGATCGCCAAATCCGGGGCGTAAGTGACAATGGCAACCGTCAGCGAAATCACGCTTGAGCCGTCATGTTCAGGAGTCGGGCACAACGACCATCATCAATGAAGTTCGCCTATCGTTGACTGTCGGAGCCCGTCGTATTACATTTTGTAATATTTTGATGGGGGCGACCGCTGATGGGTACAAAAACTGTTCGGCTCGATGCCGAAGCCGAAAAAACCTTGACACGGCTTCGGAATATGACCGGTCTGTCCATATCCGAGGTGTTGAAACACGGATTGAGCGCCTACGAGAGACAAGCCTTGGAACAAGCGCATCGCAACCCCTACGCTATTTATCGCACCTTGGATTTAGGCGAAGGCGGTTACGCCATCGCGCCCGCGCGGGAAGCGAAGTCTTCGATTGCCAGCGCTATCCGGCGCAAACGCGCGCGATGATCCTGACGGACACCGGACCGCTCGTCGCTCTGTTCGATCCCGCCGACAGCGACCATAAACGTTGCGCCAAGCTGCTGGCAAGCATCGAAGAACCGTTGTGCACGACGGTTCCGGTGCTTACGGAGGCTTTCCACTTGCTAACCCCTGGCAGCACCGGCTCGCAACGGTTGATGGATTTCGTAACGGAACACGGTCTCCAAGTCTGGTTCCTTGACGATAGCGCCTTGGTTAGAGCTTTTGAACTGATGATCCGCTACGCCGACCATCCGATGGATCTCGCCGATGCCTCGCTTGTCGTCCTCGCCGAGACACTGAAGCTGCGCAAGGTGTTTACCATCGACCGCAACGACTTTTCCAGCTATCGGATCAAGCAAGGCCACCGACATTTCCCCTTTGAAGTACTGTCTTGATGCCGAAACGATTGATCGGTGGCTTATGCCCCCCCATCGAGGCGAAGCTCCACCCAAATGGGCTCAGCCGCGCCGATACCGCCGCCAGCCCGCCCAAAGCCGATTGCGCCAAGAACGTCCTAAAAGCTCGATCTCGGCGGTTTGCTGGCTCGATTGCGCCGCCAGCGCGCCTCGCTCCATTTCCAACTGACCTTTAGCGTGTTGTTGCGCCTCCAATTCCCTTTCTAAATCAGCGCGGCGGGCGGTCGACTCGGAAAGAGTCGCTTCTAATTCAGCAATCTGGCTCTTCCAGTTCGCGCTCCGGTCCTCCAACTCCCGGATTTGCGCGGTCAACGCCGCCTGCATCGCCATGGCGTCCCGGCGCGGAATGCAATCCTGCGCCAGCGCCAAATAATCCAGCGACATCGGCCATGACAGTTCCACGACCAGCTCGCCGCCCTGTTGCAACGCCGCCAAGGCGAAAGCCGGAACCGGCAATTCCAGATTCGGATCATCTCCCGCCAGCAGTAGCAGCAGGCCATCGCTTGCGCCCTCGGACACCGCGAAAGCCAGTTGTTGGCCGGGTTGTTCGGCCAAACTTTCGCGGCGACCGTTCCATTGCCAAAGCGCTTGACCGTTAATATCCCGCAACGCCAAGGCGTACAACCTCAGCAATCCCGGCCGGTCGGCAAAATCGAGACGCAAGGCGAGAGGTGGAGCCGGAAGGGCGGGAACCGGCAACCGTACCGTTTGACGCGCCTGGCCGATCCGACCCCACGCGACGGTGCTGTCGCTTTCCCGATAGCCTGTCTCGGGCAGCGACCAAAACAGTTGACAGCTAAAACGCAGCTCGGGGGGCGGACACGCCAGCAGCGGAGCTTCGGTGCGCCCCGCCTCGCCGGCGATTTGCGCCGAGACGATAAACTGATAAACCAGCGCCTCGGGCCGGGCCAGCAAGCCGCGTCTCAGCGCCGGCGGCAAAGCGTCCAGATAACGGTCGGCAAATTCGGAATCGCGCGGATCCAGCATCACCGCATCGACCGCGACCGCCCGCAAGCCCGCCGTTTCCAACGCGCGCAGCAGCGAACGCAAGGTGAAAAAGCGCAGGTGGGTTTCATCGAGGAGCCCTTCGGGTCGGTAGCGAAAATCGCCGGCCAGCAATTCGGCGATCAAGCCCGCGTAAGCCACGTTCGGGACCGAGGCCAGCACCCGACCGTTCGGAGCCAGCAAGCCGCTCAGTTGAGCGAGCAGATCATGAGGCCGGCGCAGATGCTCCAATACATCGGCGCAGACGATGAAATCGTATTGCCCGCCGGCGAAACATTCGGCCAGATTGAGCTGTTCCAAATCGGCGCGCTGCAAGCGGCGATACCAGGGCGCGGCCTCACTCGCGGCGTCGGCATTGCCCTCGACGCCGTCCACGGCGCACTGCCGCTGTTCCGTGAGATAACGCCCCAACACGCCCGGTCCCGCCCCCAGATCGAGGACTCGGCTGTCCGGTCGGATCAAGCGGGCGAGCTTGGCCAGCGAATCTTGGCCATTTGGGTCCAACTGACGGTGGTAAACGCGCGCGGCGGAGGCGGACATCAATCTCGATCCAGGTTCAGCCGCGCCGGTAAAGCGCCAGCAACCCGCCTTGCATCCACTCGCGCAACCGCCGGGGCGAGACGCGGCGTTGCGCCTGGACAATCGTTCGTTGCCGCCAACAGCGCGGCAAGCCGCGCAAGGCGTCCCATTTCGCCTTGCACAAGACGCCGCCTTGACCGCGCAGCCCAAACCAGACCATCTCGATCAGATTCAACAGTAGATGCTGCGGCAAATACAGCCAAAACAGCGAGCCGGGCATGTTCTTGCACCACGTCCACACCAGATTGCGATGGCCGTGGTAAACCGAAAACGCGCTGCGTCGGCCAGTCAGCGCCGAGCCGACATGCCGGACGGTCGCATCGGGCGCGTAACGGCTCTGATAACCTTGCAACCGCAATCGAAAGCCCAAATCGACATCCTCGAAATAACAAAAATAAGCCTCGTCGAAACCGCCGACTTCGAAAAACGCAGCGCGGCGGTAAAGCGCCGCCGCCGCGCAGGGCGCGAAGATTTCGCCGGCCTCGCGCGTTCCCCCCTCAAGCGGCCGACCGTGATCGCGCCGCCAGGCCAAGCCGCTGACATGATAAACATCGCCGGTGCCATCCAGCCGGCCGCCATCCTTGGCGTCGATCATCCGCGACCCGAAGCTGGCGCAATTTGGATAGGCGTAAGCCTCGTCGAGCAGCCGCGCCAGCCAATCCGGCTCCGGAAACGCATCGGGATTGAGCAGCGCCAACCACTCCACCTCACCCGCCCGCCGCGCCGCCAGATTGTTGGCGGCCGCGAAACCGATGTTGCGATCGAGCCGCAGCCATTCGACGCCGACATCGTCGGCGTGATCCGCCGAACCGTCCCGACTGGCGTTATCGACCACGATGATCCGTTCCGGGCGGCGGGTTTGGGCGCTTAAATGGCGCAAGCATTCCGCCAACAGCGCGCCGCTGTTGAAATTGACGATAATCACCGCCACGCTGGTCGCCACATCGCGCTCCACGGCCGATGTCCGAGCGAGGCCCCGTTATCGCCGATTCGGTTTCACATCGGATGGCAATGCCCTAGAATGCCGCTCCGTCTGGCGTCCCGTTTCCGGGATGGACGCCACGATAGCCGCTCCATCCCGCTGAAATCAACCTCGCCACGCCCGGCGATCCGACCCCGCGAACTCCACGTCGATTCCCATGCCCAGCAAAATTCGTCTCCTAGCCGGCCGAAGCGCGCTGGTTGTGTACCGCCGACTACCGCTGCCGCTGGCCGTCAAATGGCGGATCAAGTCTTTTTTATACCGGCGGTTGGGGCCGCTGCTGAAAAGTAGCGCCAACTATCAACAGTGGTTGATTCAGACCTCGGCCAGCCGGCCGGCGACGGTGCTGGCGGCCGACCCGACGCTTTCCTTGCCGCCGCCGATCACACCGCCGCCCATGATCGCGATCAGCCCGCGCGGCGTGGAAGGACTGACGGCGGAACTGGCCTTCGACGCGCCCGAAGCGCCCCAGGTTTCTGTCATCATCCCAGTGTTCAATCAAATCGACTACACCGCCTGCTGTCTGGCTTCGATCCATCGCCGCCCGCCCGCCGCCAGTTACGAGGTGATCGTGGTGGACGATGGCTCCAGCGACGCCACCGAGCGGCTGCTCGGCGCGATTCCGGGGCTGCGCTATCTGCGCAACCCGGAAAATCTCGGCTTTCTGCGCACCGCCAATCGAGGCGCGGAACAGGCGCGGGGCCGTTACCTGCTGTTTTTGAATAATGACACCCAAGTCTTGCCCGGCTGGCTCGACCGTCTGCTGGAGGTTTTCGACGCGCGACCGGATGCGGGTATCGTCGGGGCCAAGTTGATCTATCCGAGCGGCCATTTGCAAGAAGCGGGCGCGGCGCTCAAGCGGGACGGCACGGTGGATTTGATCGGCCTCAACGACGATCCCGCCAAACCGCAATACAACATTTTGCGAGAGGTGGATCACTGTTCGGGCGCTTGCTTCTTGATCGAAACCTCGCTGTTTCGCGAGTTGGGCGGTTTTGACGAACGCTACGCGCCGGCCTATTTCGAGGATTGCGATCTGTCGTTGCGGGTGCGGGAACGAAGCCGCAAAGTCCTCTACCAATCCGCCGCCGAAATCGTCCATCACCTGAGCGTGACGACCAATCAAGACGGGCACAAACTCCAGCAGATCGAGCGCAACAAGCACCTTTATCTGGAGCGTTGGGGCGAGGCCCTTAAGGCGCTCGACCGGGTGCGGCTGATCGCCTTCTACCTGCCCCAGTACCACCCGATTCCGGAAAATGATCGCTGGTGGGGCAAGGGCTTTACCGAGTGGACCAACGTCACCAAGGCCGCGCCGAATTTCGGCGGCCACTACCAACCGCGCCTGCCGGCGGATTTGGGGTTTTACGATCTGCGCGTGCCCGAAGTGCGCGAGGAGCAGGCGGCCTTGGCCCGACAATATGGCGTTTACGGCTTTTGTTATTACTACTATTGGTTCGCCGGCAAGCGATTGCTGAACCGGCCGCTGGATGAGGTGGTGCAATCCGGTCGCCCGAATTTTCCGTTTTGCGTCTGTTGGGCCAATGAAAATTGGAGCCGGCGCTGGGACGGTCTGGACACCGAAATTTTGATCGCACAGGAGCATTCGGACGAGGACGATTTAAATTTTATCCGCACTTTGGAGCCGGCGTTGCGCGACCCGCGCTACATCCGCATCGACGGCCGCCCGCTACTGCTGCTCTACCAACCGAATCTGTTGCCGGACGCCGCTCGAACCGCCGAAATCTGGCGGCGGTATTGCCGCGAGGCCGGGATCGACGACCCTTATCTGGCCATCGTGCAGAGTCTCGGCTTTACCGCCGACCCGCAAGATTTCGGCTTCGACGCCGCCGTCGAATTTCCGCCGCACGCCATGTCGGTGCTGGCCGAACGCCCGGAACACTTATTGAACCCGGATTTTCGGGGCCGGTTTTACGATTATGCCGCCACCGCCAACTTCTTCATGAACCGCCCGCCGATGCCGTACCCGTTCTTCCGCACCGCGATGCCATCCTGGGATAACACCGCCCGCCGGCAGGACACCAGCGATATTTTTCTCAACAGCACGCCCGAACGCTACCAGCGCTGGTTGCGACATCTGGCGGATCAAGCCCGCCAGTTCCAATTCGGCGACGAACGGGTCGTATTCGTCAACGCCTGGAATGAATGGGCCGAGGGCAATTATCTGGAGCCGGACCGAAAATTCGGCCATGAGTACTTGGAAGCGACCCGCGACGCGCTGGAACCGCATCAATGCTAGGCACCGGATTGGTCATCCGCTGGCGTCGGCTCGTCGCCGCCGTTCGCATTGCGCTCGGCCGTCATGCCGGCTTGGCGCGCTTGTTACGTCGCAGTCTTGCGGTGTGGCGCGACGAAGGGTTGGCGGGAATCACCTTGCGCTGGAAGCTGTTGCTCGGCGCGCAACGCCACATCACGCCGGACCCACCGCTCGATTCGGGCGTTGATTCGCCCCCAAGCCCGCCCGCCGCCGGACTTCCTTTAGCGCCGGATATCCGTTGGCGACAGCGCCAGCGGACCGATCTATTGCCGGGCGCTGTCTTGGTCGGCCACCCCTATGCCGTTCTGGGCCGGGGCGAGGACGTGCGCACCGGAACCTGCGCTTTCGCCGCCGCCGATATTCCCTTCACCCTGCGCAACACCTTCGGCGACTACGGCAAGGAAATGGCGGCGTTTCAGCAGAATTTTCCGTTTCTGGATCGGATCGACCCCCGAACCGCTCGCAAGGCCAACGTGTTCTACCTCAACGCCAACGAAATGGACGATGCTTTCGCCCACCTCGGCGCGGAGTTTTTTAGCGGTTGCTACAACATCGGCTATTGGGCTTGGGAACTCAGCCAATTTCCGGATGCCTGGTCGAGCGCGTTTCGCTACGTCGATGAAATCTGGGTGCACAGCCGCTTCATTCAGCAGGCGATCACCCACAAAGCGCCCTGTCCGGTGCTATGCATGCCAGTTGCGGTAGAACCGTTCAGCTCCGCAAAGTTTTCTCGCGCGTATTTCGAATTGCCTGAGAACAACTTTCTGATTCTGTTTTTTTTCGATTTCCGCTCTTTCATCCACCGCAAGAATCCGGAAGCGGCCTTACAGGCGTTCGCTCTGGCGTTCCAGCAAAATCCTAACGCCCCTGTCAGATTGATCATCAAGGTCAACGGCGTGGACGCCCGTCCTGACGATTACCAAGCTTTCCGTAACTCCGAGGCGGTGCGCGATCCGCGCGTGATGTTGATCGACCGGGTGATGGAGGATTGGGAAATCATGGAACTGGTGCGGCTGTGCGACTGTTTCCTGTCGCTGCACCGCTCGGAAGGGTTCGGGCGCGGCTTGGCGGAGGCGATGTATTTCAGCAAACCGGTCGTCGCCACCGGTTATTCCGGGAATGTCGATTTCATGAACGAGGCGAATTCGTGTTTGGTCGATTACACGCTGATAGCGGTGGGCGATGACCAGTATCCGCACGGCGCGGGACAACATTGGGCCGACCCCGATGTCGAGCAAGCGGCGGGGTACCTGCGGCGGCTGACCGAGGATGCGGCGTATCGGACTGAAATCGGTCAACGCGCCGCCCATTACATTCGAAGCTATCACAGCTTTGCCGCCATCGGCGCTCGCCACCGGCGGCGATTGGAAAAACTCGGTTTGCTGGATTGAATTCAGCGTCCGCGCAAAGCGTCTCCACGCAGTACCTCAGCCGCCGAGCCCGCCCGTCGGGTGGCGCTGGCTGAATTCCTTAAGCCGCGCTTCATGGCGTTCTCTATTATGTAAAAATTGGGGATAGCGCCAATCGAATAGAGAGTCTGGATGCAGATCGATATTAGGTTCCGCGTTCCAACGCTGAGTGTATTCGTTGAATAAGCCTTGAAAAGTGTTGATATAAATCGATAGAGCGCCTAGCACGATGACCGACCCTAGCTGAATCGGCTTATAAAAATCCAGTTTTGCAGTCGCAAGCACTAGCCACAAATAAATCCCCGGCAAGGCGTCCGTCATCAATCGCGGTCCATAGGACCAACCAGCCCACCAATGGGAGAATCGTGAAATAACTATCAAATGAATGATGGGCCAAATCAGTATTAACAGCAGCGCTTTATCTTGCCTGAGCGACAACTTAATTTTTCTAAAATAGACAATCACCAGTATTAAAATAGGCGAGAATACTACGAGCCCTCTAGCGGGGCTCAAAAGATTTCCATAAAACGCTCTAAAAAACTGTTCTCCTCCTGAAAGCCTATTTGGATAATAGTAATCCGGTAAGATTTGACCGAACTCACGGAGATTAAATCCCACAAAGATCATGAAAAAAGCAACAAACAGAAAACTGATGTAAAAAGCAGTCTTTTTGCTAAAAACAAATATATAAGCAATCAGAAAAGGCGCTAGGAGAATCAAAGTAGGACGACATAAATAACTGAAAAATAGGCTCGTTGCTATGGCAGGCCACGACTTGTATTTTTGATGCTTGACTGAACGGATGCTGAAATAAATAGCGCTTAGCGCAAACAACGTCGAAAAATTGTGGGACCACAAAGCCGTTGCCGTCGTACTGGCGAACGAGGTTCCAAACCAAGTTATTGCTGATATTATCAAGCTTTTGTTTGAATCTAGATACAAGCAAGCCAATAAAAAAAGAAATAAAAAAGTCAAAGTAGAGCTTATGGCTGAAATAATGATCTGAAGATACATTTCATAACTAATAACACCCGCATAACTGAGAACATCGAGTCCAACCAGATTCAAAACAGCAACAAAGGGTACTGAAATGATTGATGTACCTAAAGGAAAATAATAATAATAATGACCATTTTTCCTATAGATAACACAATCATACCAGTCCGCGTTATTGGTGATTACGCAGCCATAACGATTAAATATTTTTTCTTGATAAGCATCAAGCTTTACTGTGCCATGTTTGATTATGCTTTGGCTAACTAATAGTGAGCCTCTTGGATCACTGTCACTATTAAAGCCTCTGGCAAAAATAACGGTCATAAAAATAAGCAATAATAAGGCTGTCAATCTCAAATAAAATTTTTTTTCCATAGCGCAAAGATCGCGGAAACCAAACCAGCCCAATGTATTGATAAATGTTTGATAGCTATACTATAGGTGATGATCGCAATCATCGCTATTGCTAGGGCGGATACCCAGTGCGCAATCAAGGGAATCTGAGCGCCAACAGACCAAGGAAGCGCTCCAAGCCACAATGCAGCGATGGCGTCAACTAGCCAGGACATCATTGCGAGTAGGATTGCCATTCCCATGGCGGTCGAGCCAAAATACCGCTCCCCCTCATTAAAAACGAGTCCTATTCCGAAATTTAAATTTTGCGCGTAGCGATAGGTGATATACGAATCATCTAAGCCGTAGGCCATATTATAGCGTAGATAAAAATACATTAAGATCGCAACAATCAAATAAAAAATTGCATGAATCAATCTTGATACAGGTATTAGGTTATTAGCGACCATTGAAAAGCTCCTGATGTTAAAAATATTATCCGTTGTCTAGCGCATTCATTTTATCTTTAATTATCATAAGAAAATCGGTACAATTTAGCTTGTTCTCTTCCTTGAGCCACCGCCTTTAATTTTATAAAGTACAAGGTTTTATTGATGACTATTAATAAACCAAATGGCCGGTTAATACAGAAAAAAATTCCTTTTTCAAAAGCACTAATATCTATTAAAAAAATATTGACTCGAAATTCATTTTTCTTTATTGGAATATTCATCATTTTAGTTTTTATCCAAATCATACATAACATTGATCTGTTTAAGAGAGATTTTGTTGAGCTAGCCGATTTTGCCTCTAATTCTATTTTAGTAGATGATGCCAAAAAATTAAAATTACTGCATGGACATTATTCTCGTATTGGTTTTTACCATCCAGGCCCAGCAATTTTTTATTTTCAAGCCCTTGGAGAATGGTTGGTCTATGACATTCTTTCTTTAGCGCAATCACCTTTTGCAGGGCAAGCATTCGGATTATTTTTATATGTAGCACTATTACTATCTCTATCAGTCTACTGCCTTAAATTATTGCTTAGTGAGTGGCAAGCAGTATTTTTTTTATCCTCGCTCGTTCTTATGCTTAATATTTTTTTGTATCCTACTAACTTTTCAAGTCCCTGGTTTCCGCACTTATTTGCCATCACGTTTCTACCTTTTATTATTTCCTGGATTGCTGTTTATCTTAATAAGATTAGAGCTTTACCGATTTTCTCATTTTGCAGCATGTTGCTATTCCATGGCCATATAGCATTTTCAATGTTTGTAGGAGCAGCTTGGACTTTTATTTTGATTAATACTATAAATATAATAATAGCCAATCAAATTTCCTTTCGAAATTATATTTCGATGCATTCAAGGATTTTATGGCTCTCATTCGGAATAATTTTATTTGGCATTCTCCCAATATTACTACACACAATTCTTCACTTTCCAGGCGAAATCTTAAAGTACCTGACTTATTCACCTGATATATCAAATCATACTTGGCCCAAAGCTTTAAAATTTGTTGCTTTCTATTGGATACATTCCACAAAATATCCTGACACCACAGAAATCAATTTTATAATATTTTTTATATTCATTTTTTTAATATGCACACTAATATCTTTAATCTACCTTAAAATCTCTTTAACCTGTCTTAAAACAAATATTATTATCACCTCTGGGTTAAGTAGAGGAATTACGCTAACTACTGGTATTATTACTGCATTAACCTTATTTTACGCGCGTTATAAAATTGATAATTGGAGTGATCACTATACAATTATTTTTTACTCAAGTTCAATTCTTCTTATAGTCTCTATTCTCATTGCCAGGATTATCCTAACATTTTTTGAAATAAAAAAATTATTGAAATTTTCATTAATTATGACAATGATCGCGATAGTTACTTGGCCTAAATACAGTGTCTATTCAATTGAGAAAACCGCACTGAAACCATTTTTTCAAGCTATCAAATCAAAAGCGGTAACTGGCCCAGTTGAAATTGAAGTTGATTATTCCCGTGAACCCCCATCACAGGCATGGATCTATATAGTTGCGCTATTAATGAACGCGAATCGTGAAGGAATTAATAATATATGCGTCTTAGAGTCAACATGGGCCCTAGCCTACCATGAACG
>ERZ761602.2512-NODE-2512-length-28434-cov-9.762430_pt1 | contig 28434 bp, 27 predicted proteins | sample MGYA00512165_ERZ761602 | MGnify/ENA primary metagenome ERZ761602 (study PRJEB28899, sample SAMN02445085) | bioreactor sludge metagenome | biome: EBPR sludge; isolation source: Thorneside wastewater treatment plant | place: Australia: Brisbane, Thorneside...
CGTCCTTGGTGGCCTGGCGCTGGCTGTCGTTGAAGTAGGCCGGCACCGTGATCACCGCCTCGGTGATCGGGTGGCCGAGATAATCCTCGGCGGTCTTCTTCATCTTCATCAGCACCCGCGCCGAGATTTCCGGCGGGGCCATTTTCTTGCCGTGCGCCTCGACCCAAGCGTCGCCATTGTCGTTCTTGACGATCTTGTAGGGTACGAGGTCGATGTCTTTTTGCACCTCCGGCTCGCTAAAGCGCCGACCAATCAGGCGCTTGACCGCAAACAGGGTGTTGCGCGGGTTGGTGACCGCCTGGCGCTTGGCCGGCTGGCCGACGGTGATTTCACCGTCGTCGAGGAAGGCGACGACCGAAGGAGTGGTCCGGTCGCCTTCACTGTTCTCGATCACCCGGGGCTTGCCGCCCTCCATGATCGCCACGCAGGAGTTGGTGGTGCCCAGATCGATGCCGATAATCTTGCTGCTGCTCATTGGCCACGCTCTCTATACGCTAAATTCAGTTGCAAATCTTTGCCTGTCGCTGGATGTGGGGGCGGAGCGACGGGTTTTCAATGGGTTTCGCGGGATTTAGCCGGCCGGCTTGGGGATGGCCTGGGCCACCAGCACCTTGGCTGGGCGGATCAACCGGTCGTTAAGCAGATAACCCTTTTGCAGCACCTGGATGACGGTATTCGGCTCGGCCTGGTCGGTTGGCGCCATCGCCATCGCTTCGTGCTCGTTCGGATTGAACTTGGCCCCGAGCGGATGGATTTCACGGACGCCGAATTTCTCCATCGCCGCCGCCAGTTGCCGGAGCGTCAGTTCGACGCCTTCTCGCAGCCTGGCCACGTCCACGGCGTCGTTGTGGGTTGCCGCTAGTCCCAGTTCCAGGCTGTCGCGCGCCGGCAGTAGCTCGCTGAAAAATCGTTCCAGCGCGAATTTGTGGGCGTTCTGCACATCGCGCTCGGCACGTTTGCGCAGGTTTTCCATCTCGGCGTGGGCGCCCAGATACAGTTTCCAATGTTCGTCGGCCTTAGCCAGCGCTTGGTCCAGATCCTGTTGCAGCGCGTCGAATTCCTCGCGGCTGACCGGAAGGACATCCTCGGACTCGGCGGCCGGCGCGGCCGCGGGTTCCGCGAAGGGATGCGTCGATTCGGCGGTCTCCGGCTGGACGCGAAACTCCAGCGTGGGGTCTGCTTGGGTCATGATCGTTCTCCGTCACCGATAAATTTCGCGTGGGCGGACGAACGCCGCCCTGGTCGGGGAAGATTTGGGGCGCAATCGCGGAAATTCAAGCCAGCGCTGGGGCGAAACCTGGAAAGCGCGCGGGCGAATCGCGGTCGGGGATGAACGGAGGGCGAATTAGCCGCTCTCGCCCCGATGAGGCGACGGTCGCGTCTCCCAGCGCCAGGCGTGCGCGATGATGGTCGCCAGCTCGGCATGGCGCGGCTCCCAGCCCAGTTCCGCCCGCGCCCGGCGTGAATCCGCCACCAGCCGCGCCGGGTCGCCAGGCCGCCGCGCGCCGTAGCGCACCGGGATGTCGCGGCCGGTCACGGCGCGAGCGGTTTCGATCACTTCCCGCACCGAGAAACCGTTGCCGTTGCCGAGATTGTACGCCGCGCTGTCGCCACCGGCCCACAGCCGTTGCAGCGCCAGCAGATGAACTTCGCACAGGTCGGCCACATGGACATAGTCGCGGATACAGGTGCCGTCCGGCGTTTCGTAGTCGGTTCCGAACACCGTGATGTGGGACCGGTGGCCAGCGGCGGCTTGTAGGACCAATGGAATCAAGTGCGTTTCCGGCTCGTGGCGTTCGCCCAGCTCGCCGTCCGGGTCGGCGCCGGCGGCGTTGAAATAGCGCAGGCAGACCGACTTGATCCCATACGCCACGCCATAGTCTTGCAGCATCTGCTCGACCATCCACTTGCCACGTCCGTAGGGATTGATGGGATTTTTGGGATGATCCTCGTCCATCGGGATGCGAACCGGCTCGCCGAAAATCGCGGCGGTGGAGGAAAAGATGAAATTGCGCACCCGGTGCGCCACCATCGCGTCCAGCAGATACTGGGTCTTGAACACGTTGTTGAGATAATACCTGGCCGGCTCGCGCACCGATTCGCCCACCTGAATGTGGGACGCGAAATGCATCACACCATCGACGCGCGGTGTTGCGAGCAACTCGTCCAGCAAATCCCGTTCGCCCAAATCGCCCAGCACGAAGCGGCCACCCACCACCGCATCCCGATGCCCGGCGGACAGATTGTCCAGCACCGTGACCTCGAACCCGCGCCGACTCAACAACTTGACCATGTGGGAACCGATGTAGCCCGCTCCGCCGACGACCAGCACATGCATGGCGCTTCATCCTCGATCCGGCGCCGCCGATCCGCGCGCCACTAGCGGCCGCCCTGTAAGCGCAGCAAGCGATCCATCAACTGTTCGATTTCGGCCTCCAGGGCGCTGCGTTCCTGTTCGGCCCGATCGGCGTGCGCGGCCAGTTTTTCCTCCAGCGCCTGGCGGTCGCGTTGCGCCTGCTCCAGTTGCTGGCGCAGCTCCAACTCGCGCGAAGCCGACGGAGTGCCCGGGCTCGCCACCGTCTGCTCGCGCATCGCGCGCCGCTCGGCATGCAGCCGTTCCACTTGTTCCTGCAATTTTTGACGCTCCTCGTCCCAAGCCGTCTGCCGCCGCTTCAGCTCCGCCGCCGCCTCCGCCCGCACCTGTTCCATCGCCAACGCGCTGTCCCCCCCCACGGATGAGCCACCACTAGAGCGCGCCTTTTGCAACGCCAGATTGTCCTCGAGGGTATTCATCTGAATCTGTAGCGCCAGGCGCTCGCGCTCCCAGGCTTCCTGCTGCTGTTCGAACCGCTGGTTCAGCCCCGACTTGTCCTGGTTCAGCCCCTGGTACTGCTGTTCCAGGTGCGCATTCTGCAAACTCAGGGATTGGCGTTCCCGATCCCACCGCGTGCTGTCCTGGGCATAGCGATCCTGCAATGCCACCTGTTCCTGCTCCAGCCGCAAGATCGCGCCCCGCAACCGAGTCGTTTCGCGCAGGTAGGTTTGTTGTTCCTGCTCGCGCTGCGTCTCCAGGTCAGCGATCCGCTTTCCCAGTTCGGTGTGGCGTTCTCCAGCTTCAGCTAATTGATTTTCAAGATGTTTTTGTTGTTGCAGCGCAGCCTGGCGGTTTTGGTAGGCCGTGGATTGCGCATCGAGCAAATCCGCTTGCAACCCGTTGTTCTTGGACTGTATTTCCGCAAGCTCCGCCTGGGTCGCCCTGTGCTCGCGCCACAATGCCTGATAGGGCAGGAAATAAACCATAAGGCCGCCCACCACCACGCCGGCGACCAACCCGATTAATGACGACAGGATATCGATCATGTTGTTAGATCCGCTGGTACCTTATTAACCTTGGGCTTCAACCCGATTCATCGCGGGCCGTCCGTTTCTCATCGCAACCCGTAGACCAGCAGCGCCGCGCCGATACCCGCCGCCGCCGCGCCGCCCGCCGCCAGATATACCTGGCGTCGCCATTCGCGCTGGGCTTCCGCCAACAGGTTTCGCGTCACCCGCGCCGCCGCCGCCGGGCTTTCCTCGGCGTGGGCGGCGGCGCGAGCTTCCGCGACCGCCCGCAGGGCGGATTCTCGGGCCGCGGCAAGAGCGGTTTCGCGGGCCGCGCCGACCGCCGCTTCCTGGGCAGCGGCGTTTCCCTTCCGGGTGGCCTCGACAAACCGCGCGCTCAATTGTGGCACCAGTTGATCGGTGAACGCATGCAACTGAGTCTGGCAAACGCGCGTGGCGATCTCCTGGATGAATTGCTCGAGCTCCGCTCGTCCATCGCGCTGGGAGGTTTTGAGTTGTTCTTCGACCAGCGGCGGTAACCGCGCTTCAAGGACGGCTCCGACCGTCACCGCCAGGTCCGGCGTCGGCGACGGTGGCGACCAGTTCGCCAACCGGTTCTCGACGGCTTGGCCGACGATGCGTGTGACGGCCTCTTCATGACTGAACTCCAGTTCCAGTCGCAGTTTGGCGACCACGTCGTTGACCAGTGGCAACACCTGCGATTCGACCGCGTTGTAGAAAAACTGCTCGGATTTTTCGAGGACGAGCTTTTCGATCCATTCGGCCGTTATGCCTTCGCCGGCCGGCGCCGGCGCCGCGACCGGATGAAGGGCGGCGTTGAGCAGGGCGTTCATGCGCTCAAGGAGCGCGCTGAGCGCCTCCGGCGTCGCGGGCTTGCTCAGGACATCCACGGCGCCAGCCGCGTGAGCCTCGTTCCGATACGATGGCTCGTCTTTGGAAGTGTACATCGCGGCCGGAATGTCGGCGGTGGCCGGCTCGCTCCGAATTCGGCGCAACGCCGTCAGCCCGTCCATGCCGGGCATGGTGTGATCCATGAAGATCACATCCGGTTTCCGGTCGCGCAAATAGGCCAGCGCCTCTTCGGCGGAATCCGCCGTGTCCACGGTCATGCCGAGATTTTGCAAAATCTTGCGCAGCATCAGCCGCGCGGATTTGGAGTCATCCACCACAAGAACATGTCGGATTGGCATAAACCCCCCTGGCTTTCCATATGAATTAGCAGGATTTCCACGTTGGAAGCACGATGATTTTGGTCAGTGTCCGTCACGAGGACCGCGAACGCAACGACCTTGCGGTGGCGATAACCCATCACCATGGCGCGATAACCCGTGATAGGGCGACAATGATAATACGAGAAACACCCTCAACAACAAAGAGACGATCCAGCCAATTTCGCGTCGTCGCCGCGGGGTCGACGCCTATCGACGACAACGCCCGGTCGCTGTTTCCGGGGGTGACCGGGCGAAACGAATCACCTGAAGCATAGCAAGCCTTCCCCACGAAGGAGATGGGGAACCATGAAGCGCGCCGCGCGATCGTGGGGCGGGTGACCGACAGTTTGGAGGTCGAAGCCCCATATCGCCCCCGCGCCCCATCCCGGCGCGCTAGGCCCGTCGCCGCAACAATACGTAAATCGCCCCGGTTCCGCCGTCCACCGGTCGGGCCGAACAGAACGCCAGCACTTCGTCGCGCTGGCGCAGCCAGTGGTTGAGCTTCTGTTTCAACACCGGCCCCCGATGGCGGGAGCCGTTGCCCTTGCCGTGGATGATGCGCACGCAGCCCAGGCTGTCGCGGCGGGCGCGACGCAGAAACGCCCCCAGTGCCTCCTGGGCCGTCGTCACCGTCATCCCGTGGAGATCGAGCGCCGCGCCAACCTGAAACTGACCGCGCCGCAGCTTGCGCAGCACCGTCTGCCGCACCCCCTCCTGGCGGTAGTACAATTCCTCGCCGGTATCCAGCTCCGCCGGCTCGAAACAGTTCGACATCGCATCGGCCAGCGCCTGCCGCTCGTCGGCCTCGGTAAAGCGGGGAATCGGCGCGGGATGCAGACGAACTGGCTCGATCCGGTCGCAACGCAGCGGCTCGACCGGACCGACGGCTCGCCGAAACAGAATCCGGTCTTGTGGGTCAAGGAGGAACGGCTTGATCATGGGCGCCTCGGCGGGAACACGGGGAAGTTCGACCAGGACGGCGAACGACGGTCATTTTAATGTCAGCGCCGCCGGATACCCTACGGATACCGCCCTATCGGCCGCGCGGGAGGAAATCCAAATCATGCGCATTCTGGTCAGCAACGACGACGGTTATCAGGCGCCTGGCCTGCTGCGGCTGGTTGCCGCCCTGAGCGAATTGGCGGAGATCACGGTGGTGGCTCCCGACCGCGACCGCAGCGGCGCCAGCAACTCGCTCAGCCTCAAGAACCCGCTGTACGTCACCCAGCACGACAACGGTTTCCACAGTGTCGAGGGCACCCCCACCGACTGCGTTCACCTCGCCATCACCGGTTTGCTGGAGCAAGAACCGGACATGGTGGTGTCGGGTATCAACAACGGCGCCAATCTGGGCGACGACGTACTGTATTCCGGCACGGTGGCGGCGGCGATGGAAGGCCGCTTTCTGGGTTTTCCCGCCATCGCGGTGTCCCAGGCCGCGCTCCGCCCAGCGCATTTCGACACCGCGGCCCGCGTCGCCGTCTGGCTGGTGCGGCGACTGCGCGAACGGCCGCTGCCGCCGGACACCATCCTCAACGTCAATGTCCCCGATCTGCCCTGGGAACGGCTCGCCGGGTTTCGAGCCACGCGCCTCGGCCATCGCCATAAATCCGAACCCGTCATCAAAAGCATCGATCCGCGCGGCCGACCGATTTACTGGGTGGGGCCGCCCGGCCCCGAGCAGGACGCCGGCCCTGGCACCGACTTTCAGGCCGTGCAAGCGGGTCAAGTGTCGATCACGCCGCTGCAGGTGGACTTGACGCGCCATGGCGCGCTCGGTTCCCTGACGGAATGGCTGAGCGCCGGGCGGCCTTGGCAGTCCGGCTAGGATGGTTTTTTGTTGTACCGAATAGGCATTTCGTCAGTAGACGAAGGGTATGAAAAAAGTTTATCATCATCAAACGCTTGGAATACGCGCCAAGGAGCAGGCGATTCCGCGGTTCCAGCGTCGGCGCCAGCGAGGGGCGGAGCTTCCGCCAGTCCCCCCGACACGAGCGCCGCTTTCCGACCCAAAAATAAAAGACGCGGCCGACATTGGCCCAAGCGTCGACCCAGAGAACCTACCAAGCGAAGCCCATGAGGAGGTCATCAATGTCCCGACGGATTGCCGTCTGTCTGGAGATGGTGGTATGTGAAGACGAATTGCGCATGGACGACCCTCTGCTGGATGACGACAAGCAAGAGGATGCCGAAGACGAAGCGGTCGCGGAGGAAATCCTGGAGCCAGGAGAACCCCCGTGGTCGGCGCCGCTGGCGACCGGCCGGGAATTCACCCTGGAGGAATTGGACGCCACCCGCATGTACCTGAGCGAGATTGGCTTTTCTCCGCTGCTGAGCGCCCGGGAAGAGGTCTACTACGCGCGGCGGACTCTGCAGGGCGACGCCGACGCTCGCAACCGCATGATCGAGAGTAATCTTCGTCTGGTGGTGAAGATCGCCCGCCGCTACATGAATCGGGGCCTGAACCTGCTTGATCTGATCGAGGAAGGCAATCTGGGGTTGATTCATGCGGTCGAGAAATTCGACCCGGAGCGCGGCTTCCGGTTTTCGACCTACGCGACCTGGTGGATTCGCCAGACCATCGAGCGGGCGCTGATGAATCAGACCCGCATCATCCGGTTGCCGATCCATATCATCAAGGAAATCAACGGGTATCTGCGAACCGCCCGGCAACTGGCGCAGACGCTGGACCACGAGCCCACCGCCGAGGACATCGCCCAGGCGATGGGCAAGTCGGTGGCCGAGGTGAAGCGGATGCTGCAACTCAACGAGCGGGTGGCCTCGGTGGATACGCCGATCGGCAAGGACGAGGATCGGTCGCTCCTCGACGCCATTCCCGACGACAACCCCGACCCGTCGCAATGGTTGCAGGATGCCGACCTGAACGAAAAACTGGAGCTGTGGCTTGGCCAACTGCACGACAAGCAGCGCATCGTGGTGGAGCGGCGGTTTGGCCTGGGCGGCCAGGACAAGGCCACGCTGGAACAGGTGGGCAACGAGATCGGCGTGACCCGCGAGCGGGTGCGCCAGATTCAGATCGACGCCCTGCGCCGGCTGCGCAAGATTCTGGAAAACGAAGGCTTTTCCCGGGATTTCCTGTAGCGATCCACTCCAGCTCTCCCTCCCCCGCCGAGGGAGAGGTTGGAGGTGGGGCGTTAGTCCGCCAGCAACAACGCCGCCGCGACTCGACGGCCTTCCAGCATGACGATATTGTAGGTGCGGCAGGCGGCGGCCGTATCCATGATTTCCACCCCCACACCCCGCTCCAGCAAGGACCGAGTCAGGGATGGGTGGGGAAACCGCTGGCGGCGGCCGGTGCCCAGCAGCACGATTTCCAGCTCCAATTCCGCGATCGCCTCAAAATGCGGTTCCGCCAGATCGCCGAAGGTCCGCGGCGCCCAGTCGCTCACCAACCGTTCGGGCGTGACGATCACGCTGCGACGAAATTCCTGCTGGTTGACCCGAACCCAGTCCGGGCCATAGCCGGTGATGGAGTAACGGTTCAGGTCGCTCTCAAGGCTGAAACGCATGGCAATCCCTCGAAATGAACGGCGGCGCGTGGAACGGATTCATCCAGTATGATGTCCCCCTTCAGAGTCAACAACGTCCGCGATGTTCCGAACGAGCGTGGGTCGCGTGCCTTGTTGCCCCCGCCACGCCGTCACGACCGGGAGAATGCGCGATGATCGAAGCCGCCCCTCACACGATTCACGCCCTGGAACTGGGGCGCATGGCCAACTTCGTTTATGTCATCCACGATCGCGCCACCGACCGCGCGGCGGTGGTGGACCCGGCCTGGGACGTGCCCGCCATCCTGGCGCTGGTCGAACGGCAGGGATTGCGCATCACCGACATCCTGCTCACCCACAGCCATTTCGACCACATCAACGGGGTCGAGGCGTTGCTGAACGCCAGCGACGCGCGGTTGCGCCTGCTACGAGCCGAGGCCGCGTTCTGGGATCGTTATCCCGACCTGCCGACCCTACACGACGGCGGCGACCGCATCCGTCTGGGCGAGACCGAAATCGAAGTGCTGCACACCCCCGGCCACACGCCAGGCTCGGCCTGCTACCGGGTGGGCGATCAGGTGCTCACCGGCGACACCTTGTTCGTGTTTGGTTGCGGGCGCTGCGACCTGCGCGGCGGCGATCCGGAGCAGATGTACCACAGCCTGCGCCGGCTGGGCGAGCGACTGCCGGGCGGCACGATCATCCGCCCCGGCCACAACTACGGCGTCACCCCCACCTCGACCATGGTCGAACAACTCGCTGGCAACCCATTCCTGCATTTCGACGACTGTCCCGGCTTCGTCGAATATCGGATGCACTTACACGATCGGGAGGAGCCGTACCGGCCCGAGCCGCGCCCGCACCGCCATCGGCATTGAGTCGCCCGGAACCGCCGCGAATGACCCCGCCCGTTTCCCAGGACCGCACTGGTCGCGAGTCGAGCATGATCGTCAATTGCACGGGTTACGCCGACGGCCGCAAGCTGCCTCCGATGACGCTGGAAGATGCGCCAACGCTGCGCGACCGGCCGGACGCCTTCGTCTGGCTGGGTCTGCGCGAGCCGGACGAGGATCTGATGGCGCGGGTGCGGGAATTGTTCGACTTGCACGAACTGGCCGCCGAGGATGCCCATCACGCCCATCAGCGGCCCAAGGTGGAGCTGTACGGCGATTGTCTGTTCGTGGCGCTGCGCACGGCGCGGTCGCGCGACGGCAAGGTCATTTTCGGCGAAACCCATCTGTTCGTCGGGCCGCGCTATCTGGTAACGGTGCGGCATGGCGCCTCGCCGCCCTACGCGGCGGTGCGCGCCCGCTGCGAGAGCAACCCGCGCCTGCTGCGCAAGGGGCCGGGGTTCGTACTGTACGCCATCCTCGATTTCGTGGTGGACAACTATTTTCCGATTCTCCACAGTCTGGAAGACGCGGTGGAAGAACTGGAGGAACGATTCTTCAAGGGTGATTTCAACCAGGGCGACCTGGGTCGGCTGTATCAGCTCAAGCGCGAGCTGGTGGAATTGCGCCGCATTACCGCGCCGTTGGCCGAGGTTTGCAATTATCTGCTGACCGACGTGTTCACCGACCACGTTCCCGACGACATCCGACCCTATTTTCGCGATGTTTACGATCACGCGCTGCGCGTCAACGAAGCGGTGGACGTCATCCGGGAAACGCTGGCGCTCGCCCTGCAAATCAGCCTGTCGCTGGGCGCGGCCCGCCAGAACGAGGCGACCAAGCGCCTGGCCGGCTGGGGCGCCCTGCTGGCGATTCCAACCATGGTGTTCAGCATCTACGGCATGAATTTCAAGGGCTGGTTCCCCGAACTCGAGTGGGCCTATGGCTATCCGGTCGTGATGGGGAGCGTGACGGCGATCTGCCTGTTGCTGTATCACAAACTGAAGAAATCCGGCTGGCTTTAAAGGTTGACGATGTTCCAATTCGCGCCGATTGGCGTCGTCCATTCCTGTTTTCGCGAAAAATTCGGCATTCCACGCCAGCCGGGACTGGTTCCCGCCGCGCGGGCCACGCTGGAACTGCTGCCGCCGTACAACCAGCCGGCGGCGGTGCGTGGGCTGGAGGGCTTTTCGCACCTGTGGCTGCTGTTCGTCTTTCACGGCGTCCCGGCGGGGCGCTGGCGGGCGACGGTGCGGCCGCCGCGCCTGGGCGGCAACCGGCGGCTGGGCGTGTTCGCCACCCGCTCCACCTTCCGGCCCAATCCCATCGGCCTGACGGCGGTCAAGTTGGACCATATCGCGGTTCGCCGGGGACAGGTGGCCTTGCATCTGGCGGGGGTGGATCTGCTGGATGGCACGCCGGTGCTGGACATCAAACCATACCTGCCCTACGCCGACCGGATCGTGGAAGCCGTCGGCGGGTTCGCCGCCGCAGCGCCGGAGACCGGGCTGACGGTGGAATTCAGCCCGGCGGCCAGCGCGTTTTGCGCGGCTTGGCCGGGAGGTGGCGACTTGCGGGAACTGATTAACCAGATTCTGCGTCAAGACCCCCGGCCGGCCTACGAACGCGCCAGCCCCTCGCCCCGGCTTCACGGCATGAGGCTGCATGACCTGGATGTGCGATGGGAAATCCGGGACGGCGTGGCGCGGGTGATCGAGATCGCGGCGGCGGGGGAAGATTCAACAGCCTTTCGGAGACAGGAGCGTGATGGAATTTCTCGGTGAATACGGGATGTTTCTGGCCAAGACCGCGACCCTCGTGGCGGCGGTGCTGGTGATGGTGGGCGGCGTCGTGGCTCTGGCGACGCGCGGTGGCGGGGAGTCGGATCAGCGGGGGCGGTTGGATATCCGCCATTTGAACCAGGACTACGACGGCATGGCCTTGGCGCTCAAGACCGCGACTCTGCCGAAAAAGGCGCTCAAGCAAGCGCGCAAGGAACAAAAGGCGCGGGATAAGCAGCACGACAAAACCGCGCGCCGCCGGGTATTCGTGCTCAACTTCCACGGCGACCTGCGCGCCGCGGCAGTGGCGTCCCTGCGCGAGGAAGTGACGGCGGTGCTGACCGTTGTCCAGCCGGAGGATGAGGTGATGGTGCGGCTGGAAAGCGCCGGCGGGCTGGTGCATGGTTACGGCCTGGCGGCGGCGCAGTTGCTGCGGCTTCGCGACCGCCGGGTAAAATTGACGGTGGCGGTGGACAAGGTGGCGGCCAGCGGCGGTTATCTGATGGCCTGCGTCGCCGACCGCATCATCGCCGCGCCATTCGCCATTCTCGGCTCGATCGGCGTGATCGCCCAGTTACCCAACTTCAACCGCCTGCTCAAGAAGCACGACATCGACTACGAGCAGTTCATGGCTGGCGAATTCAAACGCACGGTCACCTTGTTCGGCGAAAACACCGACAAGGGCCGCCATAAATTTCAGGAGGAAATCGAGATCACTCACACGCTGTTCAAGGACTTTGTGAAAAGCCACCGTCCGCAACTGGATATGGACCAAGTGGCGACCGGCGAATACTGGTATGGAACTCGGGCGCTGGAGCGCCGGTTGGCGGACGAACTGCGCACCAGCGACGATTATCTGCTGGACGCCAGCGCCGACGCCGACCTGTACGAAGTGACCTACACCGGTAAAAAATCATGGCTGGCGCGGCTGTTGACACACGCCCACGAGGCGCTGGCGCGAATCTGACGCTATTTCTCGATGAGTTTCACGCAAACTTCGGACCCTGCCGGAACTGGCCTTGCGGTTGGCCGGGATTTCGCCCGCCCGCCGCGCCGGCTACGCATTCCGGGCCGAGGAGGTGAAACGGACCGCATTCCGGCTGGACGGCTTGCTGATGCCGCCCGCCGGCCGCCCCGCCGCTGGTGGTTCTCGAAGCCCAGGCCCAGCCCGACGAAGCATTTTATGGACGGTTCTACGCCGAACTGTTCCTGTATCCGCGCCGACACGCCCCGCCCCGGCCGGGCGCCGATGCTCTAGAGGCTGTCTAAAAACGCCTCTCAAGCTGTGACTACACCGTCGCTTCGGCCCGCTTGCCGAAGCGGTAATGCGATACGCCCCACTCCTCGCCGCCCCGATAACCGAACAGTTCGGCGCAGGCCATGAAAAACACCCGCCAACGCTGAAACCAGCGTTCCGCCTGGTCGGGGCCGTAGGTCTCTCGGAACAGCGCCATGATCTCGTTCCGATGCTGGTCCTGATTGATCCGCCAAGCTTCCAGGGTGCGCTGGTAATGGCGGCCGTCGAAATGCCATTGCTCCTCCAGCTTCAGATCGCCCCGAAAGCGCGGCAACAGATCGCGCGAGGGCATTAAACCTCCGGTGAAAAAATAGCGCCCCATCCAGTCGTCGTCGCCCTCGGTTTCGAACGGATAAGCCAGTTGACGATGGGTGAAGATGTGGACGAACAATTTGCCGCCGGGCTTGAGCCAAGCGTGAATTCGCCCCATGAGTTCCTGATAGTTGCGCATGTGCTCGAACATCTCCACCGACACCACCCGGTCGAAACGGCGGTCGATGGAAAAATCGTTCATGTCGGCGGTGATGACCTGGACGTTGGCGAAGCCGCGTTCCCGGCAGCGCGCCTGGATGAACGCGCGCTGGGAGCGGGAGTTGGACACCGCCACGATCCGCGAATCCGGGTAAAGCTCCGCCATCCACAGCGTCAGCGAACCCCAGCCGCAGCCCAGTTCCAGAATATCCTGGCCGAAACCGAGTTCGGCACGCTCGCAGCTCAAAGCCAGCATGGCCGCCTCGGCGATTTTCAGGTCGCGGACTTGGTCCGGCCACCAGCACGCGCTGTATTTCAGCCGTGGCCCCAGCACCTTTTGGAAAAACCCCGCCGGCACTTCGTAATGCTGCTCGTTGGCAGTGCCGGTGTGCAAGGCGATCGGGCTAGCGCGCAACTCCGCCTCCAGCCGCGCCAGCGCCGCTTCGTGCGCCCGGTCGTCGCCGGTCGCCTCGGCGCGCAAGCGCTCGGCCAGTAGGCGGCGGATGCCGAACCGGGTCAGCCAGTCCGGGACGTAGCCCCGTTCCATAAGATCAATGGCGGTGTTGAGCATCAGGAAACCTCCTTTTTGGGAAACCAGGGTACAAACGCGCTCGTCGTGCGCTGATAGGCGCGGTAATCGTCGCCACGGCTGGCCAGCGCCTGCTGTTCGGCGTAGGGAATACCAGTGATTTTCAGCAAGGTGTACAACATCAACACCGGACCTGGCAGGGTCAGCCACCAGTCCGACGAACCCCAGGCCAGCAGCGGATAGCTCCACCAGTGCAGCCACTCGCAGAAATAGTTGGGATGACGGGAATAGCGCCACAGTCCCGCCCGACAGGTGCGGCCCCGATTCGCTGGATCAGTTCGCCAGGCCGCCAGTTGCCGGTCGGCCAGCGCCTCGCCCCCCACCGCCAGCAACCAGATCAGCAGGGCGGCGACGAGCGCCGGCGGCGGCGGCCGCTCCGGAGTCAGCGCAACCACCAGGAACGGTACGGCGAACACGGCGGTCAGCAGCGCCTGCGCCTGGAAGAAGCCGAAAAACTTGAGTTGGGTGTGTTCCCGCCAGTGGGCGCGCAACCGCTGGTAGCGACCATCCTCCGGCTTGCCGATCACCCGATTGAACAGAATGTAGGCGGCCAGCCGAAACGACCAGCCGCCGGCCATGAGCACCACGACCAGCCGCCGCGTCGGGTCGCCATCGGCCAGCAGGGCGTAACCCAGCGCCAGCACTCCCAATCCCGCCGCCCACGCGAAATCCACCACGCCAGCATCTTCAGTGCGCCATTGCACCATCCAGGCCATCAGCATCAACAGCGCCGCGACCGCCCAGCCGGCCAGGAAGAACTCAAAGCCGGTCATGGGCTGACCGGGAAGCGAACGCACTTCCCGCCCTCGGCGTGGTCTTGTTGGAAAGCTCCATTCATCGTCTTGGGAACCTTCATGCTGCGTATCGTCGTCATCGTCTGCGGAATCCTGCTCGGCTTGCTCGTGGCCGCCATCCTGATCGCCAGCGGCCAAAGCTCCGTGCTGGCCGGGTTGCGCCATGTCGTGGCCGATCCGTGGGGTGTGGTCACGCTGCTGGATCTTGGCGTGGGGCTGCTGTTCGTCGCCGTCTGGCTGGCCCTGGTGGAGCCCAGTCCGTGGCGAGCGGCGGCCTGGATCATCGCCCTGTTCCTGCTCGGTAACGTGGTCACCCTGGCTTATCTGCTGTGTCGGACGTGTCAGGTTCGCCACTGGTCGGAATTGTTTCTGCCATCCCGTTCCAGCGATTGGCGATGACCAGCAGCAGCGGCATGGCCAGCGTCCACACCCCGGCCACCGCCAGCAGGCTCGCCGCTGGGTTCTCGAACGATACCCCGCCCAGTTGCGCCCCGCCGTAGTAGGCCAGCGGTCCGGCGATCATTCCCAGCAGCGCCGCCAGCCCCAGGCGCGGTTTCAACCAGTCCAGCGCGACGTTGAACGTCGTGGCGAACAGCATCCACATCGCCACCATCCAGTACGGAGCCAGATCGGTGTGGAACTGGCCGGACGGGAAGCGCAGCAGGCCCATCCCGGTCAGCAGCGAATCGGCGATGAATCCCAGCAGGCCGCTCAGTCCGATCAGCATCGCTTCCGTCCGTGGCCGTGCCGCCTGGTAAAGATGGAGAATGATGGCGGTGGCGGTAACCAGCACGCCCAGCCACGGCCAACCCCGCGCCCCGCCCAGCACGCAGGCGAACCAGCCGATTTGGAAAGCGATGAGGTTGCGCAGCATGGCGACTCCTGAACCCCTCTTCCTCTGGGAGAGAGGCTGGGGTGAGGGTGGTTTTTCAAATCAGCGCTGGCGTCAACGGCTCGCGCCGGCACAGCGGCTTGGTCAACAACAGTTGCACGGTTCCAATCGCCCGTTCCCGGAAACCGCCCTCGCAGTAGCACAGGTAGTATTCCCACATCCGAATGAAGCTGTCGGGAAAGCCGAGCGCCCGCGCTCGATCCACATTGGCCAGGAATCGTTCCCGCCAGTGGCGCAGGGTGGTGGCGTAATGCGCGCCGATGTCCTCCAGATGAAAGATGCGCAGGTCGGTGGCGCGGGCCAGAATTTCAGCCATCGCGGTCAGCGAGGGCAGGAAGCCGCCGGGGAAAATGTAGTGGCGGATGAAATCCACTTCGTTCCGATACTGCTCGTATTTCTGATCGGCGACGGTGATGGCCTGCAACAACATCATGCCGTGCGGCTTGAGCAGTTGGGCGCAGGCACGGAAGTAGGTCTTCAAATGACGCTCGCCCACCGCTTCGATCATCTCGATGGACACCAGCTTGTCGAAGGCGCCGCGCAAGTCGCGATAATCCCGACATAGCACCGTCACCCGGTCCTCCAGCCCCGCTTTCCGCACCCGCTCGCGGGTCAGTCGGTACTGCTCCTGGGAAATGGTGGTGGTGGTGACGCGGCAGCCATAGCGTTGTGCGGCGTGCAGGGCGAAACCGCCCCAGCCGGAACCGATTTCCAGCAGGTGATCGTTCGGGTTCAGTTCCAGCTTGCGGCAGATGCGATCCATCTTGGCGACGGACGCCTCCCGCAACCCGGCATCCGGGGTCGGAAAGACGGCCGCCGAGTACATCAGCGTCTCGTCCAGGAACAGGCGGTAAAACTCGTTGCCGAGATCGTAATGGGCGGCGATGTTGGCGCGGCTGCCCCGCCGGGTGTTGTCGCGCCCCCGGTTCAGCAACCGGAACAGCGGCATCATCAGCCGGGTCAGACCGTGTTCCAGCCCCCGCAGTGCGTCCTGGTTCAGCACGAAGATGCGCACCAGCGTCGGCAGATCGTCGCAGGACCACGCGCCCGCCATGTAGCCCTCGCCCACGCCGATACTGCCGCGCAAAGCCAGCAGGCGGTAGGCGTCAGGGTCGTGGATGGTGACGGTGGCGCGCAGCGGGTAGTCGGCGCTGGCGCGGCCAAATTCATGAACGCCGTCAGCGTCGGCCACCGTGACGCAACCGTGCTCCAGCCGGGCCAGCCGCTTGAACACGGCGCTACGCAACCCGCGTTCGCGCCACGGTAGCCGCGTGGCGTTCGCGGACAAGTCCAGGGGGGACGACATCACCGATTCTGGGTGCATGACTTAACTCTCCATGGGTTTGCCGGATGTCGAGGGATGAGGGAAAAGTGGAATGCGTTTCCAGAGCAGGCGCAGCGCTTCCCAATAAATGGCGGCGACGACCTTCAAGGTCATGAACGGAAAACGGGCCAGCGCCCCGGCCATGGCGCGACCGTCGAGCGGCTGGCGGCGCAGACCGAGGGTGGCATCCAGCATCCGTATCGGCCCCTTGAGGACATCGAGATGCACGGCCAGATGCGGACCCGGTGGCGTGGAGCGCCAGCCATAACGCAGATCCATGGGCATGAACGGCGACACATGCATGGCCTTGGAGAATTCGGCGCGCTGGTTGCCGTCAGTTTGGCCGGCCACGTCGAGGACGTAGCCAATCTTTTCGCCCCAGGGCGTGTTGGTGACTTCGGCGACCAGTGTATCCACTTGTTCGCCGTCGGGGGCGAAGCAGTAGTAGATGCTGATCGGGTTGATGCAATAACCGAAGTAGCGCAGATGCGTCAGCAGGCGGATCGGGCCGAGGGGGCGACGGCCCGTTTCCCGTTCCGCCAGGTCGCGCACGCAGGTGTCCAGCGGCATGTCGGGATCGCCGAAGTGATCCGCGCGGCGAAACCAGGCCAGCGCCGGCCGGCGGGTGGACCACAGCCAGCGGTGGTTGAAAACCGTGTCGAGTTCCGCCAGATCGAGATAAACCATGAACAAACCGTAGCGAAACTCGTGGCGACGCGGGAAAAAGCGCCGATGGCGAACGTGGCCGACATAGAGGCAACTGTTCATGCCGCCAGCCGCCCTGGTTCGAGCAGGCCGCGCGCCACCGCCAGCCCGCTGTTCACGCCGTCTTCGTGGAAGCCGTAGCGCCAGTAGGCGCCGCAGTACCAGGTCCGGTTGACGCCGCTGATCTCGTCGCGGCGGGTCTGCGCCCGGACGCCGGCCTCGGTGAATACCGGGTGGTGATAGGTGGTCCGATACAGGACGTGTGCTGGGTCGATGGCCTCGCCGCGGTTGAGCGTGACGCACAATGTTGCTGACGTGTCCAACCCTTGTAGAATATTCATGTTGTAAGTGACCGCCACGCGCTCTCGGGGTTGCGCTGGCAGATGGTAATTCCAGGCCGCCCACGCCCGCTTTCGGCGCGGCAACAGGTGGGTGTCGGTATGCAGCACCACCTCGTTTTCCTGGTAGGGAATCGCGCCGAGGATTTCCCACTCCCGGGTGGCGGGATCGGCCAGCAATCGTAACGCCTGGTCGCTGTGCGTGGCGATGATCACCTCGTCGAACCGTTCCACCGGACCGCCCCAGGGCTTCACCTGGACGTGGGTCGGATGGCGACGCACCCATTCCACTGGGCAATTCAACCGGATGCGGTCGCGGAACGGCGCGGTCAGCGCCTCGACGTAAGTGCGCGAACCGCCCCGAATCACCCGCCACTGAGGCCGGTCGTTGACGCTGAGCAGGCCGTGGTTCCTGAAAAAGCGCACGAAGAACCGCGCCGGCATCTCTCCCACGATCCCCGGTTCCGCCGACCAGATCGCCGCCGCCATCGGCAGGATGTACTGGTCGGTGAACTCCTGGCTGTAATGGCCTTCCCGCAGCCAGGCGTCCAGGCTGAGATCACGATGGCTGTCCAGCAGCGCCGGCGCCTCGCGGTTGAAACGCAGGATGTCGCGGATCATCCGGTGGAACGAGGGCCGGAACAGGTTGCGGCGCTGGGCGAACAGGGTGTTGAGACTTTCGCCGTTGTACTCCAGCCCGGTGCGCTCGCAACGGACGCTGAAACTCATCGTCGTCGGTTGCGAGGCGACACCGAGTTGCTCCAGCAGGGCGATGAAGTTGGGATAGGTCCAGTCGTTGAAGACGATGAAGCCGGTGTCCACCGCATGGCGTTGTCCCCCAGCCTCCACTTCCACCGTGTGGGTGTGGCCGCCGACGTAGTCGTTGGCCTCGAACAGCGTCAGATCGTGCGTCCGGCAGAGTCGCCAGGCGGCGGTGAGGCCGCTGATCCCGGTTCCGATGATGGCGATTTTCATGTCCTTCTCTCCTGTTACAGGCGACTCTTGATGGCGCGGATGGCGCCGCCCAGCACGGGAACTCGCTCGTAGATGAACGCGCCCATGTCGAAATAGTCGTGATGCTGGAACACCTTGCCATCGTCGCGAAATTTCAGGTGGCTGACGCCGTGCAGTGCCAGCGTCTCGCCGCGCCGGAAGCGGGCGTGCTGGAAGCGCATGATCCAGGCCAGCATTCCCTGTCGCTCGGCGATGACCTCGTCCTCGAACTCGAAGCGGCAGGACAACACCCCCTGGTACAACCGGCCGTAGTAGTCCCGCAGCGCTGGCAGACCATTCAGTGCATGCACCGGATCGCGGAATCGCACGTCCGGCGTGTAGATGTCCTCCAGCAGATGCAGGGTGTCCTTGTTCAACTGGTTGAACGTGGTCTTGAAGCGATCCATGGATTCCAGCATGGGTCCGCCCTCCGGCTGCGGGTAGTTGGTACAATAATATTAGACATTGCATTTACAAAACGCAAATATTTATACAATACCTATTCAAACTGTTTAGCGAGACGTAAGGCCGGAGACCAAAACCATGGCGGAGACGGCATGGATGACGGAGGTTAGTGGAGAGAAGTGGCAAGGCGCCGGGAGAGGTGTAGCCGAACCATGGCGCCGATCGGGCGCGACCGGGAACGGTGGCCAACGGTCCTGGGGTGGGCAATGGACGGCGGCTGTTCCAGCGTCAGGTGGCTGGTGAAGTAGCGGTGAACGCGAGATTAAGAGACTAAGGCCATCGGTTACGAGTTAAGAATTTTCGAGGCTTGTCAAACTCCCAAAGGGGACCCGGCATGGTAAGTCGACCATTTGTCTCCGTTAGCGATGACGACCCTTATGCCAACGGCGCCCACCAAGAAACCGAGTGCGGTGCGCCATACCCGGGCGGTCCAACGGGACCGCCCGAGCCCGCCCAGCGCACCATCCGACGATCGGATCGTCGCATGGTTGACCGAGATCGTTCACCCGGCCACCTTGCAGTTGGTCGATCACTACATCGCTTGGGGCTGCGCGAGCGAATTCTCACGCTCCCCATCATGGTGGCGGTGGGGATGGACATTCATGCTCGGTTGATCCCCTGCCAGGATGAAGCTAAATCAACCTCCAACCGCCTTGCGATCCTGCGCGAGGATGTCGCGCATCACCTCTTCGGCCATGGTGCGCAGTTCCGGTGGGATACCGTCCAGGGCTTCCGCCTCGCCCGCGGCGGCACGCAGGGCCAGGGCGATGGGTTTCAGGAAACTGGCGTGTGGAGATTGCTCCATCAGTTCGGCTAAAGCAGGCCCCATGCCGATGCCGTGACATTCGCGGGCTTGCTCGCGCACCCTGAAAAGTGCCAACGCATCGCCACCGCTGGCGCGATCCGCGAGGGATTCCAGTGCTTGGCTGGCGGAGTCGTGGTTGCCGAGCCAAAGATGGGCTTGCAGGAGAATATCCCAATAATCGGCGCTTTCTTCCGGTTTGGCTAAAGACGCTGCTAAGTCGGCGGCTTGACGGAACGCTGCGCTGGCTTCTACACGTTTGTCCATGCGGGCCAGCAGACGGGCGTGGTTGGCAGCGGGATAAGGATGATTTGGGTCAAGTTGCCGCGCATGTTGATAAACGGCCTCGGCCTCGTCGTAGCGGCCCGGACGATGTTGCAGTAGGTCGCCAAGGTTATTCCAGGGCAGGGCATCCTTGGGGTCGAGGGCGATGGCTTGACGGTAGGCGGCTTCGGCTTCGTCGTCGCGGCCCAGATGCCTTGCCAGCAAGAGGCCGAGGTTGCTCCAGGGCAGTGCGGCCTTGGGGTCGAGGGCGATGGCTTTTCGGTAGGCCACTTCAGCTTCATTCGGGTAATCCAAATCATATTGAAGCAAGAGACCTAGGTCGTTCCATGGGTTGGGTCTGGTACTGAAAAATTTATCAGCGCCATCCAGATCAAAGAGATTAGGAAAAATTTCCGGGATAGGACGGTGTAACCGGAGAGCCTCTTCCTTGGCGACCGAAAATACGCTTAATTCCAAGCGATACTTTTCCAGTAAGTCATCGCCCAAGGCGGCGGCGATGGCGCGCGAATGTTCAAGCTGGTCAGCATCGCAAAATCGACCTTGGATATGGGCATTTGCCCGCTTGCTAGCGAGGGATCGTAACTCATCGCTGCTGTACCACAGCCGCATGAATTCGATCAGCCACATGAGGCTTTGCCGGACACGGCGTGAGGTGTAGCGCGTCAAATACCAGATATTGAAAAAACGCTCGGCGACCTGATAGCCCGCGCGGCGACGACCCGTCAGCCTGACTTTTTCGATCAAACCTTCCGCTTCCAAACGGGTGAGTTGTCCACTTACAGTGGAGGCAAGAATGCTGGAAGCTGCCGCTAATTTAGCGGCATCGATTGGTGCCCAATGCTCCATCACATGAGCAAGCAGCTTGCGCGGCTGGGCGGCCAGATTTTCCATGCGTGCTTTATAGAGTGGCGTCATCAAATCCAGTAGCAGCTTGATGTCGGCATGCAGATTTTCTTGCCGGTCGGTGGCGAATAACTCGTAAAGCATGACCGTGGTGCGGGGGTTGCCGCCGGTCAGGTTGCGCAGAGCCTTCAGACGCTCCGGTTTGGCGTCGAGAATGCGGGCCATTACCTGAGCTGCGACTTCGCCGGGTTTTTCCTGGCCCGCGCCAAAGGTGCGCGCGAGAGCCAGCATGGCTTGGCGCATGTCGTCCACGCTCAAGGGGCGTAGTTCGACTAACTCAAAAAAGTCGCGAAAAGCATCACTGTATAGGAGGCTAGATTCCAGGGCTTGGTAACTCGTTCCCAACCAAAAGAAGCCGCTGTGATGGGCGAGGGTCTTACGCAGACGCCACAATGATGTGTCGCCGGCTTTCTGGCCGCGTTTGCCGTCCTCCGACCCGCCCAAGCTGTCGAACAACAGGTCGGTGCTGTCGATGAGCAGCAGAATGCGCCGCTGGTGCTGGTCGATCCAATCATCGAGCATGCTAATAGTGGCGTCTTCTCTTTCTGGAAGCGGCAGCGCCTCAATGCGGTGGATTTCGCCGTCCAGATACTCAAGCTCCGCTTGTGCCGTGCTTTCGTTTTCCAGTGCATCAGTCAGGGCATCGAGGACGTTGCTCCATAAATCGGCTAAGTTGGAAACGGTGAATTGCTCCTCGGGGAAGGTGAGGGCGATCCACTGGCGCGAAAGTTCAGGGTCGTCCCGCACCCCTAAGGCCAGCCGGCGCAGCAAGGTGGTTTTGCCCATGCCCCGCTGACCGACGACCAGCACATGCTGGGGTACTGTACCCGCCGGGGTTTGCCGCAAGCGGTTGAGCAGTTCGGCCAGTTCGCGGTTGCGCGCGACAAAAATCGAGCGCAACTCATCGTCGCCCCACAGGTGCGGGTTGTATTTCACGCTGCCTTGCAGCGGGCCGCGATCCGGGTCAGGCATGGTTGCGCCTCCAGTAATCGCGCAACAGGAAAGAAAGAAACTGGATACGCTCGCCCGTGCTGTCGATATAACCGTCTTCTTCCAACTTGAGCAGCAAGCGGCTCAACGTGGCGGCACGTTGATCGGGATCGGGCTCACGGCGCTGCAAGCGGGCGAGAAGCTGCTTGCGCGTCAATCCCCCGTCCGATTTCGCCAGCGATCCCAGGATCGCCGAAGCAAAGGAGAAGTCGGCTTCGGCCAAGTCTCGCTCCAGACGCTGATACCAGTGAACGAAGCGCGACCGACTAGCCAGCAAGCGGTCGTAGCCGTCATCCACGTCGGCTTGGATCAACACCTGTGCCGCCGAACCCAATTCCTCCTGGCGGTCGCGGGCGGCTTCCATGCTGGAGGCCAGCAGCAGGTTGAGATAAAAGGGCGACAGCCAGCCCGTACGCTGGCACAGATGGGCAAGGGCGGCATCGTCGTCGGCTTGCCAGCCTTCCCGGCGCGAAACTTCGGCCAGCATAGCGAGCGCGGCTTTTTGCTTGAATGGGCCAAGGCGGAAGTCGTGACAGTCGTTAAAGCGAGTGCTGAACTTGTGCTGTTCGAGTAGGTAATTCAGGCCGATGGAGCCGGTAAAGACGAAGCGGCACGCCACCCCGGAAGAGAGGCGCCAAGGACGCAGCCAGCCGAGCAGATTTTCCGCTTCATCCCGATCACGCGCGATCAGCTTTCCCAAGAAAACCGAAAATTCATCGATCAGGATCAACAACGGCGCTTCCGACAAGCGTTGCTGCAATTTCCGCGCGCCGACTGTCCAGGGACGATCGGGCATAGCTTGCGTTTCCAGTTCCACTCCGCTTGGTCCTATCTTGCGGATTCGTGCCAGCCAGTCGGAGGCTTTCTCGCCCGCTGCTTTCAAATATCCTCCGATGCTTTCATCTGGGAAAGCGCGCTCCAAGGCGCCGACGAATGCCTGGGCGCTGTCGATGCCTTCCACATCCACCAGTCGGGCCATCAGTCCGTGATCCTCGGCCTCATCCGCAAGGCGTTGCAACAGAGAGGTTTTCCCCAGCCGGCGCGGGCCGCTCAAAACGATGTGGTTCCCTTCCAGATAGCGCCAGAAATCCTCTTGCTCCGTGACTCGGTCGAAGAAATCGGCGCCTTCCGCCTTGTTACCCAATCGTATGGCCATGTAACCCAATAGGCGGATTAATTATAAATTCAAAATTGAATATATTCGAATTTGAATTTATTTGAAAATAAATTTCTGCCTCTGGAAACAAGGTAGCCCCTTGTTGCTCGATGGCTTATCACCTTGAACGGTGTCTGCTGAAAGGAACCTTGCGCTTCACACCAACGCCAGCAACGCTGGCGCGCGAGCCCCGATTAGGATGAAATCTCAACTTTTCCCTATCCTTCCATGGAGTCCGCTGGCATGAAAACCGTTCTCGCCCTTCGTCACGTTGCGTTTGAGGATCTTGGCAGTTTCGCGCCGGTGCTGACCGAACGTGGTTACGCCATCCGTTACGCCGAGGCCGGCTATGACGATCTGACGAAGATGGATCCGTTGGCCGACGATCTGTTGGTGGTGCTGGGCGGTCCCATCGGTGTCTACGAGGACGAGGCGTATCCGTTCATTCTTGATGAGTTGGCCTTGTTGCGGGTTCGGCTGGACGCGGGTCAGCCGGTGTTGGGCATCTGTTTGGGCTGTCAGTTGCTGGCCCAGGCATTGGGAGGAAAAGTCTATCCGGGTGGACGCAAGGAGATCGGCTGGGGGCCGTTGACGCTGACCGATGCCGGCCACGCCAGCCCGCTGGCGGCGCTGGCCGATGGAACGCCGGTGCTGCACTGGCACGGTGACACGTTCGATTTGCCGGCGGACGCCGTGTTGCTGGCCTCGACCGAGATATACCCGCATCAGGCTTTTGCCTGGGGGCAACGCGCCCTGGGGTTGCAGTTTCATCTCGAAACCACCGCGCGGGGCCTGGAACGCTGGTTCATCGGCCACGCCAGCGAAATTGCCCATACCCCCGGCCTGAGCGTGCCGGCGCTGCGGGCCGCGACCGCTCGTCATGCTTTCGCCGCCGAGCAACGGGGCCGGCAATGCCTGAGCGCCTGGCTAAATCAAGCCGGGCTGTGAGCCACGCGCAAGATCGTGTGGCTTACAGCCCGGCGGGGTTATTCTTCAACCAGCGGCGCGCACTCGCGCCGCTGGTCCATCAACCGCTTACGGCTGATAGTTCCCTTCCAGCAGCTTGGCGTGCGCCGCCGCCAGCCGCGCGATCGGCACGCGCGGCGAGGAGCAGGACACATAGGTCAGGTTGGCGTAGTGGCAGAACCGCATCGAGCGCGGATGACCGCCCTGTTCGCCGCAGATGCCGACCTTCAGACCGGCGCGGGCCTTGCGCCCGTTTTCGACCGCGAACGACATCAACTGGCCCACGCCCGCCGTGTCCAGGGCCTCGAACGGGTTGTCCTTGAGGATGCCCTGGGTGTTGTAGAACGGCAGGAACTTGTTCTCGGCGTCCTCGCGGGAGAACGAGAACGTGGCCTGGGTCAGGTCGTTGGTGCCGAAGGAGAAGAATTCGGCCACGCCGGCAATCTCCTCGGCGCGCAGGCAGGCCCGCACGACTTCCATCATGGTGCCGAATTCGAAATGCACCTTGACCGCGTACTTGGCCTCGACCTCGGGCAGCACCTCGTCCACCAGCGCCTTCACCCGCACCAACTCTTCCTTCGTGCAGACCTGCGGCACCATGATTTCGGGATGGACGTTGACCTTCTCCTGAATGCACTCCGCCGCCGCTTCCAGAATGGCGCGAATCTGCATCTTGTAGATTTCCGGATAGGTCAGCCCCAGGCGGACGCCACGATGGCCGAGCATCGGGTTGATTTCGTGCAGGGCACGAGCCTTCTGCAGGATCTCCTCCTTCTTGGCCAGCACGTCGGAAACCAGATGGCTGTCGTTCAGGATGCCCAACTGTTCGACGGCCTTCGGGTTGACCTGGCTGAGAATCTGGCTGATCGCCTCCAGGCCCTGCGCGGTCTGGCGCAAATGGCGCAGATGTTCGATGTCGTCGATCAGGGTCTGCTCGGACGGCAGGAACTCGTGAATCGGCGGATCGAGCAGGCGGACGGTGACCGGACGCGGCGCCATCACCCGGAAAATTTCCTTGAAGTCGCTGCGTTGCATCGGCAGCAGCTTGGCCAGGGCGGCTTCGCGGTCCTCGGTGGTCTCGGCCAGGATCATCTCCAGCACGATGGGCAGCCGTTCCTTGGCGTTGAACATCCGCTCGGTGCGGCACAGGCCAATGCCCATGGCCCCGTAGTTGGAAGCGCGCTGGGCGGCGTCCGGGGTGTCCGCGTTCGCCATCACCTTGAGGGTGGCGATTTCATCGGCCCAACTGAGCAGGGTGCGCAGTTCCGGGGTGAACTCCGGCTCGACCGTCGGCACCTCACCGAGGAACACCCGCCCGGTGCCGCCGTCGATGGTGACGACATCGCCTTCGTGCAGCACCTTGTCGCCGATGATGGCCTGGCGCTGATGCACGTTGACCAGAATATCTTCCGCGCCCACCACGCAAGGCTTGCCCATGCCGCGCGCCACCACCGCCGCGTGCGAGGTCTTGCCGCCGCGACTGGTGAGGATGCCGACTGCGGCGAAGAAGCCGTGAATGTCTTCCGGCTTGGTTTCCTCGCGCACCAGGATGATTTTCTCGCCAGCGCCGCGCCCGCGCTTCACGGCGGTATCGGCGTCGAACACGATCTTGCCCGAAGCCGCGCCGGGCGAGGCGCCCATGCCCTGCGAGGCCGGCGCCACTTTCTGCTTGGGGTCGAGTTGCGGGAACATCATCTGTTCCAGCGACTCCGGATCGATCCGCAACAACGCCTTCTCGCGACTGATCAGACCCTCGTTGGCCATTTCCACCGAGCTGCGCACCATGGCCTGCGCGTTCATCTTGCCGTTGCGGGTTTGCAGGCAGTAGAGCACGCCCTTCTCGATGGTGTACTCGTAGTCCTGCACCTCGTGGTAATGGCCTTCCAGCTTGTTGCGCAGATCGACCAGTTGCCGGAACAAATCCGGCATCTCTTCCTTCATCTCCAGTACCGGCTTGGGGGTGCGGATGCCGGCCACCACGTCCTCGCCCTGGGCGTTGACCAGATATTCGCCGTACATCACGTTTTCGCCGGTGCCGGGGTCGCGGGTGAAGCCGACGCCGGTCGAGCAGTCGTTGCCCATGTTGCCGAACACCATGGTCACCACGTTGACCGCCGTGCCGTTGGCCATTTCCGGGGTGATCTTGAACTCGCGGCGGTAATCGACCGCCCGCTGGCCCATCCAGGAGTTGAACACCGCCTTGACCGCCAGTTCCAGCTGTTCGTAGGGGTCTTGCGGGAACGCCCGGCCGGTCTGTTCCTGGACCACTTTCAGGAACAATTGTCCGATATCCTTCAGGTCGTTGGCGTTCAAGCCCAGGTCGACCTTGACGCCGGCGCGGCGCTTGATCGATTCAAAGTGCTCGTCGAAGTGCTTGTCGTCGATGCCCAGCGCGATTTTGCCGAACAGTTGGATAAAGCGGCGGTAGGCGTCGTAACCGAAGCGTTCGTTGCCGGTCAGCTTGATCAGGCCCGCCAGGGTGGTTTCGTTCAGGCCCAGGTTCAGGATGGTGTCCATCATGCCCGGCATGGACATGGCGGAGCCGGAGCGCACCGACACCAGCAAGGGATTGGTCGCGCCGCCGAACTGCTTGCCGGTTTCCTGCTCCAGCCAGGTCATGTTCTGGCGCACGCTCTCCATCAATCCTTCGGGCAGGCGGTTGTTGGCGATGTAATCCAGACAGGCCTCGGTAGTGATGACGAAACCCGGCGGCACTCGCAACCCGATTTGGGTCATTTCACACAGGTTGGCGCCCTTGCCGCCCAGCAGCATTTTGTTCTTGCCATCCCCTTCGGTGTACTTATAGATGTACTTCTTCGCCATGGTCCTACCTTTGCATGATGATTGAATGGAGTATCGGAACCGGTCCGATTCCGCCAAAGCATAGACCATTCCGCGCCATCGTGAACGGCCCAGAGGTCTAGGTTTGAGGATCCGGGGGAATACGCGCGCCGGCCAGCGCGCCGGTGGGTATCGCCCTAGAAAGATAGCCGCACGAAGCGGTAATTGCCAAGTTTCATCCGCATTGGGATGGATGACTACATCGGCGTTGATCGGCCCCTCCCCGGCAACTCGACCGAAAAGCTTTAGCCTTTATCGAAATAATTTCCTTTCTTTTCAATTTGTTTTACGCCGATTTGAATGCCTTGCACGACTTGCGCGGCGACCCCTGGCAACATCTGACCCGCTAACTGGCAACAAGCCGATTCATGCCGATTCATCGTAAAGTAGTCCTCGCGGCCTGCTTCCATCGCCGGACGGTCGGCAGCGTTAACGATACTTGGCGCGCCTCATCGGATTTCAAGGGCTTGATCCATACCGTCACCGCCCCCATATCGCCGTTAGATGAGATCACCCCGAATCCGACCGAGAGGAGAAGCCGCTTGGAGTTCAAGGATTACTACCAGACCTTGGGGGTGGCCCGCGATGCCACGGCGGAGGATATCAAGAAGTCCTTCCGCAAGCTGGCGCGCAAGTACCACCCAGACGTCTCGAAAGAACCGGATGCCGTGACGCGCATGCAGGCAGTCAACGAAGCTTATGCTGTGCTCTCGGACCCGGAGAAGCGCGCCGCTTACGATCAGCTTGGCCAAGGCTACCAGCCGGGTCAGGATTTCCGACCACCGCCCGACTGGGACGCCGGTTTCGAGTTCTCCGGCCACGGTTTTTCCACCGCCGAGGCGGCCGACTTCAGCGACTTTTTCGCCGAACTGTTCGGCCGGATGGGCGGCGCCCATCATGCGGATTTTCGTGCCGCTGGCATTCACGTTCCCGGCGAGGATCATCACGCCAAGATCCTGCTAGAGCTGGAAGATACTTTCCACGGCGCCACCCGCCAGATCAGCCTGCAAATACCCAGGCTGGACACCAACGGGCGGGTCGCGCTGGAGACCCGCACCCTCAACGTGCAGATTCCCAAGGGCGTGCGCGAGGGACAGATGATCCGGCTGGCCGGGCAAGGTGCGCCGGGGCGGGGCGAGGGCCGACCGGGTGATCTGTTGCTGGAAATTCATTTCAAGCCGCATCCTCGTTTCCGGGTCGATGGCCGCGACCTGCATCTGACCGTGCCGGTGACTCCCTGGGAGGCGGCGTTAGGCGCCGCGGTGACGGTAGAACTACCCGGCGGCGCGCTCAAGGTGCGCATTCCCGAAGGCTCTCAGGGCGGGCAGCAACTGCGCGTGCGCGGCAAAGGTCTCCCTGCCGATCCGCCCGGCGATCTGCTGCTACACATCAAGGTCGTGTTACCCCCAGCCACTACCCCGAAGGCGCGGGAACTGTATGAAACCATGGCGCGGGAACTCGCTTTCGATCCGCGCGCCGAGAGGAGAACCTAAGCCATGCGCGAGGACGACATCCTGAGCGGCAGCCTGCTGGAAGAGACCTGGCTCACCCTCGAACAGGTGGCGGCGGCCTGCGCGGTGGAGCCGGAGTGGCTGGCTCGCCATCTGGACGATGGACTCTTTCCCCATGTCGCGGCCGTGGCCGGTACTTGGCGCTTTTCCAGCGCCAACCTGGCACGGGCGCGGCGCATGCGGCAACTGGAGCGGGATTTCGATGCCGTGCCGGAACTGGCGGCCCTGGTGGCTGATTTGCTGGAAGAGCTGGACGAGCTGCGGGTACGCCTGCGGCAAGCCGGGTTGAGTTAACGCGCCATGCCCGCATCCCTTGGCACCGCCACGCCTAGGCCAACTGGCCCCAAACCGCTCTTCTATGGCTGGGACAACCCAGAGT
>ERZ761602.2513-NODE-2513-length-28430-cov-303.458185_pt1 | contig 28430 bp, 23 predicted proteins | sample MGYA00512165_ERZ761602 | MGnify/ENA primary metagenome ERZ761602 (study PRJEB28899, sample SAMN02445085) | bioreactor sludge metagenome | biome: EBPR sludge; isolation source: Thorneside wastewater treatment plant | place: Australia: Brisbane, Thorneside...
TAAACGATTATTTTTGAGGGTCTACGACGATGGCATTCATGCGATTGCCCTGGGGTGTGGGTCGCGACATAGGCGGCCAGTGCGTTGAGGTTGTCGAAGACCGCCTTGGCGCCGAAATCCTGGCGCGCCGCATGCCAGGACAAGCCGGAGGTATGTTCCAGTTGCAGCCGGTGCTTGATCCGTTTGAACGCCTCTTCGATTCGCCAGCGGCCGTGGTACAGCTCGGCAAACGCAGCGGCTGGAAAGGTCACTGGATCGAGGAGCGATGTCATCACCACATGCACCCGTCCGTTCGGTGTCGCTACCCGCACCAAGCGAACCGTGGTCGGCGTGGCCGGGCATTCATAGTCCTTGGCATCACGGGCATTGGGCGCGCGCAAGACGACGACCTGCTCGCTTCGACCGGACTGCAGGAACTCGCGTACCACCTGGAATCCTCGCGACAAATCGCAGCGAATGCAGAAGGGGATGCGACGTGCAGTGAGCGCCGACACCAGCCAACGACAGGGAAAGCCGCGGTCCATCACGAGCACATCGTCGGAGCGCAGACAATCGATCGCCTCGAAGAACATCTGACGCTCATCGGACAAAGGCTCATGCAGGCGGAAGTTCAGAAACAGCTCGATACCCGGCAGGTAGAGGCCGAAAGCCATGCCTGTGACGATCGACCGGACGTTGTCCTTCATCATCGTCAGGCGAACCGCGCTGCCATCCGCCGCGACCACCCGCAAGCCTCTCCAGCGCGGGATCGGCAAGTGTTCCTCCACCAGTCCCATCAGGTGCTGATTGACCTCGCCGAACACCAGCGCGTTGATCTTGTAACGTGCCTGGTAGAAGGCTTGAGCGGTGACCTCACGGACCGAGTCGGCGCGATTGCGCAGGTTGGCGAAGAACTGATCGAGTTCCGACTGGACGGCGGCGTGGACGCTGGAGAGCAGAAAACTGAGGACGGTTGGCAGGGTGAGGGTACGGCAGCGGGTGAAGTGTTTGGGGTCGAGGCGAGCCACTTGGAGCAACTCTTGTGAAAACAGATACTTGGAGAGCTTGCTAAGTATGTTGGCATATTCAGGCCGTCATGCGATTCTCCTTTATAAACAATTGGTTACAGCTCTATTTTGCCGCAGGAGCGCAGCCGACACAAGGCCTGCCGCGCAATATGCTGATATGCTAACTTGTGAGGATTGGCCCTTGACCCCTCTCCGAGGCGCAAAACACTGTTGGCGCGCGCAAAAAAATGACTCAAGTGATGGGTCAGTTTTCGCGAGCGAAAATGGGTCCGTTTTGATGAGCGTTGAGGTCGCCCGCCTTTCAGCAGCCGGGCAATGGCGGGCTGTCCCACCAAGAAATCCCGTTCGACCTGCAGTTGCCCAATCTTCTGGTGCAGCCGGTCGATGGCCTTCTGCGGATCGGCGGCCGTCTTGCCGCCGCGCTCGAACAACTCCCCAGCCCGCTTCACCAATTCCTGCTTCCAGGTGCTGATCATCGTCGGATGTACCCCGTATTCCGCCGACAGATCCGCCAGCGTCTTCTCCCCTGACAGCGCCGCCATGGCGACTTGCGCCTTAAATTGCGCACCGTGTTGCTTGCGTTTCACGCCCATCTTTCATGCCTTCTCGGTTCGGTCGGCCTTAGCTTATCCGACTGTCCGAAAAACCGGAACCGCCGCAATCGGTGGCGGGGCGATGATCGTGGATCAATTCGGCGGCGCGGTGGGAGGAACCCCTGTTCCGCTACGCTCCACAGGGGTTCCTCCCACCGCAGAAGCAAGATCAACAGCCACAGCACAAACCAAAGCAAAGGCAAAACCGGGGCAGCGCCGTTCCGCTGCTACTGAAGCCCAGTGCCCAGCTTAAACAGCGTTCATTTTTGTCTTGACTTCGGGGTCCACCTTACCCATCATCAACTACAGCCGGTACAGCGGTACAGCATTGGCGGATCTACGGTCAGGAATCGCGAGGGCATCGGAGTGGGGTACATTTTGGGGTATGACTAGACAAAGTAAACCTCCATCAGTTTATTTATAAATTGTTTTTTGTACTTGTTCGATTCCTGTCGAGGGACTTTCCGGGCGTCCGGCGGAGTTCGCCGAGAGAGAAACGGGCGGCGGCGGTGCGCGCGAGCGAACAACCAAGGAGCGAACATGAAATGGCTGTTGGTTGCAATCGTATTGAATACCCCCATCAGGACGGACCTCGTTTTCAACAATCTGTCCGATTGTCTTGCCGCCGAGTCTCAAATGAGAAAAGAGTGGTCCGAATCGTACAATCAGAGCAAGAAGTCAGGTGCCACGAGCGAGGCCTTGGGTCTGCTCAGTTCGCAAATGACGAAGGGCACTTGCATCCCCTCGAAATAGGCCACGCTTGCGGTGAAGTCGGCGTTCGACGGCATTCCGTGCAGGCATCGCCTGGCGGACCCGCTCGGTGCGCGGCGCGGACTTCTCAGTGTGGCGGAGGTCGCGACAGCGACGGCGGGACACGGCAGTGGCGAAGCCATCGGCGTGGCGCATGAACTCGCCTTGGCGTCCTCCCGGCGCGATCACGGCGGCCATCGTCTGAGCGCCCCGTCCCGCCGGTTGCTCGCAGCCCGCTGACTGCAGAGGCCGCACCATGCGCCGCCGCAGCTTCCTCGCCACGCCGCTGCTCTTGCCGAGCCTGAGCAGCGCCGCAGCGGTTGCGGCAGCCGTCGTCTACCCGGCCGTCGAAGCCGGTGCCGAGCTGGTCTTCCCGCGCGATCACGGCGCCCATCCCGCCTTTCGCACCGAATGGTGGTACGTCACCGGCGCCCTCGATGCGCCGCAGCCAGATGTCGGTTTCCAGTTCACCTTCTTCCGCAGCCGGCCGGGGATCGCCGAGGGACTGCGTTCGCCGATCGCCGCACGCCAGATCGTTTTCGCGCACGCCGCACTGACCGTTCCCGGCGAGGGACTGCAGCACGCCGAACGCGCCGCCCGCGCCAATCTCGGTGCGCGCTTCGCCAGCCACGACCTGGACGTCCGCATCGGTGCCTGGCGAATGTTCCGGCAAGAGACCAGCGGCCGGCAGTCGTTGCAGTTGCGCATGCAGAGCCCGCAGTTTTCTTGGGACCTGTCGCTGAGCCCATCACAACCGCTGCTACTGCAGGGCGATGCCGGTCATTCGCGCAAGGGGCTCGCACCCGGCCTGGCCAGTCACTACGTCAGTTGGCCGCAGTTGCGGGTCGCCGGGACGCTGCTGCGCCAGGGCCGCCGGCAAGCGGTCGACGGCCGCGCCTGGTTCGACCACGAATGGTCGACCGCCCTGCTCGGCGACGGCGCGGTCGGCTGGGACTGGCTGGGAATCAACCTGGCGGATGGCGGCGCGCTGATGGCTTTCCGCATGCGCGACGCAGGCGGGACGACGCTCTACGCGCACGCCGCCTGGCGCGATGCCGGCGGTCGCCTGCGGCAGTTCGCCAGCTACGAGGTCCAATTCACGCCGCTGCGCCACTGGCAATCGCCGCGCAACGGTGCCCGCTATCCGGTGCAGATCGAGGTCCGCTTCGGCGAGCACCACATCCGCACACGCCCGGTCATCGACGATCAGGAGCTGTCGACCACCGTGCCGACGCCGGTGAGCTACTGGGAGGGCCTGGTGCACGTCGACGGTAGCCTGACCGGTCGCGGCTATCTCGAAATGACCGGCTATGCCGGCCGCCTGCGCGTCGGCGGCGAACCGGGCGCCAGAGCACCGGCCTGATGCCCGGATAGCGCCGACGGTCAGAGCCCGAGGAAGCTGCGAATCCTGTCCAGCATGCCCATCTCGGCCTTCGTCCCGTCGGGTGCCGCTTCGACGTAACGTTGCGAGAACTCCTTCATCTCCTGCTCACGGCGGGCAAGAATGCCGGCGAATGCCTCGGCGATCTCCGGCCGCGACTGGACGAGCTGCTCGACCGTCGCCTGGTCGAGACGGTAGCAGACGAGGTCGCTGCGCGCGATCACCGTATCGTGACGCAGTTCGCCGGTCAGGACGCCGCGCTCGCCGAAGGTGCTGCCGGCGGTGATGGTGCGGAACAGTTGTCGGGGCTGCTGCGGAAACTCGAGCCACACGTCCGCCTCGCCGGCGGTCAGAAGATAGAGCCAGTGGGCGACGTCACCCTGCCGATAGATCACGTCACCACTGACGAAGGGCGCATGGATGAGGTGCTGGCTGATGGTCCGCAGTTCATCTTCCTGCAGACTGGCGAGAATCTCGAAGCAGCGCAGGTCGGCCAGCCGTCGTTCGCCTTCACGGCGCTGGAGCGACTTGCGGTAGGCCTCGTTCTCCTTGGTGACCAGCAGCGACTGCTCCGGCACCGCCAACTCCATGCCACCACGCTGCAGGGCAGCGAGCAGATGCACGCGTACCGCCGAGTCGGTCGGGTCGTCGGCCTGCGGATCGATCATCCAGTAGCGCAGCGCGTAGCGCGCGTAACCCGGACCGAAGTCCATGAGCACGCAGGATGGCCGCGGATCGTCGGCCACGTTGGGAATTTCGGCGACGCTGATCGCCTGCTCGACGGCAGCGATCACCTGTGTCGGAGGCGAATCGTAGGTGAGGTTGAACCACAGCCAGCGCCGCCACGGCCAGCTCGCGACCTCCTCACGGCCATAGACCGTGAAACGGCCGCGCATCAACTGGCTGTTCGGCACCACCACCACCTCGCCATTGCGCGTCCGGATCGTCGTCTGCCGCCAGCGCACCTGTGCCACACGGCCGTTGATGTCGTCGATGCGGATCCAGTCGCCGGTGCGCAGCGAGTTGTCGAGCTGCAGGGCGACGCCGGCGAGGATGTTGCCCAGGGTATCCTGCATGGCGAAGGCGAGCACCGCGGTGATCACTGCCGAGGTCGTCAGCAGGCTCGATGGGTCGAGACCGACGAAGTGCAGCCGGGCGAGGATGAACAGCGCGTACAGCGACAGCACGCAGATGTCTTCGGCGATGCGCGCGACGACGATGCCGACGCGCGGCAGGATGGCGCGAAAGACAAAGATCGCCAGCAGCCGGAACAGCGCCATCCCCGAACCGATGACGAAGAGCTCGTGCAGCATCACTGCCAGTCGCGAGTAGTCGAGCGCCTCGAGTACGGCGCCGACGAGCTGGCCGAGCAGGCAGAGGACGAAGGCGATGAAGGTCACCGTGACCCGCCGCCGTTCCCTCGCCAACAGGCGCAGCGACAGCAGGGTCACGATGACCGCGGCAGCGATGACGTATTTCGTCTCCGGCAGCCAGAAATAGGCCCAGATTCTCTGCAGCATCAGCTCCATCGCGATTCACTCCATCGATCAGCCGCCACGCTCACCTGTCTCGCCGGCGTCGTCGCCCCGGCCGGCGCCAGCGGCGGTCGGCGGCAAATCAGATCAGTCCGTCGAAGGGTTGCACCTCGACGACGTCGCCGGCAGCAACCGGCCCGCGCTCGTGCCCGAGGACGATGAAACAGTTTGCCTCGGTCATCGAGCGCAGGATTCCCGAGCCCTGGGCAGCGGCCGGGCGGACCCGCCAGCCGCCGGCAGCGTGGCTGAGGATGCCGCGCTGGTATTCGCTGCGCCCCGGCGCCTTCTTCAGGCCGTGCTCGCACACCGCCGGCAGCAGCGGCACGAGGGGCAGCGGATCGGCACCCATCAGCCGGTACAGCGCCTCGCGGACGAACTGGTAGAAAGTCACCATCACCGCCACGGGATTACCCGGTAGCCCGAACACCCAGGCGCCGCCGTCGGCATTGCCGGCAGCGCCGCCGATGCGGCCAAAGGCCAACGGCCGCCCGGGTTTCATCGCGATCTTCCAGAACAGCACTTCGCCCAGATCGGCCATCAGCGGCTTGACGAAATCCGCCTCGCCGACCGACACGCCGCCGCTGCTGATCACCACGTCGGCTGCAGCCGCCGCCTGGCGGAAGGTCTCGGCGAGGCGCTGTGGATCGTCGCCGACGACGCCGAGATCAAGCAGATCGCAGCCGAGCCGGCGGAGCATGCCGAACAGGGTGTAACGGTTGCTGTCGTAGACCTCGCCTTCCGCGAGTGGCGCGCCGATCGGGCACAGTTCGTCACCGGTGGAGAAGAAGGCAACCCGCAGACGGCGGAAGACGCTGATTTCGGCGAATCCCAGCGATGCCACCAGGCCGAGCTCGGCCGGGCGGATCAGCTGCCCGGCGGCCAGAGCCGGCCGGCCCAGCGCCAGATCCTCGCCGGCCAGGCGGATGTTCTGGCCCTTGCGCTGACCGCCCGGAATGAGGACACGCTCACCATCGACGCGGGCGACTTCCTGCATCACGACGGTATCGCAGCCCGCTGGCGGGACCGCGCCCGTCATGATGCGCACGCACTCGCCGGCCGCCACCGCCCCGGCGCAGGGGCGACCGGCCAGGGCCGTGCCAACGACGCGCAGTGAGGTCGTGCCGACATCGTCGAGGTCGGCGTGGCGCAGCGCATAGCCATCCATCGCCGAATTGTCGGCAGCGGGAACGTTGCACGGCGCGATCAGGTCGCGTGCAAGCACGCGACCGAGCGCGCCGCGCAGCGCGACGCACTCGCCTGCCAGCCGCGGCCGCAGCTGGCTGTGGATGAAGGCGCGGGCCTGCTCGACCGTCAGCGAATCCGGGTCGTGTCCATGGAGGCAACTGAAACGCGAGGCAAGACTCATGGCCGTCCACCCGACAGCTTTCGTCGTCCGCCCGCTCCTGGCATCGCGGCCGGCTCGCGACGCGTTCGTCGCGAGCGCTCAGCCACCGCTCATCGACATGAAGCGAAGCACCTGCGGCGAGCCCATCTGGTTGGCGAAATCATGCCCCCTCGCCTTGATTCCCATGCCCTGGATGATCGCCGCACGCAGCGGCTGCTGGTCGATCGGGTGCGCGCGCAGCAACGGCAGCAGCGGCACGGCGCCGTTGTTGCCGAGACAGGGGTAGAGTTCGCCGCGGGCGGTGATGCGCACCCGGTTGCAGCTGTCGCAGAAATTGTGGCTGTGCGGCGAGATGAAACCGACGCGAGTCTGGCTGCCCGGTATCCGCCAGTAGCGCGCCGGGCCGCCGCTGCTTTCGGCAGAAGGGACGAGGAGGTGCCGCGTCTGCAGCCGGGCAAGCGCTTCGTCGCTGCCGAAGAAGCGCTCGTCGCGCGCATGGCCGACGTCGCCCAGCGGCATCTGCTCGATGAACGAGATGTCGATGCCGCGCCCGACGGCGAAGTCGACGAGATCGACCAGCTCATCGTCGTTCACCCTGCGGATCATCACCGTGTTGATCTTCAGCCGTTCGAAACCGGCCGCCTGCGCCGCGTCGAGACCACGCAGGACCCTCGCCAGGTCGCCGACGCGGGTGATCTGCCGGAAGCGCCCGGGCTGCAGGGTATCGAGGCTGATGTTGATCCGCCTCACGCCGGCCGCCCGCAGCTCCGCTGCGAAACGCTCCAGTTGCGAGCCGTTGGTCGTCAACACCAGCTCGCGCAGGCCCGGCAGGCGCGCGAGCCGCTGCAGCAGCCAGACGACGTCGTGTCGCACGAGCGGTTCACCGCCGGTGATCCGCACCTTGCTGACCCCCAGTTCGACGAAGGTGCTGGCAACGCGCAGGCATTCCTCGAGCGTCAGCACCTGCGCGCGCGGCAGGAACTCCATCTCCTCGGCCATGCAGTAGTTGCAGCGGAAGTCGCAGCGGTCGGTGATCGACAGCCGGATGTAGCTGACCCGCCGCCCGTACCTGTCGATGAGCGGTGCCGCCGCCGCGGGCTGGCCGCCGGGCAAGGGCCCCGACGACGACGCAGGCTCCCCGCCGGCCGGCGGCTCGGCAACGACGTCTGGCGGCAACGATTCATGGCGCATCGGCGAGACTCCCGCGGGCGTGCCGGCGAGAAGAAAAGTGAGGAAACCGTGGCCGCGGATTATAGCCCACTTCGCCCGCCCAAGGCCCGCCGCCAGCGGCGCCGGCAGGCGTTCAGCCGCGCCACGCAGCCAGCTCCGCGAAGCCCGCCAGACGCCACAGATCCTCGGGTCGATCGACATCCCACAGTGCCGGCAGCTCGAGCCAGCGCAGGCCGGCGCTGGCCAGGCGGGCGCGCGTCTGCGCCATCACCCGCTCGCTGCCCCAGTCGATGCCGGCGAACAGCGTCGGCTGCGGGCGGCGCAGGCCGACGAGGACATAGCCACCGTCCTCGGCCGGGATGAAGACCGCGTCAGGGCCGTCCGCCGCCTCGTCGCGCAGCGCGGCGGCAGCGGCCTGCAGGTCGGCCGGCCGCAGCGCCGGGCAGTCACAGCCGATCAGCAGCAGCGGCCCGCCATGGGCGGCAAAGGCGGCAGCCATCCGCTGGCCGAGATCGCCGGCTGCCTGCGGGCGCAGCGCGACACGGCAGCGCCGCTGCACGGCACGGAAGAAGCGCTGCCGCTCGTCCGGCGCGCACCAGAGGCAGACGCTGCCGATCGCCGCCTGCTGCGCGACCGCCAGCGCGCGCAGCGCCAGCCGGCGCTGCAGGCGGGCGGCAGCGACCGCGCCGAGCGCCGGAATCAGTCGCGTCTTCGTCGCTCCGGCCAGCGGCGCCCGGCTGAAGACGGCGATGGCGAGTTCCTCAGTCCTGGCGCGGCGAGTAGCCATAGCGTATCGCCAGTCGCCGCGGATCGGCGCCGAAGAAGTAGCTCGTGCGCAGGCGCCACATCAGCAGAATCGTCCGCAGGACGCCGTGCCTGTGCCAGCGGCGGGCAGAGGTGCGCACCGGCTGGCGCACGCAGGCCGGGCGCCCTACCCGCTTCAGGCGCTTCGCCAGCGCGATATCCTCCATCAGCGGCAGATCCGGAAAGCCGCCAACCCGCTCGAAAACCTCGCGGCGAACGAAGACGGCCTGGTCCCCAGTGGCGATCCCGGTCAGTCGCGAACGCCAGTTCATCGTCCGCTCGACGACGCGCAGCAAGGGCTGCGGACCGTCGATGCGCACGTCGAAGCGGCCCCAGGCGGCACCGGCGGCCAGCGCAGCGCGGATCAGCTCGGCAGCCGCCGGCGGCAGGCCGGTGTCGGCATGCAGGAAAAGCAGCACCTCGCCGCGGCTGGCGGCGGCACCGGCGTTCATCTGCGCCGCCCGGCCGCGCGCCGCAGCGAGCACGCGGTCCGCGAGTGGCTGCGCCAGGCGGGGGGTTCCGTCGCTGCTGCCACCGTCGACCACCAGCAGCTCCGCCCCCTGTCGCCGCAACGCCGCCAGCCCGGCCAGGTGCGCTGCGATCGTCGCGGCCTCGTCGAGCACGGGAACGATCACCGACAGCCACCGCGCAGCCAGCGGCGCCATGCCGGGCGGCGCAGCGCTCGCGTCAGTGATTGGGGCAGGCGAACGGGTCATCGGCGGATCCTTCCAAAGCCGCATTATCGCGCAGCCTCGGCCGCGCGAAGGACGCTGTCGGTCGCCTGGTCGCCTGGTCGCCACCTTCGCCGCGTGCCGCGGCGAAGGTGGCCGCCGCTGCACCGCGCCTGCAGACCCAGTGAGAAAAAATCCGCTTGGCCGCACACTGCTTCAGGGTATAGTGTGCCCCGTGCTTCGGCGACTGCTCCCTGAAGAGCTGGCGCCGCCGCCCATCGCAGCGAAGCCGAATGATGAGCTCCCGTGACCTTCACAGTACCCGCTTGCCAGACGGAGCGGAACTTCCTTTCGCCATCCCCGGCGCCGAGCGGCAGGCCGATGACGCGTTCGGGCCCCGCCTGACGCTCGCTGTCGGCCACGCCAGGCAGACTTTCCGCTGGATTCCGCCCGGCCACTTCCAGATGGGATCGCCGGTCGACGAAGCCGCGCGCGGCAACGCCGAGATCCTGCACGAGGTGACGTTGAGCCGCGGTTTCTGGCTTGCCGACACGGCCTGCACGCAGGCGCTGTGGATGGCGGTATGGCCCGTCAATCCCAGCCACTTCGCGGACGATCCACGCAACCCGGTGGAGAACGTCGCCTGGCACGACGCGCAGCGCTTCATCGGCGAACTCAACCGCCGCCTGCCGGGTGTGCAGGCGCGCCTGCCGAGCGAGGCGGAGTGGGAGTACGCCTGCCGCGCCGGTACGACGACGCCCTTTTCCTTCGGCACGACCGTATCGACCGACGAGGTGAACTATCACGGCGCCTTCCCCTACCCTGGTGGCGAACCGGGCCCCTCCCGCCAGCGTCCGCTACCGGTCGCCTCGTTGCCGCCCAACGCGTGGGGACTGCACGAGATGCACGGCAACGTCTGGGAGTGGTGCGAGGACTGGTACGCCGACTACCCGCAGGAGCCGCAGGTCGATCCGCGCGGCCCGTCCTTCGGCAAGATGCGCGTGCTCCGCGGCGGCACCTGGAGCGACCCCGCACGCTACGCCCGCTCAGCCACCCGCAGCCGCATCGAACCGGTCTACCGCCCGCGCAGCACCGGCTTCCGACTGGTCCTGGGTCCCCCCTGAGGCCTGCGGATGGATCGTCGCCGGCGGCGCCAGCGATGCCCGGGCGACCGCCAACCGTGGTCCGGCTGCGGCCGCGAGCCGCCGGCGCCGCGATCGCGGCGCGCTCTTTCCGTGCACCGTTGCCAATGGTCCGCTGCCCGCCGGCAGCGTACAATCGCCGCCACTGCACCCGGGCAGCGTGCGTCGCCGGCAGAGGCCACGCCGCAACGGCGGGGAACCGGCGAGCGGCGCCGCCTGTCAGTCGTTGGGCTGGACAGCCCTTCAGCACACCCTGAAACGGAACTGGAAGAGACCCTGATGAGCATCGCCAGCGAAGAAGAACCGAAGAGGAGGCGTGCAAGCGTACGACGTGCGGCGGTGAGTGTGCAGTCCGCCGAGGCCGACGCCCCACCCGCACGCGCTGACGAGCGGCCGTTCATCATCGGCATCGGGGCCTCGGCCGGCGGTCTCGAGGCGCTGAGCCTGCTGCTGCCGGGCCTGCCGAAGAACCTCGGCCTCAGCTACGTCGTCGTGCAGCACCTGTCGCCCACCTATCGCAGCATGATGTCGCAGTTGCTCGGCCGCGAGACGACGATGCCGGTCCGCGACATCGAGGACGGCATGTCGCCGGAACCGAACACCGTCTACATCACGCCGCCGAATCGCAATCTGACGTTGCTGAGTGGCCACTTCCGGCTCGTCGAGCCGGCCCGCGAATCGATGCCGAAGCCGTCCGTGAATCGCTTCTTCGCCTCTCTGGCCGAGGAAATCGGCGAATCGACGATCGGCATCGTCCTTTCCGGGACCGGTTCCGACGGCGCTTCCGGCATCCATGCGATCAAGGCGGCCGGCGGCTTCACCTTCGCCCAGGATCCCGACACCGCCAAGTACAGCGGCATGCCACAGTCGGCGATCGACACCGGCAGCGTCGACTGGATCCTGCCGCCCGAGAACATGGGTGCCGAGATCAGCCTGATCGTCCTCAACCGTGGCCTGATCCCGGTCGCGACGCAGGCCGCCAGCGCTCCGGCGACGCTGAAGACGCTGCTCGGCAAGGTGCGCAGCCGGACCAAGGTCGATTTCTCGCAGTACAAGGAGCCCACCCTGTGGCGGCGAATCGAGCGGCGCATGGCGGCAAACCATGTCAGCACCCTGCACGACTACCTGCAGGTGGTCGACCAGACACCGGTCGAACTCGACAAACTGTGCAAGGACATCCTGATTTCGGTCACCGCCTTCTTCCGCGATACCGATGCCTTTGCCCGTCTCGACAAGGTGGTTGCCGAGATCCTCGCCGGCAAGCAGCCGGGTGACGACGTCCGCGTCTGGGTTGCCGGCTGTGCGACCGGCGAGGAAGCCTATTCGCTGGCCATCCTGTTTTCCGAGCGCCTCGGCGCCGCCTTCGACCAGTACCGGCTGCAAATCTTCGCCACCGACATCGATCTCGATGCGATGGCCCTCGCCCGGCGCGGCGTCTTCGCCGCATCGAGCCTGGCACACATGGACCGTGGCCGTATCCGGGCCCACTTCACGCCACACGGCGATCGCTACGAGATCAACAAGAACCTGCGCGACGTCGTCATCTTCGCCCGCCAGGACCTGGTGCAGGATCCGCCCTTCCTGCGGCTCGACCTGGTGAGCTGCCGCAACGTCCTGATCTACTTCCAGAGCGAACTGCAGGCGCGGCTGCTGTCGGTGTTCCATTACGCGCTGAACCCGGGTGGCTATCTCTTCCTCGGCAAGTCGGAGGGAATCTTCCAGCAGGAAGCGCTGTTCGGGGTCGTGGACAAGGATGGACGCCTCTACCGGCGGCATGGGGTGACCACCCGGCTGCCCTTGCTGCGCAGCGAGATGCAGCCGCCGGCAGCCGGACTCAACCAGCATCAGAGAGTCGGCAAGCCGACGACGCCGCTGGCTTTCGAGAACATCCTGCTCGAGGCCGCCGGCCGTTACTTCATCCCGACCAGCATCCTGATCAACGGCAAGTTCGAGATCCGCCACATCCACGGCGACGCCAGTCGCCTGCTCAACGTCTCGCCGGGCAAGCCGGCCTTCGACCTGATCTCGCTCATCCGGCGCGAACTGCGCACCGAGGTGCAGGTGCTGATGCGCCAGGCACAGGTGAAGCAGACCGTGTCCTACGGACGTCCGCGCCACATCAAGGCGCTCGACCCGGGTCGCGGCGTTCGCCTGTCGGTGCACCCGCTGTCGGCGATCGACAGCGAAGCGCTGTTCATGGTCTGCATCGAATGGATCCAGCCGGCAGCGGGCAAGAACGCGATCGAGGACAGCAACAACGCCACCGACAAGGAACTCGAGGATGAACTCGCGGCAACGCGCGAACACCTGCAGACCCTGGTCGAGGAGCTCGAGACCTCGAACGAGGAGATGCAGGCGCTGAACGAGGAGATCCAGGCGTCGAACGAGGAAATGCAGGCCTCGAACGAGGAACTGGAAGCTTCGAACGAGGAACTGCAGTCGACCAACGAGGAGCTGGCGACGGTCAACGAGGAACTGCAGATCAAGACCGCCGAGACGCAGGAACTCAACATCGAACTCGAGTGCATCCAGAACAGCGTCGATTACCCGCTGCTCGTCCTCGACCGCAACCTCGGCCTGCAGCGTTTCAACAGCGCCGCCGCCCGGCTGTTCAAGCTGAGCGCGGCGCAGAGCGGCCGTCACCTGCGCGACCTGCAACTGCCGCCAGGCATGCCCGATCTGGTGGCCAGCAGCCGGCAGGTGATCGACACGCAGAATGCGCTCGACTGCCAGATCGTCAACGCCAACCGCCGCCACTATGCCCTGCACATCGTGCCGCTGTTGCGCGACGTGCAGCGCATCGCCGGCGTCATCCTGCTGTTCGCCGACAACACCAACCTGTACGAGGTCGAGCGCTCGGCACGCGAGACGCAGGTTCGCTTGCTCGCGGTGATGAACAACTCGGTCTCGCTGATGGCCGTCAAGGACGCCTCCGGGCGCTACCAGTTCGCCAATCCCAGGTTCGAGGCCACCTTCGGTTTTGCCAGCGGCCACGTCATCGGCAAGACCGACCTGCAGCTCTTCCCGGCCGAAGTCTGCGACGTCTTCCGCGAGAGCGAGCTCGAAGCGATGCGCCTGCGGCAGGGGATCGAACGTGAGGAAGCGCTGCCGCTGGCGAATGGGCCGCGGCACTTCCTCGCCGTGCGCTTCCCGCTGCTCGACGACGATGGCGCGATCACCGGCCTCTGCTTCCAGGCCACCGACATCAGCGCCCGCAAGGAAGCCGAAGACAGCCTGCGGCTAGCGGCGATGGTCTTCGACCGCGCCTCGGAAGGGGTGATGGTCACCGACACCGAGCAGCGCATCCTGACCGTGAACGATGCCTTCACCGTGCTCACCGGCTTCACGCGTGAGGAAGTGATCGGCGAGAAACCGAGCCTGTTGCGCTCCAACCTGACGTCGCCCGAGCTCTATCAGGACATGTGGGAGCGGATCAACCGGCTTGGCGTCTGGCAGGGCGAGATCTGGAACCGGCGGAGGAACGGCGAGCCCTTCCTCGAGTGGTTGTCGATCAACACGGTCAAGGACGAGACCGGCAAGGTGGTGAACTATGTCGGCATGTTCAGCGACATCACCAAGGTGCGCGAGTCGCAGCAGCGCATCGAGTACCTGGCGACGCACGACGAGCTGACCGGGTTGCCCAACCGGGCGCTGTTCAACGACCGGCTGCACCTCGCCCTGGCACGCGCCGAGCGGTCGGGCGAGCACATGGGCGTCGTCTTCATCGATCTCGACAATTTCAAGGTGGTCAACGACACGCTTGGCCACGTCACCGGCGACCGCCTCCTGAAGCAGGCGGCAATGCGACTGCTCGACTGCGTCCGTTCGGAAGACACGGTGGCTCGTCTCGGTGGTGACGAGTTCGTCGTCCTGCTCGAGTCGACCGACCGCAGGGAAGCGACGCGAACGGCCGAGCGCCTGCTCGGCGCGCTGAGCGCGAGCTATCATTTCGAGGAACACGAGTGCTTCGTCAGTGCGAGCATCGGCCTCAGCATGTTCCCCGAGGACGCCGCCGACGCCGGCGCGCTGATGCGCAATGCCGACTCGGCGATGTATCGTGCGAAGGATCACGGCAAGAACGCATTCCGCTTCTTCACCGCGGATCTTGCCCGTCATGCCGCACGCCGACTCACCCTCGAGGCCGGCTTGCGGCGGACGATCGAGAGCGGGGAGCTGACGGTCTGCTATCAGCCGCAGGTCATCCTCGGCAGCCAGCGGCTGATTGGCGCCGAGGCACTGGTCCGCTGGCACTACAACGGTGAGACGATCGAGCCGGTCGAGTTCATCCCGGTCGCCGAGCAGAGCAACCTGATCGTCGAACTCGACGAGTGGGTTCTCGGCGAGGTCTGCCGCCAAGTCGCGTCGTGGGACGCGGCCGGACTGCCGCCCGTGCGCATCAGCGTCAACATCTCGGCTCGCCATTTCCGCAAGGAAGGCATGGCCGGCGAACTGATGCGCATCGTCAGCGCGCACGGCGTGGCGCCGCAGCGCCTGTGCATCGAGATCACCGAAGGCGTCCTGATGGATGTCGACCGTGCCCAGCGAATGCTTGCCGAACTGGTCGCCTGCGGCCTGACGATCAGCATCGATGACTTCGGCACCGGCTTCTCGTCGCTCTCCTACCTGAAGCGCTTCCCGATCCACGAACTGAAGATCGCTCGCGGCTTCGTCGATGGCATCTCGAGCAGCGCCGACGACCGGGCGATCGGCTCGGCGATCATCGCCCTGGCGCGCAATCTGGGGATGAGCGTCGTCGCCGAGGGTGTCGAACAGCCCGACCAGCATGCCCAACTCGACGCGTCGGGCTGCGACCACGGACAGGGCTTCCTCTATTCCCGGCCACTGACGGCCGACGAGTTCGTGCACTGGCTGCAGGAACGCGGGCGTAGTGATGGCTGACCGGGTGCTGCGGCCGGCAGCGCGACGTCAGCCAAGCAAGCGACGCAGCGCCGGATGCAACGCCGCTGAGTCATACGCTCGCTGCCGGCGACGCGATCGTCGCGCTGGCTGGTGAGCGGGATCGCTTCGCTCTGGCGAACTGCCCGCGGCGCGTTGGCTGCCGGGGGCACGGGCGGCCGTTCTTCAGTTGCTGCCCGGGATCGAGTTTCCTTCGCCGACGGATGATTCCGGAACGGGGTTTTCCTGCAGGTGCTGCTCGATGCTCTCGACCAGACCTTGCGCCGCGTCCTCGATCATGTCGAGGACGAGGTCGAAACCATGGCCGAGGCCGTAGTAGGGATCGGGCACTTCGTCATCGTCGAAGCTCTTCGAGTAGCTCATCAGCAAGCCGAGGCGGTCGTGCTTCTCCGGTGGACAGATGCGCTTGAGGACATCGAGGTTGTTGCGGTCCATGGCGAGGATCTGGTCGAAATAGTCCAAGTCCTGCAACGCGACCTTGCGCGCCCGCATCTCCGAAAGGTCGTAACCGCGCACCGCAGCTGCGCGCTGCGTTCGCGGGTCGGGTGCCTCTCCGGCATGGTAGCCATGCGTGCCAGCCGAATCGACTTCGACCCGGTCCTCGAGGTTCTTCTGTCGCAAGACATGGCGGAGCACCCCTTCTGCCGTCGGCGATCGACAGATGTTTCCCATGCAGACGAACAGAACCTTGATCACCTTCAGTTTTCCGGATACCGTGAAGCCCGCCTCTGCTCGATGCACCCCCGACGGCGACGGCCGGAGAGCGCGTGTCCGGCTGCAGGCGGAGGTGGCGAAGGCGTAATGATCGGCGGAAACGGTTTTCAGCGCAACAGCGAAGCGTCAGTCCGCCATCGGATCGGGTACTCGCCGGCGGCGGTGGCTCGGCCTGTCCGACGAGCGTGCGCGCCTGCCGACTCGACTGGCCCGAGTACCGGCGCGCGGGAAGGCGCGACAGCAACCCAGCGGGCTGTCTATAATTCACGCTCCACTTCGACAGCTCGCACAGCACAGGAGGAATCACGATGAGCATTCTGGATCAGGCCAAGGAAGCTGCTGCGGCAGCGCTCGAAAAGACGATCGAAGTTGCCGGATCGGCCGCCGAGGCGGTCGGGGAAGCGGGCGCCAAGGCGAAGGAGCTGGCGGAGGAAGCAGGTGCCGCCGTCGCCGAAGGTGTGAGCGCGACCGCCGGCAAAGCAATCGAGCTTGCGACCGAGGCCGTCGATAGCGGCAAGGAACTCGGTGCGACGCTGCTCGACGAGGCAAGCGGGTTGCTTGAGCGGTCGCGCGCAGCTCTCGCCCAGGCTGGCGAAAGCCTCGTCGGCGGCAGCTCGGAAAGCGACACAAGCGGCCCGGAGGGCAGCAGCGGCCGTGCGGGAGGATCTGCCGGCGGTGCGGCGGAGGACACCGCCAACAAGGGCTGAGCGCTCGCGACGATGCCGGGACGACCGCTCAGCTGCGACCGGAAGCTTTTCGTCTGATCGCTGGCCGCGCGACCGCCGGTGCCTTGACGCCACTTGCATCGGTCGCCTTGCCGCGCGCGCCCGACGACGGGCGGCGGCGGTCTTGCTCGGCTGCCGGCTTGTCGGCAAAAGGGTTGCTGCTGACGTTGAACTGGATCTGCAGCGGCGTCCCCTGCAGCTTGAAGACATCCCGGAAGGCGTGTTCGAGATAGCGACGATACGACTCGGGCACCTTGTCGAGCGCGTTGCCATGAATCACGATGAGCGGCGGATTGCGGCCGCCCTGGTGTGCGTAGCGCAACTTCGGCCGGAACTGCCCGCTGCGCGGCGGCGCCTGCCGGGCGACGGCGTCGATCAGCACCCGCGTCAGTTGTGGCGTCGGCAGATTGACGGTTGCTGCCTGATGCGCGGCATCGACCGAGCGAAACAGCGTTTCCAGGCCGTGCCCGCGCAGCGCCGAGACGTAGTGAAAGCGGGCAAAGTCGATGAACGACATCTGGCTCTCCAGAGCCGCCTTGATCTGCTCGCGCAGGTACGGCGTGAGCCCATCCCACTTGTTCACCGCGACGACGAGCGCGCGCCCCGATTCGCGGATGAAGGCGGCGATGTGCGCATCCTGGTCGGAGATGTCCTGCCTGGCATCGAGGACGAGCACCACCACCTGTGCCCCTTCGATGGCCTGCAGCGTCTTGATCACCGAAAACTTCTCGATCGTCTCGAAGACCTTGCCGCGGCGCCGCAGGCCGGCGGTGTCGATCAGGCTGTAGCGGCGGCCAGCGCGCTCGAACTCGATCTCGATCGCATCGCGGGTCGTCCCTGGCTGGTCGAAGGCGATCACCCGCTCCTCACCGACCAAGGTGTTGATCAGCGTGCTCTTGCCGACATTCGGCCGACCGACGATCGCCACCCGGATCGAATCGCCGGCGCCCTCCTCCAGCGATGGCTCGGGAAAGGGCTGCAGGGCCATATCGACGAGGGAGCGCACGCCCTCGCCGTGCGCCGCCGAAATCGGTATGGGCTCGCCGAGACCCAGCTCATGGAAATCGGCAGCAACGACGCCAGGGCTCATCCCTTCCGCCTTGTTGACCGCCACCAGGATGGTGCGTCCGCAGCGTCGCAGGCGGTTGGCGATTTCCTTGTCGAGCGCGGTGATGCCGCTGCGGCCATCGACCAGAAAGACGATGACGTCGGCCTCGTCGATCGCCTGCTCGGTCTGTCGTGCCATCTGGTGCACGATGCCATCGCGGACCAGGGGTTCGAAACCGCCGGTATCGACGACCAGGTAGGGCTTGCTGCCCAGCCGTCCGTGCCCGTAATGGCGATCGCGCGTGAGGCCGGGGATGTCTGCCACCAGCGCGTCGCGCGTCCGCGTCAGGCGGTTGAAGAGCGTGGACTTGCCGACGTTCGGCCGCCCGACGAGGACGATGCTCGGCTTCATTGCGCGTCGATCGCGAGCACACTGCCCTTGCTGGTCTGTGCCAGCAGACTGCTCCCGAGCCGCTGCAGCGGTGCCCGGATCGGACTGCCATCGGTGTTCAGGCGGGCGACGAAGGAGCCGTCGTCGCGACTGAGGAAATGCACGACACCCTTGGCGTCGCCGACCGCGACCATGTTGCGCAACGGCTGCGGCGCCGTCAGTCGGCGCAGGAAGAGCTTGTCCTGTTTCCACAGGCTGGCGCCGCTCGCCTTGTCGAGGGCATGCACCGCGCCCTTGTCGTCGGAGACGTAGAGGTAACGGCTGTCGACCGCGACGCCCGCGGCACTCGAGATGTCGCGTGACCAGATGAGGTTGCCGTTGCCGAGATCGAAACACGCGATGCGCCCCTGGAAGGCCGCGGCACAGATCATGCGGCCATCGATCACCGGCACGCTGGTGACATCGGCCACGCGATCGAGCTCGGTCGCGCCCTTCGGCAGCGCGACGGTCCCTTCCCAGAGCGGAGCGCCGTTGTCGAGACTGACCGCCATCAGCTTGCCACCGGGAAAGCCGACGAAGACGAACTTCTCGATGATCAGCGGCGCCGCGGTGACGCGTAGCGACAACGGAGTACTGGGACGCTGGTAGAGCCACCTGCGCTTGCCGTCATTGGCGTCGTAGGCGGCCAGGCGATGGTCGACCGTGCGCACGATCACCAGGTTCGAGCTCAGTGCCGGTGGCGCAACCACCTCGCTGCTCGCTTTCGCTTTCCACAACGGACTGCCGTCGAAAGTCGAAAAAGCGAGCACTTCGCCTTTCGCCGTACCGACGACGAGCACCCGCGCGTCGGCGCCGACGCCGCCGGCAAGCGGTACCCCGGCCTTGATCCTCCACGCCGGCTGGCCGTCGTCGAGGCGGACGATCGTCCCGTCGCGCGCCGCGGCATAAACCGTCGAGCCGACGACTGCCGGCACCAGGGTGTAGTCCTCGCTCTTGCCCACCCCATCCGACCAGAGCACGCGCGCCTCGGCGCTCGCCTGGATCGGCTGCAGCTCGGCCATCTTCGGCCCGCTGCTGGTGCTGAAGGGATTCAGCGCGTCGAGCGTCGAACAGCCGGCGAGGCTTGCCACCAGCGCCGCTGCCGCCAGCAGTGGTCGCATCATCAACCCGGCTCCCCAAGTCCATCGAGCTTCAGTTGCAGAGATTCGCGATAGGCAGCGTTGGCCTGGCTGTCCTGCAGCGAGTTCCTTCCCTTGTCGCTGCCATCGGCAGCGTCCAGCCCGCTCAGGGCAGACCGGTACGCCGCTCGCGCCTCGCCTGCCTTGCCCTGTGCCACCAGGACATCGCCGCGGGCGTCTGCGAAGCGCACGGCGAAACCCGCTGCCGGCGTTGCCTCGAGCAGCTTGAGGGCCTCGTCGTAAGCCTTCTCGTCGAGCAACAGGGCGGCCAGCCGCAGCCGCGCCAAGTCGCGCAGTTCATCCTTGCCGTGCTCGACGACCCAAGCGAGTTGCACTCTTGCCGTCTTGACATCGCCGGCATCGATCAGCGCCCGCGCCGTTTTCAGTGCAGCCAGCGGCGCATAGGCCGTGCCACCGTACTTGTCGACCAGTTCGCCGCTCGCCGCCTTGATGCGCTGCGAGTCGTTGTTGGCGATTGCCTTCTGCAGACCCGCGAAGACCACCGCTGCCTGCGCTGACTGCTGCCGCTGGTACCAGTTCCAGCCCTGCCAGGCGAGAGCCGCGAGTGCTGCCGCCGTGATGATGCCGCTCACCAGGTTGCCGTACTGCTTCCACCAGGCCTTCAGCTCGGCGATCTGTTCCTGTTCTTCGAGGTCGTAGGTAGCCATCAGGCGTCCTCCCAATCCATTGTTGCATCGATGATCGCGTCGGCGAGGCGGTCCACGCCGATGCGCCGCTGTTCGTTGGGCAGCTCGCCCACCGGACGCAGCGGCTTCAGGCTCGCCTCGCCGGCGCTTGCCTCGTCATCGCCGATGATGACGGCGAAGGCGGCGCCCGATGCGTCGGCCTTCTTCATCTGCGACTTGAACCCGCCGCCGCCGCAATGGAAGAGGACGTCGATGCCGCGATCGCGCAGCGACTCGGCGACCCGCGCCGCCAGCCGCGAGGCCGCGACCCCCTGATGCACGACATAGACATCCACGGGCTGCGAACCGGTGGCGCCGCCCGCCTCGCGAATCAGCGTCGTCAGCCGCTCGACGCCCATGGCAAAACCGCAGGCCGGCGACGGCTTGCCGCCCAGTTGTTCGACCAGCCCGTCGTAGCGACCGCCGGCACAGACTGTCCCCTGCGCGCCGAGACGATCCGTCACCCACTCGAAGACGGTCAGATTGTAGTAGTCGAGGCCGCGCACCAGGCGCGGGTTGATCTCGAAGGGCTGGCCGGCGTCGCGCAGTACCTGTTGCACACTGGCGAAGTGCGCCAGCGATTCATCGCCGAGATGATCGAGCAGCCGCGGCGCGCCGTGAATCAGTTCCTGCAGCGCCGGGTTCTTGCTGTCGAGAATGCGCAGCGGGTTGCTGTGCAGGCGGCGCCGGCTGTCCTCGTCGAGCAGATCGCCATGCCGTTCGAGGTAGGCGATCAGCTCGCCGCGATGGCGTGCGCGCTCCGCCGGCTGGCCGAGTGTGTTGAGCTGCAGCGCGATGCCGTCGAGGCCGAGGTCATCCCACAGGCGGGCGCCCATGAGGATCTGCTCGGCATCGATGTCGGGTCCGGCAAAGCCGAGCGCTTCGACACCGACCTGGTGGAACTGCCGATAGCGCCCCTTCTGCGGTCGCTCGTGGCGGAACATCTGGCCCATGTAGTAGAGCCTCTGCGGCTGCTGCGCCACGAGGTTGTGCTGGATCACCGCCCGCACACAACCCGCCGTGCCTTCCGGGCGCAGCGTCAATTGCTCGCCGTTGAGGCTGTCGACGAAGGAGTACATCTCCTTCTCGACGATGTCGGTCACTTCGCCGATGGCACGCTTGAAGAGCGGCGTCGGCTCGACGATCGGCAGGCGAATCGGTCGGTAACCGTAGCTGCGCAGCCAGGAACGGACCGTCTCATCGAAACGGTCCCAGAACTCCGCCTCGTCGGGCAGGATGTCGCTCATGCCGCGCAGCGACTGGATCTTGCTCGTGCTCATCGAACGGCAGACTTTCTCTGGTAGGTACGCGCCACATAGGCATCGACGATGGCGGTGAACTCCTCGGCGATGTGCTCGCCGCGCAGCGTCACCGTCTTGACGCCATCCTCGAACACCGGCGCCGCCGGCACCTCGCCGGTACCCGGCAGGCTGATGCCGATGTTGGCGTGCTTGCTTTCCCCCGGCCCATTGACGACGCAGCCCATCACCGCCAGCGTCATGTTCTCGACGCCGTCGTGCTCGATCCGCCATTGCGGCATCCGCCGCCGGACATGCTCCTGGATCGACTGCGCCAGTTCCTGGAAGAAGGTGCTGGTCGTCCGGCCGCAACCCGGACAGGCGACGACCATCGGCGTGAAGGCGCGCAGCCCCATCGTCTGCAGCATCTCCTGCGCGACGATCACCTCCTGCGTCCGCGCTCCGCCGGGCTCGGGGGTCAGCGAGACGCGGATCGTGTCGCCGATCCCCTCCTGCAGCAGGACCGCCATTGCCGCCGTCGACGCGACGATGCCCTTCGAGCCCATGCCGGCTTCGGTCAGCCCCAGATGCAAAGGGTAGTCGCAGCGCCGCGACAACTCGCGATAGATCGCGATCAGATCCTGCACGCCGGAAACCTTGCACGACAGCACGATCCGCTCCCCCGGCATGCCGAGCGCCTCGGCCCGGGCTGCCGATTCGAGCGCCGAGACGACCATTGCCTCGCGCATGACGGCGACTGCGTCCTGCGGCACCGGGCGGCGCGCGTTCTCGTCCATGATGCGCGCCAGCAGATCCTGGTCGAGGCTGCCCCAGTTGACGCCGATGCGCACCGGCTTCTCGTATCGACAGGCGATTTCGATCATCTGCGCGAACTGCTCGTCGCGCTTGCGGCCGTGACCGACGTTGCCCGGATTGATGCGGTACTTGGCCAGCCCCGCGGCACACTCCGGATGGTCGGCGAGCAGCCGATGCCCGTTGTAATGGAAGTCGCCGATCAGCGGCACATCGACCCCCATGCGGCCCAGTTGCTCACGGATCGGGCCGACGGCGGCAGCTGCCTGCGGCGTGTTGACCGTCACCCGCACCAGTTCCGATCCGGCACGTGCCAGCTCGGCACACTGGATCGCCGTGCGGACGATGTCGGCCGTGTCCGTGTTGGTCATCGACTGGACAACCACCGGCGCCGCGCCACCGATCGTCACCTGCCCCACCCGGACCGGCCGCGTCGGCCGCCGCAGGGTGCCCTCGACCGTACCGCTCACCGTCTGCTCACCACTTGCGCCAGCCTCATTCGACCGTCAGCCGCGCCACGTCACCCTTGCTGTGCGGCGCCAGATCGATCACGCGGCCGCGATGGTGCAGCGTCACCTGCGTCGCGTTGCCGATCACCAGCGAAAAGGGTGCCTGGCCACCGACCTCGCGCTGGCTCCCGGCCGGCATCATCCCGGAAACGACCAAATGACCCATGGCATCGCGCACTTCGATCCACGCCGACTGCGCAAACGACAGCCTGAGATCGCCACCGCCAGCGGCTGCCACGGCAGCGGACGGCGATGCTGCCGCCGCCAGAACCGTGGCATTCGGCGGGCTGACGCTGGTCACCGATTCCGCAGGAGCCACACGCGGCGCCGAATCGGCGGCAGTCGGCAGCGCCGGCGCGGGTTGCGCACGCTGCACTTGCGGCGCCACCGACCGGCTCTCGATCATCTCGATCAGCCGCTCCTGCCACTCCTTCAGCGGCGCAAAGAAGTAGACCAGAACCGCCAGCGCCAGCAACAGCAGCCCGCCCACAACAGCCAGGTAATCGCGTCGTTCGGCCCGGCGGCCCGACGGCGATGGCAGGGTGGCGCTGGTTCCGGCAGAAGCGGCGAGTTGCGGCTTCTGCTGCAGGCGGGCGGCATCGAGACCGCGCATCAGTTGCTCGACGTCCAGGTCGAACAGGCGCGCATAGTTGCGGACGAAGCCACGAATCATCGTGTTGCCCGGCAGGAGTTGCCACTCCTCATTCTCCAGGGCGGCCACCTGGCCCTGCCCGAGCTTGAGCGACTGCGCCACCTCGGCCAAGCTCAGTCCGCGCTCCTCGCGCGCTGCGCGCAGTTGTTGCCCGACACCACCGGCAGCCAACGCTGACGGCTCGCCTGCCGTCCCGGTGGCTGCCGGCCGCTCCTCGGGCGGCAGCGGGAGAATGCCCTGCTCGTTCATTCCGATCTTCCCTTCAGCAACTCCTCCGCCTCGGGCGACAGCGGGAACTTTCGTCGCAACTGGCTGGCGTAACGAGCTTCCGCCGGACGGTTGCCGAGAGCCCGCTCGATTCGCACGCCGAGCCACAGCGCCTCGGCGTTGGGGTCGTTGTGGCGCAGCAGTTCGACGAGTTCGTGGCGCGCCCGGTCGACGTCACCCTTGCGGAAGTTGATGCTGGCCAGTTCGAGCAGCGCCGGTGGGTTCCCAGGCAGGATGCGCAGGCTCTGCTCGACATGCGCTTCGGCACTCGCGAGGTCGCCAATCCGGGCATAGCAGCTGCCGGCGTTGAGGTAGGCCTTTTCCGGCGTCTTGTAGAGCGGGTTCCTCATCGCCGCCTGGATATGGCCGAGCCCCTCCTTCTCACGTCCCACCTGACAGAGAAACCAGCCGTAATTGTTGTTGATCTCCGGATCCTTGCCGTCGAGGCTGAGCGCGCGACGAAAATCCTGGTCGGCCAGTTGCAGCTCGCGGATGCGGTACGCTGCCAGTCCGCGCATGGCGTAGGCCGTCGCATAGTCCGGATCGATCAGGATGGCGATGCTCAGCTCCTCGAGCGCGACCGTCAGGTTGCCGGCCTGCAGATACATCGCGCCGAGTTCGGTGTGCAGCTTGGCGCGCGTGCGCGGGTCGCGCGGCTTCGTCGGCTGGCGCGAATCGGCCTCGTCCTCGACGGGCTTCTTCGCCACCGGCGGCGCCGAGCCCGAGGAGCAGGCCGCGAGGGCTAGGCAGACGAGCAGGCCGCACAACACCCGCCTCATGCGCGCGCTTCCTGCGGCAGCAGCTGGACGACGAAGTCGCTGCTGCGCCGCCGCGTCCGGTCGCGCACCTGCCCGGCGAGCTGGCCGCAGGCGGCGGCGATGTCGTCACCACGCGTCCTGCGCGTCGTCGTGACGACGCCGCCGGCGAGCAGGATCTCGGCGAAGCGACGCACCCGCATGGCCGGCGAGCGCCGGTACGGCGAGCCGGGAAAAGGGTTGAAGGGAATCAGGTTGAACTTGCACGGCACCTCGTGCGTCAGCGCCAGCAGTTCGTGCGCCTGCGCATCCGAGTCATTGACGCCATCGATCATGACGTACTCGAAGGTGATGAAATCGCGCGGCGCCCGCTCGAGATAGCGCTGGCAGGCAGCGAGCAGTGCGCGCAGCGGATACTTGCGGTTGATCGGCACGAGTTCGTCACGCAACCCGTCGTTCGGAGCGTGCAGCGAGACCGCCAGCGCCACCGGGCACTCGTCGCGCAGCCGGTCGATGGCCGGCACGAGGCCGGAAGTCGACACGGTGACCCGCCGCCGCGACAGGCCGTAGGCGTTGTCGTCGAGCATCAGGCGCAGCGCGCGCACGGTGTTGTCGAGGTTGGCCAGCGGTTCGCCCATGCCCATCAGGACGACGTTGCTGATCAGCCGCTCACCGTTCGCCGGGCGCTCCGCCCAGCCACCGAGGGCATGCTGTGCCTGCCAGAGCTGGCCGATGATCTCCGCCACCGTCAGGTTGCGGCTGAAACCCTGCTTGCCGGTGGCGCAGAACGAGCAGTCGAGCGCGCAACCGGCCTGCGTCGAGATGCACAGCGTGCCACGCTCCTCCTCGGGGATGAAGACGGCCTCGACGGCGTTGCCGCCGCCAACGTCGAAGAGGAACTTGCGCGTACCGTCGCCGGCCAGCCGGTCGGCGATCACCGGCGGCGGCTGCACGACCGCCAGCCCTGCGAGCTTCTCGCGCAGGCTGCGGGCGATGTCGGTCATCGCCGCGAAGTCCGCCTGGCCGAAACGATGCAGCCAGCGCAGCACCTGCCGCGCGCGAAAAGGCTTCTCGCCCCGGTCGGCGAAGAAGGCCGTCAGCGCGGCGGCATCGAAATCGAGCAGGTTGACCGTCATGGCGACCGACGAGGCAGGTCCGCGAAGACTAGCGACCGGCGTAGACGCTCATTTCCGGGAAGAAGAAGGCGACCTCGACCTTCGCCGTCTCCGGTCCGTCGGAGCCGTGCACGGCGTTGGCGTCGATCGACTCGGCGAAATCGGCGCGAATCGTCCCCGGCTCGGCCTTCTTCGGGTCGGTGGCGCCCATCAGCTCGCGGTTCTTGGCGATCGCGTTCTCGCCCTCGAGCACCTGGATCATGACCGGACCCGAGATCATGAAGTCGACCAGATCCTTGAAGAACGGCCGCTCCTTGTGAACGGCATAGAAGGCGCCGGCCTCCTGCGGTGACAGCCAGGCCATCCTGGCGGCAATCACCTTCAACCCATTGGTTTCGAAACGGGAATAGATCTTGCCGATGACGTTCTTCGCGACGGCGTCGGGCTTGATGATGGAAAGGGTACGTTCGCTGGCCATGGAGCACTCTCCGGATGCGGTGGATGAAGAAGAAAAACGACGCGAAATCATATTGCTAGACGACTAACCTGAGGATTATACCAAGACTCGGGCGCGCGTGCCGGCAGCGACGCAAATTGGACCGCGAATCGATGGCCGGCCGCCACGATCGCCATTCGCCAGAAACGCAAAAAGAGGGCGCGCACAGGTTGCCCCGCGCGCGCCCCGACAGAACAGGCCGCGATATCCGTCGCCGGCTACATCATGCCGAGCGTCTTCGGCAGCCAGAGCGACATGATCGGCACGTAGGTGACGACCACCAGGAAGACCAGCATCGACAGCAGCCACGGCCAGACGGCGATGGTCAGTTCGGTGATGCCCATCTTGGTGATGCCCGAGGCGACGTAGAGGTTGAGCCCGACTGGCGGATGGCACATGCCGACCTCCATGTTGACCACCATCAGGATGCCGAAATGCACCGGGTCGATGCCCAGCTTGATCGCCACCGGGAAGAGGATCGGCGCGAAGATGAGGACGATCGACGACGGTTCCATGAAGTTGCCGGCGAGCAGCAGGATGATGTTCACCGCCAGCAGGAAGGCGATCACTCCCAGTCCGTGCCCGAGCATCCAGTCCGCGAGCGTCTGCGGGATGTTCTCGTTGGTCATGATGAACGAGAAGAGGACGGCGTTGGTGATGATGTAGAGCAGCATCGCCGACATGTTCGCCGAGTTGAGCAATACCCTCGGCACGTCCTTCATCGTCAGGTCCTTGTAGACGAAGACGGCGACGAAGAAGGCGTAGACCGCGCTCATCGCCGCCGCCTCGGTCGGCGTGAACATGCCGCTGTAGATGCCGCCCATGACGACGACGATCAGGAACAGGCCCCAGGCCGACTCGCGGAACGACTTCAGCCGCTGCGTGAAGGAGGCCTTCGGCATGCGCGGATAGTCGAACTTCTTCGCCCGATACCAGGTGACGCCCCCCAGCGTCATCGCCAACAGGATGCCCGGGATGACGCCCGCCATGAATAGCGCACCGACCGAGGTGTTGGTCGCCACCGAGTACATGACCATGACGATCGACGGGGGAATCAGGATGCCGAGCGCGCCCGAGGTGGTGATGACCCCGGCGCCGAAGCGGTTCGGGAAGCCGGCCTTGACCATCGCCGGCATCAGGATCGAGCCGATGGCGACGACGGTTGCCGGCGACGAGCCCGAAACCGCTGCGAACAGCGCACAGGCCATCACCCCGGCGAGGCCGAGGCCACCGTACCAGTGGCCGACGACATCGGTCGCGAACTTGATCATCCGTCGCGCGACGCCGCCGTGGGTGAGGAAGTTGCCGGCGAGGATGAAGAACGGAATCGCCATGATCTCGAACTTCTCGATGCCGGTGAACAGCTTCAGCGCCACTGATTCGAGCGGCACCTGGGTGAACATGAAGAGGAAGCTGAGCACCGTCAGGCCGAGCGAAATCGAGATCGGCATGCCGGTCAGCATGAGGACCAGCAGGATGGCAAAGATGATCATCGCGTTCATTGCTTCTTGCCTCCCCGATCGGACTGGTCGTCAGAATGGTGTTTCGGATAGTTCAGATCATGCGGATGCAGGTTGTCCTCGAGGCGGTACGTCTCGGCAACGTCCGGATTCTCCTCGATGCCATCGACGTGGCCATGATCGTGGTGTGGCAGTTCGCCAGTGCGGATGAAGCCCCAGGTCACCTGCAGGAAGCGGAAGCACATCAATGACGAACCGAGCGGGATGGCACTGTAGACGATCCAGGTCGGCCATTCGAGGTCCGGCGTCGTCGGCCCTTCCGGCACGTCGCCGACATCCCAGCCAACCCAGGAATAGAAGGCGTAGTGGAAACCGTTCTCCCAGACGAAGTGCGCCCCCAGGGTGCCGACGATGCCGGTGAACAGCGCTCCGGCGAGCATGCCGAAGATGATGAACTTGCCGCGCGTCTGCTCGCTCATGCGGTTGATCATCACGTCGACGCCGACGTGGATGCCGGTCCGTACGCCGTACGCGGCGCCGAACTTCGCCATCCAGACGAACATGATGATGCACAGTTCCTGCGCCCAGCCGAAATTGAGCGACAAGAGCCAGTCCTGCAGACCGGGAATCGACGTTCCCGAGAGATAGCGATGCACGACCGACAGGAAGATGATCGTCGTTGCCGCCCCCATGAGGAAGGTGATCAGCCACTCCTCGAGGTGGTCCAGTAGTTTCATGGGAAATGACTCCTCCGACTGCCTGCAAAAAGGCCCGCTGGGTCAGGCATCCCAACGGGCCGTTTCCGTCCTCCCGGCCGCGATCAGAACTTGCTTGGATCGAAACCCGTCTCCTTGTACACCGACTGCAGCAGATCCTTGCCGATGCGCGACTCCATCTTGACGTGCACGGGCGCCAGAGCCTTCTTGAAGGCCGTCTTCTCGTCGGCCGTCAGGGTGTATACCTGCGTCTTGCCGCTCTTCTTCACGGCTTCGAGATCCTTGTCGTTCTGCTCCTTGGCGATCTTGTTGGCGTAGATGGTCGATTCCTTCATCGCCTGCTCGAGCTGGCC